>Ga0256914_1003321_pt1 | contig 12720 bp, 13 predicted proteins | sample HulkmetaG_FD_191571 | JGI IMG/M metagenome (GOLD analysis project Ga0256914, IMG submission 191571) | Hydrothermal chimney microbial communities from Main Endeavour vent field at the Juan de Fuca Ridge, Pacific Ocean - Hulk | ecosystem: Environmental > Aquatic > Marine > Hydrothermal vents ...
TCCTCCGGCTATCGGAGGGAATATCGCTATGCGATCGCCGTCTCTCACTTCGACCTTCTCGAGATCCTTTACGTTCCTACCGTTTATCGTGATGATCCTGTCCTCCCTTATCCTCCCGCTATTATCGAAAACCTCCCGATAGAAATCCTCACCCAAGATTTTCGATGCATTTCTTATCGCGGATTCGAAGTCCTCGCACTCGACTTCGACGGACTTCGTCTTGAATTTATCCCTTAGGGTCGCGAACAGTTCGATCCTGACCTTCATCTCCGTATTCTCTCGGCAGTCAGGGTTTTAAAGTTTCGTGCTCGCTCCAGAGCGGCCTCAACTTACTTGCGATCATTATCGATGTTCACAGCCAACCCCTAAGCCGATAGTACTCTTCGAGCATCCTCTCGAAAGCTTTTCTGTCAACGACGCCGTTCTCGGTGGGGACTTTGAAGAAGAACTCCGGCAGGTAATCGTCCTCCCTCTTCAAACCGAGCCTTACGTTTATCTCCCTCGCCAAGTTTATGACCTCCCCTCCGATCCTCAGCATATCTTCAACGTTCAGATTTTGCCCGGTTACGGCATTGTATAGCTCTGCAACGTCTTTCTCGTGCAGAGGCCCTATCTCCGGTAAAGTTAAGAATCTGCAGATTACGAGACAATCCGTGAAGCCGTAGAAGTTTTCCAACTCTATCAAGGTTTCCGCTTGCTTATCCGGCTTGAACCTGTCGAGCCCACCGGACAAATTCGGTCTGTAGATGCAGTGCTTTATGTGGCAAGCCCCTCTGTAACTAACGGCGTAGGCCAAGGCCATTCCCATCAGCCCGCGGGGATCGTAACCGGGAGGTTCCAATCCCTTGACGTGAACTCCCTCGATCCCCATCGACTCCGCGAACCTCCTGACGCCTTCGGCCAACCCGTCCCCTATACCCTCCCTGAACGCGATCTTTCTGATTAGGTCGAGCACCGCCTTACGATCTCCGAACTCGTATTTCTCATCGATTAGCCCTTTCTCGCTCAAGTAGAACAGGAAAGCTATAACGTTTCCCGTGGAGATCGTGTCCATCCCAAATTTGTCGCAGAGGAGGTTGGCTTCGGCGATAACCCTCGCATCCCTTACCCCGCATAGGCTCCCCAAGGCGAATAGGGTTTCGTATTCCGGCCCCTCGACTTCTTTGCCGTTAAACTTCGAAATCTTACCGCATCCGACCTTGCATCGGAAGCACGATTTCTTCCTCGCGTAAAGTCTAACTACGTCGTCGAAGATTTCCGAATCGAAGCTACCCCTCCGCCAGTATTTTGTGGGCAAAACCTTGAGCTCGTTCGTAAGAAGGATCATCTTCGGAGTTCCGTATCTGGATATGCCCTCCAAAACGTCCAACCTGCTCTCGAAATCTTCCCTGAGCTCGTTGAACCTTTCGTAGTTGGCTATCGTCTCCTCCAAATCGGCTGAGCCTTTAACTGCAATAGCCTTGACCTTCATAGCCCCCAGCACCGCCCCTCCTCCGCACCTTCCGAACTCCCTCCCCTTTGCATGTTCTATGCACGCGAATCTAACCAGATTCTCACCAGCCTGTCCGATCGAAGCTATCTGGTAGCTTTTGCCCAACTCCTTCTTGAGCAGGTCTTCCGTCTCAAAAGTGTCCCTTCCCCAAAGCCAGTCCGCATCCCTAACCTCCACCTCCCCGTCTTCGACGCGAACGTAAACGGGACTTTTCGATCTCCCCTTAAGTATCAGCGCCAAGAATCCCGCCCTTCTTAGCTCCCTTCCGAAAAAACCGCCGCAGGAGGAATCCGCAACGAAACTGGTTAGGGGGGAGATGAAAACTGCTTCGCACCTCGACAGCCCGCTCATCCTCAAGCCCGTCAAAGGCCCCGAAGCAAAGACGATCAGATCTTTCCTCAAGTTGTCGTTCAAGATCTTGAATCCCAAGCCCTTTCCACCTATGAAGTGTCTCTCACCCTTACTCGGTTCCCTTACCCTAACTTCGCGCTCGGATAGATCGATCAACGCTATCCTATCCATTTCACCCCCTCCTTAGGTCTATCCACTTCGGAAACTCCGTTAGAACTTCGCACCCGTGCCTTTTTACTACTACGACGTCCTCAACCCTAACGCCACCCCACTTCCTGTAGTAGAGCCCCGGTTCGATCGTGAAGACCATCCCGGTTTTGAGCTTCTCATCGTTTTCGTATATCCTCGGCTCCTCATGAACGTCCAAGCCCACTCCGTGCCCGGTCGAGTGAATAAATCCTTCCCTGTACTTTTTCCTCAGAGTGTGGTACCCCCTCTCCTCAAGCACATCGCAGACCATGTGGTGAACTTCCTTGGCGGTGACGCCCTCCCTGACCATCGATATGGCCTTCTCCTGAGCCTCTATGACCGCATCGAGCATCTCTTCGATTTCGGGGCAATCGTCCAGTATCACCGTCCTCGTGAAATCCGAATAGTAGTGGTGTCTTCTGCTCTTCGGAAATACGTCTATTATCACGTGCTCTTGAATCTCCCCGTGCCCTACGCAGTGGGGATCGGCCGAGAGCTTTCCGGATGAGACGATCGTGTCTTGGGCGAGGTAACCCATGCGGAAGAGGAACGTCTCGATCTCGTTCCTCAATTCGTCGCAGTCCCTTACCCTTTCGAGCAGTTTGAGTGCGTAGTCGAAGGCCTTCAGTATTGCCTTGCTCGTGTCCCTTATCTTCTCTATCTCCTCGCTGCTCTTTACCGCCCTCATATTTAGGAAGGGGTTTTCCACGACCTCCACCTCGAACCACTTTAGAAACTCCAGAGTTAGAAAGGACGGAAAATCCGGCGGAACCAAGATCTTTTTTGCCTTGTGCGTCTTCAGAAGCTCGATAAGGGTTTGAGCGAGAGCACTATTCGGATCCTTCACCTCCCTCAACCTCTCGTGAAATCCCAAGTCGGTGAAGGACGCTATTTCCTTAACCCTGCTCTCCCTCGAAGCTCTGCTCTTCTCCATCTCCGGAACGATCAGAAGATCGGTTCCGTCTATTCCTACGAAGTAGAATGCGGAGTTTGGAATTCTAAACTTCGTCGCGTAGTAGAAGTTGTTGTTTCCCGAATGCTGAACGTAGAACTGCGCATCCTTCGATTTTAGAAGTTCGTAGAGCATGAAACGATGTAGACCCCGCTGTTTATGATCGCATCGAAACATTTTTTAAATTCTTAACGATAAATCTCTTTCTGAATGCGAATTCGAATCGAACTCGAAAGGCTTAACTCGAATTCGCTGAGCTTAAATCATTCATATCACATAGCGAGTTTGATATACAGATGTATTCAGAGGAGCGATCCCAAGCTTTCGCTCGAACTCCACAAGCCGGGGATAAAATTTTGGACTTTTAGCAAGCTGATGGTTCCGGGAAGGAGGTTTAAGATCGTTGGAGATGCGATGGAGTTGGAATCGGACACCGTTCACTTCTACTTTTCAACTCCGAAGATCGATGTCGCCACGGCTTTCGTCGAGGGTCTGCTCAGAAGGCCGGAGGTTGAGATAGGAAGGGCGAAGTTTCTGGTTTCCGAAATTAGGGTTTTGAAGGAGAGGAAGGTGGGAAGGAGGGCGAAGTTCGTTACGCTTTCCCCCATAAGCGTTACCACGGTTAGGAACGGAAGAACGTACGACCTCTATCCTAACGATCCGAAGTTCTACGAGAATGTCAGGAATAACTTGGTCAAGAAGTTCGTTGCGTTGAATGGCGAAAAACCTTCGGACTGCGAGCTGAATTTGAAACCGCTCAAGGTTAAGCCCAAGAGGATAAGGATCAAGAACACTTACCATCGATGCGTCGAGATGGTCTTCTTGGCCGAAGGTAGCGAGGAGTTGCTCGAGTTGGGTTACAAAGCCGGATTCGGTGAGAGAAATAGCATGGGGTTTGGGATGGTGAAGGTCGTATGAGCAAGCTCGACGAAATCTCTAAAAGATATCTGGATAATGGAACGTCTTTAAATAAGCGATTTTACTGGACTGGACATCCATTTGTCGATGCTGGTTTAGCCGCTATACTGCTCATTACTAATAAGGAGAGACCAGAAGAATTAACGAAGGAGGATATCATAAGGGCTATTAAATTCGTTTCGAAGATTTATACTAAGAAGGAATGGGCGAGTAAGTATTTACATGGAATGATATTTCCAAATAATGGAATAATAATGGCGAATCCGAGTATGAGTAAAAAAAGAAGTCCGGAGAATATCGCTAATAACCTTTTGGAACTATACAACAGTATACCTCCCGTATTGAACGAGAGCGGCTTGGGGAGTAGATGTGTCATTTGTGGTAGAAGAAAACCTGCGTATGAAAAATACAATTTATATATGTCAATATTTCCTTTATTGGGAACTGGTGGTATGCCAAACTTCTTTCATTCGGCGAATTCGAAGGGTGCCGATATATGTTCCCATTGTCTATTCCTGGTTCAGTTCATGCCAGTAGCCACCTACAACTTGCCTCGTGTTTTGGTAATTCACGCGTATCCGTATGAGAAGATGCTCGAATTGTGTGAAGAGGCTGTAAATGACGTTATGCTTAGAGAGTTGGCTTCGAATGCGAGGGGGTTCAAGAAACCGGAAAACTTTCTGTTTAGAAAAATCGCGGAGATAACACGAAAGGTTGAAAGCGGTTATAGGCATTGGGAAGATGTATCCATAACGCTCTACTATTTCATCTGCAACAATCAAAATCAGGTTATAGATGTTATACCAATACCAAACCCCGTTTTAAGGTTCATAGCATTCGCTGAGAGTGTAGATCCTAAAGGGTGGAGGAACATACTTGATATTGGATGGCGTATAGGTAAGGAAAAGAAGGAAAGACTAAGCTTCGACGAACTCGAAAGAGAATACACAAATGAAGTTTATAGAAAGCTTCTTAACTATGAAAGTATTTTACCGTATTTTTACAACAAAATGGAACGAAGGGCTAACGCGTCTTGGAGGCTTCTAAAGTTTTATTGTGTGGAGGTGTTAGGTTTGAACGAAGAGGCTTTAGAGTTTATTAAGTATGTAGGTGATAGGATCGTTGAAACGATCGAAAAACTTCCGAATAACCAGCTGAGAAGAACTGTTAGAGAGCTTGAGAATGCAAACAAACTATGGGAATTTGAAAGCTTTTTCGTGAGAGTTGAAAAGATTAGACAGAATGAAGGGTTGCCGAGCGCTTTGCTAACTTTTGACGAGTTTGCGAAACTTCTGACGGCCTACGGTGAAGACATTAACGTTTCTTGGAAAACCGTTAGGAATCTGTTGCTGTTTAGAATTTATGAAAAATTACACGACAGGCTAAGCGGTGTTGAGGAAGAACCCGAAGAAGAATTAGAAGAGGAATTCGAGTATTGGAGAGGTGAGGGAGAATGAGGTTTGCGGTTGGGATGGTTTTGATAGACGCGCCACACTCAGCTCTGAACATGCTCGGGACTGATGAAAGTAGACCGGAAAGAAATGTAACTGTAGTTAAAAAGCTTAGATGTGGCAGAGAGCAATACGTTTACGTTTCAGCACAAGCATGGCGATATTGGTGGAGGCAGACGTTAGAGAAGAAGTTTGGATGGAAGATGTCCCCGCTAACGAGGGCTGAAAAACAAGTTTTTACATCTGCAAATCCGATAAAATACGACGATGACGACGTATTCGGTTATATGTGGGCTCCCAAAACAAAAAAAGGTGAAGAACAGGGTTTTGCCTTAACAAGAGTATCTCCACTAAAGAATACACCTTTGGTTTCAATATTGCCAGATCGAAGCTCCTTAGTAAAAGATGAGGGATTTGCATCAAGACATGAAGGCGATCCCGTTCCACATACAACGGAATTTTATTCAACCATTCTTAAGGGTGCATTTTCGTTAGATTTGGATTCTGTAGGAAAGTTTTATATAAAATACAAATCTGGTTATCTTAATTTAGTGTCGCCGGAGTCTATCGAAAAACTCACTCAAAATGTTTCTAACAAGGATAAAGTCAAAAAGGCAATTACTAAAGCTTTAAAGGATATTGGCTATGATGAAAATTATTTAAAATTGGCTAGGGAACTTGGAGTAGAAATGAACGAAAATGAATGGGTCATGCCAAAAGATATTCGAGCTAAAAGAGCAGTTCAAACGATACTTGCTTTAAAATACCTCTTTGGAGGAGCAAAACAGACGCTGTTCCTAACGGATGTAACTCCCAAATTCGTAATTTTAGCCATGTTTGAGGGTGGTATAAACCCATTCATAAGCGATATCGTTTACGAAAAAGACGGAAGAGTCGAGTTAGATGAGAAAACGATAATAGCAAGAATTAAGGAGTTCAGCGACATTTTAGAGCCAAAGAAGGTTTTCATCGGTAAGGACGAAGGATTTATGAAAGAATGGAATGACAAATTGGAGAACATCAAAAACGAGCTTGGAAACACACAACCAAAAATCGATGTTTACATTGAAAGTGTAGGTAAAGCCTTAGAAAAATTTGCCAAAGAAGTTGCGGGATACTACGGTTTAACGGATGACGAGATTAAAGAACTCTTGGGGCTATGATCAGGGTAAAAATAAAAAGCTGGACTGCAACATTTAGATTTCCCACTTTCCAATCTGGATATCAGCCTACTTTGCCCCTTCCACCGCTTTCAACGTTACTCGGATTGCTTTCAGCAACGAAGGGTGAGATAGTAAGCTTAAACGATCTCGACTTTATTGGATACATATTCAAAAGCGAAGGCAAAGGAATTGACTTGGAAAGGACGTACGCGTTGGGCAAACCGGAGACGGACGTTATAAAAAGGGAATTTCTCGTAGATAATACGCTATACTTGTATTTGCCTGATGAATGGTCAAAATACTTCAAAAAGCCGAGATATCAACTTTTACTTGGGAGGTCTTGTGATTTAGCTACAGTGGAGGAAATAAGGAAAGTTAAATTAGAGCAAAAAGAGAACGTTCCGGTTGGTGGAACTATCGTTCCCATTCACGCGAACCTTCCCGGCATTGTTCATGCTTTACCCGTAGAATTTGACTACACAACCATTCCAAGAGCTCCAAAGATCGTCAAACCGTTCATTTTAATTCCGTTTCCGAGAACACAGAGGGACAAAAGCAGATATACGTATAATGGCTCGTTACCTTATGATGAGGAATTGGGACTTGGAGTGTGGCTTTATGGCAAAGATATGTTTGGCTAAATTCGATCCCGACGATTTTCTTGAATGTCATGTAAACGACGCTTTGAATGTTCTAAAATGCTTGATGAAGTATTTTCCATGGGTTCCCAAGCTTTCGAAGGAAAATATATGGGAACTGTTATTTTACTCGGTAGTTTTACACGATTTAGGCAAATGTGCGAGTGGATTTCAAAAAAATCCCGTAAAATGGGGATACAGACATGAAATCCTTTCTACCGCTTTTACTCAATTTTTAGACCTTGATGATACGGATAAAAATCTAATAGCTTTGGCAGTATATACTCACCACAAGTATCTAAACGACGATAAACTGCCTAAACCAACGAAAAATGTTGATATTACATATAAAATATATTTAGAAAAAGTTGAAGAACTTTTAGAAAATGCGGATTATATTGAAGAGATATTCCTGCCCAAGATTCCTTACTGGGAATGGTCAGTTTTTGGAAGAAAGTTGGGAAAATTTCGTCTTCCAAGCGATTGGAAAGAAAGACTCAAAGAGTTTGATTTTATAAAGCTATTAGATTGGTTTGAAGAAAACAAAAGAAAATATAAAAAAGAATTAACATTTCTTAAAGGTCTTCTAAACGCTTGCGATCACTTGGCGTCTTTCGGCGAAAACGATGTATTGGTTCTATCTTACGATATTGAGGACTATATTAGGGAAAGCGTACCCAAGCTTAGAAGAGTTCAACGGTTGGCTTTGCAAACGTTTGGAAACGCGATCGTAAAAGCTCCTACCGGCTATGGAAAAACAGAAACGGCTTTACTCTGGGTTAGTGCAAACGTAGATAAAATTCGGCTAAAGAACAAAGTAATAAGACCAAACAGGATTTTCTATATCTTGCCCTACAAGGTTAGCATAAACGCGATGTTCGAACGATTGAGGTCTAAATACTTTAAAGGGGACGAATTAGTCGGATTACTACATAGCTCGTCTCATTACTATCTATATGTCTTGGGGTTGGATTACAAAAAATTAATGACTCTTTACAGAAAGATATATACGCCTATAAAGATTGCAACGCCCTTTCAAGTAATGAAAGCCTTCTTTGGTGTTGGTTTTTATGAAATGCAACTTTCAGAACTCGCTAAATCTCTTCTAATCTTTGACGAGATTCATGCTTACGAAACGAACATCATAGGTATTATTCTTGGCATGCTTGAGATACTGACGAAACAGTTCGATGCTAAGGTTTTGGTCATGTCTGCAACCATACCGAGTTTTCTTGATGAGTTGCTTAAGGGCGTTCTAAAGCCTTGTGAACTCAAGGTTGAGGTTGACGAGTTGGATAAATTCACCAGACATAGAATAAGATTCGTAGAGGGTAGTATTCTCGATGTCTTAGAAAAGATAGAACGAATGGATAATAATAATTTTGAATTTGATGAATACACCTTGGAAAAACCCGTTTTAGTAGCCTGTAACACAGTGGATAGGGCAATCGAAGTTTATAAAAAATTAAAAGAACGTGGATTTAAAGTTCTTTTAATTCATGGCAGGTTTACGTATGGCGATAGAGAAAAACTTGAAAGGGAATTGAAAATAAATTTAAACAATTATGATTTTGTCGTCGCGACGCAGGTTATCGAGGTCTCGCTTGACATCAGCTTTAACTCTGCAATTACCGAGCCAGCTCCATTGGACGCTTTGATTCAGAGATTCGGTAGGGTTAATAGACGGGGATGGCAGTTTGGCAGAATAAGTGATGTTATCGTTTTGAGTGAAGGATCCGATAAAGATAAGTATGTTTACGATAAATCTCTTGTTAAAAGAACGTGTAAAGTTCTTTATGAATTAAACGATGAGATATTGAAGGAATCGATTATCCAGAAGCTCATGGATGACGTTTACGATCCGGATTCAGATAGATATGTTGAGGAGATTGAAGATGCGAAGAAAGCTACACTTGAGCTTTATGATCGTTTAACACCCATTGAAAAGAGTATTAACGAAAAAGAGTTTTACGATCTCTTTCAGGGATTAGAGGTTATACCTACAAGATTTCAAGATGAAATTTTTAGGCTAATTGATAGTGGAAGATATATCGAAATATATCGTTACTTAGTTCCGTTATCATTCAAAAGGTATTTTGGTATCAAAAATAGACATGATGATGTCTTAATTTCGGCCCAGGACGTTTTAGAACATAGATGTAGAAGATTAAAATATTTGTTATTTGTCGAATTAAAATATGATAGCGAGCTAGGTCTATTACTAAATGAAAAAGAGTTTAATGATATCATTATATAATAAAATTTTAATATTTATAAAAATTAATTTAAATTTTAGGTTAAAAAATTACCAACACAAACTTTTAAATGAGCTTAAGCATCTTAAATGTCTTTAATGGCCAAAACCATCACAATTGAAATACCAGACTGGATGGATGAAACGCTTGTGAAGAAAATTATAGAAGACTATTTAAAAAATCATGGTAATCTAAATTTGATCCTATCCCTCAGAGGTTCAAAGATAGATGTAAAAGTTTTAAAAGAGATAGATGAAATGTTTGAGGAATGGAAGCAATCGTTGACACATCCGTAGTTATAGAGATTGCAAAAGATAACAGGAGTGTAATCGAACAACTTGAAAGATTTCGGGGATGGAAGTTTTACATAACCACGATAAACAACTTTGAGCTAAAGGTAGGCGTGCTATCGGAAAGGGAAAGGGTGATAATCGATGCATTGCCAAAATTGGCATTTGACGAAAGGGCATCCAATATCGCAGCCGAACTGTTTAAAGATCTAAAGGCTAAAGGTAAAACCCCAAAGCTGAAGGATCTATTCGTAGCATCCATAGCTCTCGCGAACAACATGCCTTTAATCACATGTGATAGAGATTTCCTAATTTTTAGGGAGAAGGGTTTGAACGTATACTGTTTAGAAGTCTAATACCACTTTTCACCGTAAGCATCGGCTTTCCCTCCACTCTCGAATTATCTTTGTCGTGTCTTTTGTGGATTTTCTCCTCAATTTCTCGTTTAACAGTAGAGCCTCTGCAATCTCCGCCTTTATAATTTCACTCCAATTTATATATTTATACTTATCCATCTTTCTCTTCAATTCGTCATCAATTTTAACACTTATTACAGGCATACATGTACTACAGCATGACAATATATTACCCTTTCCGAGATAAATCAAATGATCTCATCGATCCCGCTCTTATCGTGTCCTATTATCTCCCTCTTCATAGCCTTCTCGCTCCTCAGCCTGTAGATTACGATCATATCTTCCTCTTCGTTTATGATCCTTTTAAGACCCATCTTGACCTCCTCCAAGTCTGCTTCGCTCAGCTCCCCTTCGAAAAGAGAATTCTGAACCCAGTTAAGGTACCTCCGCAGAAACTTCTTGACCCTGTTCACCCTATCGACGTTTACATCGTAGGCTATGATGACGAACATTCTACCACCAGATCACGAGGGGCTTGTATCTCTCAACGCCCAAGATATGCTTGGCCAACTTGTAGCATTCGAGCCTTACGAGCCTCTGATAGGAAACGTTCTTCTTAAGCTGTTTGTGCTTTATCGTCGATTCGAGCTTCTCGTTGTAGGCTTTCAGGAACTTCCTCTTCCCGCTCTCGCTCAGAAGAACTCCGTCGAAGTCCCTATTGAAGTCCTCCGGCTTCATAATCCCCTTGTTTACGAGGTAGAAGATCGTTCTGTCGACTATGAAAGGTTTGAATATTTCGGCCAAATCTAAAGCCAAGCTGAAGCGCCCTTCAAAAGGTTCGTGTAGGTAACTTATCGTCGGATTTAGCTGGGTATGGTAGAGTTCGGAAAGAACCGTAGCGTAGAGAAGGGAATTCCCGAAGCTCACCATCGCGTTGATCTCGTTCTTCGGCGGTCTCTTCGATCTGCTTTCGAACTTGAAGTTCTTTAGAATGGTGTCGAAGGCTGAATAGTAGCTCTGCCTCGCCAAAGCTTCGCATCCCATGACCTCCGTTACCTTTTCAGCTTTGGCCAATTCATTCAACGCTCGATCGAAATCACCGTCCAGACCGTAACTCGACAGAACCCTCCGCATGTTCAGAATCGCCCCTTCGACGAAAGCTTTCGCGAGGTAAAGCCTCTTATCATTGTCGAGGTAGTGTTCGGCCTGCTTTATTACCAGATCCCCGGAGAGGAGTGTCTCGCGGGGATAGAAGCTACCGATGTAGAAGCCGTATCTGTTGAAGAAGTGTATGCATACGCCCTCCTTCGCGAGCAGGGAGATGGCCTTGGACGTTATGCTTAGTGATCCTAAGGCGTAAACGGAGTATACGGCGTTTACGGGTATCGGTTTCCTCCCTCCTTCGTTTTCGAAGTAGAGCGTGTTCTCCCTCCTAATGAGCTTGCCGTCGGATAGGATGTAGTAGTTCTTTCTCTTCACGAAATCACCTCAAGAAAAGCAGAATTCGAAGTAGGCGCACCTCCTACATTGCCCTTTGTATTCCGGCTTGGGCATCTCCCCCCTGCATATTTCGTCGATCTCTTCGAGTATTCTCTCCATTTCTTTCTCTATTTCGTCGCTCAGCTTAAGCTCGACGTTCTTCTTGGCTTTAGGGTAGGACAGGACTGCTTTTGCCGGAATTCCGAGTTTCTTTAAGTAGTAGAGGTAGTACAGCGTCTGATACCTGTGAGCGGTTTCGAGCCTTTCGGATCTCTTGACCTCCCTTATCTCCAACACGTCACCTTTCTTGGCAACATCTATCGCAATCGAACCGATTTGAATCTCCTTTTGTTCTCTCTCGAACACCTCCATGTGGAGGAGCTTACCCAACTTCACCAAATCGCTCTCCTGCTCCATGTTTAAGTTGTGACTAAAAAGCCAGAGTTTCGTTTTGCAAACAAAATAGTAATTTACTTGGATTCCACGTATATACATCTCATCTATTCGCATAACAACCGTAACTTTGGAAACGGAAAAATTAAAACTTTTCGTCGGCTAAACGAATCCCCGACGAGATCTTGTATTTTGGATATTGAAGGGTTTATGTGGGTGCAGGGGTGGTTAGGGAGGAGTGGGAGGGATCTGGCGTGGTAATATTTAGCAGGTTGTATAATATAGGTTTATGTTGTATATTTTGGTTTAAGGGTGATTGGGGATAGGAGATTATTATTCTCGGTTGTTAGCTTAAGGAGAATTGATTAAATTTGGATTGGAGAGGTGTGAGAAGGTTAATTTCGGAGATTTAAGAGGGATAAAAGTCGGGTGTAGTTATAAACGAGTTGCATTATCGTAGTTCCCAGATACTATTTAAACCAAATACTAACCCAGAAAACTTTTTATCCTCAAAATACCTAAATCCCAATACCGTTTAAATCAGACTAAAATAGGATTGAAAGTCTTTCTTGATAAGACCTCTGGTATTTATAGACGTATTGTTTAAATCAGACTAAAATAGGATTGAAAGATATTCCGATCCATCTGGGAGTTTTGTCTTCAATACGTGTTTAAATCAGACTAAAATAGGATTGAAAGATGTATTCGAACCTCTGTATAGTTTAAAGATCCACCAGTTTAAATCAGACTAAAATAGGATTGAAAGACAGAAAATGATTGATAGACTTATGGA
>Ga0256914_1003322_pt1 | contig 12718 bp, 13 predicted proteins | sample HulkmetaG_FD_191571 | JGI IMG/M metagenome (GOLD analysis project Ga0256914, IMG submission 191571) | Hydrothermal chimney microbial communities from Main Endeavour vent field at the Juan de Fuca Ridge, Pacific Ocean - Hulk | ecosystem: Environmental > Aquatic > Marine > Hydrothermal vents ...
CCGCCTCTTCGACCTATTGGATTCCAGACGATTTTTGCTACAATACGCCTACGTCGAACAGAACCCTCTTTGTGTGCGGTTCGTTCTACCCGAAAGGAGTGCGGATGAGATCCCTTCTGATTGTGTTGATGGCCCTTTTTTCGTTACTTTCGGCTCAGCCGAAGGAGAGCGGCCATCCCGAGGTGCTGCTGCAGACCAACATGGGAGATATCCTCCTTGAGATCCGGCCCGATCTCGCACCGTTGGCGAGCGAAAATTTTCTCACCCATGTCAAAAACGGCTACTACGACGGAACGATCTTCCACCGGGTCATCGAGGATTTCATGATCCAAGGAGGCGACCCGACCGGTACGGGACGTGGCGGTGAATCGATCTGGGGCAAGCCGTTCAAAAACGAATACGCCCCCAACGTGGTCTTCGACAGGCCCGGAATCCTGGCGATGGCCAACGCCGGGCCCAATACGAACGGAAGCCAGTTCTTCATCACGGTGGCCCGTACCCCGTGGCTCAACGGCCACTATACGATCTTCGGATACGTCAAGAAGGGGATGGATGTCGTTTACGCGATCTCCGAAGTCGGAACCGACCGGGCCGACCGGCCGGTTCGCGAGATGAAGATTCTCAAGGCGAAGGTTCTGCAGTAGCCGAGTGTCTCCCTCCCTTCGGATGGGAAGGAGGTATGGTCGCGCTCCGGTTTCGCTAACGGCTTTGGAGCCCCTCTCCCGTTTCGATGGCCAGTGAAGGCTCCTGGGAGCTCTCCTCCCCTTCCGAAGAGGGGGGACGCTTTTGTGATGCGGGCAGCGGTTTTCCGTCGACAAGCGCGTCGCGGTAGATCGTCCCCTTCCGGAGGGTGTCGGCAAGCTGTTCTGAAGGCTCCCCTTCGGTGGTGACGATCGCGATCCCCAGCATGGGTGCGAGAGCTTCGGCGCAGAGTGCGGCCCTTCCGACCACCTCCTTTGAGGCCTCTTTGTATTTCATGAAATCTCTCCCCTCCGTATGGAGAATACGTTTCACGACGGCGTTGTACTCCTGCATGAAGATGTCGATCGTCTCGAGAATCTCCCCGAAACGCGCCAGCTCTTCGCTCAGCGACTCCATGGCCGAGATATAGCGCTCTTTTCGTTCGTGGTAGGTCTGCGCATCCGCGAAGCTGTTCTGCGCCTCCGCGAGGTTGCTGCCCGAGCGTTTCGCCATCAGGATCGACCAGACGATGAGTCCGGCCGCGAGGGTGGCTGCGGCGAGTCCCGCACCTCCGAGCAGCGGCGATGCTTGCGCATATCCGAAGGCCCCTCCTCCGATCCAGGTCAGGATCGTTCGTACCGTCTCCGGGGAGTGGAGCGTTTGCGGATCGAGCGGAATACCCGTCGCGACAGCGGCGATTACGACGGCGACAAGGAGGGTGAGAAGAGCGGCCAGAAGCGATCCGAGAATGGAGGAGAGCTTTCCCCTCTTCGCACCTCCGATCTCGACCGGTTCGACGCTATCGAGCCGGTCGATCAGCTCTTCGGCCTGGGCCGAAAAGGGGCGTTCGGGAATGTCGACGAGTTCGATCGGCTCGGCGCCGTCGATCCTTGAAAAGAGGTCGTGAAACTGTTTGAGAGTGCTTTTCGAGAGGTGGTTGCGCAGCTTGTCGACTTCGGCCACTTTCCGCTCCAGCCTCTCTTTCGCACCCTTCGCCCGGTCGTCGGCTTCGGTGATTAGCCGTCGCGCCTCCTCGATCAGCTCCTCCGCTTTTTTCTGGTTTTTCAGACTCGAAAACATGCTCTCTCCTCTAGTTGTTTCGTTTCATCGCCGCACGCGCTTCTCGATCGGCGATCCTCTTCTTGAGCGTCTGCCTCTTGTCGTACTGGGTCTTTCCCTTCGCCAGGGCGATCTGCAGTTTCGCCCGGTTGCGTTCGTTGAAGTAGATCATCAGAGGCACGATCGCCAACCCCTCCTGTTTTACCTTCCCGTACCACTTGTCGATCTCTCTGCGGTGGAGCAGGAGTTTTCTGGGACGCTTTTCGTCGGGTTTGTAGTGGGGATTGGTGCTCTCAAGAAGCGTGATGTGCATCCCGAACACCCACGCCTCCCCTTTGATGATCCGCACGTAGCTCTCTTTGAGATTGACCCTGCCCATGCGCAGCGATTTCACTTCGCTTCCCAGCAGCTCGATTCCGGCTTCGAGCTTTTCGAGAATCTCGTAATCGTGGAAGGCTTTTTTGTTTCGGGCTACGATTTTGATCGGCATGGCTCGCTTTCGGTTGGAATCGGGTGGAAGAGGGTGCTGCCGCTGCCGCTGAGAAAGCGTCCGGATCCGCGGTACTCCTCCAGTTGCGGGTAGAGCCGCAGAGCGGCCCTGTAGAGATCGTTCGCTTCGAGCGGATCGAGCCGCCGGATCAGCTCGGCACTCGTCAGATCGAGCCACCCCTTTGCGGCATCGGGATCGATCTCGTTGGCGAAGCGCTCCCGGAAGGAGCGGTAGACAGCCCCGGTATCGCACTGCAGGGGGGGCGTGAAGAGCTCGAGCCTGGGCGGCTCCTCCTCGAAAGGGGCGATGGTCTCGCCGACACCTTCGACATTGGCGCTTTTGAACCCGTAGACGAAAAAGGGAACGTCGGCTCCGATCCGCTCTCCGATCTCCGCCAATCTCTTTCGGGAAAGTCCAAGGCCGCACACCTCGTTGCAGAGGGTCAAAAAGGCGGCGGCGTCCGAGCTCCCTCCACCGAGGCCCGCCCCCTGCGGAATCCTCTTTTCCAGGTGGACGGCATACTCTTTGAAGAAAGATTCGATCCGCGGAGCCGCCTCCTTCAGCAGACGGTAGGCTTCGCTCACCGTATTCGTCCGCGGCAGGGGGGTCGAAGCGAAGAGGTCGAAGGAGGGGGACTCTTTGCTCTTCCTTTCGAAGCGGATCGTATCGAAGAGCGAATCGATCCGTACGAAACGGGATCGGAGCTCGTGGTACCCTCCGCGGACTCCCGTGATTTTGAGGAAGATGTTGACTTTCGCCGGGGCATGGCTCATCATGATCGGGAGAGCTTCTCCTTCAGTGTATCGAGCAGCTGTGCCGGGGCCTCTTTCGACGCCTTCCTGTTCTCTTCGCTCACGGCCAAAAAGAGCTCTTCGCGCAGTATCGTAACCTCTCCGGGCGCTTCGATTCCGATGCGGACGCCGTGCCTGTCGCACGAGATGACCTTGATGAGAATGTCGTCGCCGATGCGGATCGCTTCATCTTTTTTGCGTGTCAGTACGAGCATAGTTCCACCTTGTTGAGCAGATAGGCAACCCGGTCGCCATCATCGATCTTTATCATAGCAAAATATCGATCAAAAAGGGTGTGGTAGAGACCGGGGGTTTGGTTCTCGAACATCTTTTTCGAGAGCTTCCTGCCCAGCCGCAGATCGTTCGGGTCGCCGAGGTAGCGGTTTTCGGGAGGATCCAGGTAGTCCAGGGGGTTCAGCGGTCGCTCCCGTTCGAAGACGAAGCGCCCTTCACGGATACGCTCCAGGTGGCTCAGGGCTCCGGAGCATCCCAGTCTGTCGGCGATCGCTTCGCCGAGCGAACGGATGTAGGTCCCTTCGCTCACGTCGGCCTCGAAAGTGACGAAGGGGTGGCGATAGTGCAGAAAACGGATGGCGTGAATCGTGGAGCGGCACTCCCGCAGCCGTACCTCTTCGCCTGCACGGGCCAGGTCGTAGGCCCGTCTGCCGCCGATCCGCTTGGCGCTGAAGCTCGGCGGTATATAGCGAAACTCCCCCTCGAACGAGGTGACGGCGGCAGCCACTTCCCCTCTTTCCATCTCCGCCACCGGATCGATTCGGAAGACCGATTCGATATCGAGTGTCTCGCTGCGGGCTCCGAGCCAGAGTGTGGCACGGTAGGTTTTGGGGCTCTTTTTCAGAAAGCGGAAGAGTTTCGTATACTGACCGAAAGCGATGATCAAAACACCGCACGCGAACGGGTCGAGCGTCCCGGAGAAGCCGGCTTTCCTGACGCCGTAGCGGCGTTTGATCCGGGAGAGAAAGGCGTTGGAACCGACGAAGATCGGTTTTCTGGCCACGAAGAGACGGTTGGGGCACGACATGCTACGATCCGGCGAACGGGGAGATCGGTGAGGGTTCCACTGCGGTCACACCTTCTCGACGAAGGAGGAGAGGATCTCCCTCCGATCGCCGCCGAAATTGATCTGCAGTTTGTAGTCGCGCCCCGCTCTTGAGACTCCAAGAACCCGTCCGATTCCGAAGAGTTTGTGTTTGACCAGGTCGCCCTTTTTGTATCCCACCGACTTTTCGATGACGAGGGAGCCTTCCAGAAGACCCGCCTCGGTGAGAAACCGGCTCTTCTCCAACTGCTTCCTGCGCCCCTTGTGGAAGCGGCTCTGAACGGTCGAGAGGGTCAGCGTCTCCTTGGCCCTCGTCATCGCAACGTATCCCAGGCGCCGCTCCTCCTCGATATCGCAGCCGTCGCCGAGAAGGGGGAAGAACTCCTCCTCCATCCCGATGACGAAGAGGTGGGTGAACTCGAGCCCCTTGGAGGCGTGGACGCTCATGATGGAGATCTGCTCCCCCTTGATCTGGTCCTGGTCGCTCTGGAGCGAAATCTCGTTCAAAAAGGCGTCGAGGCTCATATCGGGATTCTTTTTGACCATATCGCGGAAGAGGCCGTAGAATTCGTCGAGGTTCAAGACCCGTTCCATCCCGTCGGGCATGGCGGCATAGTACTCCTTGAGGCCGATCGTCGGCTCGAGCATCTCGATGAACTCCATCGTCGAGCGCTCAAGGGTCTCCTGAAGGATCTCCAGGTCGTTGATGAATCGGTTGATGGCGGCGTAGGCCTTTTTGCTCAGCAGTTGCGAGAGCTCCGACTTGGGCGTTTCGCCGAGAAACTGGCAGAGCGACTGGCGGCGCTGGTAGGCCGCCTTCTCGATCTTGTCGATCGTCGCTTTGCCGATACCGCGCTTGGGACGGTTGATGACCCGCTTGAAGCTGAAGTCGTCGTGGCTGTTTGCGATGATACGCAGGTAGCTGATGGCATCCTTGATCTCCGCCCGCTCGTAGAATCGGACCCCGCCGACGAGCTGGTAGGCGATCCCGGCGCGAGTGAGCCCCTCTTCGAGGGAGCGGGAGAGGGCGTTGATGCGGTAGAGTACGGCGATCTCTCCCGCCGGCACCCCGCTTTCGATCAGCTGCTTGACGGTGCGGGCGATCTTGTCGGCCTCCTCGTTTTCGTCGTGGCTCTGGAAGAGGGTGATCGGCTTCCCTTTCCCCTTCGTGCTGATCAGCGTCTTGCCCAGTCGTCCGCGGTTGTGCTGGATCAGGAGGTTGGCCGCTTTGAGAATCTCTTCGGTGGATCGGTAGTTGTTTTCGAGCTTCACCACCTTGGTGCCCTCGAACATGTTGGAGAACTCGAGAATGTTGCGGATGTTGGCCCCCCTCCACCCGTAGATGCTCTGGTCGTCGTCTCCGACGACACAGAGGTTGGTGTGGGTATGGCAGAGCTTTTTGAGCAGCTGCAGCTGCAGCTCGTTCGTATCCTGGTATTCGTCGACCATGATGTAGCGGTAGCGTTCGCTCAGACTCGTTCTGAGATCTTCGTGCTCGTCGAGGAGGCGATAGGTGAGCATCAGCAGGTCGTCGAAGTCGACGAGATTGTTCTCTTCGAGGTACTCCTGGTAGGCCCGGTAGACCCGTGATATGGTTTTGTAGTTGGGGTGCTCGGCCTGTTCGATCGCCTGTTGCGGGTCGATGAGCGAGTTTTTGTAGCGGGAGATTTCACTGGCGACCAGGGGGGTGGGAAGCTCTTTGCTGATCTGTTTGACGATCCGTTTCTTGTCGTCGGTGTCGATTACGACGAAATCGTTTTTGCGCCCCAGTTTTTCGATATGGAACTTCAGAAAGATCAGCCCGAACTTGTGAAAGGTGCACAGCAGCGGCGGATAGACGGGGTTCTCGATCATGGAGAGAGCGCGTTCGCGCATCTGCGACGCCGCCTTGTTGGTGAAGGTGAGGGTCAGGGTGTTGGCCGGATCGATCCCCAAAGAGAGGAGGTAGGCGAGACGGGAGGTGATGGTTTTGGTCTTCCCGCTGCCGGCTCCTGCCAGAATCAGCATCGGCCCGTCGATATGGCGGGCGGCCTCCCGTTGCTGTGGGTTGAGTTGTTCGAGTATCTTGTCCATCGATTCGCTGTCTCTTCCAAATGAAACTCCCGCCGAGGCAGGTTCAGGGTGGGTTCTAAATTACTATTAAGTATACCAAAAAATTCCGTACAGTCGGATTAGAGGCCGGCGGCGGAATCCTGGGGCTGATCGAGCGATTTGGAAAAAAAATTCGACAGATAATAAAAAATTATTGCTTTTGGTAGAATAATTTGGTAGAATAACAAATAAAAATATTAAGGACAGATTATGTTGAAGGATTTTGCCAAACTCGAAACCTTTTTGACGGTGATTCGCGAACACAGCTTTTCGAAAGCTTCGGCAAAGCTCGGAATCTCTCAGCCGGCGGTCACGCAACAGATCAAGTTTATCGAAAAATATCTCGACTGCAAGGTGATCGAACGCAAAAAGAACGGTGTCATCCTGACGAAAGAGGGAGAGGATCTCTACCGGATCGCGCTGCGTCTGGAGAAGTGTATCAACAGTGCCGAGCGCGATCTGATCAAGATCATCAACAAGGAGATCACCTTCCGTATCGGCGCATCCTTCACCATCGGAAACTTCATCATTCCCGGCAAATGTCTCAACAACATCAAGGAGGTGATCCATAACGATGTCCAGGTCAAAGTGGAGCTCTCCGCCCAGGTGGTCGAAGATATACTCAACAAAAAGATCGATCTGGGACTGATCGAATCGCCCGTCTTCAAGGATGACGTCATCTATCGTGAATGGCTCGACGACGAACTGGTGATCTTCAGCAACCGGCCGCTTCCCAGGTCCCTCAAACCGGACGACCTGAAGAGCTTCCGCTGGATCTGCCGCAACGAATCCTCCCATACCCGAAAACTGGTCAAGGAGGTCTTCGAGGAGATCGGCTTTGACTGCAGCAATCTCGACGTACTCTACGAGGTCGACAGCACCTCCACGCTCAAAACCTCCATTCTCAAAGCGGACAAGGACGAGCAGAAGCCGCCGGTCGTCTCCATCATCTCCCACGCCGCCGTCGCGGACGAGGTCGACAGCGGCCAGCTCTTCGAAGCGAAAATCCGTGGCCACCGGATCAAACGCAAACTCTACATCGCCTACTCCAAGGAGCGCAAACACGACGCCTTCATCGAAAACGTCGTCGGGTATCTCCAGCAGGCGAAGTGCTAATCGCTCTTTTCGCCTTCCGGAGACTCTCTCCGCCCCCCCTCTTTTAGAAACCTTCTGTTTTCGGGATTGCTGAGCAGCGCTTCGAGCGAGCTCTTCACGCCCGGCTCCCCCTTCGACTCCTCCGGACGGGCCGGAGGCTGGGCCAGGTTGATCAGTATGGGTGTCTCCTCCACGATGATCTGCAAGACGGCCAGTATCGGCATCGAGACGACACTTCCGAAGTTCTGGGGACCGAAACCGGCTTCGAAGGAGAGCAGAGGCTCCTGCAGATCGAAGCTCTCGAAGGTATACCCGGCGATCATGAAGAGGGTGATGTCGTTGAGTTGTCGCGAAAGCTCCGGCGGAAGCGGCGGATCGAAGCGGACATGTTCGAGATGGCACAGGAGACCGAACGGGATGTTCCTTTCGAGCAGATGGAACATCGTCTCCTCCAGGTGCCTCTGCATCATCTGCCGGAATTTCGGGTCGTTCACCATATTCGCGATCATCGGACTCTCTTTGCTGAATTCAGACAATTATACCATTTTCCACAGGTTCGAAACCGACCATCGCATTCAGCAGAGCGAACTTCTGAAACGTTCCGATCTCCGATACGCGGATATCGCGCGGGATCAGAAAGCCGCTCTTGAGGAGTCTTTCGCGAGTGGTGCCGCGCAGGAGCGGTCGTTTCGGCGTGACCCAGGTGCGGCCGTTGAAGAAGGCGATGTTGGCGATGGAGGTATCGGTCACGAGTCCGTCGCGGACGATCAGGATGTCGTCGGCGCTCCCCCGCCTCTCGAAGAGCTCGTCGAGCGCTTCCCTGTCGGTGAATTTGTGGCTGTATCCCAGGGACGATTCGACCATCTTGAGGCGCCGGATCCTCCTGGGTGTGTAGGTTTGATACTCGACGTCGAGAATCTCCCTCCCGTAGACGACGCGGCATTTGAGTATGCCCGTACCGGTCGGCGGCCGGATGATGGCGCCAAGATCGAGCGGTTCGCATTCGTCCCCGAAAAGAGCGCTTCGGCTCCTTTCGAAGCGGGCCTGATGGTAGGAGAGGTGCTGGATCGAGCCGTTTTGGATACAGATGGTTTCAAAAAGCATGGCGGATGATCTCCTTCGCTTGCCGTGGCCCGTCGTGCATCCGACGGGTCTTTCCGCTCCCCCGAGCCGATACCGAAATACCCTGTGTGCGGAACGGAGGGATCCGAACCGCGCATCTTTTCAACTCTCTTCGCTGAAAAGCTCCGTACTGAGATACCGCTCACCGGTATCGCATAGAACCGTCACGATCGTCTTGCCCCTGTTTTCGGGACGGGAGGCGATCGTGAGGGCGGCGTGGAGATTCGCCCCGGAGGAGATGCCGACCAAAAGCCCCTCCTCCTTCGCGATGCGTCTGCTCATGGCGAAGGCCTCTTCGTTCGAGACCCGGATCACTTCGTCGTAGACTTCCGTATCCAGGATTTTTGGGACGAATCCGGCGCCGATCCCCTGGATCTTGTGGGGGCCGGGTCTGCCGCCGGAGAGTACCGGGGAGGTACTCGGCTCCACGGCGAAAATCGTGATGGAGGGGATCCTCTCCCTGAGCACCTCGCCGACACCGGTGATCGTACCGCCCGTCCCGACGGCAGCCACGAAGATGTCGACCTTTCCATCCGTGTCGCGCAGAATCTCTTCGGCCGTCGTTTCGCGGTGGATCCGGGGGTTGTCCGGATTTTCGAACTGCTGCAGGATCAGGGAGTTTCCGATCTCCTTTTTGAGCGTTTCGGCACGATCGATCGCTCCCTGCATCCCTTCGGATGCGGGTGTCAGTTCGAGCTGTGCGCCGAGCGCCTTGAGGAGTTTACGGCGTTCGAGACTCATCGATTCGGGCATCGTGAGGATCAGCCGTATCCCCTTGGCCGCACAGATACTCGCGAGCGCGATGCCGGTATTGCCGCTTGTCGGTTCGATGACGGTACTGTTTTCGTCGATCACCCCCCGTTCGATGGCCCGCTCGATCATGTTTTTCCCGATGCGGTCCTTTACGGAGCCGCCGGGATTCATGAATTCGCACTTTCCCAGGATGGTACAGCCGCTCTCTTCGCTCGGGCCGTGGAGCCGTACCAGGGGGGTGTTGCCGATCAGTTCCGTCACGTCGTTTGCAATCTTCATCTTCTGCCTCTCCTTGGCGACGTAAAATCGCGACTTTCCGTAGCCGCCACCAACCCGTTCGTGTGGCCGATTCGGAAAGCGACCCGTATGATAGTAGCATAAGAAATAATAAAATAGAATATGATCGCTCTCATCGCGGTGCAATGAGGGCGGTGATCGGTCCGTTGGTGGCGTGATAGATCGTCGTGCCGTGGCGATTGGCCTGCATCTGGAGCAGAAGTCGCTGCAGTGCGGGTTCGATGGAGGGGAGAAACCAGGCGTTGTTGCTGATGGCGACCATCCGTTCGGGATCTCCTTCGAAGAGGCGGTCGCTGGTCGCCTCGTAGCAGATGGCGTTGCGCCAGCGGCGACCCAGCATCGTGAAGTCGCTGGGCTCGCGGGCGGTCATATAGTCGCTGGCGCCGCCGAAAAAGGTTTCGTTGATCCACGTTCCGATCCACTTCGGCAGCGGAATCTCCTCGCCAAACGGCACCAGAACCACCTTGTGCATGACCCGCATCCTCCCGTCGGTGAAGAGGTAGGTGGAGTTGTAGGCATGCCCCTCTTCGTCGTAGAGGGCCCCGGCGACGATGGCGATATCGCGGCTGAACTCCAGGAGACGTCCGACGAGATCGATGTCGCGGTTGAGGTAGAGGGGAAAGGCGCTCTCGGGCAGGACCACCGCCCTGTATCCCTCCCGGTAGGCGTTTTCGATCGCGGCGAGATTGGCTTCGACGATGAGCTGCCGGTAGCGGGGGTCCCACTTGTCGCGCTGGTCGAGTGCGGTCTGCACCAGTTTGACCGGAAGGGGCTCGGGAGGTGTTCCGTGCGGCAGGTGCAGCGCGCCGAGGATTCCGAGCAGCGGCAGCCAGCGCCACGACCTTTCGGAGAGTGAAAAAAGGGTCAGGGCCGCCAGGAGGATCCAGAGCTGCCAGAGGGCGTCGCCGAAGATGGAGTTGGTAAAAAGCAGCGCGGGCCGGAACCAGTCGAACCCCATCGGGTGGAGCCACTCCAGGGTCCCGAACGCGACGGCGCGCAGGGCGATGTGGGGCAGCAGACCGATCAGCCAGAAGAGGATCCCGTAGACGAGGGCGACAGCGGGAATCACGAGGGGGATCATCCACGCCAGGTCGTAGTAGCGGAAGCTCAGCCCGATCCACCAGAACCACAGAAGGGCGGTGAAAAAACCGCTCCAGAAGAGTGCGGGGCGCGGAAGTGTCAGCCAGGCGTAGAGGGCCAGAAGTCCACAAAGAGCCTGGAGCCAGGGAAAAACGAGGCCGAAATGAAACAGATAGATGAAAAGGGAGGCACAAAGTGCGGAAAGAAAGCCTAAACTTAGTGTAAGGGTGTTAAAATAGCGCATCGAAATTTTCACACAACAAGGATGAGAGATGAACGGTGCCGAACAGGGGAATGTGTTAGCTTCATTGTTTCCGCTTCTGATTCTGTTTGCGATCTTCTATTTTCTGGTGATCCGCCCGCAGCAAAAACAGGCAAAACAGCACAAAGAGATGGTCGCTTCGCTGAAAAAGGGTGACAAGATCGTCACGACAGGAGGGCTTGTGGCCGAAGTGGTCAAACCCGAAGAGGATTTTATCAAAATCAAGCTTAACGACGAGACGATCGTCAAGCTCGTACCCGACTATGTCGCGAGAAAGATAGAGGATGAAGCTTAACTACCGCGTCGTCATCTTCGTCGCCGCGGCGATTTTCGGCCTGGCCCTCTCCGCCCCGTCGCTCTTTCAGCTCGAAAAGGGGCCGAAGATCACGCTCGGCCTCGACCTGCAGGGGGGGCTCCATATGCTGCTCGGCGTCGATACCGACGAGGCGATCCGCTCCAAGGTAAAGTCGCTCGCTTCCTCGATCAAATATGCCGCCGAGGATGAAGATCTGATCATCGACGACTTCAAGGTGCGTGACGGAAAGGTCGCCTTCGAACTGCTCGACCGGGACGATATGCCGAAGATGGATGCGATCCTGGAGAAGATCGAGGGGATCGCCGTCGAAAAGGATGGGCTCAAATACACCGTCTCCCTGACGCCGCAGGAGGTGGAGTCGGTCAAGAAGTACGCCATCACGCAGGCGGTCGACACGATCCGCAACCGGCTCGACCAGTTCGGTCTCGCCGAGCCGACGGTGGCGAAGCAGGGAAAGGAGAAGATCCTGGTCGAGGTTCCCGGCGTCAAGACGCCCGAACAGGAGCAGCGGATCCGCGAACTGATCGCCAAGGCGGCCCATCTGCAGTTGATGGCGATCGACGAGGATCGGGCGGCCAACGTCGACAATATGACCCCGGCCGAAGCGGCGAAGTATGGAGATCTCATCCTCAAAGGGGCGCAAGACGGTCGGAAGTACCTGGTCAAGGAGATTCCGATTCTCGACGGCTCGATGCTGACCGACGCACGGGTGGCGTTCGACCAGAACAACCAGCCGGTCATCAACTTTTCGCTCAACTCGCAGGGGGCGCAGATCTTCGGTGACTTCACCGGCAAGAACGTGGGCAAAAGGCTGGCGGTGGTGCTGGACAACAAGGTCTACAGCGCCCCGGTGATCCGGGAGCGGATCGGGGGCGGAAGCGGCCAGATCTCCGGCGGATTCACGGTCAAGGAGGCGCACGACGTGGCGATCGCTCTGCGCAGCGGCGCCCTGCTGGCCCCGGTCTTCATGGAGGAGAAGCGGAGTGTCGGCCCCAGCCTCGGAGCCGACAGTATCAAAGCCTCGATGATCGCCCTGATCACCGGTTTTGTGGCCGTCGTCTTCTTCATGGTCTTCTACTACGGCATCGCCGGTATCGTGGCGGATCTGGCGCTGATCGTCAACCTCTTCCTGATCCTGGCGATCATGGCGCTGTTCGGGGCGACTCTCACGCTTCCGGGGATGGCGGGGATCGTCTTGACGGTGGGGATGGCGGTGGATGCCAACGTCATCATCAACGAACGGATCCGGGAGCTTCTCTATCAGGGCAAGAGTATCACCAAGGCGATCGAGCAGGGGTATGCCAACGCCTTCAGCGCGATTTTGGACGCCAACATCACGACACTCATCGCGGCGGTGGTCCTCTACGCCTACGGCACGGGGCCGATCAAGGGATTCGCGATCACGATGAGCATCGGGATTTTGGCATCGATGCTGACGGCGATTCTGGGAACGCACGGTATCTGGCAGATGCTCGAACCCCATATCCGCAAAGAGAGGCTCAACCTCTGGTTCGGTATCAAACCGGAAGGGGGTGGACGATGAGCGGTTTCACCACCCCGGCCGCACCGGTGCGGCGGGCCGGCGGGCGTTGCGGACATAGCGTCAGCGTAGGGGCCGGAG
>Ga0256914_1003323_pt1 | contig 12716 bp, 9 predicted proteins | sample HulkmetaG_FD_191571 | JGI IMG/M metagenome (GOLD analysis project Ga0256914, IMG submission 191571) | Hydrothermal chimney microbial communities from Main Endeavour vent field at the Juan de Fuca Ridge, Pacific Ocean - Hulk | ecosystem: Environmental > Aquatic > Marine > Hydrothermal vents ...
TGTCGCCCGTGCCCACGATGTGCACGCCTTTGCGTCGGGCCCAGATGGCCAGATTGGGGATATCCAGCTTCTTGCTGGTGGCCCGAGAGTAGTGGGAGTGAATATGGAGATCGGCAATCAGGCGCATGGGATGGTTTGATGAGGGGAGTTTTTAGGAGTGAGGAAGAATCGGCATTTACGATTCTCCTATGGAGGGGAGTATGGCGCGTAATTGGGCGGTGGTCTCGCGCAGGGCTGCTTCTGCATCCAGGCCCGCGGCTTCGGCCTGCTCTACCAGCTCCAGTAAGCGCTGCCCCAACGTTTCTGCGCTTAGCGCTTTAGGCTCAGGAAGAGGATATCCCACCCTCGCCATGCGGGAGACATAGGTCTGGGCTTTGGCCAGCGCTGGTAATGATGCGGGGATGCCATCTAGTAAGGTTTTGTTTTTGGCTGTTTCGCCTTTTTGGCGGCGCTCTTCTTTTTTGATGGCTTCCCAATTGCGGGCCACGTCCTCGGCATTTTGTACGCTGACATCGCCGAAGACGTGGGGGTGTCGACGGATGAGCTTGTCCACTACGTGTTGAATCACGTCGGCCAACTTGAATTCCCCCTCCTCGATGGCAATCTGCACATGCAGCGCCACTTGAATCAATAAATCGCCCAGTTCTTCCATCAATGCAGCACTGTCCTCTGCATCCAATGCGTCCAACACTTCGTAGGTTTCTTCTAACAGATAGGGACGCAAGCTGCGATGGGTTTGTTTGCGATCCCAGGGGCAGCCGCCGGGGGCGCGCAGGTGGGCGATGATGTCCTGCAGGTCGGCGTAGGTGGCCGCATGGGGCAGAGGCGGCGCCCACAGTGTGGTCATATCATCCATATCCTCACTGCGATCTAGTTGGTAGAGGGGCAATGTGCGCAAGCGCAGATCGGGAGTGCCCGCGCCGGTGATAAGGGTGACTGGATGATCGTCCGGGTATGCGTTCATCAGGGTGAGTTTGACATCGCTCGCCAGTAAACGGCTATATAGCTGGGGGATCAGCAGGCCCATGCTCTGGGAGCCTCGGGGATGATGGCTGGCCGCCAGGGTCTGGGCATCCACCACCTGTACGCCTCGGATGGGGTCTTCCGCCAGTGCTGCGAAGGTGGGTTCCAGAAAACTGACTGCGGGATGAATGGTGACCGGGATGCCGGCCTGCTCCGCTTGCTGACGGATAAGCTGCGGCGTCATCTCCGCTACGGAAGGGTCGCCCGGCACGGCGTAGATGACATCGTCGCTGGCAGCGCGAGCCACCACGTCGGCGGTAATGGCTGCGTACACTGCCGCGAAATCATCGTGACTTTCGTAGAGATGATCGTAGCTGTGCACCACGGTGTGGCGAGCGACTTCGGGCACAGCAGGGTGGGTGTGCGTCCGCACCCAGATTTCGGTGGCCTGGGTGATGATTTCCCAAGTTTTGCGCGTGATGAGGGTGGGGTCTCCGGGCCCCAGGCCGAGGATGTGAATCATAGTTTTACAGGACTAACTGTTTTTTCAGAACGCTGAGGTGTTGGAGGGCGCGGACGATCAAGGCCTGATGTTCGCGTTTTTGAATCCATGATGATGCGCCCGAGGGATGGGGCAAGGGTACGATGATCCGGCCATCGATCTGATACCTGCCTCCGATGAGGTCCACCAGTTTACGGTCGCGACCAAAGAATCGCTCGATAGCCATTTTCCCTACAGGGACGACTACTTCCGGGTCCACCAGGACTAGCTCAGCTTCCAGCCATTCCGCGCAGAGTCGTTGTTCTGTTCGCGTGGGGGCGCGGTCGCCTCGGCCCGATTTATTCGGGCCAGGAAAGCATTTAGTGACTGAGGTCATGTAGCAGCGTTGCCGGAAGTCTGTTTCTTGCCATCCTGCCTGGGCCAACCAATGGAAGAGGCGCTTGCCCGCACTGCCACTGAAGGGCTTGTGCGTTTGATTGGCTTCCATTTTGCCTGGAGCTTGGCCGATGAGCATCAAGCGCGCATGGATATTGCCCGAAAAGATGGGCGGGCCCTGAACAGGATAGCCTGCCAGGGCGCACCGCTGGCAGGCTTTGATTTGCTGCTGAAGTTGGGGTAAATCGTCAGCCATGAGGCAAGCTTGAAGGAGATGGCGTCTCCCTTACATAGGTGTGGGGTTGCTCAATCTGCCGCTCCCCAGGCGAATGGATAGCGGAGGTAGAGTTCTCTGCCGGGTGAGTACACTTCAACGGCCAGAGGTTGTGGATTTCCTGTTTCAAAGACTGCGGCCAGGAGGAGTCGATTCTTCTGATCTTTCTTGGCCGGGAAGCTGGCTTGAACGCCGCCATTTTTTCCTGTTTTCAATTCCTTTGTGGTGAAGAGATTGAATTGTACGCGGCCATCATCAGTGAGTGAACCCCGATATCGGGCAAGGAGATATGTTGTATTCGGCTTCAGTCCACTTAGGCTGATGATTACGGATGTGCCTGGCTGTGGAGAGCGTGGTTGCACAACGACATGTGGTGAAGTAGCTTCCGTCACAGTGAATGAGTCGTCAAAGGTTTGTCCTCCGCCGCGAATACGCACTTTATATGCTCCCAGGCGTTCGTTGTTCAAAACGTACCAGTGTCCATCGGCAATGCCATCTTTGTTGGCCTTTACATTGAATTGGACAGTTGCGCCAGTGGGAGGCGTTACCGTGACGCCGAATTGTGTACCAGGTTTGAAGCCGTGCATGAGCATGTATACATAGGTGGCACGTTCTGTGGTGGAGGGCATCATGCAAATGGTGGGGGCGTCATTTGTCGCATCCGGACATGAGGGGAGAGGGCTATTGTCGACGGGCATCATGATGGTGGTGGGAATACCGCGTTTGGTTTTCTCCTCAGATACGGTGAGTTGAACAGACTGAGACGGCTGGGTTATGGGGGCGCTTTGTTGTTCGTTGCCCACGGCGACATTCCCTTTTGCTTCTCGCCCCACGAAGAGTGAGTAGAATTCATATTTTTCCGGCAATGGCGCGCCCACGCTAAAGAATTCGATTGCGGTGGCGGGCGTATCGATGCCTGCAAAATGGTAAGCTGGTGAACTCTGCGCGAATAGCATGTAAACGCCAGGGGTGAGATCGTTCACGGGGCTGAAGGCTTGTTGAGCGATGCCGTTTTTATTGGTAGCGACCGTGAGTTTTTGAACCAATGTTGCGGCGTTGGTTTGATCTGGGGTGTCCAATCGGTAAATGCCCAGTTGGACATTGGAGCGCTGGGGGAATCCTACTAATGAGAGTTGCGCTCCTACATCTTTCATGACCACATGTGGATATATGAGCAAGTGAGGTTGCCTTGCAGGGGTGATGCTCCATTTGATGGTGGCTTTGTTTCCTTTGAGATCGGAAACCGAGACGCTGAAATCGCCGCTGCCCTCCTCGGGTAGGCTATACCAACGAAATGTTTTTGTGCCGTCCGCGTTGGTGTCGGTAAGGTCGAATGATGTGGTTGCTCCATTGCCAAGGACTGCATCTATCCGTAGGGGGGTTCCAGGAGTAAATCCGCTGGCGCATCCATACCACCATTGCCCCACCTCACCCGATCGCGGCCAAAGTTGAACTGTTGGCGTTGTTGTGGGGGAGCATGGAGGGAGATTGGCGTCTGATAGCGCCACAGAAATGCTGTCTGGCAAGCCTCCTCCTGCTTCTGCCGCTGTAGGAGCGGGAGGTAAATGTTCGGGCGTGAATGCTGCAGGTTCTTGTGCGCCCTCTAGCCCGGGTCCTGTGCCGCGTTCACTGTTGCTGACGGGGACAGGTTCAGGGCGTTGGATATTCAGGGCCAGAGCTATGCGCTCTTGCTCTGGTAGGTGGATGACGGTATTGGTTTGTTGCGATGTTCCAGCTGGTGATAACACCAATAGATATGGGCCGCCGGGCTGCCCAGTCACATCCAACACTAAATCCGCGCGTCCGGTGGCGTCTACGGCGATTTGATTTTCGAGCAACAATTCCCCTCGCGATTCTATGACGCCATCCTGGCGTTGTCCGGGCTGTAGACGATAGATGGAAAAACGGGCGCGTGTGTTGGGTTGCAAGCCGCCAACCGACACTCTGATAATATCAGGGTCTTCAGCGACTGGTTCGGTCAGGGCGATAAATGGTTGGGTGGCTGGACGCACATCAAATCGAAGGCTATCTTTTTTGTCTTGGTAGGAGGCAATGAGGGTCCACTCTCCTGGTTTGGCGTCAGCGCCAATAGCGATTGGTTGGACTGCAATTGCTACGCCTCCCTGATCGACGCTAGGAGTCTGAAAGGTTTGATCCAATCCATCTGGAGATTTCAAGATAAAGGTGACCATTTCCCCTGCGGGTACGCCTGTAACACAAAAAACGTGAGTCATGCCCTGCTCGAGTCCATCGGGTGGGAAGGGGGCGGCGATTAAGTCGAATTTCCCTGTATTCTTCAGACAAGCTGGATCGATGGCTGGTTGTAATGCGGTTTGCACCACAATTTCCGAAGGCGTGGGGCCGGGGATCTCATTCGAAACGGGGGAAGAACCTGGGCTTTGGTTCGTGGGAGGCGTTACACCGGCTGTCTCTGCGTTTTGTTCCGGACTTTGTCGGCAGCCCGAAACCAACACCACAAGCAAAAGAAGGGCAAGCAGAATCATGAAGGGGGAGAATTTTCTCTGCATGAAGGGACCTCCACTAAATGAGAATCTGAGCAGATGACAAACAATTCTATCGGTGAGATATGAGCCGGTCTCGCCACTTGCATTGAGTTGGGCTCCACAGGGTTTCATGGGTCTACTCACCCTCGGAAGGTGACAAGGATGGTGACCCTTAAATTTCCAAAAGAGCCAGGTGTGATTTGCACTTTCTTTGCAATTGTAGCAGCGAAAGCGCTAAAGGACAATTAAGGAAGCTCGTAGGACGCGAACTTATTCTCTCATGTTACACGCTTGTCAGCTAATAGTCTTGAACAAGGCAGCCTGCGCTTCCGACTCGATCACGGCCATAAGACGAAAGAACGAAAATGGATGAAGAAAGATGCTGGTTTCGTCCACCTTCGTCTATTTTCGTCCATGTTCATCGGCTTGTTTAGCAGAGATTGTTTGTTCCGACCGTTGATACGCCATAAGAAGTTGTATATTGGATTTATTCTATTAATCCGGGTAGCAACTTCACCTTCATGGTTCCCTTTTCGAGATTCACTTTTTGCACCACATCGGCGATGGCGGGAATCAGCACCTCGCCTCGTGCGCCATGAATGATATAAACTTCGTTTGCACCTGTCCAAATAATTTCGATTAGCTCACCCAGGTGTTCGCCTTCCTCGGTCTCAACCTGCAATCCTACAAGTTCATCCTCGTAGTACTCATCTTCTTCAAGGGGCATTGCATCTTCTCTGGCCACGAAGAGGTGTTTGCCTTTTAAGAGCTCTGCAGCTGTACGATCCTTCAAGTTGGAAAGTGAAATGAGTAGCATCCCTTTATGTGGCCGAACCGAGAGGATTTTCCGTTGAAACCTCTCTCCTTCCACGAATAGTAGCGTCCCAGCCGTGAAACGTTCGGGGAAGTCGGTAAGCGATTTGACTTTTATTTCTCCCGTGACGCCATGTGCGCCTGTGATGCGTCCGATTGCCAGATATGCCGCTTTTTGTACGCCCATGCTATTGTTGTCTGGTGGGATTGCTTCAGTCGATGTCCACAATGACGCGTAGTCCATGACGTACAGCCGCGGCTTTGGCTATCTGGCGAATTGCCTGTGCCGTGCGCCCTTTTCGGCCAATAAGTCGACCAACATCTCCAGGCGCTGCAGTTACATCAATGTATAGCGTACTTCCTACGCGATGGGCGTCTACTTGAACTTGTTCTGGATGTTCAACCAATGATCGGGCGATATATGCGATTACATCTTGCATGGTTGCCTCTGTGGCTAGAAGCGCCGCCCCGAGCTGGGGCGGCGTTCATGAAGCTGAAGTGATGGATTGGTTGTTGCGAAATCAAGCTGACTCGCTGGCGGTCTCGACGGATTCTTCGATATCCGCCTTTTTCAGCAACCGGGCCACTGCTTCGCTCGGTTGTGCGCCCTGACCTAGCCAGTAGTTGGCGCGTTCTTTGTTGATCTCGAAGCTGGGAGGATTGGTGCGAGGGTTATACCATCCCAAAATTTCGATGAATTTACCATCGCGAGGCGAACGTTGATCCGCCACCACGATACGATACGAGGCCTGTTTTTTGGCCCCTGTGCGACGTAGTCGAATGCGTACCATTGCTTGTAATTTTCTCCTAAGAATATTGGTTCAAAGTCTTGTTGAAGAATTGATAACGAGAAGAGATGAGTGATCGTGCTTGAATTTTGAAGATTAAAGATATTAAAAGCCCATACCACCAAACAGGCCACCGAGACCGCCACGTTTGCCAGATTGTAGTTGTTTCATCAGGCGTTGCATTTGGCGGAATTGCGAGAGTAGCTCATTCACCTCTTGCACCGATGTGCCTGAGCCTTTGGCGATACGGCGTTTGCGACTGGCATTGATTATGCGGGGATTATGCCGTTCTGCAAATGTCATCGAGCTAATAATCGCTTCGATGTGGCGGAGTTGTTTGTCGGTGGCTTCATGGTCGATTTCTTTTGCCATCTTGCCCATGCCGGGAATCATGCCCAGTAAACTGGAAAGCGGTCCCATTTTGCGCACCTGACGCATTTGCTTGAGAAAGTCGTCCAGATCGAATTCACCTTTGCGCAATTTTTTCTCCATGCGCACAGCATCTTCCTTGTCCATGACTTCTTCTGCTTTCTCGATCATGGTGAGGACATCACCCATTCCGAGAATGCGAGAGGCCATGCGATCTGGATAAAAGGGTTCCAGGCCGTCTAGTTTTTCACTGACGCCGATGAATTTAATCGGAACGCCCGTCACCGCTCGCATGGAAATGGCTGCACCACCGCGGGCGTCACCATCTACTTTGGTGAGGATAAGGCCTGTAAGCCCGACTTGTTTATGGAAGTCTGTGGCCACGCGTACCGCCTCTTGACCGGTCATTGCATCGGCGACCAACAGAACTTCATTGGGCTTGGATAGGGTTTTGATTTTGACCAACTCATCCATCATTTGTTCATCGATGGTGAGCCGGCCCGCAGTGTCGATGATGACGATAGTTCGCGCTTCTTGTCGCGCCCGTCGTAATGCTCGATTGACGATTTCTGGCGGAGGCGGATCGACGCCTTCGCTGTGAATGGGAATCTCGAGTTGCTCGCCCAGAATTTCGAGCTGTTTGACTGCAGCCGGACGGTACGTATCTGCTGCAACGAGCAGTGGCCGTTGTCCCTGTTTGCGCAGTCGTTTGGCCAACTTGGCAGCAGTTGTCGTCTTGCCTGAGCCCTGCAATCCCACCAACATGATGACGTGGGGAGGATTACCTGAAAGGTTTAGTGGCTCAGCTTCACCCAGAGTCGCCACCAGTTCTTCGTGCACAATTTTGATCACCTGCTGGGCAGGAGACAAACTGTGCATGACATCCGCACCGACCGCGCGTTCCTTCACTCGGGCAATGAAATTCTTGACCACCTTGTAATTGACGTCAGCTTCTAATAAGGCCAGGCGCACCTGGCGCAGCGCTTTATCGACGTCGGCCTCGGTGAGACGACCCTTCTTGCCCAAGTTGTCGAAGACGTCTTGGAGTTTGTCGGAGAGATTATCAAACACTATGGTGAATTATGACTCAAAGATGATGGGCGCGAGGAAGCGCCAAATAATAATTCTAATCGCTGGTTTTATTTTGGTCAAATTTTGCCCACCGCTATTTCTTGCCCACTTTAGTGTGCCCCCAAGAACATCTGCTACTTTCCTGGGGTTGCTGTTGTGTCATCTGGTTTAGGCGTCGCCGTCAGTTTGGGGATAGGGGTCTTTTTTCCTTGCGCTTTTCCACCTTTTGAGGGCGTAGGCTTTAAAACCGTTGTTGAGATGGATGAAGCATAACGTCGTTTATTGTAGATGTGGTATTTTACGCGAGCGCGTTTGCCAACTGCGATCTTCCCATTGACGACTGTCTTAGAGGTGAAATTATACCAATACCTGCCAATGAGTACCGCTTTGACCTTGCCCTTGACTTTATGAACCCGGCGTATCTTCCCGCTGACTGATTTGATATTCTTTTTCGAATGGATGGCCGTGACGCTCGGTTGGATGGTAGGCAGTTTATTGGTCTCTGTGGTCGAAGGCGGTGATGTAGCGGAGGCAATTTTGCCTGTTTTTTTCTTTTCTTTCTGTGGCGTATTTTTGTTGTTGTCTGTTTGCGTTGTTTCTGGCGCAAGCGCAATTACCGCCTTCGTGGCCTGTGGCATGTTGGTTGCACTCGTCTTCTCTTTTTGTGGCGCCGAAGCCCCAGCTATCAACGCCGGTCCGCTAATTTCACGCGTTGCTGTGGGCGCCATAACGATAGCTATTGTCGGTGGCGCGGCTTCTTTTGTTGGCGGCTGCGTTGGCGCAGATGTTGGCGTGGTTGCCTCACTGGTTGATGTTGGTTTTTTCTTTGCTTGAGTCTTGGTGGTTGGGGGGTGTTTCTTCTGGCTTCGTTTTGGCGTTGGCTTTCTTTTCTGTGCTGGTTTGTTGGTGGAAACAGGTTTCTTTCCTGCCTTATACGTCGCGGTGGTTGCAGATGGCGCAGTGGATGCGACGGTGGCGGGAAGCGTAAGAATGGCAACGCTGCTTGCAGTATTAGGAGTTTCAGAAAGAGATTGTGCGATGGTGGCGGACGTCACACTATGTTGTCCAGCATGCGCGCCCGCAACAATGATTGGAGCGCTCCACGCATTGTCTGTTCCCGATTCATTTATCATCATGGCCAGGGTGGAAGGCGCCGCCGTCGGTAACACCAACACGATGACCGGTGGAGTCGCCATTGGCACAGGAGACCCAGAAGGTGGCGGAGCGGGGATTGTGGATGATTTGAAATCGCCCAGTGGCGCACCGGCCACTGGTAGTCGCGTCAAGGGTAACGGTTTTACGTTTTGGCCACCCAATTTGGCTGAAGCAAGCGTGCTGGTGGGAATTTGAACGGTCGGCGGCAAGCTGGCAAGTTGCATATCCCCTTCTGTTTCTGCGTCGATGACGCGTATCAAAATTGTGACTTGCTCTCCGATCTTGAGCGCTAAAGACTCCGCCAATTCAGCTGGAAGTTGCAGTGTAAGCTCCCCGACGACGCATGTATTTCCATCACAGTCTTGCACGGTTCCAACATACGGGATTTCGATGCCGCCAGAGGTTTGAGAAACAGGTTGGATGCCTGTGCCCCAATCTCTTCCCACAGCCACGACATTTCTGATTTGATGTTCTGTTGTTCCTGTGTCAGAAACCTTTCCCGATGTTGAGGCCAGGGGTAGTTGTGGATTGTTCTGGCGCACGCGTCCCGAAGCGTAAAGCGTAACGCCCAAGACCAGGATGATGGTCAACCCCACCAGCGCGGCTGTGGGGGCAAACGACATGGCGGGCGTCAAAAATCTACGCCAACGTTCCCAAATCGATTCTTTTGGAAGCACAACCGCCGCATGCGCGAGCTCGGGGGCAGAGATAGACTGTAAGACACGCTCACGCGTCCGGTTTAAAGAAGCCTGCGCCCCTTCCATTTCTTGCTGCCCCAAAGCCCTCAACTGCTGCGTCAGCAAGAACATGTCTGATAGTTCGCTGATTGTATTTTCGCGCGTCTCAACGTCTCCAGAATCCTTCTCTGAAGTTTCTAACAGTTCCTGAAAAATATCTTGCAAACGGCGTTCGTCAATGCTCATAAGCGTTGTTGTTGCTGCAAGATGCGACGTAAGCTGGCCATGCCGCGAAACTGAAGAGCTTTGACCGCACCTTCGGTTTTGTTCATTATTTGTGCGACTTCGGCAATACTATAACCTTCTAAAAATCTGAGCGTAATGACCTGGGCCTGCTCTTCTGTCAATTGATTAATGGCGCGCAATAATAGATCATTCTCTAATTTGGTTGCCGCTTTTTGATAAGGATCGCTGCTACCAATTGGAATGTGTGGAGAGTCGTCGATATTGGTGTAGGTGGCCTGACTGCGTTTGCGATAATAATCAATCACCAGGTTATGGGCAATGCGGTAAATCCATCCAGAAAAAGAAGTTCGCCAACCTTTCCCACTCCGCATAGCCTCCAGCATTTGCAAAAATACTTGCCCGGTCAGATCTTCCGTCACCAAAGGATCGCTTGTGCGATGATAAATAAAGCTTTGAATTTTGGGCGCGTAAAGATCATAGAGTCTGGCGATGGCGTCGGGATCTCTCGCAGCCGCCCTTTCTACCAGCGCCGCCTCCGAAATGGAAAAAGTTGACGGCAATACGCTTTCGTGAGTCAAGACGGGGGACGTAAAGAAAAGTTACGGGGGAGAAAAATCTCACGAAATTTTTCTCTATGAATGTATGCAGGTATGAATCATCCCGCATACGCCCAAACGACATCCTCATCATAACCAAGAATGGTGATTTTTGCAAAACTACTTTTAATGGTGAGTTTGCACTGATTTCGTTGGCGTAAATCAGGAGAATCGAACCTTCATCAACCGGTCCACACAAATCAGCGCCTTCTCTACTACGGGCGGGAGGCAGCTCAAGCGATCATAGTTATTGGTGGATAGCTCCGCCTCATTTGTGAGGCTGTGTCTCACTGAAAACATAAGTTCAAAAATAAGGGGTTGTGTTATAAAATAAATTCAGTAGAGCACGATTGCGAGAGTATGTGTCCAGCCGGATTCGCAATCCGGCGGGTTTGACGCTCGAATCACCGCCGGATCACGGATCCGGCTCTGCGCATCATGGCAAATCGTGATCTACTGAAATTTTGCAACTTGAAAGTAATAACTTTTTCCAAAACTGCTTAGACTGAGTGCTAGGTGGTTGTTGTGATTCATTTTTACCGGAGAAAAAGATGTTCAGGCATTCTGATTCCCGCATCCCTTTGGGGATACTCCTCAGCTTCCTTTTTGTGTTCATGGGCCTGGGATTGGCTTCGGCTCGCCCCGCGGCAGCCACCACCGCCCGCGCTTTTCAACAAGCCTATGATTATGGCGACGCACCCGCCAGCTATGGAGACGCCGTCCATGCCCTGGGCGGCCCCTTCCTGGGACTCATCGCGCCTGACGCCGAGACAGCGCCCTCCGCACCCCGGGATGGCAGCGGGGATGACCTCCAGGGCATGGATGATGAAGATGGTCTGGATGTAAACGCACAGCCCCTCTTTACGGCTGCCGATGCGGGCATGGTGCGCCGTTGGACCCTGACCATCTCCAACACCACCACTGCAGATGTCTTCCTTTACGGATGGATCGACTTCGACCGGGATGGCAGCTTCGCTGCGGATGAGATGGCCACAACCATCGTCGAGCCCGGCATGTTCTCCGCCACCCTTGCCTTTCTGGCCCCCGCCGATATTCAGGCCGGAGCGACTTACGCCCGTTTTCGCATCACCTCCGACGATCTGTCGGCATCGGCGCATCCGGCCTACGACGCGGCCAGCGATGGCGAGGTGGAGGATTACGCCATCGCCATCGACCCGTTCGATGCGCCCGCTGGCTGCATCGATGCGTTCTACCATCTGCGAGAATCCGCAGCCAGCGGCCCTTATCGCTTCGACGCCCTGGATATTTTCGCGGATCCCATCGCCGAAAGTCCGCGAGATACAGGATCGCCGCGGTTGCAAGATTTGGTTAGCGCTTCCACAGGACTCAGCGGCCTGGGCGTCAACCGTGATGATGGCTTTCTTTACGCCGCTCGGTGGGATACGGCGTCCTCTCCCTACGCCATCCACATCCTTCGCATCGATCCCCTTTCGGGACGCTACATGGACCTGGGACAGCCGTTGGCCGATGACGCCTACACCCTGATGGGGCGGGCCGTGGCCGCAGGTCAACCTCTGAGCGCAGCCATGCCGCTCACTGGCGGCGATGTGGGGGCGCATGGCCTGCTTTATCTGACAGCAGCCGGAAGCTCAGACCTCATCATTGTCAACCTGGCCTCTCTCACCTTTGCTGTGCAACCCATTACCCAGAGCGGAAGCGCCACCACGCTGGATGCGGATGATGTTGCAGTCAATCCGGTGGATGGTTTGCTTTACGGCGTGCGCAATCATAGCGACGCATTGCTTGTGTTGAACCCCGCGGATGGCAGCCTGAGCCTGAAATCCCTCGATGCCGCGCTGGGCGACCTCCAGGGCGGCGCTTTGTTCGATCATCAGGGGCGGCTGTATGTGGTGGAAAATAGCGGCGGCCCCGGTTATCAGGTTTATCAGATCGATGTGGCCGCGGCCGCGCCCAGTCTGACTCTGGTAAACGCGGCCGCGGCCAGCGCCGCGCGCAACGATGCGGGCGGATGCCTGCTGGCCCGCGACTTCGCCGCCTATGATGAGATGGGCGCGGCCAGTCATGTGGTGCTGGATGCCGACGGCGATGGCGTGGCCGATCTCTATTTGGGGTCGGGCGTCAGCGCCGATGGCAGCGCCGGGCCCGATGAGCAGAGCGACAATGATGGCGCCACCATCACCGATTGGGTCAATGGCGATGCCTGCACAGGGCTGGGAACCGATGGCGCTCCCACCACCGTAACCATGAGCGACGACAGCTATTGTTTGGAAGTGAAGGTTACCAATCATGCTGATAAGGCCGCACAATTGGTGGGATGGCTGGATTGGAACGAAAATCAAATCTTCGACGATCCCCTGGAGCGTTCGACCGTGGTGCTGGATGGCAGCACCGGCAATGTCCC
>Ga0256914_1003324_pt1 | contig 12716 bp, 11 predicted proteins | sample HulkmetaG_FD_191571 | JGI IMG/M metagenome (GOLD analysis project Ga0256914, IMG submission 191571) | Hydrothermal chimney microbial communities from Main Endeavour vent field at the Juan de Fuca Ridge, Pacific Ocean - Hulk | ecosystem: Environmental > Aquatic > Marine > Hydrothermal vents ...
TTCCGCCAAACGTATCGCCCAACGCTTTCTTCAAGAACGCTTCGTTCAAATACAAAGAAGGAATGTCCTGAGGTGTCGGGTCGTATCCCAATTCTACATCGCGCCCCACACCGGCATGAAAAACCACCACCAAATCGTATTTGCTAAAATCTATTGCCTTACTTTGATCCGCCTTTTTGATAGCATCAACAAACAAGCGGCTAATACCCTTATTAATTTCTTCGTCCGTTGTATTGGGGTTATAATCGCCCATGGGTTTGTCAAGTGTAAAAGCGCCTTTGTCATCTTGCGGGTACACATCACCCATAACAACCAAATGCCCTGCGGAAACATTTTTAAAATAATTGGCCGCTGCGGTTATTTGATCCTGAAAATATTGTTTGTCATGAGGTGCCGGATCGACAGCGGAAGGATCTGTTGTGGTGGTATCAATCATAAACAGACCGTCACCGGTAGTTAGTTCGTTATTATCTTTTTGGAATTGGACTCTGATGGCGCAAATTTTTAAGGTGTCCGGATTTATTGCCTGCGTGTGGCTCAATGCGGGTAAAACGAACAATACTCCCGCCAAAAGGCCCATTACATTACTTGTTATTCTCATGTGCCTTCTTCTCTGGTTTTAAGTTTTCGGTTGTTGTCCACGGTTTAAGCCATTCCTGCGTGTATGAGCATCGTTGTTCGCAATGTAATCGATTTGCCGTTCACTGGGAAAGCCTATTTCGGATTAATTGAAAAAGGGGAGCATAACTCTCCCCTTATATTAAAACTTAATTCCGAGAGAAAAACGCATGGTTTCGGAAAGCGGGTGATCTTTAGCTGCAGAAATATAACTAAAATCAATATTAAACATGTTAAAACCAATACCGCCGCCAAAAGTCATAAATTTACGTGCGCCGAATTTGGGATCTTCGTAAAAATAGCCGACGCGCAAAGCGATTAGCGAACCGTACATATACTCAAGACCAACGGAATGGGTAAAACGACGCAAGCGATCTTTTAACCTTCCTTTAACCCAGGCATCGTAAAAAACGGCTTTAAAAACGCCGTCGGAGGTTCCGTCTTTGTAACGGTAAACCAACAAACGATTTGCGTCGTAAACAACGGTAATTTTGTTAAACCCGTCGTCATAAGCTTTGTAAGCCAGTCCCAAACGTAAATTGGTGGGTAGCGGATCGGCCTGTTTGCGGTCGATATAGGTTACTTTGGGCCCAAAGTTCGAAAGATTGGCCCCGAGATTTAAACGATGGTCAAAAATGGCATAGCCCGGAGTCCACAAAACACCCACATCCACGGCAAAACTGGTTGCGCGGCCGTCACGGTTTTCGGAACCTACGGATACATTACTCAAATTACTCTGAATAATTTTGGCATTTACACCCAAGCCCAAATTTTCTTTAAGCTTAGTGGCATAGGCCAGCGAAATAGCATATTCAAAGGAATCAAACGTTCCCAGTTGATTGCCGTTTTCATCGGTCCAGACATTTTTACCCAAATTAAGGTAAGTAATACTGGCACCCAGCATGCCAATATCCTGCAGATAAAAACGGGTGGCCGCATAGTCATAAAACAAATCGGAAAAATTAAACTGTGGCAGCCAGCGGGAATGCATTAACGATACCTGGTACTTTTTATCCACAGCAGGATCTTGATATTGAAAAGCCAACCCTGCGGGATTCCAATAAATGGCTGTAGCATCGTTAACAAGGGCAACACCCGATTCTCCCAAACCGCCGTTTCTTGCGCCGGGTGCGATTAAAAGGAAAGGTACCGCAGCTTCGCCCTGTGCGTACAAATTTTGGCCGAGGAACGATACGAACATCGCTGCAAGAACCAATACAAAAATTTTTTTCATCTTACACCTCCAAAATAAAATACCGGTTTATTTGGACAGCCTACCTTTCACTTCCAAATAACCGGCACCCGATGCCTACGAACTGTTTGTTAAAGGTAGACCCATCCATATTAAAATTTTTCAATCTTCAAAAAATCAAAAATAAAAAACCTTTAACAAACAGCGTATAGGCTATTCTCCCCATTGTTTTTTTAATTTAAGTGCTTAAATATAACGGTCTTATAAAATTTTGTCAAGGACTTTTTTGTATCCCATTAAAATTTTTGCGCTTCGTCAATTAACATAATCGGAATATCGTCTTCTATTCTAAAGATCAAACGGCAATGATGACAAACCAATTGGTCTTCTTCTTTTTTGTATTCCAGTTCGCCCTTGCACTTAGGGCAGGCCAAAATTTCCAGCAAAGATTCGTCTAACACCCTACACACCTCACCCGTTTAATTTTAGTTGTTCACGGAAGAATGCCGGAGGCCGTACGGGCCGCCCGTGTGCATTCATAAACGCATGCACACTAAACCCTTCCGCAATAAACCTATCGTCTTTTTTTACCTTATAATTAATACGAAATCGCGCCTTATTTAATTCCGAAAACTCGGCAAAAATACGTAGTTCATCATCAAAAAATGCAGGCTTAAAATATTTTATCCCGATTTCAAGAACCGGCAACAAAAAACCGTCTTTTTCCATTTGCGCATAATTCAATCCTATTTGCCGCAACAGCTCGATACGCGCCATCTCGAACCAAACCACATAGGCGGAATGGTGCGCAAATTTCATTTGATCCGTTTCAGCATATCGTACTCGCAAACAAACAGAAGGTTCCATGCTATTCTACCCAAGCACCCATTTTACTGAATTTTTCCATCCGCTGTTCAATTAGTTTGTCTTTGGGAATTTTTACCAACTCTCGCAAATGTTTGAGTATTGCTTCTTTTACCGCCCTGGCCGAAGCATCATAATCACGGTGTGCTCCGCCTTCGGGTTCTTTGATAATTTCATCGATTACACCCAAATTTAGAAGATCCGGTGCGGTTACCTTCATGGCTTCCGCCGCTTTGGGAGCAAAGGCCGCATCACGCCACAAAATGGCTGCACAGCCTTCGGGACTGATAACCGAATACCAGGAATTTTCCATCATTAAAATACGATCGCCAACTCCGATGCCCAGAGCCCCGCCCGAAGCGCCCTCGCCGATAATGACATTGATAATGGGTACCGGCAAACGCGCCATGCGAAAAAGATTATAAGCAATAGCTTCGGCCTGACCGCGTTCTTCGGCGCCGATGCCCGGATAAGCGCCCGGTGTATCGATAAGCGTGATGACGGGTTTGTCAAATTTTGCCGCCAGTTCCATTAAACGCAATGCTTTGCGATATCCTTCCGGGTGGGGCATGCCGAAATTCCGATACAAATTTTCTTTGGTATCTTTTCCTTTTTGTTGGCCGATAATAACAACCGAAAATTCATCCAATCGCGCCAATCCGGAAACAATGGCTTTATCGTCGGCAAAGCGTCGGTCACCGTGCAATTCTTCGAAATACGGACAAATACGCGCAATATAATCCAACGCATAAGGTCGTTGCGGATGACGCGCCAATTGCACGCGTTGCCACCGATTCAAATTGGCGTAAATTTCTTTACGTAATTGGGCGGCTTTTTTTTCCAAACGGTTAATATCCGCTTCCAATTCCAGCCCGCTGGCTTTGGCATATTCGCGCATTTCGGCAATTTTTTCTTCCAGCTCTACAATCGGTTTTTCAAAAGCAAGAACAAATTGCTTATTTTTTTTGGCCATTTCTTCCACCTAAAGTTTATTGATTAAACTCAAAAAGCGTAATTTCCAAACTAAAAATACGGCTTCCCACATAATTTTTTTCGATAATTTCGACTCTCCGTGTATCCGGTCGTAAAAGATGATCGGTATTTCCTTAATACGAAATCCTTTTTTCCACACTTTAAAATTCAATTCGATCTGGAAAGCATAGCCGTTCGACTTAATACGATGAAAATCAATCGCTTCCAGTACTCCGCGGCGGAAGCATTTAAATCCGCCGGTGCAATCGCGAATGGGAATGCCAGTAACAATACGCGTATAAACATTGGCATAATAACTGAGCAGTAAGCGCTTTAAAGGCCAATTAATCACGTTAACGCCTTTAATATACCGCGATCCGATCACCAGATCATTCTCTACAATTTCATTTAAAAAATTAGGCAATTCTTTGGGATCATGCGAAAAATCGGCATCCATTTCGAAAATGTATTCAAATCCTTTTTCAAGTGCAATTTTAAATCCGTCAATATAGGCGCGCCCCAGTCCGTTTTTTTGTGCACGTTCCAATAAAAGAATTTTCGGATTTCGAGCTTTTAACTTTTTAATCAACCTGCCCGTACCATCCGGGGAATTATCATCTACAAAGAGAATATTGATTTGCGGAACGTTTTTATGAATTTCCGTTATCAGAGCTTCCACATTTTCCGCTTCGTTATAGGTCGGGATTACAATGACCGCTTTACTTGCATCAACCATGTTCTGCTTGTAATTCCTTCTTTAATAATTGCAAGGCTTCCGTTATTGAATGGGGCTCCCAGCCCGTGTAATTGATTAATTTGTAAATTTTAAACGATGAATTCATCGGACGTGGTGCCTTTTGTTTGAGGTCTTTGCTTTTAATGCGTTCGATTAGGGTGGCATCCAGATCAAAAACATCACAAATTTTAAGCGCAAAATCGTAACGGGAAATAATTTCCGCGCCCGATATATGAAACAGTCCGAACGCTTCGTTTTGTAACAGACGATCCAAGGCTTGACAAAAATCCGGTGCATAGGTTGGCGTACCGATCTGGTCATCCACGATACGAATTTTTTCTTTGTGGCGTAAACGATCGATTACCCAGGTTACAAAATTAGGCCGAATGCGTTTGCCGTTTCCGAAAAGTACTTGTGTACGGGCAATAATATATTCCAGGTCAGCGTTGCTTACAACTTTTTCCGCATTATATTTGCTGCGGGCATAGTTGCCACGGGGATTAGGGGTATCGTCTTCGGTATAGGGCCCGTTCTCTCCGTCGAACACATAATCGGTGGAAACCTGGACCAAAATGGGCTTTATCGTACCGCAGGCATCTACAATATTTTCAACACCGCGCACATTTACATTCCAACAAGTTTCAGGATCGTCTTCGCATTTGTCTACATTGGTAAAAGCAGCCGCATTAAAGATAACGGTCGGCTCAATTTTATTGATTAGTTCCGCCACTCCCAAACGATCGGTTAAATTGACGGTGTAATACGGAAAATGGTATTGGGGAATATAATTTTCGTCTTCAAATGAGGCACCGAAAATTTCATACTTATGATAAAAATGACGGACCAAATTCTGGCCTAAAAGGCCGTTGGATCCAAAGATTAAAATTTTATGCATTCGTGTTCTTCCTGTTGTTTTCGAGTTGTGTTTTTAACCATTGAGCCTGCGGTAATCCTCTCCTCGTTCCGGCAATAGCAGCCGCCAAATTGGCAAATTTGGCCGCATCAATTATGTTTTTTACCTTATAATAGGTATAAGCAAAAGCCGATAAAAACACGTCGCCGCATCCCGTAGGATCTATCACGTTTATTTTGTCCGGCGGCGAAGTTTTGATTTTTACGATTTCATTTTTTTCGCGAAACAGACTAATACTGCCTTGATTACCCAAGGTTAAATTAACAATTTTATTTTGATCAAAGCAATATTTCTTATAAAAAACAGTTAACCCGGAATGACAAAACGACTCAAATTCTGCATTATTAAATTGAATGATATCCGGAATAGCCAACCATCGGGCTAAATTTTCGGGCTTGCGCCGAACACGCAGGCCATCGTTTTTTCTGGCCAAAGTAAGGCTATGGATATCCATGCTTAAAATGCCGTTAAACCCGGCGGCCAGACGCTGTAAATCGTTTAAAGCCATGTCCCATCCGGAAATCATATTAACCAATAACAAATCCGCATCCATAAACGGAGCCACATGGTTAAAGGTAAGGGAAGGCATAGGATCAAGCGAATATTCGTTACGTTCCGCGCTTTCGGTGTAGCGCAGTTCCACATGGTTGTTGGGTTGATCGATGGGGTAAAGGCCGTTTAAATTCATACGATGATCATCGCGCCAAAAACCGACAACCTGTTCATAAACATCCGAGCCGACAAAGCTAATCGGCGTAATTCGGTCTTCGGGCGTGCTTACGGCGCGCATTGCTTCCACGGAATAAAAAAGACCGCCCATGCTTTCGGTGATGGTGCCATCGACGGCAACAATACGGTCTTTAACAATCGTACCTACTATGCTTATATTCATTAATTTACGGTTTTCCGTTTAATGGCCTTACCGTCTTCCAAAATACGAAACGTATGGGCAATAACTTCCAGTTGATCCAAATAAGGTTTCTTTTTGTAACGCGGCCCCATTACGGCAATATCGACAAAGTAAAGCGAAGAATCGGCCGGATGATCAATAATATAGGTGCGGAATGGTCCACCGATCATCACGGAATCATTACGCCAAACCCCCACCATTTTATAGGTTTTTTGCCCTTCCATTTCACCGAGTTTTAAATACGATTCTTCGCGGATGATATAATCGCCCTGATAATATTTTTTGGTGTATCTGTCACGAATATCGGCCAAGCGATCAAAATGCATCATACTGCTGTCGCCCTTGATTTTCCAAATGGAAACCCAGCGATCGGGATCGAAACGCCGTAGCCATAAATAATGATTTTGTACGTCCTGAATGGCCACAAAATAATCGTGCTGAATGCGAACGGTAAACCCGAAGTTTTCGGCAATATATTTTTCCAGCTTTTTTTGTTCTCCCTGATCAAACATATCGTGTTTGAGGCGGGCGAAATATTTTTTTAAAAAAGCCTGATAAATTTGATCCTGCAGATGCTTAAAATTGTATTTAAACGTGCGTCGGTCTTTAGCCAGCATAAACAGGCCTATTTGTTGACGGGCAAAAGGATCGTCCTGGTAGACGTAAAAATAACGGTCATCCCGAACACCCTGTTTAAAATTTTCCGGCAAAACACGCTTCAGATAGTCGTTAACCGCTCCTTTTTCGTTAAGCACACCAATAAAGAACAAATTCATACGCTCTTTGAATGCACTGAGTTTATTCAGCGGCACGTAGGTTATTTGAAATTTTTTCTCCGAACCGGGGGTTAGGACTTCGCCTTCGAATTTATCCCGAATGGGACGGCGCACTTCTTTCCATAAATCGGAATCCGCAAAGGCAAAAATACGATACGGATACCCCATTGTGGTCGGACGTACATCGCAAGAAGGAAAGGAAAGTATCCCCGCAAGGCTAATGAACAGGAAAAGGGTAAGCGCCCCAATCCCCGTAACGGACAATTTTTTAAGAATCCGATTCCAAAACATCGTTAATACTCACTTTTTCTTTACGTTTTTGTAACATAAATAAAATTCCGCCGGCAACGGAAATAATCATAGGCACAATAACATTCATGAAGGAAAGCGATAATGCTTCGGCCGTGCCAATACCAATTTGCCCCAGCAAACTGACAAAACCCAAATCTCTAATTCCCAATCCGTTAATCGAGGGCAACATGGTAATCACAAAGGTAACCGGAACAACCATAAACAAATAACCAAGGCTAACAGGAATGCTAAAAGCCATGCTAAGAAAATAGTTCATCAGGACAATAAACGATTGCGAAACGAGTGACATTAAAAACACCCAGCCCAAAACCGCGCGGTTCGATTTAAAAACATGGACCGCTTCGAACAATTTGTTGAATTTTTCGCCGATTTTAAAAATGGTGAATTTATCGAACAGTTTAAAAATAAACTGAAACGATCGGTCGTGCAGTAAACCGACGAAAAATGCCGTTATAAAAAAAAGTAACCCAAAAGCCGAAAAGAGCAAACGGGTGTCATGAAATTGCTGAGACACATAAAACAACGCCCAAATTGCCAAAACCAGCGTTGCCGCTATTCCCATAATGCGTTCTAAAATTACGGAGGCGAACCCCGATGTTCGGTCTCCCGTGGCTTCAATTACTTTGTAAATACGCATCACATCGCCACCGATGCTGGAAGGCAAAAAATTGTTAAAGAACATACCTATTAAATAAAAGCCGTATAATTTACCCACACTCAGCGAAAATCCGTATCCTTTCAATAAAATACGCCAGCGAATAACCATAAACAACACGGCCACTAGCATTGCCAAAAAACCAAGCAATAAAAACCCCAGCCCGTTGTGCGATTGAATTTTGGCAAATACGGCCAGCAAACGGGCCGGTTCGGCTTTGTAAACCAAATAGCCTAACAACCCCAGCGATACCGCAATTTTAATTACATTTTTAACCGACTGCATGTACCTATTGTTTTAACTGCGACTTGTATTGATCCAACATCTTGCGTGCCGTTTTATCCTGCGGATAAAGTTTCAGCCAATTTTCCAGAGCGCGCACAATTTTTTTCTTATCACCTTCCTGCTGATAGGCATTAATTAACATGCCCAACGTGCGCGGATCGGTCGGATTGAGTTCGTATGCTTTTTCAAGGAACGGGAGCGCATATCTGGCCTGCCGCATACGCAACAACTGCTCGGCAATAATGGGTAAGTCGGCAACCCGATTATCGTTGTTTAACAAACTGTCACGATAAGCGGAATCGGCTACCGCATGAAAGGCCTCGGTAACCAAATGCATGGGGCGGTTCATCCACGGAATAACCTGCGGACTGATTTTCTGATTCATAAAATTCAGAATCTGTTTAACTTTGTCCAGTTGTCCGTGGGTTAAATAATATTCGGACAGCCGTAAAAATCCGGAACGATAGTTTTGCAACAACGACTTGATATTCAGGTTAAAATAAACTTTGGGATTGTTTAGGTTGCGATATTTGTAAACATACAGCAAATTCTTTTCCAAATTCGTCGGCGAAATTTCCCAATTTCGGAAAGGCACCAGTTTCATAACCAAACCGTCCATGCGGAAATAATTAGCCAAACCGCTTAGCATATTGCTTTGCGGAACGGTAACCGCAAAATATATCGGTTTGCGCCATTTGTTGTTTACCAAAATATTAAGAATCATCCAATCCTGTGTACGCAAAAATCCCTGACCGTACGGCGACTTAAGCGTGGGCTTTACTGTAAATTCGATTTTGTCCGGAATTTTGGTTTTCATCCCGAATTCTTTTTGAAATTCGGCGGCCTCTTTCTCTGCAACCGATCGCGGAACACTTAATGTATATTTGGCAGTCTTCCAGGCTTTAATGCCTACATGTTGTAATTCGAAATCACTAATATTCATCGGGACCTTTGGTTCCCAATCCCGCAACTGTTTGATGTACCAATCGGTATTCAACAAACTTAAATTGACAATGCGCACGTCCTTACGTACATGTTCCACTTCCTGCAAATACCAAAGCGGAAAAGTATCGTTATCGCCATTGGTAAACAAAATGGCGTTCGGTTCGCAGGACATGAGCATGTTGTATGAATAATCCCAAGCTACGTAATTTCCGGCGCGGCTTTGCGGATGAAAATTTTTGGCTAACATATTGCCAGGAACGATAAGCAACAAAACGACAAATGCTGCAAGTTGATATTTGGCCGCCTTCTCTTTTAATGCATCGCGCAATAGCTCCATAACCCCGGCAAAACCGAGGCCAACCCAAAGGCTAAAGGCAAAAAAGCTCCCTACGTAACTGTAATCGCGCTCCCTTGGCTGAGGGTCGGGCTGGTTCAAATAAAGAACAATAGCTAACCCTGTCATAAAAAACAGGGCAAATACGGCCAAAGCGCGTTTGGGATCTCGCTTAAAATGCCAAACCAATCCTATTAACCCCAAAAGCAGCGGAAGCCCCCAGAACTTGCGTACATCCACATGATACTCATCATTACTCAAACCAACAAATTGCCACAAAAAATAGCGGTTGTACATTTTGTTAATCTGATATTTCCAGAAAAAATCCCAAACACTAGCGTATTTGTTTGCGTTTTGCGAGTTGCGCCACACGTCGTAACGATCTAAAACCGAATGCTCCCCGTATTGTTCGCGCTTCATGTAATAAACAAAACGGGGGATATTTTCGGGATCGTTTTCATCAATGGCCGGATCGAGTCCGGAACGGATGTAAATCATGGAATAGGTTGAATATCCTATCATGATGAGCAGCAGGGCATTGAATACCAAAATAGAAACATGTTTGTTTTTATTGATTGACCAGTAGCTCAAATAAAGAACCAATAAAAAGATCAGAGCCAGGCCGGTAAAACCGACATAAAGAGCCATTTGCGGAAACCAAATTACCAGTCCGGGATAAATGGCAATCATTATCAGCCCAGTAATAATGGTCATAAGGATAAAACTTTTGGTGGTTACTTTTATTTTTTTGTAATAATAAATCATGGCCACAAACGGGATAGCCAAAAGGTTCAACAAATGCACCCCGATCGCCAAACCAATAAGATAGGCAATTAATAGCAGATAACGTTCGTTGCCGGGCTCGTCGGCCTTGGTCGACCAAACCAAAATCAACCAAACCACCAACGAGGTAAATAACATTGACGAGGCATACACTTCGGCCTCTACGGCATTAAACCAAAAGCTGTGGGTAAATGCAAACGTTAAGGCGCCCAAAACACCGGAAAAAATAGCCAGATACCAATCGGATTTGCTTTTTAGCTCGCCTTTCCATTCTCTGACCAGGTGCACAATAATCAAATAGGTAAGCATTACCGTAAAGCCACTGGCAAAAACCGAAATCAAATTAATGCGCCATCCATGATCGCCAAAGGGTAAAAACGAAAAAATATGGCCAAGAATCAAAAACAAGGGCGAACCTGGAGGATGAGGAACGCCACCGATATAACTACAAGCGATAAATTCACCGCAGTCCCAAAAAGACATTGTGGGGGCCATAGTCATTAAATATACGATGGTCGCTACGGCAAATACCAAAGCGGCCGTTACACGATGTACCGTTTTCATTTGCATGGATTCTACCCTCTATTTGATTGTAAATGCGAAAACTACTGAAATTCCTTATTATTAGCAAGTTGATTTTACGATTCTATCATGCGTCTCCGACCATTTGTTTTTAAAGCTAAAAACAACCCTATTTAATGCAAAAATATTAAGAAGGTTCAATTCGCTTTGCAAGCTTTTCTCCCATTTGGTCAAACAAAATTCGCCTCTATTCCCAATCAAAAGACGGGTACGCAACCAGGCATGCCCTTTTCAGTTGACATGCAAAATTTTTTTAACTTTTTTGCTTCTTAAACATCAATATATTAAACAATCGTTTTATCGATCAAACAAAAAAGAGAATACTATGAATCATTCGAGTACGTTTTTCCGCATAAGTATCTGGTTTTTATTTTTGGCTGGAGGTGCCGTTGCTGGCATTCTGTGGGATTTATCGTGTTGTGCCCACGTATTTAAAAATCTTTATTTTCATATTGTCAGCTTTGTCATCGGTCTCGGAGCTTTGCGTTTGGTCGTAAATGCCAGCCGCAATACCGGACGCTATTTAGCGCAACACGGTAAAAAAGGCAACGTTCCTAAATTCGAAACCAATCGTCTGGTTACCACCGGTTACTATGCCTGCATGCGTCATCCCATGCATTTGGGCTTGCTCTTTTTCCCATTGGGCTGGGCATTGATGATCGGTTCGGTTACCTTTATCCTGATCATTGCACCGATCGAGATGCTGTTGATGATTATTATGATTAAAGGTTTCGAAGAAAAAGAAGCCGTACAAAAATTCGGCGAGGCTTATCGCCAATATATGCGGCAAACGCCTATGTTCAGCTTTAAATTTAAATGTTTAAAGGCGCTCTTTTCTAAAGACGGCTTTGCCCGCATGACTCGAGATAACACGGAAAGGAGGCACCCATGAACATAGAAGCCTGGAAACGACAAATCGAACGGGAACGCAAACAAAAGGATCGATTTTTTAAGGAACATTGGCAATCACCTATTCCCGAAAAAGATCGCCGCGGCTTTAAAGGTTTGCGTTATTTTCCGCCGAATGCAACCTATCGCTTTGAATTGGAATTGCACGAGCACCCTCAAAAAAAGATCGTACAAATCGAAGACACGGGCGGAAATTTGCGCAGTATGTTCCGCTGGGGTGAATTCCGTTTTACGGTTGACGGCACTGAATGCGTATTGCAGGCGTACAAAAGCGATGCCCGTGAACCCGTGTTGTTTGTTCCCTTTAAAGACGCCACAAGCGGCAAGGAAACGTACGGCGCCGGGCGTTATCTCGATTTGCACGACCCAGAAGATCGCACGGCCGACGGCAAATGGATTCTTGATTTTAATAAAGCCTACAATCCCTGGTGTGCCTTTAGTTGGGATTTTGTTTGCCCTTATGTGCCGCCCGAAAATTGGCTGAAAGTGCCCATATTGGCCGGAGAAATGAGTTACCAATCGTAATAATACTGTTGTGTAATCAATAAAAAAATCTCCTAAATACGCTTAGTCATTTTTGGCACGATAAAATCATTAAAATAAAAAATGGAAGTAGCGTCTAAGTTTGTAAAATCGGTGGTGAATTGTCTAAAAATCATCCCGTTCGAAAAGTAAGATTAAAAAAATTTAAAATGTAACCATAGTGCAGATTTGTAAAGCTGACGGTTTTACAACAACAATTTATTTTGTTCGGGGACGGATTAAAAATAATGAATAAATATCACTCTCCTTTTGTAATTTAAGAAATTTAAATTTTGCCAGCTTTTGGCATTAAGCTACTTTGACAAAAAGAAAAAATAATAAATCTTTTTTTGGTTTTTCCCTTGCAATTGTTTAGTTAATTGCTCCATTTTTTTAATGGGAAAAATC
>Ga0256914_1003325_pt1 | contig 12714 bp, 2 predicted proteins | sample HulkmetaG_FD_191571 | JGI IMG/M metagenome (GOLD analysis project Ga0256914, IMG submission 191571) | Hydrothermal chimney microbial communities from Main Endeavour vent field at the Juan de Fuca Ridge, Pacific Ocean - Hulk | ecosystem: Environmental > Aquatic > Marine > Hydrothermal vents ...
GGGTACCTGTTTCGCTGGCCTGAGCCATCACATCAAATTCAAAATATTTCGTTACGCCATCTGTGGTTACCGTATTGTTAGCAAAAGTAAAAGTGATACCTGCAGCCCAGGTATACGTGGCAAAAGCCACAAATAATAATAGGTTCATAAAAAACTTAATTCCTTTCATCGTAATTTCTCCTTTAATCTAGTTTTGATATTAACGGACTTGGTTTTATCCGAGACCCTAGTGGCCGATATTTTTTTATCAGTAGCTTGTGTATCTACATGAGATCCCAATCCTACATTATTTTTCCAAATATCATTTTTATCATCATTCTGAACCTCACCATTCAAGTTAAAATCAGATGTTTTATACCCAGCTGTACCCACATTTGATTTCCAATAATCATTTTTATCATCATTTTGTATTTGTCCATTTGCATTTGCATCGCCGCCATACATACCAAAAATTCCATCATTCAATTCAACTAATGCATCAATACCATATGCTTTATCTTGGCCAGTAGAAAAATCATAACTCTTAACGTTATCAGTATCTAAATCAACTTTCTCATTTGACATAATCGCTAAATGGTTTCGGTGGTAAATAACTATGTAGTAATCGCCAGGATCAACTCCAACAAATCGGACTTGATCAACCCCGGATGTATCAATTATTTGTCCATTATTTTTAAGAAACACCGCTCGCCTGCTGACTATCGATGATGAATCGACTTCTGCTCGTAACTCTATTAACAACCAATCAACGACGGAATCTGGAACCATATTCACTGATTCTTTGCCGGCGTAGTTCCATGGGGCTTGATCAAAGGGTTGTTCTAAGGGGATATAATTTTCTTTTAATAAAACCGTTTTCATTGTATCAGAGTCAAAAGGCCCCTGCAAAAAGACTTTTATTTTTACCGTAACGCTAGATTCTTTAATATATGGACCTACCTGTTCATTTGTCGCTTCTCCAAATGCTAATAAATCATTTACATCCTTTGCCTCAAATTTATAGCTATATCCATCTCCAGATACTAAGCTATCGATTTCAAACAAATAAATTCGGCCCGCTGCAAATGAATCACTATTAGCCTCTGACATTGTAAATGGACTTCCACTAATTGAGTATCCATCTTTATAGATATAAATTTTAGGATATCCATTGGCAGGAGGATCATTATCTTTATCAATATATTTTACTTTGAATGTAGCTATTTCATGTTCATTTAAGGTATCTGGGTTTACTCCATCTGATTCATAGCCAATTTCCCCAGTCCATGTTAATGTTGGTTCTCCCAAATATTTTCTAGCTATACGGAAACCTGTGTCACCATTGCTTAAATTCGCACTTATATGTTCTCTATTAGTTACACGCAAAATATCTGCCGTACTATTCCAACTCCCACCTCGTAAAATACGTCGCTCATCCTCCTGACTACTAGGACCTACAGGATCTGTTTGTGGTTCTTTACTATAGCTGCCAAAATAATCCCAACACCACTCCTGATTATTTCCTGACATGTCATAAAGTTCCAATTCATTGGGATTCTTTGTGCCAACGTCATGGGGTTGTGAGCCACTGTTATCCACATACCAGCCCACTTCATCTACATCATCACTCCCACTGTACTCATAATCATGAGATTGATTTCCCCCACCTGCTGCAAATTCCCATTCAGCCTCCGTAGGAAGTCGATATCCATTTCCATTCCAATTACAAGACCAATCATTTAAATTATATACAGGTGTTAATCCATTCTTTTCACTATAATAATTGCAAAAGGCTACTGCACCATACCAGGTAACTTCACATACCGGCTGATCATCTCTTCCATCCTCAACTACCAATTGTGCTCCATCATAACTGATATAACAGCCTTCCGCATCCAAATCGAGTAATTCTTGGCGCTCACCTTCAGTATTTTCAACAGTTGTGCTATTAACTGAAATTTTCCCCTGCTCCAACGCCCAATTATAGAGTTCGACAAACTGATGATTAGTAATTTCATATTTACTTAATTGAAAAGTACTGACAGTAACTTCATGCTCAGGGTATTCATCACTTTCGCCATCATTATTCCCCATTATAAAGGTTCCACCATCTATTTTATTCATCGTTATTCCAATAGGCTCCACACTTACGCTATCTGTTACAAACGGCCCATTCATGGTATTAGTACCTTCTCCTTCTGCTGCAGCGCCATTCACGTCCTGCGCTTCAAATCGATACGTATAACTATCACTTGCCGTTAGGCTGGAAGTAGAATAAGTGTAAATTCGGCCTTCTGTTACCGGATCGGAATTAACGGCTGACATGACAAAGGGACTGCCGTTGATTTCAGTACCATTATCAAAAATATGCAATACAGGATAACCTTCGCCCGGTTCATCTCCTTCAAAATCCGTATATTTAACGCGAAATTCGAAGGTACTGCCTTCCTGAGCTGAATCCGGATTTACCCCATCCGATTCGTAACCATTCTCTCCGGTCCAGGTTAGTGATGGTGCAGCATTACCTTTATATAAATGCTGTATTTCTGATTCTGTTAAAGCTTTATTAAAAATTTTTATCTCATCAATGGCCCCGGGGAAGAAGGTGCTTCCAGAGCCCCCACCACAAATATTACCTATTGCCATTTTTATTATCTCTTTGCTCGGATGATCCGGGACTGTCTCAGTTCCATGCAATTTACCATTTATATAAACCTTTCCAGATGTCCCATCTAAAACCGAAACAAGATGTTCCCAACCACCTGTACCTAATGCCGTATCGGCAATAACTTCTACCGATGTACTACTTGTATTATATTTATATACAGGTGTAGAATTCCCATTAAATCTAAAACCAAATTGATCAACATCGCCCATATCTAAAGCAAACCGATTCTCACTCGGAATCTCATCCAATTTTATCCACATAGAAACTGAATAATCACTCTGATTAATACTACTTAGGCTTTCCTGTATATTTATCTTTATCGTATCATTATTACTATCAAAATAAAACGCCTGATTCTCTACTCCATCATATCCTGTGGTTAAAGTTGCTTCATAAACCGTTCCATCATTCCCGTTACCTGTAACATCAGTAGCAATTGATGTATTGCCATCATTAAAACTCCAGTAGGCAACAAGACTATCACCACCAATACCATTATTCTCCGTGACCACCGGCCCATTAATGGTACTGGTTCCTTCGCCCTCTGCTAGTGCACCATTAACATCCTGCGCTTCAAATCGATAGCTGTAATTATTACTTGCCGTTAAACTACTGGTAGAATAAGTGTAAATCCTTCCGTCTGTTACAGGATCGGAATTAACTGCTGACATTGCAAATGGACTTCCGCTGATTTCAGTACCATTGTCAAAAATATGGACTACTGGATAACCCGCTCCTGGTTCATCGCCATCAGCGTCGGTGTATTTAATTCTAAACTCAAACGTGCTGCCTTCTACCTCTTCATCCGGATTTACGCCATCTGATTCGTAGCCTGTTTCACCTGTAAACGAAAGAGTCGGAGCATTGTTGATATTAGCTAGTTCATTAATTTCCGACTGGGATAAAGCTTTATTGAATAGTTTCAATTCATCTATACGACCGATAAAACCTCCACCTCCACCTGATGTAGCGCCAATAAAAAAGTTGACAATGTCGCCCCCCCAAGCTGTTATTGTCTCGCTGGAATCTTCTATTCCATTAATATATATTTTACCGGTACTTCCATCATTAACAGCGCAAATGTGATACCATTGATTAAGTTCCAACGCTGTTTGTGAAGATGTTTTCACCACTCCGTCCTGTGTTACCCATTTACTAACAATGTTCTGAGACGACTCAAATCTTATTCCACGTTGATCATTTAACGGAGATTCCGCACTGGGATTTGCAGCATCTGTGATATATTTAGTACTATTTATCACATCATCAAGATAAATCCAGCACGAATACGAATGCTCGCGACTTGGAAATTGCTTCAATCCTTCAGATAAATTCTCGATTTCAATATAATTATTCCCATTAAATTGCAAAGCATTTCCATATACACCTTCCACTGTTGATGGCACTTCTTCCCCTTGAAGTGTTCCATTATTACCATTGCCGCTATTATCTGTAGCCGTTCCATCATCAAAACTCCAGTAGGCGACAAGACTATCACCTCCACTACCATTATTCTCCGTGACCACCGGCCCATTCATGGTATTGGTTCCTTCCCCCTCAGCATTAGCGCCATTTGCATCCTGTGCATCAAATCGATAACTGTAATTATTACTTGCAACTAAACTACTGGTAGAAAAAGTGTAAATCCTGCCGTCCGTTACCGGATCGGAATTAACGGCTGACATGGCAAAGGGGCTGCCGCTGATTTCTGTGCCGTTGTCCAAAATATGCACTACAGGATAGCCTGCTCCCGGTTCATCTCCATCAGCGTCGGTGTATTTAATTCTAAACTCAAACGTGCTACCTTCTACCTCTTCATCCGGATTTACACCATCCGATTCGAAACCGGTTTCTCCGGTCCAGGTAAGTACAGGATTATTATTTTCAGGTGTTTTAAACCAGCGATCCTGTTCATTAGACCATGTTTCGACTCCATGATTATCAACAGCTTTAACTTTCCAATAATAGGTTGTGTTAGCATCAAGCGGCTCGGTTAAAGTATAACTCGTACCTTCTATATTTGCATATTCGTTAAAGCTTCCGGATGAATAATTAACATCTGTTCCTACCCATAGTGTATAGGTTATTTCATCATTAGGATCATTATCTGAACTATTTGTCCAGGTAAAGGTTGGTGTAAGCGTAGACACTGTTATTTCATCTGCAGGATCAACTAAATTAAAAGATAAGGGAGCTTCATTACTCTGGTTCAGGTAAATATACCAGTCTGTCTGATTTGACCATGTCACCTGCCCATCTTCATCTATTGCCTTTACCTTCCAATATAATGTTGAATTATCATTCAAAGGTGAATCCGGTGTATATTGCGTCTCAGAAAGACCGCTTATTATAGTTGCATTTTCATATCCTGCAGTATACGCATAATAAAAGTCATACGTAACATTCGTTCCGTCTGGATCGGTAGTTTCTTCCCAGGTAAAAGTTGGCTGTAAGTTTTGGCTTTCTATACCTTTTTCCGGATTCAGTAAGTTAAATGCATTAGGCGGATTAATACTGGTATTTATTTCAAAATTTAATACACGCGTTTCCGAAGTATTACCGGCGTTATCCGTTGCGTATAAATAAGCGGTATGCGTTCCTTCGCTCAAATTACTAAAGGTATAACTTTTTTGATCGGCAGGTAATTCAATGAAATCGCTATTTTGATCCATAGCAATAAAGTGGTTAGCCACACCGCTTAGTTCCAATCCAACAACAAGGTCATTGGATGTCCAACGGATTTCAACCGTAGTTTCATTTAAGACCTGGTTTTCTTCTGGATAGGTAAAACGCACCTCCGGGGGGCTATCGTCTTTACCAAAAGTAAAAGCATCTTCTTGCGTAGGCGTTATGTAAACATTTCCTGCGTCGTCCGAAACCTTGAAATAAATATGATGCCAACCTTGATTTTCGCTATTTAACGGTAAGTTGTCCCAATCCTCATTGCTCATCTTCCAGTTCGTTATCATTTCCTTGCCTTGGTTATCCTGTGATTCCGCCAAAGTATTCACACCGTCACTGGTTAATGGATGCCAATTTGATGGATCGGTATCATCATTAGAGTCAATTTGATACCACATGTTATCTAATGAATAATCGTCTTTAAAATCAATGTCTAAAATGTTATTATTATTAAACCAATTTGATTCTGTAGTATTTATTATGACAATGGGGGCTGTATTATCTTCAATAATTTCAATGTTTAAATCATGCCTTTTACTTTTATTTTCATCATTTTTTGATTTTATATCGATATAAATAATTTTTTTGTCTCCAATATTTAATCCTTCGGTATTATATATATACTGAAAAACAATTTTTTCACCCGGTTCAATGGAAGGCGTTTCCTCAATAGTTGAACCTTCATACTGAAATTCACCCTTAGAATCATAATCTTCTAATTTAAAAACATCTGATTCTGATCCTAAGTTTTTTATTTCTATATCCCAATATCCATTCTGCCCTACAGGTACTTTTTGGTCTTCCTCAGATAAAACAGTTGATTCAAGACCCGCATACTCCGAATTAGCTACGGAAAAATACACCTTTAGGCTGTCATGTATTTCCGAAGAATTCATATCTTTAAGGTATAACCTTAAAGTATACATCCCTACCGGATATGTTCTAAGTTCATCTTTAAACACATAACGCCAATCATATTGAAACTCATCTATTAAACTGCATTCATAAGTAAATGTTGTATCTTTACCATTGCCAAATATTTTACCTTCTATCTCAAAATCATATAAAGTCTTAAATGGATTTGTGTGATTATATGTATGCACATAAATCTTCAAAATATCTGCTTTTGTCGCCTTGTATCCTCCTATTTCTTCATCATGTGGATACCAGTCGTCATTTTCAAGGCCCTTTTTATAATAATAACCATATTGATATTCTTCGGAACCATCCCACTCTAACTCTAAATAACGATAAGTCCCTGAATATGAATTTGAAAATTTTATATCTCCACCTACAACATCGAAAGAGCCTAAACCATGATTTTCAGTAAAGTTGTTACTGGTATTGTATAAAACATCACAATCACCATAAGGAGAGAAAAAAGTTTCATCTAAATGTTCAAAAAATTCATCCCATGATGATCTGTGATGAGTTAAATCATTGTTTGAGTCATAATCATTATAAAATAAAGCTCCACTTGGATCATTAACCCATACTGAATCGCTACTATATCCAGTTACCACAACCGCATGTCCTTCAAATGACTCAGTATGACCAAGAAACAAAATATGGCCTGAATTTAACACTCTTATAATAACTTCTTTTATATAGGAATTACTGAATAAATGTTTTTCCTCTTCCCAAGGATTTTCTTCACCATTATTATAATAAGTATTTAAATATTCAGCTATATCTGTTATATCACTCTCAGTAGTTGGTGAAGCATCAAAGTCTGCGGCCACCTCCCAAATTTTTTTACTAAATCCATAATGTTCAAGAAGCATAGCGGTTGATGCTGCCCAGCACCAGCTGGTGTTTTCTTGCCAATAATAAGGAACTTCATACAGCACTTTCTCATAATTACTAATTATAAAACTCCACGTTGTATCTTTCTTTAAATAATTTCCAGATAAATCCTGCACCTGAGATGTAACGGTACAATAGTAGGTTTTTTCTTCTTCAAATCCATTATCTGGAATAAACCGGTAAGTATCCGGTGTTGCACCCATTTCGATATGTCCACTAACCTTTTGAGTATCCTCATCAACATACTCAACATAAAAAGTATTCTCATTTACTGTTTCCTGATTTACATCCTCACTAAAGACTATAGTAACATCCCCTGCGTCCTGAGATTTTACCACCTCACCATCCGCCGGATACGTTTCGGTAAGTTCAGGTCTAACTGTATCAGCTCCCACATAAAAAGGCTCATATTCGTCCCAATCTACCAAATCCGTTTGTTGCCAATTGCCATTGATATAACTTTCCACAACTCCTTTAACATGCATTTCGCTTCCGCCCCAATCAATTGGTATGTCAAACGGGAAAGAAAAAGTATAGGTGCTTGAGGCATCTATATATTGTGTTTGTTGTTGCTCATTATCCATTGGATCAGCCATGTCACGGTCTAAATACATGGTTACCCGCGTGTCAAAACCCGACCAGGTCACATCATTATTTATTTCAAAACGAATTTCAATATGGGAGCCCGCTGCAACTTCCTGCCCGGGATAAATGTTTTCCCCATTTTGGTATCCATACATGCTATTGGTGTATGGATAATCTCGCGTATGCGTATAAGAAGTAGATTCATTTTCATTGATTGTAATTTGTCCCGAGCCCCATAATTCTTGTTCCGGCCCGGTCTCTTGTTGGTTATACACATCATAGGAAAATGTTCCCACCGGTAGGTTTTGAAAAAAGTAGGCGCCGGATTCATTCGTCACACCGCTAATTGTTGAGCCATCATCCATATATATATTAATCAAAGCGCCTTCTTTTAAACTATGTAGCTGATCCTCAACGTAAAAATTTACGCTGCCTTCGGGATGCGAAATTATTACATTTTTAACAATGAATTCTGCTTCCTGTCCGTCGGTTGGCGATGTTCCATTATGTAACCAAAAATTCAAATGCAAACGCTTTTGACCATTATCTTCGGGATTATCATCTCCGGTATAAGTCCATTCCTCAATTAAATAATCTTCCGGTGGATCCGGTATTTCGGAATAATGCCCATGATAACTTTGGAAATCTATGCGATCATTCCGCCATGTAAACTTATGCGTGGAATAGTCACCGTTTAAGTTCAAAGGAAAGCCATGTGAATTCCCTGATGTTTCTGATGGTTGAACTATATACCAGCCTGGATCATTGTTACTATCTCCCCATCTGGAAAATTCAATATCCAACTCTTCGTTGTCATTTTCATATAAAAACATAGCAGCGACAACATTAGGATCATAATTTTCGACATTACTCGAAACATAAAATGTATACTCAGCGTTTTCCATAAAATCATCAGTGTATACTTCTGAACAATACCATCTATCGCCTACTTTTCTTACTTTTAAATGTAAATTACCATCACTGTCCACCCACACAGAATTCGTGCTACTTGAAAAATTGTTTGGCCCGGGGCTTAAGGAAGGCCCTTCTTTGACGTGCCAGGTCATTCCCGCAAAGTTAATTGTGCTTTGTGTATTTTCAACCGTTATAATTGGTTTTTCCTGCCAGGCCCAACCGTCTGTTGACATAAATGCACCATCTACTTCCGTTTGAGTATTTATTACAGCGAAATAGTCTCCCACGGAGTTCAATGTAACAGAGAATGTATAGATTGTTTCACCATTATTCCCGCTAACTGTTTTTTGTTCAGATAAGCGATCGTAATCATAAGAAGCTGCTTTATTTTGATCTATAACCAACCTTACTTTTGATGTTTTGTTTTCAATATTTGGATTCACAACGGTTACCCGAAATTCCACTTCTCTGCCAGCAGGGATTGCTCCATAAGTAACTTCTTCACCATTATAGAATGCCTTTATTCCGTCTCCTTTTCCATATGGCATATTACGCGTAAACTCACTTGAGTTTGGAGTATTTGCTGAAATAGTAACATCCGTTTTTTGGCCCCAATATTCTTCTCCAAATATATTGTTAGGATCATCAGGTGTGTGATAAACTTTGTAGTAGTAACCGCTTCCTGCTTCTACGTTGGAAAAGTATGCTTTCCCATTCGTGTCTGTATATTCAGTTGCAACCAACGTCCCCCCGTTATCATAAAGCTGCACACGACCATTATCCGCAGGATATGGTGTGGAAGTACCATCGATGTTCTTTACCTCTACACTTAAATCACCATATGCTGGCTCAATCGTGATAATCGGTTGCTCGCTCCAACGCCATCCATCAGTGTTTCGATACTCGCCATTTACATCTGTTCTTGTACTAAAAGTAGAGTAATAATCTCCTTCTTCATTTAATGTTATATAAAAAATAAATATCTTTTCTCCATTATTTCCAGTTATCCACTCTCCTCCAGACTGTTCATCATAATCATAACCTGAATCTTTATTTCTATCCAAAACTAATCTAACAAATGATTTTAAATCCTCAGGATTTGGATTTTTTACTTTAATACGAAATTCGAGTTCTGTACCTGCTGCTACATTACTATTGGTTACATCCTGCCCATCAGAATAAACTTTTATTTCCTCTCCATATGGCATATTACGCGTAAACTCACTATAATTAGTTGTATTACCATAGATTGTTATGTTCTCTTTCTTTCCCCAATATTCCTCACCAAAAATATTTTCGGGATCATCCGGATTATGGTATACTTTATAATAATACCCGCTCCCCTCTTCAATTTGTGAAAAAAACGCATTACCTTCGCTATCTGTGTAGTCTGTTGCCACCCATGAACTAGTATTATCATATAACTGAACTCTTCCATTATCAGCAGGATATGGCGTTGAAGTTCCATCTATATTTTTAACTTTTACATTCAAATCACCTGTTTGTGGTGTTTGTTCTACATTGACCGTAATTTTATAGCTTTCAAATCCAAGGCAATCTCCACTACTATTGGGATCATCATTTCCAATATAGCCGCCACTCGGATCATAATTAAAATTGGCATAGCTCTCATCCGTCCCTAATCCCATCCTAAATTTTATAACAAATTCACCCCAATTCTTTGGTTGCACATTTAAAAAAACAGCGTTTAACTCTCCTGCTTGCCAATAATTATTATCAACCGCCTCATACATAACATAATCCGCATAGGCATCTCCCCCACCAGCTTCAGAGCCAAAATACAATCCCTCATCCAAATCGGTATCCGTATAGTTGGAAAAGCTTATTCTACTTTTATCTCCGCTTGAATTGAATTGTACAAAAGATAAAGTCAAATTGTTATAAGGACTCGGACAATTATCGGTACCTACATTTTTGCCGCGCAAACGAATCTGAAAAGTTTCATCAAGACTATTTAATTCTATATTGATGGAACCGCCAAACTCAACCGTTTGACCATTGATCTGGATATCCAAAATATCCGGAACGCAATTTAAATTGCCTTGTGCAAAGGCCGAGGCCGTTAAAAATACTAAAGCGAGAATAAAGTAAATCTTTTTCATTTTATCACTCCGTTTGGTTTTTAAACTTTTTGTTCTTATTTGACAAAAACCGTACCAAACTACTCCATTCATAAATTACATAAAGTTAGCAACAATACCCCACCACATCTATGTTTCCATCTGTCAACATCCTGTTTCCAATTGGAAACATTTTTTGAAGTTCCTACTGTACCAATTTTTTTTGAAATACTCTGGTTTTGTGCTTATTTTGGATCAATCGTAATATTCTAATCTGAAAACTCTAACTCCCTTGTATATAAAACGGATTTACCTTTCCCGGTAAGTCTGTATAAATAATCCATAAAAAAGTGTACCCCATATTCTTTTTAATTACCGGATAGGGGCCTAACACAAAATCAAATTCTATTTTAAACTTATCACTACTAAGGAAGCAATTATGGATCGCGTTTTCATTATTGACGATGACGAAGTCTTTTTGGAATCAATTAAAAATATGTTGACTTTTCTCCAATATGATGTAACCACCTGTTCGAATCCGTTGTTCGCAATGGAAACTCTACAAAAAAAGCTCTACCATGCCATCTTGTTAGATGTAAAGATGCCAGGGTTAGACGGAATCAAATTGCTCCAGCAGATTTTAGAATTTAATCCTTATATTCCGGTCATAATGATTTCCGGGCAAAGCACCATCGATATGGCAGTTAAGGCAATTAGATTGGGGGCGTTCGATTTTCTGGAAAAGCCCATCAATACCGACCGCCTGCAAATTATGCTTAAAAATGCTATTACCACTCAAAAATTTACCGTGGAAAATGCTCAGCTTATGGAGGAACTAAAAGAGAAATATAAAATCATAACGCAAAACCAGGAGATGATTTCCATTCTGCATCTGGTAAAAAAAATTGCCTCAACTTCGGCAAAAGTTTTGATTACCGGCGAAACCGGAACCGGCAAAGAATTAATCGCCCGGGCAATACATTTTAGCAGTGATCGTTCATCCGGCCCTTTCATCAAAATCAATTGCGCTGCAATCCCCACCGAATTGTTGGAAAGTGAGCTTTTCGGGCATAAAAAAGGCGCCTTTACCGGCGCCGTAGAAGAATATCTCGGTAAATTTCAGGCAGCAAATTCCGGAACCCTGTTTCTGGATGAGATAGGCGATATGGATTTGTTATTGCAGGCCAAATTACTCCATGTGCTTCAAGATAATCAATTTATGATGTTAGGCTCGAACAAAGCGATTAGAATTGACACACGTATTATTGCGGCGACCAACCAAAATTTAGAGGAGCTCATTAAGCAAAAACGTTTTCGGGAAGATTTGTATCACCGCCTCAATGTGGTCAACATCCATATTCCCCCGTTAAAAGAACGAAAAGAGGATATCGAACCCCTGACCAAACATTTTTTAAAAGAATTTGCCGAAACCTACAACAAACGCATTACATCAATCTCACCCAAAGCTTTAAATTTATTAAAGCTTTATGACTGGCCGGGAAATGTTCGCGAATTAAAAAATGTGATCGAAAAATTAGTAGTTTATTCATCCACGCAGCAAATATCCGCACAAAATGTGCGCAGAGTACTGTTTAACGGAAATACGAATACATCTTCCGTAAGTATCCCGGGCAAAACTTTAAAAGAAAAACTGCTTCAGTTCGAGCGCATGCTCATTTTGGAAGCGCTAAAAGAAGCGGGAGGTAAAATTGGTAAAGCAGCACAATTATTAGGCATAGATCGTTCTGCCTTGTTCAAGAAAAAACGTAAGTATGGAATCAAATAAGCCTATCTGGAATCATCTAACTTTTACAAAGATGGTCGCCAGCGCAAAATACTGGCAGTGCGCTGTCTTCGTATTTACCTTATTTCCGCCCGTGTTGCGGACAAAGCTTCCTCGGCAAATTTTCGGGTAAATTCGGTAAGCATTTGCCGCGCCCGATCCGGATTTTTTTCATATACAGGAAGCACTTTTTCCTCGAATATTTTTTGTTCTTC
>Ga0256914_1003326_pt1 | contig 12709 bp, 18 predicted proteins | sample HulkmetaG_FD_191571 | JGI IMG/M metagenome (GOLD analysis project Ga0256914, IMG submission 191571) | Hydrothermal chimney microbial communities from Main Endeavour vent field at the Juan de Fuca Ridge, Pacific Ocean - Hulk | ecosystem: Environmental > Aquatic > Marine > Hydrothermal vents ...
ATCCTCCTTATCGGTTTGTAGATTATACCATAAAGCGAAGCATTCTTTATGTAGAGCTTATCGCTCTCAAGCTGTTTCTCGTGATACTCCCAGATTCTTTCTATTGTGCGCTTGATTATTTTCTTATCCTTCTCTGGAATCTGCCTCTCCACTTCTTCAAACTCTTCTTCACTAACAAGGAATTCCCCGTCATAGCCGTCAAACTTCCTTGAGTATTCCTTTACAGCTTCAATACCTCTTTCCCTTATGTCTTTCAAAATTTGAGCCACATAGCTTTCTAACTCAAAATTCATCTTTGACAACCTCCTTAATTTTTAAAACAAGCTCGTTAATCTCCTTAAACTTCGTCTTTTGGGAGATTCTGTTCACCAAAAGCAAAGCCGAAACATCCATAATCTTCTCCACCTCAACTAACCCATTGGCTCTCAATGTGTTTCCCGTCTCGACGATGTCAACGATGGCATCTGCAATCCCAATTTTTGGAGCAAGCTCGATGCTTCCGTGAAGCTTTATCACTTCAACCTCAACTCTTCTCATCTCAAAGAACTTCCTTGCAAGGTTTGGGTATTTGGTGGCTATCCTAAAACCGTCCATCTCTTCAACGCTGACTGCATTTTCTTTGGGCATCGCCAAGCTTAAGCGGCACTTTCCAAAAGGCAGCTCAAGAGGAACGAGGACGTCACTTTCCCTTTCCTCAACAACATCGCTTCCAGCTATGCCAACGTCAACGCCATACTCGACGTAAACCGGGACATCAAAAGCCCTTGCAAGGAGAAGCTCATACCTGCCGTTTTTCACTATCAATTCTCTGTTCTCTGGTGGCTTAAGCTCAATTCCAGCTTTTCTTAGGATTTCAAGCGAACCCTTGAATAGTCGTCCTTTTGGGAGAACAAATCTCATTCTTCCACCTCCACTGGAATGCCGAGCTTTATGAGCTCTTTTGCAAGCTTGTATGCCTCTTTCAGCTCCCCTCTGATTCTTTTTCTGTTCTTCTCTGTTTTGCCGTTGAAGAGTCTTGAGAGTGCATTTAAGTCAAAGGCGAATCCAAAAGCGCTGACTCCTTTAAATGTATACTCTCCGCCGCCTCCGAGCGGTTTTCCAATCTTTGGAGAATAGACCTCAAAGATTATGTCGTTGTAGTAGGGAAGAGGTCTTATTGTGCCGAAATCTATGAAGACTCTCTCATCGTCAACCGTCTCGATAATTCTGTTGAGCTTTTCGTATTCACAGCTCTTTCCCCTGAAGTTGAACAGCTGCCAGAGCTCTTCTTTCTTCTCCTCGGTTATAGGCAGTCTTTCGATGATTTCGAAGTTTCTCCTCGTCAGGGCTCTGAAGATCTCCGCTCTAAATTCTTCAAGTCCCTCAATTGCTCTCTCCCAGACTTTCAAGCTACCGACGTCGATGTAGAAGTCCTCGATGCCGAGCGCCTCGAGGGAAGTTATAACAGTTAAGAGAACCTCGACCTGCATTTTGACGTCTTCTCCGCTGAGGAACTCAACTCCAGCCTGCCACTTTCCTTTAATTCCTCCATCCAGCACTTCGCTAATATAGTAAAGCTTAAGTTTCTTGGGTTCCTTGAGGTTTGCAAGTATCTGAGATGTCAGGTCTGGTTTTATTACATAAAATCCATTGTTGTAGGCAAATTTTGTTCCTTTTCTCAGCTCCTCGCTGAACTCTTCTATCGTTGGTAAAAATATCTCTCTATACCCCCAAAGCTCAAATGTGCGCCTTAAATACTTTGTAATATCCGCTAACCTCTCTGATTCGGAAAATAAATCCTTCTTCAAAATAATCCCTCCAAGATATTTTCGATGAAAATATCCTCTGAATAGCAGGAATCCAGATTGAATACATTAGAATAGTCAATGATGATGGTAGTAGCTCACCAGAACAGGGAATACACCTACACAGTTCAACTGGGTGTTCGTATCTATTCTTGTTTTTTCCATACCATTTTTCAATTTCATGTTAACCCCTCCTACTTGAGAAGAAAAAATATACGCAGGGGTATTTAAACTTATCCAGAAGTTTTTTGTCTAAATATCATCTAATGCAATTATCATTGTCTCTGGTTCTGACTTATGACTTTAAACTTAGCATGCATGATACATAATGACTATCCGGAAGCTAATAAGTTTGAAAATCATCTTCATATGGTGGTTCATATGGAGGTAGCTGACAGGGAGATTTTTGAAATTAATACCAATGCGGAGATTCAGGCTAAGGAAGCTGACAGAGAAATTCAGATGACAGGGTAATCAAAAAATAGGTGAACAGGACAAAGCCCGGAAAGATGGATATCAACATAACAGGCGAGTTCGCGGTTATAGGTGAGAAAATGAGTAGGTAATAATCGAAAAACCCGATGTTTGCGTAGATGAATAGTGAGAAGCTCTACAGGGAACTGGCAGGTTATACTGCAACCGAGAAAACCACTTCATTCTCAAAATGCTTGCAGACATGGAAAGAAGCTACTATAGCATACTGAGGAGGCAGTATGAATACATAACCCTGTATCCTGACATATACAAAGCGGAGTTCTACGATCAGCTTATGAAGGATATAACTTCAACTTCTGAGCTTCGTTGTGTTTATACCCTTCTACCTTTATATTTGAGTACAACAAATTCCTTGTAGTCCATTATCTTCTCAAAGCCCTTTCTTATATAATAGGAATAAGCCTCAAGCTCGGGGAAGGTTATTACGTAGGTATCTTTACCAAGCTCGGCAAGTCTCTCAATAGCAAAATAGAGGAGTTTTGAGCCGTGACCCATACCCTTGGAGGATGGATCTACCATAAAGAACTCTAAAAGACCTGTTTTTCCATTTTTGATTTCATCTGGCACCCACCAGACCTCTTTCCCTTCAAGGTTATATACAAGAGCAACTGTACCTAAAATATTATCTTTGTCATCGCGGAGGATGTAGAGCTCGTCAAATTCCTTTTCGAGGCGAAACTGTAAAAAAGGTTCATAGACCCTCTTAAACCCTTCAAAGTCCTCGGGAGAGGGCTTATTTTTCACCCATTCAAGAGCAGGATAAGCGCCATTTGTCCCCTGATAGACACGGAAGACAAATTTGATAAGCTTTTTTTCGAGCTTTGGGGGAGTTACAACCTTAATTACTTTCATTCCCATTCCCAAAAAGTTAATAGTTCTCCATCTAAATAAATTTTGGTGGTAAATACGGATGAACTCGAAGCACTTACACTGGCACTGGAAGTTGAAAAGGCTGAGATGAAGTTTTACCTTGAGATGGCGAGAAAAGCTAAGGAAGAAAGGGCAAGCAGGATGTTCCTTTTCCTTGCAAGCGAAGAAGCAGAACACTGGGACATATTTGAGGACAACCTCATAAAAAAACTTGTAGAAAAGTGCAAGCTTCCCTCATTCGATAAGGAATACCTCAAAAAGCTAACTCCTGTGTATGGAGGGCAACTCAGCGAGGTTAAAGCAGTGGAGTTGGGCATGGAGCAGGAAAAGCGCACATGGGAGTTTTATGAGAAAGCCGCCCGGGAAGCTAGGGATGAAGATGTAGGGAAGGTTTTCCACGAGCTTGCGGAGGTAGAAAAAGCACATTATGAACTTCTTAGAGCTCAGTATGACTCCATAATGAAAACAGGTATATGGATGGACTATCAAGACTTTAGTTTGGAGATAGATTGAGCCCCCTCCCAAAACTTTTATTCATAGAGAAAACTTTATTACCCCAGATGTGGAACATTGAGTGGTGATTTAGGTGCTTGGATTGAACCCGATTTCTATAAACAAAGAAAAACTGTCACAGAGAGAAATTGCCCAGGCACTCCGCTGGGCAGTTATGGCTGAACTCGATGCCATAAACTTCTATGAACAGTTTGCTGAACTGATAGAGGATGAAGCTGTTAGGCACACGTTTCTTGATGTTGCCAACGAGGAAAAGGAGCACGTGGGTGAGTTTCTGGCTCTGCTTCTTAAACTCGATCCCGAACTGAAGGGATGGATGAAAAGGGGCTTCAAGGAAGTTGAAGAGGAAACCGGGATAAAAGTGGAGCTTTAGCTCCACTTATCCTCTTTCCAGAAGCAGTCCAAGTTCATTATAAACCTCTACCTTGTTAAATCCCTCTCTCTTTAATAGATTTACAATTTCCTTTAGTATCTTTCTCTGGACATTTATCGCAAGCATCCTGCAGAAGTGACATTCGGGTGTGGAGCGGGCAAGCAGAAGAAACACCTGAACCTTTCTCTCTTCGATAGTGATCCCATAGAGGAGTCCTTCATCTACTATGTTGAGGTTGGTTTCTGGATCTATGACACTCCTGAGGATTTTAACAACTCTCATGACTTCAGGGGGCAGATCTTCTCTTGGCCCTTTTTTGATGCTATTCCTTTTCTTTAAAAAATCCAGAAACGCCACATCTCTCACTTCTTTTCAAATTTTCCAACTATATTGTTTCTCAGGTCATAGACATAGACATTTGAAAACTTTATTAGAGCAAATCTCTCCATTATGTTGCCAATTATCCTTGAGTATGCTATAGCACTGGCCCCGGTTATGTTATACTCAGCATGGCTCTCGAAATTGAGCCATACCTTCAGAGTGTCCTCGGTGACTTCAAGACCTGCTATAACACCTGAATCGAGGATATCTCCACCCGTAACTGGGTCTACTATCTTAGAGAGCTCATTAAGGACAGCCTGATACTCCGGCGGCCATTTTCTATCTTTCATGTAGATTTTCATTTACCTCACCGGAGGGGGATTGGCATGCATGCTTAAAAGATTTCTTGCTCATTTTTGTTTAGCGGTGGATATTCATTAGGTATTGAAAGGTATATAGAAATTGCCACTATCACCCAGAGAATTACAGGGATAACAAAAAATGCCACTATTATTCCTTTTTGTATGCCTGTGGTATCATCAAGCCAATACCTTGTCCATGAAAACATGACTACAAACCATGAAGAGACTATCAAAAGTTTCTCTTTTAGTTCATCTACAAAGTTTAGGGAAATAAGAGAGTTTATCAAAAGGAGAAGTGCTAAGAATGGTCCTACATATATCACATCAACCATTACTGTTGAGTAGTTGCCTGCAAATATTAGACTCGAAAGGGTTGCAATAGCTTGCAGCATCAGTCTGCCACTAACCTTGACAACATTGCCCATTGCAAGGGAATAGGCGATTAATGCAGGACCAGTTAAAATTAGAACTGCAAGAATGCCATTTACCGAATGTTTTAATAAAACTGCCCCACTAAATCCACCAGAAGTCATTAATCCCCCTAATAATAAAAGACCTGAAGGATGGCCTTCTTCTCCGACTATGGTCTCTATATGTCTAAATATCAACCATGTGATTATAATTCCCAAGAGAGTTAACACTCCACTAAGACTCATTATGATTTCATACCATAACTCTAACATTATCCTCGACATCCATTAATTGTTTATATTGGATTTTGGAGGTAGAATAAATAAACTTTATGCTTGCGAAATTTGATACTTTAAACTTCGGTTCTCATCTAATGCGAGGAATATAAAAATTAGAAAAAATAAAAACATAAAAGTCATTCAGCGGGCGCATAATAGCAACGTTTTGGGGAGATTATCTTCCCTTCCTTTTTTAGAAGCTTTATTGCTTTGTCAACTTCTTTTTTGTCGAGACCTGTTAATTCTGCGATTTCTTTGCTTTTCAAGGGCTTTTCAGCCTTTTTAAGAACTTCAAAAACCGCCATCGTGCGTTCCATCTTCATCACTCCACATCAACCCCGTTCTCCCAGAGGCCATGGATGTTGCAGTAGCTGAGGGCGTAGAGCTTGCCCTTCTTCTGGGTTCTGAAGAAGAAGACTGCCTTCGGCTCGGTCAGCGGGTCGCCATGGCTGGTAAAGGCAACCCTGCCGACGAGAACCGGGAAGTTCTCCCCCTCTGGGTGGAAGTAGAGCTCTATCCAGGCTATATGGTGCTCCGGGGTGTTGGGATGGGCTATCTCCTTTCCGACGCTGACCTCGACCTTGACGAGGTCGCCGTCCTTCTCGTACTCTATAACGGGAACGTGCTTCTCTCCCTTCCAGTCTCCACTCTTTATGGTTCCGCTAAGCATCTCAACCACCTCACTCCATCTTTTCAAACATGTCCTTGGGGGCGCCGCAAAGCGGGCAGACCCAGTCCTCGGGAAGGTTCTCAAAGCTGGTTCCGGGGGCAATGCCTGCCTCCTCATCACCTTCATCTTCGTCATATATGTAGCCGCATACCATGCATTTCCATTTGGTCATATTTATTACCTCATTTTAATGTCCGTATTTTAACCTTATAAAGTTTGTGTTTCAAACTTATCAAGTTTAAAAATAAAAGATTCACTCAAAAACAACGAACTTTTCTTTAGGAATACCACAAATAGGGCACCTATCTGGAGCATCATTAACTGCGGTATATCCGCAGACCGGACAGATGTAGATTTTCTTTATCTCGATGTCCTTTCCGCTCTCGGCAAGTTCTTTTGCCTTCTTATAGAGTTCTGCGTGTATCTTCTCGGCTTCGAGGGCATAATGTGTAGTCCTGACGGCGTCCCTCTCGCCTTGAAACTCAGCTGCATTCTTGAAGACTGGGTACATCTCCTCGACCTCGTAGGTCTCGCCGTCTATTCCTGCCTGAAGATTCTCTGGGGTTTTGCCCAAATGCTCAAGGGCAATAAAATGGTTTTTGGCATGAACAAACTCGGCGTGGGCTATAGCCCTAAAGAGCTTTGCTATGTTGGAGAATCCTTCTTTCTCGGCCTGCTCAGCAAAAATCAGATATTTCATATGGGCCATGCTCTCTCCAGCAAATGCATCCTCCAAAAACTTCCGAGTCATTTCCCTCTTTACTCTCATATTTATCACCTACAAACGTTGTTGCGTTAATATCTTCGTGTATTGAGTATATAACAATTTTCCGGATCAAAAGTCGATGAAATTTACACTTCAGCCAATAGATATTCCTTGGGCTTCTGTTCTGTATCCAAAAACGGAGTCAAGAGAGCCATGACACAAGCTTTTTAACACCTTCCCTCAGCCTTTCTTCATCATGTACTCGCGGCATGCCTTGGCTTTCAACTGTATCAACGTGGTCGAACTTGCTTCTTGTAATAAGGGTTTCTATCTTCTTGCCGGCAACACCGGCCCATCCAAAGGCACCGATGATGAGAACAGGCTTCTCATAGTTGGCTTTGTCCACTATTTCGTAGAGGGTGTAGCGTATCCTTGGATGTATTTCCGCTTCATATGTTGATGCTCCTATTATTATTGCCTCGCTGTCAGGAACATCTCCGAGAATATCGCTTATCGCAGGGGCTTCCTTATCTGTGAATTTATAAACGACAGGTTTCAATCCATATTTTTCCAGCTCGTCTATAATGAGGTTTATCCTCTTCTCGACGAAACCATACATAGAGTCGTAGATTACGAGAACTTTGCCCTTTGTGGTTTTTCCTGCACCGACAGCCTCATAGTGTTCGAATATCCGCATCGGATTCTTTCTCCATATGAGGCCATGGCCGGGGAGTATCATTTTTGCATCTTCAATTATGCCGAGGTTTTTGAGCTTTTTGATGTTCTGGACGATATACCTGTGATAGTGACCGATAACTGTGACGATATACTTCGTTACATGTGGCAGATAGCTTTGAACAACCTCTTCATCACTGTCATCTATCGTTTCCGGAATCCCGTAGCCGCCTCCAGCGTCACAGGAGAAAATGAGCTTGTCCTCGACGATGTAGGTTATCATGGTGTCCGGCCAGTGGAGCCATGGGACAGTTATAAAGCGGAAAGTTTTGTTGCTGATTTGTATTTCCTCACCGTCCTTGATGGGATGAAAGTCCTTAACGACATTCCCACCATAGAATCCCTCAAGGAAACGCTTGGCAAAACTCGTTCCTATGAGCTGGGCTCTGTAGTCGTTGGCCTCAAGAAACGCCGGCAGAACTCCAGTATGATCAGGTTCAGTGTGGTGGATTATCACATGGGTTACCTCTTTTGGGTCGACAAGTTTTTTTAATGCATCCATAAAGAGGTCAGTATATTCTTTTTTGCTCAAGTCAAAAAGAACTGTTGCCCCCTTAAGCTTCATGAGGTAAGCGTTGTACGTTATTCCCTCTGGAATATCCCACGTCGCTTCAAAATACCTTATCTTATCATCCTCAACTCGGATTATATAGAGTTCCGGATCATCGAGGATCTGTTTAACCTTTACATTCGGCATATCAATCACCGACACCTATTTGGTGTGGAAGCATAAAAACTCTTTCCTATAAACCTGGGCAGGTTAAATCTCTGGTCATCAGAGTTTTGAAAGCGATTCAAAGAGCGAGCTCCAGAGCTTAAGCGGTGTGAGTTCGGTGAGCATAAGAAAGCCAAGGGTTATCAGCATGATTCCAAGGGCAATTTCCCATCTGGCTTTACTCCCTCCCAGCGAGACCTTTCCGGAGAAAAATCTCCTGTTTACCCACTCGCCCAAATCCTTTGAGGCCGTCAGCAGGTAAATGGTAAGACCCATTCCAAGGCCGTATGTACCCATCACTATTATTCCACTCAGAGTGTTCCCGCTCAGTGCAGCTGTTATCACAGCGAAGCCGACGTAGGGGGCTATACAACCAAGCCATGTACCACCTAAGGCTGAGCCAAGGGCGAAGTCATAGATTATTCCTCTCTTTGATGTCACCCTGTTCGTAACCGAGAAGCTCAGTATTCTTTCTATCTTCGTGCTTACCCTCTGGCTGATAAAGCTCGTGCCGATAATTATGAAGCCGATTCCGCCGATTAGATAGAGTGCTCCCTGTATCCGGGAGGCATAGCTGCCGAAACTTCCAACAAGTGCCCCGAGGAGGGCGAATGATGTTACCATTCCAGCTATTATCGCCTCGACTTTTCTCCTCGCAAAGGTGAGAGATAGGGTCCCGATTATAATGGGTAAGACGCAGGGGGAGAAGACGCTCACTATTCCAGCAGAGAATATCGGGAGCAGGACAGCGAGACTTAAACTGCTCCTCTTCTCCTTCTTTAGCTTTTCTTCCCTGCTCGTTGAAACTGTTGTTTGGCCGTTTTTTCCAGTTGCTTTCTTCACGAAATATGCTAAACCATTGGGGTTCAATGCACCCACATCCACTCCTCTCAGAATCATCGTCCCATTATCCGCCTTGAAGATCACCATCGTCGGTGTTCCGGGAACGCCAACGTTTATCTCCTCTCCGGGATTCTTGGGTCTATAATAGCCAACGTTTTCGGGCTGAATGACTATTACTGGATCATGAACCCTGTACTGGAGTGTTGTAATAGAACGCCCTCTGTAGACATCCACTGAAACAAGGACAAGCCCATTGAGGACTTTCCTTGCCTCTTCACTTGGAAAGACATTCGTCTTCATATACTGACAGGCAGGACATCTTTCAGAGTGGTAAAATATGAAGAAGTATTCTCCATTATGTGAAGAAATCAGCTCCTGAAGCTCCTTATAACTTGTTACGTCATAAAACGATAGATCACCGTATTTAACGGTTCCAGCACTTATAAATCCGGCAAACAGCGATAGAAACATGAACATCAACAATATTCTGCGCACCTATTTCACCTGAAAAATATTGAAATGATAGTTAAAAAGTCTTTTTTTGAAGCTTCCCTCAGATGTATCATCCTGTTTTCCATGGCTTTCCAAAACGGTTATAACTGACCTTATTCCATTCAAAAACTTCAGTGCTACGGGGATTTTTCTTCTCCGCGGGATATCCGATTCCAATGATACATAGAACTCTATAGCTTTCAGGGATTTCGAGAAGCTCACGGACGTACTCCTCGGCACTTTTTTCATCGTTGTGCATTCGGTTTCTTATCTGCACCCAGAAGGCTCCAAGTCCGAGGTCAAAGGCAGCTAACTGAATGTGTTCGGCCGCTATGCTTGAATCTTCCACCCAGACGTCGCTTCTGCTCTCATCAGCTGTGATTACTATCGCCAGTGAAGATGTTGCAAGACCTGAAGCCCCCAGCTTAGCTTCGGAAAGTTTTTGGAGAATTTCATGATCATCTATAACGAGGAAGTGCCATGGCCTTTTGTTAAAGGAGCTTGGTGATAGAAAAGCTGCATAGAGAAGCTTCTCAACAAGCTCTTTCGAGAGGGCCCTATTCTGAAAACGCCTGATACTTCTCCTTCTTTTCAACACTTCAAAGAACTCCATGATACCACCAGTTGACGTTGTTTAAGGTGATTTAATACCCTTCCGTCGTTTCTCAAAAATGTCCAGAACCTTTGGTTTTCAAAAGTCTTTTTTGAATTCCTGAGAAAGCTCCAATGGTGAGATCATGCAGGTGAGAATGGAATTTTCGAGGCACTTCCCGATCATAGGAATCGAAGGACAGAGGAAGCTGAGCGAGAGCACAGTAGCAGTCATCGGGGCTGGAGCCTTGGGTAGCTGGGAGGTTTACTTCCTCCACAAGCTCGGCGTGGGAAGGATAGTTGTCATTGACAGAGACTTCGTCGATGAGAGTGACCTCCCGAGGACGATATACACCAGAGAGGACGTCGGAAAGCCGAAGGTTGAGGTTCTGAAGGAGAGGTTTGGTGTCATAGGGCACTTCGAAGATCTCAACCCGGGGACGGTGGGTTTACTCGATGAAGCTGACCTCATAATCGACGGGACCGACAACATCTATACCCGCCAGGTGATAAACGACTACGCAGTCAAAAACAACAAGCCGTGGATTTACGTGGGTGTTCTATCAACATACGGCAACATAATGCCGGTAATCCCCGGAAAAACCGCCTGTTTCCGCTGCCTGATGCCCAAGCTCCCGGAGAGGCCTCTGCCGACCTGCGCGATAGCCGGTATAATGAGCTACGTACCGAGCTTTGCGGCATCTCTGGCCGTTGCACTGGCGGCAAGGATTCTGCTCGGACAGGAGATGGAGAGCGAGCTCATATTCTTTGACCTCAGGAGCATGGACTTCGAGAGGATCAAGATACCGAGGAGGGAAGACTGCCCCGCCTGCGTGAGGAAGGAACTCACGTTTCTCGAAAAGCGGATAAAGGTCGAGCGCATGTGCGACGGTTCAATACAGGTGACTCCTCCCGGGAGGATGAGCATCAACCTTGACGAGTTTGCGGAGCGGCTTGAGAAGCTCGGCATCGAATACCTGAAGACGAGCCGGTTCATTCAGTTCGAGGATGATTATGCCGAGATACTGGTGTTCAAGACCGGTAGAATGATAATTAGGGGAGCAGATGACGAAAAAGAGGCAAAGAACTTCTTCGTCCGTTACTTAGGGCTCTAAAAGTTATTCCACCTCTTGACTTTTTTACTCAAATTTGTGGAGAAAGGTTTTAAAAGTGTGCTTTCATACCCAAACACGGGTAAAGAAAACGGTGATGCTCATGCTGAGAGTTAGAGATCTTCATGTTAAAGTTGCCGACAGGGAAATTCTGAAAGGGGTGGCCTTTGAACTTGCATCAGGCGAGCTTCATGTGGTTATGGGGCCCAATGGGAGTGGAAAGTCCACACTGGCTCTAACGATAGCTGGACATCCAAGGTACAATGTTACTGGAGGAGAGATACTCTTCGAGGGGAAGGACATAATCCCAGCACGGCCGGAAGAGAGGGCCAGGAAGGGCATCTTCCTCAGCTTCCAGCACCCCGTCAAGGTCGAGGGGGTAAGGGTCATAAACTTCCTCCAGAGGGTGCTGAAGAACCTGAAAGGTATAGAAGAAGTAGAGGCCTATAACAGGATTTTTCAGGCAATTAAAGAGCTTGGATTTGACAGTTCAATACTATCCAGAGAGCTGAACGTTGGCTTTTCCGGTGGCGAGAGAAAGAAGCTCGAGATGCTTCAGGCCTATCTCGTGAAGCCCAAGCTCCTTATCCTTGATGAGCCGGACAGTGGAGTTGATGTCGATTCCCTCAAGGTCATAGCGGGGATAATAGCCAAGCTCCACAGTGAGGGAACCAGCATTCTGCTCATCACGCATTACGGCAGAATTTTGGAGTACCTCAATCCTCAAAGGGTTCACGTTCTCAAAGAGGGAAAGATGATTGTCTCGGGCGGCATGGAGCTGGTGAAGCTCATTGAGGAGAAGGGCTTTGCGGCGGTGGAGGACAATGGGACAGCGGTCAAGGCTTGAGGGGATACTCAAAGCCGGTTCCCTTGAGGAAATCCTTGGAAGGGCAGTTCCATATCCAAAGGAGATCGAGTTGCGCGGTGAAATCACCGAGGAGGTCATCAGGGAGATATCCCGCATAAAGAACGAGCCGGCGTGGATGCTCAGGCACCGCCTTAAGGCCCTTGAGCTGTTCCACAAGCTTCCGATGCCCAGGTGGGTGGTGGGAATAGAGGAGCTCGACCTTGAGAGCTTCTCGCTCTACTCAAAGCCCGAGGTGGGCAGTGAAGTTAAGGAGTGGGAGGATCTGCCTGAGAACATCAGGAAGACCTTTGAAAGGCTCAACATCCCGGAGATAGAGAAAAGGTTTCTCTCCGGCCTTACCGCTATCTTCGACAGTGAGAGCGTCTACTCCCAGCTTAAGGAGGAGTTCGAGAAGAAAGGCATCATCATGATACCCATGGAAGAGGCCGTTCAGAAGTATCCTAATATCGTTAAGAAGTACTTCGGAAGGGTCTTCCCACCGGGCGAGCACAAGTTTTCCGCTCTTCACCACGCCCTCTGGAGCGGTGGGGCGTTCGTCTACATCCCGAAGGGTATTAAGGTACCCTTTCC
>Ga0256914_1003327_pt1 | contig 12705 bp, 11 predicted proteins | sample HulkmetaG_FD_191571 | JGI IMG/M metagenome (GOLD analysis project Ga0256914, IMG submission 191571) | Hydrothermal chimney microbial communities from Main Endeavour vent field at the Juan de Fuca Ridge, Pacific Ocean - Hulk | ecosystem: Environmental > Aquatic > Marine > Hydrothermal vents ...
GATTACATCTACGTGGGCCAGCTGGAGCGCATCCTGTTCTCGCCCGAGCAGCTGGCCAAATTCGACGCCTGGGCGCAGTCGGGCCAGGCGGAGATAGCGTACCAAAATCCAAAGACGACCATCTATAAACTCTCCCGGTGATTTCTATGTCTGACAAACTACCTGTCCAATTCACGGATGTACTGCAAGCCCGGCGTAACCTGCGGGCTTACCTGCGCCCCACGCCGCTCTATCACTATCCTGCGCTCAGCGCCATGGTGGGCGCAGAAACCTGGGTGAAACATGAAAACCATCAACCTGTGGGGGCGTTCAAGGTGCGCGGCGGCGTGCATCTCATCTCCCAGTTGGATGAGGCCCAACGCAAAGCAGGCGTCATCGCGGCCAGCACTGGCAACCATGGCCAGTCGGTGGCCTACGCAGCCCGATTGTTCGGCGTGCGGGCCATCATCGCCGTGCCCGAAAATGCAAACCCCGCCAAAGTCGCATCCATGCGACATCTGGGCGCAGAGGTGGTGTTCCACGGTCAAGATTTCGACGAAGCCCGGGAGTGGGTGGAGCAGGAAGCCCGGGAAAAGGGCTATCGCTACATCCATAGCGGCAACGAACCCATGCTCATTGCCGGCGTTGGTGCGTATGCGCTGGAGATGCTGGAGGAGCGCCCCGATCTGGAAGTCATCATCGTCCCCGTGGGAGGCGGCAGCGGCGCCGCGGGCGTGTGCATCGTCGCCAAAACCATCAATCCCGCCATCCGCGTCATCGGCGTGCAAGCGGAACAAGCGCCCGCAGCCTGGCGTTCATGGAAGGAAGGGCGTCTGGTGGAGGCGCCGATGGGGACGTTTGCGGAGGGTCTGGCCACTCGCACCGCATTCGAACTGCCCCAACAGATCCTGCGCCGCCATCTGGACGACTTCATCCTGGTCAGCGACGACGAAATCCGCCGGGCCATCATCATCCTGCTGGCTCACACCCGCAATCTGGCCGAAGGCGCGGGCGCGGCATCCTTAGCCGCGGCCCTGAAACTCCGGGACGAGCTGGCGGGCAAACGCGTGGGCATCGTGCTCAGCGGCGGCAATCTCAGCATCGACCGGCTGCGGAAACTCCTGGCCGCGGAAGGCGTCCCCGGATTCAAACTGTAACCACGCGCCCACCCACATCCCCACATCCCCGATAAGAGAGAGGCCAACATGACAACGTCAATCCTGATCATCGAAGACGATCCCTCCATCGGCAAGCTGCTGCGACGCGCGCTGCTGTTGGAGGGCTACGAGGCGCGGCTGGCCCAGAACGGCCCCGAAGGTCTGAGCGCGTTTCATGCTGAGACCCCCGATCTCATCATTCTCGATCTGATGCTGCCAGGCATGGATGGCATCGAGGTGTGCAAGCGCATCCGGGAGGAGAGTGATGCGCCCATCCTCATGCTGACAGCCCGGGACACGGTGGAGGATCGCGTGCTGGGCCTGGACAGCGGCGCGGATGATTACGTTGTCAAACCTTTCGATATCGACGAACTCCTGGCCCGGGTGCGGGCGCAGCTGCGCCGGGCCGAACATCAGCAGCCCAAACAGATTCTGGAGTTTGCGGATCTGACGATGGACACAGCCGCCCGCACCGTGCATCGCGGCAATCGGGAGATCGAGTTGACGGCTCGGGAATTCGATCTGCTGGAGCTGTTCATGCGCCACCCCAACCAGGTCATCTCCCGCACGCAGATATACGATGAGATCTGGGATTACGATTTCGGCGGCGAGTCGAATATCATCGAGGTTTACATCCGCTATCTGCGCACCAAGCTAGAGGCCGAGGGCGAACCCCGGCTCATCCACACCAAGCGCGGCGCTGGCTACATCCTCCGCCAACCCTGAACGACGCCAAGTCCGGGGGGCGACGCGTCCCATCCCACGGATGACAGCCATTACGGATAGCTGATCACCTATGTCTCTTCGTCTGCGCCTCACCCTCTGGTACACCGGACTCCTTGCCGTCCTACTGATTCTGGTGGGCGGCATGGTCTTTTCGCGGGTGCAGGCCAGCGTTCTGGGCAACATCAATCGGGAGCTTCAGCAGAAGGGCGATCAGATCGCAGAGCTGGTGGCCATCTCCACCGGCTCCGAGGTGACCATCAAGCCAATCATGGCTATCATCACCTCCACGTACGAGGAGGGGCTTTACATCCAGGTGTGGGATAACGCGCGGCGGACGATCTTCCGATCGCCGAATATGGGGCGCGCCCGCATCGAGCTGCCCGAGCCTTACTATCAGCAAGCCATGCAGGGCCTGGCGGGATTTTATAACTTCAGCGTCAATCAACCCAACGATCTGCGGGTGTATTTCACGCCTGTCATCCTGGATGGGCGCGTTGTGGGCATCGTGCAGGTGGCCCGACTGCTCTCGCCGCAACGGGCTGTGCTGCAAGAATTGAGCAGCAACCTGTTGCTTCTGTTCGCCATCGCCCTGGCGTTGGCCGCGGGCGGCGGCTACTGGCTAACGGGCGTGGCCCTGCATCCCATCAACGAGGCGACCGCCACCGCGCTGGCCATCACCCGCACAGGCAACCTCAAACGTCGAGTTCCCATTCGTCGCCAACACATGGATGAGATCGGCGCGCTCATCAGCACCTTCAACGAGATGCTGGATCGGCTGGAGGGGTTGTTCGAGAAGCAGCGACGCTTTACCGGCGACATCTCTCACGAACTGCGCTCTCCCCTCACGACCATCCTGGGCAATCTCAGCTTGCTGCGTCGGGCTCAAAAACTGCCGGAGGCGGCGCAGCGGGAGATGCTGGATGAGATGTATTCCGAGGCGGAGCGGATGCACCGGCTCATCTCCGACCTGCTTCTGCTTTCTCAGGCCGATTCCGGACTATCGATCAACCGGGCGCCGGTGGAACTGGACACCCTGATGTTGGAAGCGTATCGCATGGCCCGGCGACGGGTGGGCCATCGGCTGCAAATCCTGCTGTTACACGAAGATCGGGCGGTGGTCATGGGCGATGCGGACAGACTGCGTCAGGTGCTGGATAATCTCATCAACAACGCTATCCACTATACGCCCGAGGGGGGACGCATCGAACTCAGCCTGGCATGCAGGGGCGGCGAGGCGATCATCACCGTGGCGGATACAGGCCAGGGCATCGCGCCCGATGACCTGCCCCACATCTTCGATCGCTTCTATCGGGCGGATAAAGCCCGCACCCGGGCGGAGGGCGGCACGGGTCTGGGACTTTCCATCGTGAAATGGATCATCGACGCGCATCATGGCCGGATCGAGGTGGAATCGACACTGGGTGAAGGCAGCGCCTTCCACATCATCCTGCCAGCGACCGAACCCTGCACCGTCCGTTAACGCGATGCCGTCCTCCGCGCTCTTTCTCCGCTCCAGCAGCCAGTTCGGCGGCATCGAACGGCAATTGTTGTGGCACGCCCGGCGCCTGCATTATGATGGGTGGTCGGTGCATGTGGCGGCTCTTTATCGCCGCCCGGGCGAACATCCGCTGGTTCAGGCGGCTCGATCTACCGGTTTGGCGGCAACCACCATCACCGATCCAGCGCCATGGAGCCTGAGACCGCGTCGGGTGCTACACGCGCTGCTGCATCGCCTCCAGCCCCGCATTCTCCACACCACAGATTATCGCAGCGATGCGCTGGCGGCATGGATGAGAGAGCGGCCCGGATGGGTGGCCGAGACCCAGGGACACACCAACGAAAGCCTCCGGATGCAGCTGTGGAACTGGCTGGATGTGCGGGCGCTGCGTCGGGCCGATGCGGTGGCGCCGGTCTCCGCAGCCTGGGAGACCTGGCTGGCGGCCCGCGGCGTCCCCGCGGCGCGTCTCACGACGCTGGGCAACAGTCGAGCCATCCTGCTTCCGCCGCCCCACCCCGCCTCCCTTCAGCTGCCGGGCCCGGGCCCGCATTTGCTCTATGCGGGCCGTCTTTCTCCCGAAAAGGGCGTCGATCTGCTGCTGGATGCGTGGCCCGCGGTGCGCCATCGCTGGCCCGACGCTCGGCTTTGGGTGCTGGGGCGTTGGGGGGGGAGCCGGCGCTACCGTCACCGCGTCGAGACCGGATTGCAACAGCGGGGCGTCCTCTATCTGGGACATCAACCTGACATCCGGGCCTGGTTGCAGGCTACGGATGTAGTCATCGTTCCCTCCCGCCGAGAAGCCTGGGGCATGACCGCATTCGAGGCTTTGTGTGCGGGAACGCCTCTGGCGGCCGCCCGAATCGGGGGATTGCCCGAGGTGTGCCGGGGTGCGGAGCATGTCCGGCTCTTCGTCGCGGACGACGCCGCCGACCTGGTGCGGGCCCTCGATGCGACGTTGGAGGCGGATTTTCCGCGCGGGCCCGAGCTAGGCCGGGCCTATTGCTCTCAGCCCCGATTCGATCCTCAACGGCGTCATCAAATCCTATTGACCATCTACGCTGGTATGATATGATTAAACCATGACCAGGAGACAGCAACTCGCACACAGCGGCAAGCTTACGAAAAGACAGGAATCCATCCTGGAACTGATCATCCGCGAATTCGTGTCCACCGCCGAGCCCGTTGGCTCCAAGCGGCTGGTGGAGGCTTACGGACTGAACGTTTCGCCCGCGACGGTGCGGAACGAGATGAAGCGCCTGGAGCAGCTGGGATATCTGACGCATCCCCACACCTCGGCCGGACGCGTGCCCACCCACCAGGGTTATCGCTACTTCGTCCAACATCTGTTGCCCGAGACAAGCCTACCCACCACCGTGCGCCGCACCATCCGCCACCAGTTCTTTCAGGTGCAGAGCGAGATGGATCAATGGATGCAGCTTTCGGCCAGCGTGTTAGCCCGCACCGCACGCAGTGCGGCCATTGCCACCGCGCCCAAGGCTGATCACACCCTGTTCAAGCATTTGGAGCTCATCAGCCTGCAACCGCACACCGTGCTGCTGGTGCTGGTGCTGCAAGGCGGCGCGGTGCGTCAGCAGATCATCGCTCTGGACCAGCCCAGGAGCCAGGCGGAGCTTTCACAGATCAGCAATCGCCTGAACGATGTGCTGGCGGGTCTGAATTGGATGCAGGTGCAGCGGACGGAGCCGGAGCAGGACGCGCTGGCGCAGCGGATCATCGATCTGGTGGGGAGCGCGCTCTACCATGAGGATGAGCGTCTGGACGAGGTGTATCACGAAGGGCTGATGTATATCTTGCAATCGCCTGAATTTTCCGACCGGCATGCAGCGCAACAGGTGGTGGAGATTTTCGAAAACCCCATCATCCTGGGCCCCTTCCTGACCGAAACCCGCCAGCTGCCCGGCGTACAGGTGATTTTGGGCGGGGAGAACCCTTACGAAGACCTGCCCGACATCAGTCTGGTGCTTTCGCGTTACGGACGTCCCAGCTACGGTGCGGGGGTGGTGGGCGTTGTAGGGCCGCTGCGTATGCCCTATGCTCACACCATCTCCGCGGTGCGATTCATCTCACAGCTGCTTACGGGCCTGCTTTCCGAACTTTACGGCTATCCCCCAGCGCCCGAAGAGCCCTCTCCGAACGCTGCGAAGCGCATGGAAAGAAAGGAATAAGCAGGCGAGATCGCCCCCTACCCCTCAGGAGTTGTTATGAAAGACCGCATCATGCTCATTATGTTAATCTTCGCACCTGTTGCCCTGGCCGCGGAGTTGCTCCATTGGTCGCCGATCATCGTGTTTGTCACATCCGCACTGGCCATCGCTCCCCTGGCCGGATTTTTGGGTGACGCCACCGAGGCCCTGGCTGTAAAGACGGGTCCGCGCATCGGCGGACTGCTCAACGCCACCCTGGGCAATGCGGCCGAGCTCATTATCACCATCATGGCCATCCGCGCGGGCCAGATGGCGCTGGTCTCCGCCTCCATCATCGGCTCCATCTTGGGCAATGTGCTGTTGGTGCTGGGCGCGGCCATTTTTTTTGGCGGGGTCAAGCATGGCGTGCAGCGCTTCGATCGGGAGCAGGCGGGCATCGACGCCACCCTGCTCTTCCTGGCCGCCATTGCGATTTCCGTGCCCTCGCTCTTCAATGCGGCCATCGAGCCCAACACGGTGAAGGTGGAATGGCTGAGCGTCACGACGGCGGTGGTAATGCTGGGCATCTACGTGCTGGCTATCGGCTATATGCTGTTTGGGCGCAAACCCAAACCTGAGGAGGCCGGGCCTGCAGCGCCTCCTCCCGAACATGACGGGCCGCATTGGAGTCTGCCCATCTCGCTGGGCGTGCTGGCTGCGTCCGTGGCCGCCATCGCCCTGTTCAGCGAATTTCTGGTGGGCGCGGTGGAGCCGGTCACCGAACAGCTCGGCTTTAGCGCTTTCTTCGTAGGCATCATCCTCATTCCCATCATCGGCAATGTGGCCGAGCACGTGGTTGCGGTGGAGGTGGCGTTGAAAGATCACATGGAGCTGAGTCTGAACATCGCCCTGGGCTCCAGTTTGCAGATCGCCCTGTTCGTAGCCCCGCTGCTGGTGCTCATCTCCCCCCTGCTGGGACATCCCTTCGTGCTGGAATTCAACACCTTCGAGCTCATCGCCCTGGTTTCGGCCTCGGTCATCGGCGCGCTGGCGGCCATCGATGGTAAATCCAACTGGCTGGAAGGCGCGATGCTGCTGGCGGTCTACCTCATTCTGGGCATCGCCTTCTTCTTCCTGCCAAGCATGATCTAAACCCCCGGCGCGTTTCAGTTCGCCGGTGAATCAGGCTATAATTGGCGGTTGTCTCAGCCCATCATTCTATGGAGATTCATCAACAAGTGATCGCCCGCATCGCCGCCCGCACATCCATCAGTCCCAAAGAGCTCGAACGTTTCATCAAATTCGCCATCGTCGGCGCCATCGGCGCGGTGGTGGATTTCGCCGTGCTCAACATGATGAAAATCATCTTCGAGCGCATGGGGTTGGGCGTGGGATGGGAGATCGGCCTGGACCCGCAGCAGATTCAGCTCATCGCAGCCAACACCATCTCTTTTTCCACCGCGGTGGTCAGCAACTTCACCTGGAACCGGCTTTGGACATTTCCCGAGTCTCGGGAGCGGCCCATTGCCGGTCAGTTAGCCCAGTTCGCCACGGTCAACGTCATCGGATTGTTCATCAACACCGTCATCCTGGTGGTGATGGATAGTTATGTGTTCAGTCATTTCGTTGGCGATCGTCTGAGCTATAATCTGGCCAAGGCTTTCGCCATTGGCGTGGTGCTTTTCTGGAATTTCGGCGTCAATCGCATCTGGACGTACAAGGGAATCGAATAGCCGCACTGGCCGACTGAAGTCAGCGCCTTGGGCTTCGCACCGAATGCGGGCCTGCGCCCGCCCATCTCTGGCTTGGGGGACGTCATCGCCGGAGAATCTATTGACATCGCCCGCGTCCCGTGCTAAAATGCCATCATCCAATCGATACAGAAAGCGTTGACCGAGACGAGTAGCAGACGCCCGGAGCGCCAGAGAGTGAAGGCCGCGGCTGCAAGCCTTCATCGCTGCCAGCCTGCGAAAACCCCTCGGGAGCGGAGGAAGGAACGCCTTGCGCCAGTAATTTCTCCCGGCTGGATGCCGTTATCAATCTGCAAAGCGGGCCGATTTTGGCCAACTTGGGTGGAACCGCGCGACTCCGCGTCCCTTGGGACGGCGGGGTTTTTTATTTTTCACGCCAAGCGCCATTGCGTCGCCCCGACCACCAACAAAAACAGGACACATCCTATCAATTTTTATTCGGAGGTTATGATCCTCATGGGTTCTCCTAAACAGAAACAAGAACCAAAGGACGATCTTTACAAAATCAGGCACTCGGCCGCCCACGTGATGGCGCAAGCGGTGCTGGAGCGCTATCCTGAGGCCAAGCTGGCCATTGGCCCGCCCATCAAGGATGGCTTCTATTACGATTTCGATCTGGGCCGCGATGAGGATGGCAACTTGCGCACGTTCTCGCAAGAGGACCTGGAAGCCATCGAGAAGCGGATGCGCCAGATCATCTCGGGCAAATTTTCCTTCGAGAAGAAGGTGATTTCGGCCGAGGATGCCCGGGCGCTGTTCGCAGATCAGCCCTACAAGCTAGAGCTCATCGAGGGTCTGCTGGAAGGCGGCCTGGACGACAATGGCGAGCCCATCGAGGGCCCGGTCGAGATCTCCATCTACCGAGATGGCGATTTCGTGGATCTGTGTCGCGGGCCCCACGTGGCGCACACGGGTCAGATTCCGCCCGACGCCATCAAGCTGCTGCATGTGGCGGGCGCCTACTGGCGCGGCGATGAAAATCGCCCTATGCTGCAACGCATCTACGGCACGGCCTGGAAGAACAAGAAGCAGCTCAAGGCCTATCTCCATCGTCTGGAGGAGGCCAGGAAGCGAGATCATCGCAAGCTGGGCAAGGAGCTGGACCTTTTCAGCACCAATCACGAGACGGTGGGCGGCGGCCTCATCCTCTGGCACCCCAAGGGCGGCCTCATTCGATATCTGATGGAAGAGCACGCCAAGCGGATGCATCTGGCGGGCGGGTATGAATTCGTGTACACGCCTCACATCGGGCGGGCGGTGCTGTGGGAGACCAGCGGACATCTCGATTTTTACAAAGAGAGCATGTACGCGCCCATCGATATCGATGAGCAGGAGTACTATCTCAAACCCATGAACTGCCCCTTCCATGTGCAGATCTACAAGAGCAGGCTGCGCTCTTATCGAGACCTGCCTCTGCGTTGGGCCGAGTGGGGCACGGTGTATCGCTACGAGCGTTCGGGCGCTCTGCATGGATTGACGCGGGTGCGCGGGTTCACGCAGGACGATGCGCATCTCTTTTGTGCGCCAGAGCAGATGCCCGATGAGATTGATCGGGTGCTGCAATTCAGCATCAGCCTGCTCAAGGATTTCGGATTCGAGCAGTTCAGCCTCTACCTGAGCACCCGGCCGGAGAAACGGGTGGGCGAGGAGGAAAAGTGGGACGCGGCGGAGGAGGCGCTGTTGGGAGCGTTGAAGCGCAGCGGCTACCCCTACGACATCAACGAGGGCGACGGCGCTTTCTATGGCCCCAAGATCGACATCTATGTCACGGATGCGCTGGATCGCCCCTGGCAGCTCAGCACCATCCAGTTCGATTTCAATCTGCCCGAACGCTTCGATCTCACCTACATCGGCCCCGATGGCAAGCAGCATCGCCCTTACATGATCCACCGGGCGCTGATGGGCAGCATGGAGCGCTTCTTCGGCGTGCTCATCGAGCATTACGGCGGCAATTTCCCTGTATGGCTGACGCCTGTGCAGGTCATGGTTATTCCCATCACCGATGAGCAGAACGATTATGCGTTCGACGTCGCCCGTCAGCTCAAGGCGGTGGGGCTGCGCGTCGAGGTGGATGATGGCGATGATCGCATGAACGCCAAGATCCGTAACGCCCAATTGCAAAAAATTCCCTATATGCTGGTGCTGGGCGGCCGCGAGATGGCCGAAAATGCAGTCAATGTGCGGCTGCGCAATGGCAAGCGTCTGGGAGCCATGTCGCTGGCGGATTTCGTGGCGCTGGCGCAGGAGGCGATTGCGCAAAAGATCGCCATCTCCTGAGGCGCGTCCGGCGCATGATAACTACTTACGTCACCGTCATGGACGCTGCCACGGGAGGGTGATATTTGGCAGGATGATGTCAAACGTCAGGCGTCACAAAACACGCCCGCCGCAGGCGCCTACTACCAAGTCACATCCCTTGACCTTTCACGCTTCACGTTTCACGCTTAAGTAGATGCGCCTTTGAAACTTGAGAAAAGCGCTGGGCTCTCGGCGAACGGCGAAAATAGAGTTGCCGCCATTGCAACCACAGATGACACAGATGGCACAGATTTTCTTGATGGCTTTCTACATTTTCTGTGAAAATCTGTGCGAATCTGTGGTTAAACCATGGCAATCACAGATGGCAATGAACCATTTCACTTCAACTTTCATAGCATCACTTACTTAAAAACCGCTGTTTTCAGAACAGTGCCGCCATCCACCGATCCTCATAGTTATCATGCCCAATACAACCATCACAGCGATCCCCGGCCTATTGGTCGGACATGACGACGATGCCGAGGCGCTCACCGGATGCACCGTCATCCTCACGCCCGAGGGAGCGACCGCGGCCGTGGATGTGCGAGGCGCCGCGCCTGGCACGCGAGAGACCGATCTTCTTCGTCCCGAAAACCTGGTGAACCAGGTTCACGGCATCCTGCTCACAGGCGGGTCCGCCTTCGGACTGGCCGCGGCCGCGGGCGTAATGCGCTGGCTATATGAGCATGGCTACGGCTTCGACACGGGCGTAGCCCGGGTGCCCATTGTGCCTGCGGCCGTGATTTTTGATCTGGCCGTGGGGCGCGCGGATGTATGGCCCGATGAGGTCGCGGGTTACCGGGCCTGCCGGTCCGCCAGCAGCGCGTCCGTGGCCATCGGGCGCGTGGGCGCAGGCGCGGGCGCGACCGTCGCCAAACTGATGGGGCCAGCGGGCGCTCAGCCTGGCGGGCTGGGCAGTGCGGTGGTGACCATGCCCGGCGGCGGTCTTGTGGGCGCCATCGCGGTCGTCAATGCAGTGGGCGAGATCTATGACCCCGCCACAGGAGACAAAATCGTGGCGGCTGGCGGAGGCGAGCCCGCGGCAGGGTGGCCGATTCCCGGCGGGAATACGACGCTGGCTGTCGTCGCCACCGATGTCCAATTGAACAAGAGCCAATGCCTGCGGGTGGCGCAGATGAGCCACGATGGCCTCGCCCGCACGATTCGTCCCAGCCACACGCTTTATGATGGGGATACGATCTTTGCGCTGAGCACGGGAGGCAGCGGCCCGGGCGACGCCAATTTGGTGGGGATTTTTGCGGCGCTGGCCATAGAACAGGCGATCCTTTCCATCTTCTCCCCTTCCTGAACCGACCGACATGCAGTCCGCTCCATCCTCCCGCCGCGCGGTCGCGGATGTCAGCCTGCTGACGGTCGCCTTCATCTGGGGTCTGACCTTTGTGATGGTGCAGGATGCAGTGCGGGCATATCCTGTTTTCGCCTTCCTCAGCGCCCGCTTCATCTTTGCGCTACTGGCCATGCTGCCCATCACTCTGATGTTGCGTCGCCGCACCGCGGGTTGGGGCGCAGCCACTCCTCTTAGCCGACAGATAGGCGCGGGGGCCCTCATCGGGTTGCTCTTGTTCGCAGGATATGGCTTTCAGACCGCGGGACTGCAATACACCACGCCCGCCAAGGCGGGATTCATCACAGGGCTGTCAGTGGTCATCGTGCCGGTGTTAGGCATGATTTTTGCGCACGAACGACCGGGCGTCATGGCGTGGTTGGGGGTGGGACTGGCCACCATCGGTCTGGCAATGCTCTCGCTGATGGGGATCACGCCGGAGTCGGGCGTCAATCCGGGCGATATTCTGGTGTTCTTCTGCGCCCTCAGCTTTGCCGGCCACATTTTCGTCACCGGGCGATTTTCCCATCGCATGAACCCCCTGGCGCTGACATTGACGCAGATATTGACGGTGGCCGCGCTCTCCACTGCAACCAGCCGCTTCTTCGAACCGCCCACCCCGCTTTTTCCCAGCGGGCAACCTCTCTTTGCTGCGATCTTCACAGGCGTGTTGGCCACAGCCGCGGCCTTCGGCATACAGACAGTGGCGCAGCGTTTCACCACGGCCACCCACACTGCGCTCATCTTCGCCACCGAACCGGCCTTTGCCGCATTGGCCTCCTTTGCAATCATCGGAGAGCGGTTGGGGCTGCCGCAGATGATCGGCGGCGCTCTGATCCTGACAGGCATGCTTGCCGCCGAATTGGGCCCCAACATCCGAAACGCCAGGAGGAAACGAAAGGAGGGCGGTTGACGCTGGTGCAATTTTATTTTCGAGGACTTGCCTGATGTCATCCCTGTTCGTCGGGACGACATCAGGATCGCCAGGGAGCGGGAACAATCTGCCGGGCGCTGGCGTCAGTATAAATGTAGAATGCTCGTAACCATACAGATAGTGTTCTTCAAGCCTGAGCCACGAAGGCTCGAAGATGACGAAGAGATGAAGCTTTTTCTTTCTTCATGCCGTTGCGCCTTCGTGTTCTTCGTGGCGAATCAAGGAGCATGAATCGTTACGAATACGCCATCGATCTCACGCCAAGGCGCAATGTAGCGAGAGGAGAAAGGCCGCCGCCCGCGCCGCATGTCACATTTTGGAGGAAAACATGAGCAGGAAATTCGTCTTCACTCTCATCACTTTCGGTGTATTCATCATCGCAGGAGGCGTCATCTTTATGAGCGCACAACCGACGACTGTGGCCCAGGCTCAGCAGGCGGCAGTCGATCTCACTGTGTACAACAGCAACATCGGGATGGTCAAAGAGATCCGCCAGTTCGATTTGAAAAGGGGCGTGAACCAGGTGGCTGTCACCGACGTGCCTTCGCAGATCATTCCCGAAAGCGTGCATTTTCGTTCTTTGGATGATCCCCAGGCCGTGGTGCTGGAGCAGAATTATGAGTATGACATTGTGGGTTCGCAGAAATTGTTAGAGAAATATGTGGATCAACCCATTGTGGTCATCACCCAGGATGGCGGCAAGCATGAGGGGGTGCTGCTCAGTGGCGTCAATGATATCATCATCCAAACGCAGGATGGCGGCGTCGATGTCTTGAAATCCGATCAGGTGCGACAATTCAGCTTTCCGGCATTGCCCGATGGGCTCATTACCAGGCCCACGTTGAAGTGGCTGGTGGACGCCACCAGCGCGGG
>Ga0256914_1003328_pt1 | contig 12705 bp, 12 predicted proteins | sample HulkmetaG_FD_191571 | JGI IMG/M metagenome (GOLD analysis project Ga0256914, IMG submission 191571) | Hydrothermal chimney microbial communities from Main Endeavour vent field at the Juan de Fuca Ridge, Pacific Ocean - Hulk | ecosystem: Environmental > Aquatic > Marine > Hydrothermal vents ...
CGATGAGAATAGAGGATGAAGAGAATGAGTAGTGAACATTCGGTCGATTACGGCGCTGAAAACATAAAAATTCTCGAGGGACTGGAGGCCGTTCGGAAGCGGCCTGCCATGTACATCGGAAATACGGGCACCGAAGGTTTGCACCACCTCGCTTTCGAAATCGTTGACAACAGCATTGATGAGGCCCTTGCTGGGTTTTGCAAACGGATCGATGTGACCCTTCTGATGGACAACAGTGTGCAGGTGAAGGACGATGGACGGGGAATTCCTGTGGAACTGCATCCAGAGGAAAAGGTGCCTGCTGCGCAGGTGGTCATGACGAAGCTTCATGCGGGTGGGAAGTTTGACCGTAAGAGCTATAAGGTGTCCGGTGGTCTTCACGGCGTGGGGCTTTCCGTCGTCAATGCCCTTTCGGAATACGTGGAGTTGGAAATCAAGCGGGACGGGAGGGTCTTTCATCAGCGTTACGAAAGGGGAAACCCTGTCACGGAACTTGAAGTTGTAGGGAAGACAAAGAAGACGGGGACAATGGTCGTCTTCAGACCCGATCCTGAGATTTTTGGGGATATCACGTTTAGTTTCGATGTGTTGGCGCAGCGGTTGAGGGAGCTCGCCTTTCTCAACAAGGGATTGAAGATCACCCTTTCGGATGAAAAGACGGGAAGACAGCAGGAATATTATTACAAAGGCGGCATTGCCTCTTTCGTGGAGTATCTAAACCGCAATAAGAATTGTCTTCATAAAAAACCCATCTATTTTTCTGGGGAGAGAAATGGCGTTCAGATAGAGGTGGCCTTTCAATACAATGACGGTTATACGGAAAACCTCTTTTCCTTTGCGAATAATATCAACACCCATGAGGGGGGAACACACCTGTCTGGGTTCAAGACCTCCTTGACCCGAACCATCAACAGCTATGCGGAGAGGATGGGGCTGACCAAGAACCTGAAGGTATCTTTGACGGGGGACGATGTGAGAGAGGGATTGGCAGGTGTTGTGAGTGTCAAGGTTCCAGAGCCCCAGTTCGAAGGGCAGACGAAAACGAAATTGGGAAATAGCGAGGTGAAGGGGTATGTGGAAAGCTTCGTGAATGAAAATTTGAGTACCTATTGGGAGGAAAACCCCTCTGTCGCCAAGCAAATCATCCAGAAGGTGATTAGTTCAGCCAGGGCAAGGGATGCCGCAAGGAAGGCTCGAGATTTGACCCGTCGTAAAGGGGCGCTCGATTCCTCCTCTCTTCCTGGAAAATTGGCGGACTGCCAAACGAGGGATCCCATGCAGGCGGAGCTCTATTTGGTGGAGGGTGACTCCGCCGGTGGATCCGCAAAGCAGGGGCGCGAAAAGCGAACCCAAGCGATTCTTCCTTTGAAAGGTAAAATCTTAAACGTGGAGAAGGCCCGTCTCGACAAGATGCTATCCAACGAGGAAATCAAAACCATTATATCCGCCTTGGGGACAGGCATTGGAGAGAGTGATTTCAAGATTGAAAAGCTCCGGTACAATAAGATTATCATCATGACGGACGCGGATGTGGACGGGTCCCATATTCGAACCTTGATTCTCACTTTCTTTTACCGGCAGATGCCGGAGATTATCGAGAGGGGGCATCTCTATATTGCGCAGCCTCCGCTTTACCGCGTCAAACGAGGCAAGATGGTGGCCTACTTTTCCGATGACGTGGAACTGAATGACTTCCTCATTGCAGAAGCAGTAAAGAATTACGAGGTAGTGGCCGTTTCCTCGGGGAAACGTTTCAGGAAAGACCGTTTGCGGTACATCTTGAAGCAGATCAGCAGATTCAACGAAATCATGGATCTTTTCCGGCGTCGACAGCTTCCCGATGAACTGATCAACACGCTTCTACGCTTTCCCGTTCCTCCAAAGAAGGACTTTTTTCGGAAGAAAGAGGTCGTTGAATCCCTTGCAAAGGCAATAAACGAGCGCCTGCCCCTTGCCACTTTCCCCGAAGTTTCGTATGATGAGGAACACGGAATGTACGAGCTTCCCCTTTCTTTGGTCAAGAACGGGGATACGATGCCTCTTAGTATCTCCTGGGAATTCATTAATCGTCCAAAGTACCGGAACCTTTTCAGCTTGTATCAGGAAATAAAAGAATTGGAGGATCCCCCATTCAAGGTGATAGGAGAGAAAAGAGAGTTCTTGGTGGAAGACAGGAATGAGCTGTTGGCGGAGATTCTCAAGGCTCAACAAGGAATGTACAGCATTCAACGATACAAAGGATTGGGGGAGATGAATCCCGACCAGTTGTGGGAAACCACCATGAATCCTGAGAAGAGGAAGCTTCTGCAAGTCAAAATAGAAGATGCCGTAGAAGCGGATGAGATCTTTACCATCCTCATGGGGGACAGTGTTGACCAAAGAAGGCGTTTCATTGAGCAAAATGCCCTTCTCGCGCAAAACATAGATATATAACTTGCTTGGACACGATGAAGATCGTGGGAATCACGGGAACGATAGGGAGCGGTAAAAGCGAAGTGGCTAAAGTGTTCGCAGAAGAGGGGGCGGTGGTCATCGATGCGGACGTAGTGGCGAAGAACCTCTTGAAAAGAGGCGAGGCCGGGTATCGTGCGGTCACGGGAACGTTTGGCAAGGAAATCCTTGACGAAAAGGGTAACATTGACAAAAAGGTGTTGGCGGGCATTGTCTTTTCGGATCCAGAGAAGGTAAAGACTATAAACGACCTCATTCATCCTTTGGTTCACCAAAAGATAAAGAGCCGGATTCAAGAGATCGGAGCCCGAAATCACGACGCCGTTGTAGTTATCGATGCACCGCTTCTGATAGAGGCGGGTTTTGACAAGATGGTGGATCACCTTGTCGTCGTGGCTCCGGGGGATCTTGAGACGGCGGTTGCGCGAGCGGCGAAACGGCTTGGAATTACGAAGGAAGAAGCGAATCGTAGGCTTTCTTACCAGATTCCTTTGGAGGAAAAGGTTAAGAAGGCGGACGCGGTTATCGTGAACGATGGAACGCTTCACGCGCTCCAAAAGAGGGCAAAGGAGGTTTGGAAAAGGATGATGGAAAAGGAGGAAAAAGGAAAGAAATGAATTTAACGGAACTAAAACAAAAACCGATCAATGAGCTCCTCGAGATTGCGAAAGATCTAGGCATTGAGGATCCAGCCTCGATGGGACGGCAAGAACTTATCTTCTCGATTCTTCAGGCGAGGAGCGAACAGAATGGCCTCATATACGCGGACGGTGTTCTGGAAACACTTCCGGACGGTTTTGGATTTTTGAGGGCGCCGAACGCAAACTACTATCCCGGTCCTGACGATATTTATGTGTCTCCATCTCAGATTCGCCGTTTCGGCCTACGTACGGGCGACATCATCTACGGACAGATTCGTCCCCCGAAGGATTCGGAGCGTTACTTCGCACTGCTCAAGGTGGAGTCGATCAATTACGATGACCCGTCCGTGGCCAAGGAGAAGATTCTCTTCGATAACCTGACACCTCTCTATCCCAACGAGCGGTTCAAGTTGGAAATAGAGACGGAGCCTGACAATTACAGTCTGCGAATCATGGATCTATTGACACCCATCGGAAAGGGTCAGCGGGGGTTGATCGTGGCGCCACCGAGGACTGGAAAGACCATGCTGTTACAGGCTATTTCAAAGGGTTTGAAATACAATCATCCCGACGTGGAACTCATCGTGTTGCTGATCGACGAACGTCCCGAAGAGGTGACCGACATGGAGCGATCGGTGGATGGGGAAGTGGTGAGTTCGACGTTTGATGAGCCGGCGCAACGGCACGTTCAGGTGGCCGAGATCGTCATCGAGAAAGCAAAGCGGCTCGTGGAACACCAGCGGGACGTGGTCATCCTACTGGACAGCATCACCCGTCTGGCCCGTGCCTACAATACGGTGGTACCTCCAAGCGGCAAGGTCCTCTCCGGCGGAGTCGATTCCAACGCACTCCACAAACCGAAGCGTTTTTTTGGTGCGGCGCGGAACATCGAAGGAGGAGGAAGCCTTACGATTATTGCCACGGCGTTGATCGACACGGGAAGCCGGATGGACGAGGTCATTTTCGAAGAATTCAAGGGAACGGGTAACATGGAGTTGCATTTGGATCGGAAATTGATGGAGAAACGCGTCTTCCCGACGATGGACATCTCCAAGTCCGGGACCCGTAAGGAGGAACTCCTCCTCGATCCGGAGGACTTGAACCGAATCTGGATCCTTCGAAAGGTTCTTCAGCCCATGGGAACGGTGGATGCCATGGAATTTTTGCTCGATAAAATGAAGGGGACGAAAAACAACAAGGAGTTTTTGGCTTCCATGAGCCAGTAACCCCTTTGTTTCTTAGAGAATAACCTCTTTGTAAAAGATGGCAACTTGATACCCCGTGTCGGTCTGGAGGTATTGTCGATCGATGACTTCCACCCCTACCTTTCGGAGATGCTGTTTTGTCCATTCGTTGTAGGCTTCTTCCAGCTCCTGGGGGGTTTTTGCTTGGATGATATGGATTTTTTCCGTCGTGGCCACGGGTAGACCTCCTTTTTTTGCTTCATTATAATCACGATGTTTGCGTTGACAAGAGAGGAGAGAAGCGTTGCGGGCTTGAATAGCCTTCCACCCCTATGTTAATTAGAGACCCAGATTCTCAGAAGAGGAATAGAATATGAGACAAAGAGACGACCTGATTCTCATCCATGCACCTTCCATCTACGATTTTCGGAAACTCCCTATTATGCACGGCCCCATAAGCGATGTCGTGCCTTCTACCCCTGTTTTTGAGATGTATCCCATCGGTTTTGCCAGCCTGTCGGAGTATCTGGAACGGAAGGGGTTTCAGGTCCGCATTATCAATGTGGCCCTGAAGATGATCAAGGACCCGGACTTCGACGCGGAGGCGTTACTGAAAAAACTGAACCCACGGGCTTTCGGATTCGATCTTCATTGGATGCCCCATGTTCAAGGGAGTCTGGCCTTGGCGGAGATCGCCAAGAAATATCATCCCGACACGCCGGTTCTGTTCGGGGGACTGTCATCCACCTATTTCCATGAGGATTTGATTACGAATTACCCTTTTATCGACTATGTGGTTCGAGGTGATTCCACGGAAGAACCGATGACACAACTGTTGGGAGCTATCCGGGAGGGAAGACCTCCTGTCAATATTCCGAATGTCACATGGCGGGAGAAGGGACAGATCCGTGTCAATCCTCTAAGCTACGTGCCCGAAACCATGAACCATATCTCCATCGACTATGGGCACATCATGAAAAAGGTGGTGAAATACCGCGACATGACGGGCTACGTTCCCTTTACCAACTGGCTGGAATACCCGGTGACAGCCGTGTTCACCTGCCGAGGGTGTTCCTACAATTGTCACACATGCGGGGGTTCGGCCTATGGATTCGCCCACTATGCCAACCGGAAACGACCGGCCTACCGGGATCCCGAGCTCCTTGCGGAGGATATCTTCCGGGTTTGCGATCATCTCAAGGCCCCCGTCATGATCATTGGAGATATCTATCAGGCGGGGGAAGAGTACGGGGTTACCCTTTTGAAAAGGCTCAAGAGTCGTCGGATCTCGAATCACATCGCTTTCGAGTTCTTCAAGCCGCCACGGCGGGATCAGATTGCCATGATCGCGGATAGCGTCGAGAATTTCAATTTCGAGATCTCTCCGGAATCCCACGATGAAAAGGTCCGTCATGCCTTTGGACGCTACTATAACAACGACGAGTTGGAGCGGATGATTGCCAATGCCCTGGAGCTGGGATGCAAGCGGTTCGACCTCTTCTTTATGACAGGGCTTCCGCATCAGACGTATCAGTCGGTTTTGGATACGGTGGAATACTCCCGAAAACTCCTCGAGCGATACGGCAAGACGAAACGCCTCTATCCCTTCATCTCACCTTTGGCACCCTTTCTCGACCCCGGCAGTGAGGTCTTCGAGAATCCGGAAAAGTTTGGCTATACATTTTTCTACAAGACGGTGGAAGAGCACCGTCAAGCGATGCTTTCACCCAGTTGGCAGTATATTTTGAACTATGAAACGAAGTGGATGAGCCGCTCGGAGATCGTTTACAGCACCTACGAGGCAGGATTGAGACTCAATCGCCTGAAGAAGGAGTACGGCCTCATCGACCCCGGGATTGCCGACGAAACGGATCGACGAATCCGGGAGGCCGTGGCCATGATGAAGAAGATCGATGCCTTGGTGGCGGAGGATAGGGCGAACGAAGGGCAAGGAACGCTGTATGAGCTGAAAGACAAGATGGCTTCTCTGAACATTTCTACCGTCTGTTTCAAGAAGGAGTTGGAATGGCCGACCCATTTTCTTCGGATGAATTTTTTCAAGATCTTGAAGACGGTCTTGTTCCCTTCTAAACCGAACATCCTGCCAGAGGAGGAGGGATGAAAGAAGGAACGAAAAGAGAAATTTTTCGTCGGATCCCAAAAGTCGATGATCTCTTGAGGGAAAAACGTTTCGAAAAACTGCTGAAAGCCCATTCACGAAAACGGATTGTGGAGGCGATTCGCAGTGTATTAGCCGAGTTGCGCGAAAGGATTGCCCGCCTCGAGGAAGACGGCATTCCCATGGAGTGGTTTGGTGTCGATAGGATTTTTTCTCAGGTTGCGGATGAACTTTCCCGGCGGAACGCCTATCACTTTCGCCGGGTTATCAATGCGACAGGGGTGGTGATTCACACGAATCTGGGACGTTCTCTCCTCCCCGAATCGGTTTTGGAACACATGGTGGAAGTGGCCAAAAGTTACAGTAACTTGGAGTACGACGTAGCAGCGGGAAGGCGCGGCATCCGTTACGTGCATGTTCAAAGGCTCTTGTGTGATTTGACAGGAGCCGAGGATGCCCTCGTGGTGAACAACAACGCGGGCGCGGTGCTTCTCGCGTTAAACAGTTTGGCCTTTGGGAAAGAGGTCGTGGTGTCAAGGGGGGAGTTGGTAGAAATAGGAGGTTCTTTTAGGATTCCCGACGTGATGGCGTGGAGCGGCGCGATCCTCAAAGAGGTAGGCACAACCAACAAAACGCATCTTTTCGATTACGAACGGGCGATAAACGAGGAGACGGGCCTTCTCCTTAAGGTGCACACGAGTAATTTCCGACTGATTGGCTTTGTGGAACAAGTTCCAGGCGGGGCTATTTCCGAACTGGCGCATCGACGAGGGCTTCCCGCCATGGAGGACCTGGGGAGCGGTAATTTCATCGATTTTGGAAGGTATGGCCTTCCCTCGGAACCCACGGTGCATCAGGCCCTAAAGGACGGTATGGACGTGGTGACCTTCAGCGGGGATAAGCTTTTGGGCGGCCCCCAAGCCGGTATTATTCTTGGTAAGACGGAATATGTTCGTCCCATTCAAAAAAACCCTTTGAATCGAGCCCTTCGGATCGACAAATTGACGCTGGCGGGTCTGGAAGCCACCCTTAAATTTTTCGAAGATCCGCAGGAAGCTGTTACGAAGATTCCCGCCTTGTCCATGATTGTCCAGTCTCCTGAGACTCTGCGGCGTAAGGCGGGAGCGTTGAGACGGCGGCTCGTGAAAGGGGTCGGAGAAGGGTTTGATTTTCGGGTCGTAGCCTCCAGTTCACGGGTTGGAGGGGGGGCCCTGCCGGAAGAAACCCTGCCAACCTATTGCGTGGCGGTCACATCTGAAAAAATTTCTGAAACAGAGCTGGAAACACACCTGAGAAAGGCGGACCCTCCCGTTATCGCGCGGTTGGAAGAAGGGGAAGTGTTGCTTGATGTGCGCACCCTTTTAGATCAGGATGTGAAAGATCTCGTTCGTATCTTTTCAGAGATTGCTCATGAAGCGTAGGAACGCGTTCTTCCCGTTGATGGGGATAGGACTGTGCTTGTTGCTCGCGATTTCTGAGGTTCAGGCCCGGCGTGTACGCGTCTACAATCTTCACAAAGGTCCCGGGATGAAGTTTGGGATTATAGGGCGGGTGCGCGCGGGAGACCCCGTCGAGGTGCTGGAAGAGAAAGCGGGATGGGTGAAGATACGTAGTCGGAAGGGGAAGGTGGGTTGGATTTCTCAACGCCTTTTCCAAAGAGGGTGGCGCCATGAAATAAAGAAGGCGAAAGCGAAAAAGGTACGGGTCCTACTGGAATTTCAGAACATTCCGAAAGCCTGCGTGGAATCATTTCGCAGATCGCTGGATGTGTTGAGCCAGCGATTGACCCCGGTGGGCGACGACGAAGTGGAGGTCGTCGTGTCTGCCGTTCCACGTCTGCGCTCGTTTCGCCTCTTCTTGATTATAGATTTTAACCCCAAGTATTACAGGAGGAAGAGAAAACGGTTCACCCAACCTGGAACGATTGATCTCTTGCCTTACAATGGCTGTATCTGGGCCATGTATGCGTACAAACAAGCCCTGATACGAGAGATGGAGAAGAAAGGATCTCCCTGCGCTTTCGTGAAAAGATTGTCCATTTGTCTCGTCTTGAGGAAGCTGAGTGGGGAGGAAATCATCCTTCAGACGGTGGAGGATGGGGTTTACATCTATTTCAGTCCTGTGATGGTGATGAAACGGGCGGATGGCTTTTCTTTTCGTTTCATGTCGGAAGATCCAAAAAAGGTTGGAATTCTTTCTGCTTTTACCCTTCCTTATCCATTGACGGGAGGAAGTCGCGAGGCGTCGGAGGCATCCGCCATATATCGGTTTTTTCGGGCCAAACCGTGAAGCAAGTTGAAATCCTAGTGACCCCCGAAGGGGATGCTTTGAGGCTAGACCAGTATTTAGTGGGAAAAGAGGGGATTGAAACCCGGGGGATCGCCCAGCGCTTGATTCGGGAGGGGAGGGTCCGCGTAAACGGAAAGGTGGTCAAAAAGAGTGCCCATAAAATCTCCGCGGGCGATCTCCTTGTTTATGATGTCGTTATTCCACAACCTGTTCGACTTGAGCCCCTTTTCGTTCCGCTGGAAATCCTGTATGAAGACGCGGCCCTGATTGCCGTCAACAAACCGCCTCACATGGTTGTTCACCCAGCGGCCGGTCACGTGTCGGATACCCTAGTCAATGCCCTGCTGGCCCATACGGAAAAACTTGCCTCATTGGGGGGGCCGTATCGGCCTGGTATCGTTCATCGTTTGGACAAAGGGACGTCGGGGGTCATCCTTGTGGCGAAGACCAATGAAGCCTACCTATCGCTGGTACAACAGTTCAAGGAACGGCGTGTGAAGAAGAGGTATTTGGCCCTCGTTTACGGACACATGCCGGAGGAGGAAGGGATGATAGATCACGCCATTGCCCGTAATCGGCACGATCGAAAAAAGATGGCCGTGGTACGGGTTCCGGTGGAGGGAAGGGAGGCCGTGACGTATTGGAAGGTGAGAGGCCGTTTCCCAGGTATGAGTTTCTTGGAACTTTCGCCGCAAACCGGGCGGACCCATCAGTTACGCGTGCATTTGGCTTCCCTAGGACATCCGATCGTTGGGGATCCCGTCTACGGCCGTCGCCGATTTCCCACGACGGGAGCCTTGGCCCCGCTGGCAAAAGAGGTAAGGCGGTTGGGACGGCAGGCGCTCCATGCGTGGAAGGTCACCTTTTTCCATCCCGAAACAGGAAAGAGGGTGAGACTCACCGCGCCGTGTCCGGAAGATTTGAAGATGTTGTATGGTAAGATGGAACGGCTCTTTGCCAGCGAGGAGGATGTATGCAATTCTTGACCTCTCCATTATTGGAATCGCTTCCTCATGTGTATCATGGCTTCGGTTTACGGTCGAAGGAGCTTCTCGAGGGAGTTGTGTTTCCCAAGCAGGTTCATGGCAAGCGTGTGGCCGTGCTTGAAGGGACGGTTTCTCCAGCATGGCACGAGGAGGCCGATGCCGTCATCGTGACCCAGAAAGGGCTGCCGATAGGGGTTCGAACGGCAGATTGCCTTCCCATCCTACTTGCCGATGACGTGGGGCGAGCCGTGGCGGTGGTGCATGCTGGGTGGCGAGGAACCGCTCTCGGAATCGTGCCGGCCGCCATCCGGAGGCTGGGTGAGGTTACTCATCTCGATCCCGACCGGTTCTATATGGCGGTGGGACCCGGTATTGGACCTTGCTGCATGGAGGTGGATATTCCGGTAAAGGATTTTTTCTTAGAGAACGGTCAGAAAGAGGTATGGAACCTGTTTGCGAAGGCCGGCAGACCGGATCATTGGTACTTGGATCTTCAGGCCATGGTCAAATACCAGGCGATAAAAGAAGGCGTGAAGGAGGAGCGTCTGGACGTTTTAATCTATTGTACCTCTTGCGAGAAAGACTATTTTTATTCCTATCGGCGGGAGGGACTTGCCGCGGGGAGGCAGGCGAATTATATTGTACTCAAAGCCGAAGAAACGGAGCGATAGATGTTTATTTTTGCGAATTTGATCATGGCCCTGGCGAAGATCCTGTCGATCGTCCTGACGCTCTACATGTGGGTGATCATCATCCGCGCCATCATTTCCTGGGTCAATCCGGATCCGTTCAACCCCATCGTGCGGATCCTTTACCAGATAACCGAACCGGTCCTGTGGAGGATTCGGCGGCTCATCCCGCTGAATTTCGGAGGGATAGACTTTTCGCCCATGATCCTGATTCTGGTTATCATCTTCCTGCAGAATTTTCTCGTCAATTCCCTCATGGAGCTGGCGATCCACCTCAAGTAATCCGTGGATTTTTCCTTTCACATACGCGTCCAGCCGGGAGCCTCGAAGAACGAGATCGTCTTCACCCCGGACGGCATCAAGGTGCGCCTCCAGGCCCCGGCCGTGGAAGGCAAGGCCAACAAGGCCTGCGTCCAGTTCCTGAGCAAGCAGCTTGGGATCCCAAAACGGAGGATCGCCATCACGCGAGGCGAGCGGGCCCGCGTAAAGGAGATCACGGTTTCCGGAACCGACGCGGGGGAGATCGAGCGGATCAAGACCCTCCTGCGTGTGAGGTAATTTTCACACGGCTTTTCACCATTTCGTCGTAGCTGATCAGGTGTCGTAAGCGAAAGGATATATCATCCTGTCGCGAAGTATCTCTTTATACCGTTCACAAGAAAATACAGCCGCTTACAAAAAGATTGCCAGAAAAAGAGGGATTTTTCCCTTTTAAACCCGTGGAAGGGCACGGGGCGGGGAAACTTGTGTCCCGTAAACCCCGGTCGCGGGCAACCACATCATCAACAACAACGGGAGGGAAAATGGAAGAGGGAGCAAAGACCTTATTCCGGGCCCTCAGCGAGAGGGATCTCAAGAGGGCCCAGGCACAGATCCTGTCGGGGATCGATATCAACACCCGGAACGGCAACGGTGAAACGCCGCTCCATCTCCTCGTGAGGCTTGGGGAGGGGACAGAGGCTATCAAGTGGTTTCTCTTTCACGGGGCGGACGTAAAGGCAAGGGACCCGATTCGGCACCAGACGCCGCTGCATGTTGCCGCAGGGTACGGGAACCGGGAAGTGGTCGAGCTTCTGCTGGCATACGGAGCGTCGCTCGAGGCTAAAAATTTCCTGGGGGAAACCCCTCTCCACATGGCGGCGGAACGTGGCGACCTGGAAATGGTCAGGAGCCTTCTCGCCCACGGCGCTTTTCTCGAGGCTCGGGACGCGGGCGGGCAGACCCCGCTTCAAAAGTCCCTGACGCCTCTGATCGCGGAACGGAGAAACGTAGAGACCTTCGAGTTCTTAGTCTCCCAAGGCGCGAATCCCTTTACCGGGAATGAGGAAGGTATGACGCTACTTCATTCCGCGGCGGCGGCCGGTAACACGAGGGGCGCGGCGCGATTGCTCGATCGATACGGATTGGACCTCCATGCCAGAGATAAGTACGGGGCCACGGCGCTCCACTGGGCCGCCGTTTCCGATGGCTTCTTAAAGGCCCTGGCAGATTCCTTGTCAGCTTCGGATCTCATCCCCAAAGAAGGAATCCTCAGTTTTTTGACGGCCAAGGGTGCGGATCTTATGGCGCGGGATGCCGGCGGGGCCACCCCCCTTCACTACGCGGCCCGTTTCAATTCCGTCGGCGGGGTCTCGTTTTTACTCGATCGCGGCGTTCCCGTCGATGCCGGGGACGACAATGGGGCCACGCCGCTCCACTACGCCATGTGGAAATTCCCGGACGCCGCCGCGCTTTTGATCGAGAGAGGGGCGAACATCTACGCCCGGGATAGGGAAGGCAGCCTGCCGATCCACTGGGCGGCCCTCGGCGGATCGAACTTTGTGAAGGGATTTCTCCGAGTATTCGTGGAAAAGGGCGTGCCGGTGAACGTTTGCGATTTTTACGGACGGACACCGCTCCACGAGGCCGCCCTCTCCGGCCGGGCGGAAAAGGCCTTTATCCTGCTCTCTCTCGGGGCCGATCCGGGTGCGAAAGACGGCGCGGGAAAAACACCGCTCGACCTGGCCCGGGAAAGACTCCGGGAACAAGAGACACAGACGGGCCGGCGGTGGTTTCAAGACCTTGTCCGCTTGCTGGAGCTGTATGAGAAAAGAAACAAGAAAGCCCCCCGAACCCGCGCGGAAGGCCGCCAGCCATCTAAGCGGTTAAGAGGACTGGACGTGTGAAGGGGTGATTGAAGATAGCTCTTCACAAAATGAAACCCTGGAATTTTGAGGAAAAGGAGGAATAGGTATGAAGGAATCGAAACTATCATTGGCCGAATTCTTCGGTCAGTGGGAGCGCTTTGAAGAGAAGATGGAGCAAGGGACATGGGAAAGCGCCCATGAATGGATTACGGGTCTTTTC
>Ga0256914_1003329_pt1 | contig 12702 bp, 10 predicted proteins | sample HulkmetaG_FD_191571 | JGI IMG/M metagenome (GOLD analysis project Ga0256914, IMG submission 191571) | Hydrothermal chimney microbial communities from Main Endeavour vent field at the Juan de Fuca Ridge, Pacific Ocean - Hulk | ecosystem: Environmental > Aquatic > Marine > Hydrothermal vents ...
GCTTCGGGCAGTTCTCCAAAACCGCTGATTCTCCATTTTAAGACAAGCTGTCCGTAAACCGTAAAAAATATTGTTCCGAAAATATAAAAAAATCCCATTTTAAATCCTGTTTTGAACTGTCATATCTTTGTGAGGATAGAGTCTATCCTCTTCTATCCATGTGGTTTCATCTATGATATAAAGAGGTCTGTTTTTTGTCTCATTAAAGACTTTTCCTATATAGATACCAAGTATTCCAAGATTTGCAAACAGTAATCCTCCTATAAAATAGATAGAAACGATAACACTCGTCCATCCCTGAACAGGCACTCCCCAAGCATAAAATTTGACAACCTGCCAAATACCGTAAATCATAGAAAAAAGAGCCAATACAAACCCAAAACCGATAGAGAGTCTAAGAGGTTTGTTTGACTGGGAAATGATACTGTCAAATGCCAGATAAAAGAGTCTGTAAAGATTGTAACTTGATTTGCCTTCGGGTCTTTTTGCATGTTCTATATCTATTTCAGCCGTTTTAAATCCGACCCATCTTATAAAAAGAGGAAAAGTTCTGTTGTGTTCTCTCATCCGTTTATAATTTTCTATAACTTTTTTGGAGAAAATTCCAAAATTTGCCGTTCCTGATCTGTTTGTCGTATCGGTAAAATAGTCATAAACCATATAAAAAAGTTTAGAACCAAGTTTTTTAAAATAACCGTCTTTTCTTTCGCTTCTTTTGCCAAAAACCACATCATAGCCCTCTTTGGCTTTTTTATAGAGTTTTTCTATCTCTTTTGGCTGATCCTGCAAATCGCAATCCATCACAACTATCCAATCACCCTTTACAAAATCAAGCCCCGCTGTTATGGCAAAATGCTGACCGAAATTTTTTGAAAGGTTGATACCTTTTACTCTCTTGTCCTTCATGGCAAGTTGGGTGATCATATTCCATGCATCATCTGGACTTTTGTCATTTACCATAATGATCTCAAAATCATCCGTAATTTTGCCAAGAGTCTTTACAAGCTCCTCATAGAGCTTCTCAAGCATCCTGCTGCATCCGTAAACCGGTGTAACCACCGAAATATGAGTTTTATTTTCCATCGTACTTCTCTTTATACCATTTGACGGTTTTTACAATACCGCTTTCAAAATTCTCATCGGCTTTCCAGCCAAGCTCATTTTCTATCTTTGTAGCATCTATTGCATAGCGTCTGTCGTGTCCGGGTCTGTCTTTGACAAAAGTGATGAGCTCTTTGTAACTTCTGCCTTCAAGCGGTTTTAGATCATCTAATATTTCACAGATTTTTCCGGCTATATAGAGGTTGTCTCTCTCATTTCTGCCACCTATATTGTAAGTCTCTCCGCTTATACCTTTGTGATAAGCCAAATCTATCCCTTTGCAGTGATCAAGCACAAAAAGCCAATCCCTTATATTTTTACCGTCTCCGTATATGGGTATTGGATTTTCTTTTAAAGCATTGCGGATGATTGTCGGTATCAGCTTTTCGTCATGCTGTTTGGGACCGTAGTTGTTAGAGCAGTTTGTAACGACGGTATTCATTCCGTAAGTGTGATGATAGCTTCTGACAATCATATCCGAGGAGGCTTTTGAGGCACTGTAAGGGCTGTTTGGCGCATAGGGAGTATCTTCTTTGAAAAGTCCCTCTTTGCCAAGTGTTCCGTAAACCTCATCCGTAGAGATATGATGAAATCGCGGTTTTTTCTCTTTGTATCTCTCTTTGTAAACAAAAGGTTCTTTCATCCACTTTTTATATGCAACATCTATCAGAGTAAAAGTACCGTTTACATTTGTTTCTACAAAAACGGAAGGATTTGAGATGGAGTTATCCACATGCGATTCCGCCGCAAAATGTATAACTCCTTTTATATCATATTTTTCAAACAGATATTCCACAAGTTCACGGTTACAGATATCTCCTTTTACAAATTCGTATCTTTTGTCTTTTTCAATCTCTTTAAGATTTTCAAGATTACCCGCATAGGTTAAAAGATCTAGATTGATAATCCTGTAATCTTTATACTTTTCCAAAAAATAGGGTACAAAATTGCTCCCTATAAATCCCGCACCACCTGTTATCAATATACTTGTCATAATTCATCCACCAAATCTATAAGATATTGACCGTATCCGGTCTTTTTTAGAGGTTTTGCCAGTTTTAAAAGCTCCTCTTCACTGATCCAGCCGTTATAATAGGCAATCTCCTCGATACAGGCTACTTTATAGCCCTGTCTGAACTCTATCGTCTGAACAAAACGACTTGCATCGAGCAAACTGTCATGTGTTCCAGTATCCAACCATGCAAAACCCCTTCCTAGCATTTCTACATAAAGTTCATCTTTTTCAAGATAAGCTTTGTTTACATCCGTTATCTCAAGTTCCCCTCTTGGTGAAGGTTTAATACTCTTTGCTATCTCAACCACGGAGTTATCGTAAAAATAGAGTCCCGTAACCGCCCAGTTTGATTTTGGATTTGACGGTTTCTCTTCCAGATGATATGCTTTTTGATTTTCGTCAAATGCAACGACTCCAAATCTTTCGGGATCTTTTACTTTATAGGCAAAAACACTTGCTCCCTTTTTTCTTGCCGCCGCTCTTTGCAAAACAGGAGTAAAACCCTGACCGTAAAAGATATTGTCTCCCAATATAAGGCAGACGCTGTCATCTTTTATAAAATCTTCCCCCAGTATAAAAGCCTGTGCCAAACCTTCCGGTTTTTCTTGCACAACATAACTAAAAGACATTCCAAGGCTTTTGCCGTCTCCCAAAAGCTCTTCATATCGTGGAAGATCTTCGGGAGTGGAGATGATAAGCACCTCCTTTATTCCTGCCAACATCAAAACAGATAGAGGATAATAGATCATCGGTTTGTCATAGACCGGTAAAAGCTGCTTTGAAGTGCATTTTGTGATCGGATAAAGTCTTGTTCCCGATCCTCCGGCAAGAATAATTCCCTTCATCTTACAATCTCCCGTCGCTCTCTTTTAAAATACTTTTTAGATCATAAACTACCTGATGATCACTGCTTTTTATATCCATATTTTTAAATTCATCATGGGCTACCGCCAAAACAACGGCATCATATTCGTTCAATTTTAGTTTGTCATCTTTTGTTAAAAGGTCAATCCCATACTCTCTTTTAACCTCTTCTTTGTCCGCCCATGGGTCATATACATCGACATTGCATCCGAAATCTTTTAGCTCGTTTATAACATCGATCACTCTTGAGTTTCTGATATCGGGGCAGTTTTCTTTAAAGGTTATTCCCATTACGAGTATTTTTGAACCCTCTATTGTTTTGCCTTTTCTGATCATCAGTTTAATTACCTGATTTGCTACGAAAATTCCCATATTGTCATTGAGTCTTCTACCTGCCAAGATGATTTCTGGATTGTATCCCATCTGTTGTGCTTTGTGTGTGAGATAGTAGGGATCTACTCCTATACAGTGTCCTCCGACGAGTCCCGGACGAAACGGCAGGAAGTTCCATTTTGTTCCGGCAGCTTCCAAAACGGCATTGGTATCGATACCCATTTTGTTAAAGATCATAGCAAGTTCGTTTACAAAAGCGATATTGATATCCCTTTGGGAATTTTCTATAACTTTAGCCGCTTCTGCCACTTTGATAGTAGGTGCAAGATGAGTTCCGGCTTCTATGATGGAGTTGTAAAGCTCATCTACTATCTTTCCGATTTGGGGTGTGCTTCCTGAAGTTACCTTTTTGATCTTTGTTACTGTATGCTCTTTGTCTCCGGGATTGATTCTCTCCGGTGAATAACCGCAGAAAAAGTCTTCATTGAATTTCAAAGAACTGAATTTTTCCAAAACAGGAACGCAGTCCTCTTCAGTGGCTCCGGGATAAACTGTTGATTCGTAAATAACTATATCTCCTTTACCCAAAACTTTTCCTACCGTTTCACTCGCTTTTATCAAAGGTGTAAGGTCGGGTCTTTTGAAAGAGTCTATCGGGGTTGGAACGGTTACGATATAGATATTTGCATCTTTGATACCTTCCAAATCAGCCGTATATCTTAGTTTGTCGGCACTTTTTAGTTTTTCCTCTTCAACTTCCAAAGTCCTGTCATAACCGTTTTCAAGCTCTTTTAATCTCTCTTTGTTGATATCAAATCCTATCGTCTCAAATTTCTTTCCAAATTCCACAGCCAGAGGAAGACCGACATATCCGAGTCCTATGACCGCTATCTTTTTATCGTTCAAATTCACTTCTTCTCCTTATCGTTTTTAACATAAAAATCCATATACCAATCTATAAAATCAGAAATTCCCTTTTTCAAAGGTGTGTTTGGTTTGTATCCAAGATCAGCTATCAAATCACTTACATCGGCGTAAGTGCTTTTTACATCACCCATTTGCATAGGCATCATATTTTTTTCGGCTTTTTTGCCGAGTTTGTTCTCTATCTCTTCTATAAAATCCATCAAACTGACAGGTGAGTTGTTTCCTATGTTATAGATTTTATAGGGTGCTTTGCTTGATGAGGGATCGGGGTTTTTGCCGCTCCACTCTTCATTGCCTTTTGGAGGATTGTCGATTACTCTAATCACTCCTTCAACGATATCATCTATATAGGTAAAATCTCTTTGCATATCTCCGTTATTGAAAACATCTATCGCTCTGTTTTCCAAAATAGCTTTTGTAAACAAAAACAGAGCCATATCGGGTCTTCCCCATGGACCGTAAACGGTAAAAAATCTCAGTCCGGTTGTGGGAAGGTTGAAAAGATGGCTGTAAGTGTGTGCCATCAGTTCGTTTGATTTTTTACTTGCGGCATAAAGACTTATCGGATGATCTACATTGTCATGAGTTGAAAAAGGCTGAGATTCGTTCAGTCCGTAAACACTTGAACTGCTTGCGTAAGCTAAATGTTTTATTCTGTTATGACGGCAACATTCAAGAATATTGATAAATCCGACTATATTGGCATCGATATAGGCGTAAGGGTTGGTTAGAGAGTACCTTACTCCCGCCTGTGCGGCAAGATTGCAGACTTTGTCAAATCTCTCGTTTTTAAAAAGCTGTTGCAGATTTTCCCTGTCTTCCAAATCAAGCTGAATAAATCTGTAGTTTGAATGTTTTTTTGATTTTACAATTTCATTGTAGATAACGCTTTGTCTTTCTATCCCTGTTTCCTGCAATCTGCCGTATTTCAGATTGACATCATAATAATCATTGATACTGTCAAGTCCTACTACCTCATCTCCTCTTTCAATCAACCTTTTTGCCAAATGAAATCCGATAAATCCGGCAGTTCCCGTAACTAATATTTTCAAGCTCTTACTCCTATCTGATGATACTCAAATCCGCATTCGTTTAATCTCTTTTTGTCATACTGATTTCTTCCGTCAAAAATGATCGGATTTTTCAATCTCAGTTTGATCTCTTCAAAATCGGGACTTCTAAACTCTTTCCACTCCGTAACAAGTATCATGGCATCCGCATCATCCAAAGCGTCATATTTTCTTTTACTGTACTCTATATCTTTGATATCTTTTAGATAAAAATCTCTTGCCTGTTCAAGAGCTTTTGGATCATAAGCTTTTATCTTTGCCCCTTTTGAGACAAGGTCTTTTATGATCGTTATAGAACTTGCCTCTCTCATATCATCTGTTTCGGGTTTAAAGGCATATCCCCATATAGCAAATGTTTTTCCCTTTAGATTCTCTCCGAATCTCTCTATAACTTTATTTGCCATAACATGTTTTTGTCTGTAATTGACCTCTTCAACGGCTTCCAAAACTTTTGGTTCATAACCGTACTCTTTGCTTGTTCTTATAAGTGCCTGAACATCTTTTGGAAAACAGCTTCCGCCGTATCCGCATCCGGGATAGATAAAACTGTATCCTATTCTTTTGTCGCTTCCTATACCGACTCTTACTTTATTGATATCGGCACCCACTCTTTCACATATATTTGCTATATCGTTCATAAAAGATATCTTTGTAGCAAGCATTGCGTTTGCCGTATATTTTGTCATCTCGGCAGATCTTATATCCATGGCGATAAATCTCTCATGGCTTCTTGTAAAAGGAGCATAAAGCTCTTTCATAACATCCATCGCTTTGGCGTTATCTGCTCCTATAACAACGCGGTCTGGTTTCATGAAGTCATTTACAGCCGCACCCTCTTTTAAAAATTCGGGATTGCTGATAACATCAAATGTAAGATCGCTTTTTCTGTTGTCAAGCTCTTTTTGGACAGTAACTCTCACTTTGTCGGCAGTTCCTACCGGAACGGTTGATTTGTCTATGATATACATATGTTTATTCATATATTTTCCGATAGATTTGGCTACCTCCAAAACATAACGAAGGTCTGCGCTTCCATCTTCTCCCATAGGAGTACCTACGGCTATGAAACAGATATTTGTTTTTTCAAGAGCCTTTTTGATCTCAGTGGTAAAATCAAGATTTCCTCTCTCATAACTCTCTTTTACTATTTTCTCCAATCCCGGTTCATATATCGGGATAATTCCCTTTTTTAATCTCTCTATCTTGCTTTCATCAACATCAACACAGGTAACATCATTTCCCATCACAGAAAAACAGGCTCCCGCCACCAAACCGACATAGCCGGTTCCTATAATGCTCAGTTTCATTTTTTTCTTACTCCTTTAAAAAACCATAAATAGAATGATATAAAATTTTTATTTATTTAAACATAAAATTTTTATTTATTGAAAAGGTATTTTTTAATTTTAATTTTTACATAAGTACACTTTACAAAAAAATAATTTTGTTAATTTTAACCAAAATTATTTTATATTATGTTTTTTTTGACTTTATATCACTTTTTTTAAGCTGAAAAATATCTTTTTTGCTCTTTCATCTCTTTAATTTAGTATAAAATCGGTTTTTTAATAAACATTTTAACTTTCATTTATTACAATAGAACACAATATAAAAATAAAAGGTCATTTCAATGTATAATCTCTTTAATAAATTAATAATTTATATATTTATACTATTTTTTACATATAATTTAAGCTATGCTAAAGATTTGATAATCAATCACATATCCAAAGTCGGTATTGATTTTGCCGTAGGATTTGATACCTTAAGTGAAGAGGTTAGAAAAAGTGCTGTTCAAACGCCATCTGTGCAGACGAATCAGGGAAATCAGGAAGTAAGTTTTAAAATCAGCCTGATTCCAAACAGCAGGGTTTTGGCAAAAGAATTGGGATTTTTAAACGGAGGTTCTACGATATTCAATGAAACACAAAAAGCATCTTTTATTCGGGAAAACAAAATCAACGACTATTCTTTGACCTATCTTCTTTATGTGAAAGTGAAAAATTCATCCAGCTCTTTGAAAAATCCGGTTGAACTCTCTCAGGAAGCAAAAGATATTCTTCTTGCAAAAGGAAAAAAAGCTGATAAAATTAAAAAATTCAGAGATTTGTACGGAGACTCTTTTATAAAAGAGATAATATACGGCGGAGATTTCATCGGTTTGATACAGATAAGTACAAAATCAAAATATGATTATAAAAATATAAAAGATGAGATAAATTTTATAGGTCTGAAATGGAACAAAAAAGATGCTCTGTTAAAAGCATTTAAAGATATAGCAAAAACCCATGAGGTAAATATCAAAAACATTGTCTTGTCTGATCTGAATATCATACCTGCCGATAATCTGGATGAGCTTTTTAAAAATGCCGAACTGTTTCCGGGTAAAATTTACAATCACGGCATACCGATAGAAGATATTATAACTCCTTATACGGTTTTTGATGAATATAAAACTCTTTATAAAGAGGACAATACGACAAAAGATACGCTTTTGAATATCAGAAAAATATTTCTTGATCATCTGACACTGAAAAATAATTTGTCTTTTATTATGAAAAATAACAAAGAGTTTAGATTTGATCCTGTTAAGAAAAAAGAAAATATGGTAAATTATAATAAAATAGCGGATAAAAATGATAAGAATTCTATTTTAATAGAATTAAATTTTAAGAGATTTAAGAAAAAAGAGATAAAAGCAAAAGATATTCTAAAAGATATAGAGCCTATAAAAAACTATCTTTCCGATTTAAATATTCCCAAAAGATATAGAGCTTTTTTGATATCCGAGCCTTTGAATATTCCTGAGAAAAAGGTTTTTGCAGTTAAAAAGAGGGACAGAAAAGATCTAAATGTTACCTTTTTGGATAAAAAAGCTCCATGGATAGCATTAAAAACCCTCTTTCATATAGAAAAGCAGGGGAAAATTATATTTTTAACATCTGATATAATTGCAAAAAAAGATGAAAAAACATTTCTAAAAAGAGATAATAATGAGATCTTATTTGATACCTATGTTGATTATCCGGGACTCAGATTCAAACAGATAAAAAACAAAACGGGAGAGCTTTTTACAGATACTGTCAAAGAGAATCAAAACTGGTTGAGGTTTGAGGGCAAAGGAGTGATAAAATCGGCATACTGCGGTTACGATATAGACGGAAACGAAGAGAGCAGTATGGGGTGTGTGAAGATATCGTTTGATCAGTTAAAAGTCAAATTTGAACATGAAGAGGATTATCTAAAAGAGCCTTATGTCTATCAAAAAGCTATAAATGTATTCTCTTTTTCAACTGTTAAGCCGGTTTTGGTTCCCTAAAATCAGATTTTAATTCAAAAATAACTCTTAACTGCCAAGTCCGGCTTCTTTCAGAAAGGGGGAAGGCAGATAATCTATCTTTTTTATCCTGTCATAAGAGGCGTAAGAGAGATAAAGGATATCTTTGGCTCTTGTTACGGCCACATAAAAAAGCCTTCTCTCCTCTTCCATATCGCCACCTCTGCTTATAAGTTTTCTGTTTGGAAATCTGCCGTCCATCAGATCGATGATATAGACCTCTTTGTACTCCAAACCTTTACTTGCATGGACGCTTAGAAGATTTACTCCCTCTCCCTCGCTCATCTCCTTGCTTCCAAGCAGCATTGCATTTAAAAATCTTCTGCTGTCGCTGTAAGATGATGAGAGATCATATAAAAGGGCGGCTTTTGTTTTTATGCGATCTTTTGCCTCTTTTTCGATAGAGTTGTCAATACTTCCGTCTTTTAGAGTAGCTCTTTTTTTGGCAAGAGTTGAGAGGATATGATCAAAAACGGTGGATCTTGAGATGGATGAAACGATACTTTTTGGCAGAGAAAGATTTTTCACTTCTTTGATAAAAAGATAAAAGGCATAAAGAAATTTCACGGAATCATCATTAAATTTTGAATGCTTTAAAATCGGATTTGAATAAAATCTCTCTTCAAATTTAAATTTCCTAAATCTCCCCACACTCCCAAACTCCTCAAAATCATCAAACAATCCAAGCTGATGATTTTTGACTTTTACCCTTTTGAAAGGATTTTTTATATCTTTTGGAGATAAAAGTCCTTTTACGATATTTCCTTCTCCCAAAAGATAAAGAGCATCAAAAAGCTCTTTGGCAAAGGCTCCTCCTATACCTTTTGCATATTCAAGTATATGGATAAAAGCCATCATATCTTTTGGATTTACAACAACACTGTAAAGATCCAACATTGCCTTTACCTCTTTTGTATCAAAAAAACTTATTCCTCCTCTTCTCTTGCATCCGACTCCTATCTCTCTTAGACTTGCTTCTATACCGTCGGCACTTGAGTTGTTGCGAAATAAAACGGCTATCTCCTCCTTTGGTGTAGAAGAGAGTCTGATCTTGTCGGCGATACCGTGATACTGCTCGAAAAGTTCACTGTAAACCAGAAGTTTCGGGGATTCAAAATCTCCATCTCTTGTAACTTCAAGCTTTTTTGGAAAAATGCGGGGATTGTGGTTGATAACCTTATTTGCAAGAGAGAGGATCTGTTTGGAAGAGCGGTAATTTTTATCAAGAACAAAAATATTTCCTTTTTTGTATCTCTCTTTAAAAGAGGCGATGATATTGATATCGGCTCCGTTGAAGGCATAGATACTCTGATCATAATCCCCGACACAAAAAAGTGAATCAGAGTTGAAAGAGTCTATCAAAGAGCCTTGAAGCCGGTTTGTATCCTGATACTCATCCACAAGTATCTCTTTGAAAGGCAATCTCTCTTTTTTTAAAAAATCTTTCATTTTTATCAGAAGATCATTAAAATCAACATATCCGAATTTCTCTTTTAGTTCTTTGAACTCCTCTATGATATCTTCATAAATAAGTACAAAAGGTTCATGCTCCTCGTTTTTCTCCTCTATCCATTTTCCAAAAGAGAGAGATGGCTCTTTGTTTTGATAAAGAGAGAAAAGATCATACAGATATGGTGCGCCGTAGGGTTTGACACTTGCCTCTATGTGATGAAAAACTCTTTTTTCATAGATTGTTTTTAGAAGCACTTTAAGTTCTGAAGGCTGTTTTAGGATGATATTGTTTCCGTATTTTTTTAAAAGTCTGTAACTGACTGCGTGGAAAGTACCCGACTCTATCTTTTTGGCAATTTTCTCATCAAAATAACGCCCAACTCTCTCCACCATTTCGGCTGCCGCTTTGTTTGTAAAAGTAAGCAGCAAAATATCCTGCGGATTGATTCCTTTTTTCAGAAGATAACCGATTCTTGCCACAATAGTAGATGTTTTACCGGTTCCCGCCGAAGCGATGATGAGATTTTGTCCAAAAGGTGCGGTGGCAGCTTCAAACTGTTCCTCATTTAATGATCTAAGAGGCATACTACTCCTAAAAATTTTTATCGGAAAGTATAGCACACTTTTATTATCCGTTCAATAAAGTAAAATTTTGTTATAATAAAAAAGACAACATTAAATCAGGAGGATTTTAAAATGAAATTATTTATAAAAACTAGTTTGATAGCAGCTTCGGCGGCATTGATATTTACAGGATGTGCGCCCGTACAGGGACCGGGTGCCGAAGGACAGACTATGACCAATGCCCAAAAAGGAGCACTTCTTGGTGCGGCCATCGGCGCACTTGCGGGAGGAGTAACAAAAGGTCATCACAAAGGTAAAAGAGCGGCTATCGGTGCAGCAGCAGGTGCGGCTATCGGCGGTTTGGTCGGATACAGTATGGATAAACAGGCAAAAGAGGTTGCGCACTCTTTGCATACAAATGTCAGTGATTCACCGGATGCGGAACTTGACAGAAGCAAAGATATCATCATCACAAAGAATGACAAATATGTCAAGATCACTTTCAGAGACAAGATGATGTTTCCTACCGATTCTGCCCAATTGACACCGAGTGCAAGGCAGAAGATAAACAGTCTCATTCCCGTTTTAAAACAGTATCCTCAAACCATCATACAGATCGTAGGACATACAGATTCAAGAGGGACATGGGAATACAATAAAAACCTGTCTGACAAAAGAGCTTCGGTTGTAGGAAATATACTCTATAACAGCGCTTTGCCAAATCAGATATTTGCAAAAGGATGCTCTTTTAACAAACCTTTGGTTCCTAACAACTCTCCTGCAAATATGGCATTAAACAGAAGAGTTGAGATATATCTGTATCCAAATCAGGAGTCTGTTACAGATCCTTGCAGATAATCTTTCTAAGGAGGTTAATTATGAAAAAGGAATTGAAAGATCTGATAGAAAAATCAAGAAAAGAGATCAAAGAGGTTGAGGAAAAGATAGAGGATAAAGCCGAAGAGTTTTCGGAAGAGATCAAAGAATTTTGGAGTGATGCAAAAAAATATATAGAAAAAGTAGGCGACAAATTAAAAATTTCTTCTTCAAAACTGGAGGAAGAGAGTGATGAGGCAAAACTTCAGGCTCATCTGGGTATGATGGAGGCACAAGACAAAATTGAAGATGTCAAAGAGGATCTTGAAAAATTTGTTTGGGAGGTCAAAAATAAAAGTAAGATGCAATTGGATATTGCAAAACTAAGAGCACATCTGGCAAAAAAAGAGGCGGAAGATTTTATGGAAAAAAAAGGAAAAGAGATATCATATAAATTTCAGGAATCCGAATATGAAGTAGAAAAGGCCGCAAAAGAAGCTGTAGAAGATGTAAAAAACTATTTTGATAAACTGTTAAATATCTTTTCAAAACACTCCTGATTATTTTACTTTCCAAGTGATGCGGGGTTATACCCGTATCTCTTGGATTTTTTTATACACTGCTGAAATATAATGAAATTTCATTATATTATAAGTTAGATTGAAATAGACTACTTTTTTTAAAAGGAGAGTTATGAAAATAAAGATATTTTTGATGCTGTTTTTAACGGCTCTTTTGCTAAACGGAGGTGAGATCAGGATCGCCGCAGCCGCCAATGTCAGTTATGCGATAGATGATCTGATAAAAGAGTTCAACACTCTCTATCCCAAAACAAAAGTAACTGTGTTGCTTGGAAGCAGCGGAAAATTGACCGCACAGATAAAAAACGGCGCACCGTATCATATTTTTATGTCGGCAAATATGAAATATCCCAAAGCTCTTTATGATGAAAAGTCGGCAGTAACAAAACCAAAAGTCTATGCAAAAGGCTCTTTGGCATATCTCAGCGCAAAAAAGCTTGATTTTTCAAAAGGAATACTTTTGACAAAAGAGTCAGATATCAAAAAGATCGCCATAGCCAATCCAAAAACAGCGCCTTACGGCAAAGCAACCGTAGAAGCGATGAAAAACGCAGGAGTCTATGAAAAGATCAAAAACAAATTTATCTACGCAGAATCCGTCTCACAAAGCGTTGTTTATGCGATAACTGCTGCTGATATGGG
>Ga0256914_1003330_pt1 | contig 12697 bp, 9 predicted proteins | sample HulkmetaG_FD_191571 | JGI IMG/M metagenome (GOLD analysis project Ga0256914, IMG submission 191571) | Hydrothermal chimney microbial communities from Main Endeavour vent field at the Juan de Fuca Ridge, Pacific Ocean - Hulk | ecosystem: Environmental > Aquatic > Marine > Hydrothermal vents ...
CCCGGACCGGCCGTTGTTGCCCGGCGGCGCCGAGGAGATCGTGGACGTGTGGGAGCAGTTCGAGGCCCAGGGCGGAGCGGAGCCGATGGGTCACGCGGTCCCCATGCACGAAGTCGGGGGGAGCGGCCGCGATGAACAAGGTGTGGGCGAGGCGGAATTGCCGTTGGCAGGCACCTCCAGGCCGATTTCGTCATCCGAGCCCTCGGGACAGCAGTCCCGGACGGTCCCGGATCCTCCGTGGGAGATCCAGGCCAGGCGCATGGGCAGGGCAGCCCCCTACTCGAGCCACGAGGCGCAGAAGGGGCGGCGCCGGGTCCGTGTATCCAAGCAAGGGCGGCTTTCGGAACAGGTACGTCGCTTTCGGCACGTTATGCTGGGGCTGGCGGGCCTGTGTCTGGCCGTTGCGCTCCTGGCCGGTGGGCAAATCCTGGTGGCAGGAGGCCATCCAGTGCCCGTGGTGTCCCCCGCTTATCAGGCTTATGATCTCAGTTCCCACCCACGCTCATCAGTCATTTCAAGCGCGAGACGGCTCGACGGGCGTCTCCTTCTGGTGGCACGCGACGCATGGAACGACCTGACCGTGGACGAACGGCATGCCGTGGTGGCGGAATTCGCCAGAACCTGGCTCGAGCAGGACGGAATTCTCGAAATTGTGGTCTTTGACGATCGAGGCCGGGTGCTGGCCGACGCACGTGGAGGTCGTGTCTCCGTGACCCCTCTGCCGAAACGAAGAGTCGGAGGGTCACCCACCCGTACCATCGGACTCAGAGAGCCCATCGAGAAAGGAGCTGGCCTGGGCACACGCTGATGCGACGGATTGATGTGGCATCCATTCGTTGGCGCAAGCAGTGCTGTCCGCCAGGAGGAGAGGTATGGCCAGTGACCTAGCCGCAGCCTGGCACCTCGACGGTCACGTAGGTAGGAGGCCCGATCGAACCCGCCACTCGACCCACCGCTTGCACCTCGTATCGACCATCGCGGTCCGGCGTCATCTCGAATGTGGTGCCCGTACTCTCGGCGCCGACCACCCGGCTTTGTGCAGGCCCCTGTACCACGCGCCACAGGATTGAGGTCTCGAGAGGCTCATCCGGGAGCGTGGCGGTGAACACCCACGTGGCACAGCCGGAGTCTGGTTCGGAGCTTACCGAGGGGGCCGGCACCAGCAGCGGGGCAAGGGACGCACAGGCCCGGTCCTCCGGGTCATCCGGGATCGTGATGGCGCCGGGGAAGGTCCAGGGGTCGGTGTCGTCGCAATCCCCGTCTATTTCAGAGAAGCCGTCCCCATCGTCGTCGTGGAGTGGGGTGCCTTCGTCCACAAGGCCGTCGCAGTCGTTGTCCGTGCCATCGGCCACCTCGAGCCATCCGCCCCGGACATGCGGGTCGGTGTCGTCGCAATCCCCGTCCTCTTCGCTCTGGCCGTCCCCATCGTCGTCATACCGTTCCGTGGTTTCGTCCACAAGGCCGTCGCAATCCTCGTCCAGTCCGTCGAGAATTTCCGGAGCCCCCGGATAGATCGCCGGGGAGCGATCGTCGCAATCCCCGTCCAGTTCCGAGAATCCGTCATGGTCGTCGTCATGGCCGATGGTGCCCTCGTCCACGGTGCCGTCGCAGTTGTCGTCCCGTCCATCGTGCTGCTCCTCGGCACCCGGGTACACAGAGGGATCCGAATCGTCGCAGTCACCCCCCACCTCGGCGAAGCCATCTCCATCGTCATCCCGGCCGATGGTGCCCTCGTCCACGGTGCCGTCGCAATCGTCGTCGGCGCCGTTGGATGCCTCGATGGCTCCCGGGTGGCGGTCGGGGTCGGCGTCGTCACAATCTCCGTCGACCTCGGCGAATCCGTCCTCATCGTCGTCGTGTGCGGTGGTCCCCTCGTCCACAGTGCCGTCGCAGTCGTTGTCCACTCCGTCCAGGAGTTCAGGGGCGAACGGTGCCACGTCGGCGCGTGAGTCGTCACAGTCTCCCTCTGCCTCCGAGAACCCGTCTCCGTCGTCGTCCGTGGCCATGGTGCCCTCATCCGGGACCCCGTCGCAGTCGTTGTCTTTCCCGTCGACCACATCCGGTGCACCGGGATAGATGGACGGGTCGGTGTCGTCACAATCATTCTGATACTCGGCGAACCCGTCCCCGTCGTCGTCGTGTGCGGTGGTCCCCTCGTCCACGGTGCCATCGCAGTCGTTGTCCACCCCGTCGGGGATTTCATCGGCTCCTGGGTAGCTGGTCGGCGAGGCAGGCGCACAGTCGTCCGCGACGAACCCATCGCCGTCAGGGTCGGAGTCTTCGGGCACGATGTCGAGGGCAAAGGCGGTGGCCAGCCGGGAGGTCGTGTCAGAGACCTCGAGTACGAGTGTCACGGTTTGAGGCTCGGCAGGAGCCTGGTAGGTGGTGACCCGGGCGTGAGGGTCGGCGAAGGTTCCGGCCGTGGCGGTCCACGAGAAGGTGAGCGGATCGCCATCTGCGTCCATGGCCGTTGCCGACACCTTGGCCATCCCGAGGGGCAAGATACGGGAAGGTTGGATGAGGGCTTCGATGAGGGCGGGGGGATGGTTGGTTTCCTCGAGGTCTGTTCGGGGCGGCGTCCCGCATGCCCCCAGGGCGGCTGCCAGCCAGAGGATGGCTCGAGCCGTGGGGGCGAAGCGTCTGCTTGGGGCGCGGGCGGCCTGAACAGGGGTGTCACAGGGTTCCAATGGCACCAGGAACTCTCCTACTTGACATGGGCGGAGCCAGGCGGTTGAGCGGCGCAGGGTCTCGATTTCCGTCTCGTTACGGGAACACCTTGCCCGGATTCATGATATCATGTGGGTCGAGTGAACGCTTCAACTGCTTCTGGACAGAGATCAGGGCGCCGGTTTGCTCCAGTCCGAGGAATCGACGTTTGGTTGCGCCGATTCCGTGCTCTCCCGACAGAGTGCCGCCCAGGGCAATGGTTTCGTGGAACAGTGCAGCCGCAGCCCGTTCCACCTCGTCGTGCCGCTCATCTTCCTGGTAGAGGAAGTTGACGTGCAGGTTGCCGTCTCCGGCGTGTCCGTAGGCCACGATGTGCAAGTCGGTTCGGGCTCGCAAGGATTCCAGGAAATCCACGATCCGGGGGAGCCGGCCCGGTGGCACCGCGATGTCCTCGGACCGTCGCCACCGGAATCGCTCCTTGATCAGCACGGACACCTCCTTTCTCGCCGCCCACAATCGCCGCAGTCCTTCCCCGTCTCCGGCAACGGCCACTTCCAGGCTGCGGGGCCCCAGAACCTCCGCAAACCGCTCCAGTGTGGCCTCGAGCACGGCGGGTGTGCCGTGGACCTCGAACAGGAGGGCAGCCTCGGCTCGAGCAGGGATGGGGACCACGTTGGACATGGCCTCGAGAGCATGCCGGTCGAAGAACTCGGCTGCAGCAGGCACCACACCGGCCCTGTGCAGCGCCACCAGGGACCCCACCGCTTCCGAGGCGGAGGAGAAGGGGACGAACAGGGTCTTCCGGTCCCCCGGGTGTGGGGTGAGCCGGACGGTGACCTCGACCACCACCGCCAGGGTCCCCTCGGAGCCCACGATGAGCGATGTGAGGTCATAGCCGGTCGTGCTCTTCGTGGTTCGGCGGCCCACGGTGAGGCGGCGGCCTCCTGCCAGGACCACCTGAAGGCCCAGCACGTGGGCACGGGTGGCGCCGTATTTCATGGAGCACGGCCCGGCCGCGTTCGTGGCGACGTTGCCGCCGATGGAACAGGTGTCAAGGCTGTTCGGGTCGGGCGGATAGTAGAGTCCTCGAGCCATCACCTCCTCGTGGAGTCGGCCCGTAACCAGTCCGGGTTCCGCACGCGCCAGCCGGTTGGCCGTATCGATCTCCAGGAGGTGGTCCATGCGCTCGAGACTCAACACAATCCCGCCGTAGAGCGGAACAGCACCGCCCACCTTGCCGGTACCGGCGCCTCGAGGCGTGACTGGAATGCGTTCTCGATCTGCGAACTCGAGCACGGCCGCCACGTCCTCGGCCGATCGGACACGGACCACCGCTGCAGGCAGGACCGGAGCAATGGGTGACTCGTCTGCGGCGTACTTGGCCCGGGCCTTATGGTCCAGGAGGACCTGTTCTCGTCCCACAATGGCCCGGAGAGCCTGGACCTGGGGAGAGGACAGGGCACCCACCACTCGAGATGGATCAATGTCCGGCGGAGGATGCGGGGCGTTCATGACTCCTCCCGAGCCACGTGGTCGATCAGGTCCGAGATGGACCAGGCACGGGCCCCGGTGGCGGCCAGATGTTGGAGCAGGGCGTCGAGCAACGTGGCGGCGCCCGGCCCGTGGTGGCGGAGCGGATCGACCTCCGAAGGATGGGCCGCCTGAAGGCTCTGGACCTGACGCTTGAGCGCCCGATAGGGCGCCATGCCCGGCGAATTCAGGTAGACGTGGATCGGATGGAAATTGAACACCTTGAGGCCGGCTCCGATGGCGAGGTAGGGAGGCAGAACCCAGCAAGGCTCTCGCCGTTCCATCTCGAAGTCGTCCTCCCAGAAAAACGGCACGCGCCACAACGTCTGTCCCGACCAGTGGTAGGGAAACGGCCTCAATCCAGGTGTTCGAGGTAGGAACAGGGTGACGTCGATGTCCAGCGGGGTGGTCCGGATCACCAGATCGAGAAGTCGGGTCGATTGCACCAGTCCATGGGTCCGCAGGGCACGCGCGCCGGGCACCAGGGACAGCACGTGCTGGAGAACCGCTTCCGGACTCGTCCCATGCGTGGAGCCCTCGAGAAAGTTGGGGTGAACCCCAAGCTCGAACAGATCCGGTCTCGCAGCAAGCCGTTGGAGCGCAGCGCTCGAGTGGGTGACGAACCAGGTGGAGCGCACTCCGGCACGGACGAATCGGTCGGCAACCGCATCGATGACAAAGTCAGGCGCCCAGTCCACGTCGAGGGTGATGAGCACCAGGTCCTGAAAGGAGGACATGACCGCGTCTCCCGTCTCGTGCTGCACGGATCACTTCGGTTCGGGCAGCGCCCCAAGGGTGACCAGGGCGTCCCGGATTTTGCGCACCGAGTTCAGCTCCATCAAGCTGTCCGAGGGAAAGCGGACGGAGAAAGTCGCCTCGAGTTCCAGCATGAGGGCCACCTGCGCCATGGAGTCCCATTGTGCGATGGTCTGCGGGCTCGAGTCCAGGTCCAGTTCATCCTCGGGCACTTTGAGCACCCGGGCGATAGTTGTCAGCAACACGTTTTCGGACATCGTTCATGCCTCGACTTTCAAGGTCAACCAGCTCGGAACCGAGAGCTTCTCCACAGGAATCGAGATATGGTATCCCCCCGCTTCCGTGGGGCTCAGCGTCAGTCCCAGTTCGTCGAAAAATCGTTTCACCGGTGCATTGCGGGCGGTGGGCACGAACAGGGCGCGGAGGCGTGCCCCGCTCTCCCGGGCCCGGCCGGCAAGAAAGGCCAGGAATCCGTGCTCGATGGTTCGACCCAACGCCCGGCAACTCAGCAAGAAGGTGTCGAGTTCCCAGGGGTCGGTCCCGCGCCTTACAATGGCCATTCCCACAATCCCCAGGTCGCCGAATCGATCCGACACCTGGAGGCTGTAGACATCCACGTCGGGATCGTCCATGAAGTGCTCGATTTCGGCCAGCGTGTACCGTTTTGTGGACATGTTGAATTGATTCGTTTTCATCACCATCTGGGCGAGGCGCGGCAGCGAAAACCCGTCTGCGCGCCGGATCGTCATCTCGATGGCGCAGGCACGGTAGAACTCCTCGGGTGTTCGTTCAGCCATGGACTCCCGGACCTCTCGCCGTCGCGCTTCCTCGCGGTACATCGTACTCCGTCGGAGATCCTCCCCGGTCAGCACCAGCGTGTCGAAGGCCTCGAGTCCGAACAGGAAGGCAGCGTAGTCCGCAGCGTCGGCAGGGACCTCGGGGACCAGCACCTCGGGGAGCCGTTCCCGGACCAGGGCACGTTCCACCGGGGAGTCGTCCCAGAACACCAGGCTGTCCAGTCCGATGTCAATCTTGCGTGCGATCCGTTCGAGGGCTGCGGGCTTGTCCCCCCACCCGATCTCCATGGCGGTGAAATCCGACGCTTTCAGGATCATGCCCGGATGGGATCGAAACACCTCGAGGGCGTCGTCGGGGTTGTTCTTGCTGCACACGGCCAGGAGGACGCCCCGGTGTATCAGGGATTTCACCGCGCGCTGGAATTCCAGGTAGGCCAGGCCGGGACCTGAATGGCCGAGCAGGATCCCCTCGACACCGTCCTCGCCCACCACACCGCCCCACAGAGTGTTATCCAGATCGAGGACGAGGCACTTGCGGCGGGCATGCTGTGTGGTTCGGACGGCCCTGGCCAGGAAAGCAGCAAGGCGGGGATAGGCGGACCGGGCGAGCCGCATGCGGCCGACAGGCCACAGGCGCGGATCCTCCCAGGTCGACCATCCAGTCTCCAGAATCAGGGCCTCGAGGTCCAGGAAGAACACCGTGGCATGCCGGGACGCGAGCGCCTGAATTTGCCGGTCGAACGCACGGACCGCAGCGCGCCACGAGTAGCCCGAGTTGCCCTCGAGCAACCCCAGGGAATGGCGCGGCGGCATGGTCAGGCCGCAGCAGAACACGGTAGTCCCGGGGAGTCGCTCGAGCAGGAACGCCACCCCGGACTCCAGCGCTTTGGCCGCCTCCGTCCCCCGGCGCTCAGCCTCCTCCGCGGTGGGCACTTCCTGAAACGCACCAGGGACCACGTCCCGCACGTCCAGGTAAAGGACCACCACATGGGGCGCGAATCCGTAGAGACCCGACGAAGGATTGCGCAGGTCGCTCTCCCACTGCCCGTATCCGCTGAAGTAGGTCTCTGAAGGGCACCCCCGGGCCTCCAGGGCGTCCTCGAGAGGTTGACGGACCAGATCCACGTTGAACGAACAGAGCACGGCCACTCGAGTCCGACGGCTGCTGTCTGTTGCCGGCATGCTCACCTCTCCAGGAACTCCACCAGGGCACGGTGCCAGTAGACAAAAGCCACCCTCCGACCCTCGAGAGCGGCGGCGGGAAGCGGAGGACGCACGGTCAGACCCTGGTGCGACCGAATCCAGTCCAACGTACGTTCCAGGTCGGCGCACTCGTAGCAAAGATGGTACACACCTCCACCGGTCTTGCCCAGGAAACCGTCCACCGGACTCCCCGGCCCGCCGGGCGCCACTACTTCCACCAGGACTTCGGTCCCGAGTTGCCAGAACTGAACCCGTACCCCTTGATGCGGATCTTCCACCACGGGAGACACCGCCCGGTAGCCGAGGGCGCGATACAACGCCGTACCCTCGTCCAGACTCGTTGCAGCGACTCCCAGATGGTGCAGTCGAAGTCCCAGTTCAGCCGGAAAAACGGCCTCTTCCATGACACCTCCTGCCCGTGTCTCCCCCAACGCGGAAACCCTCGGGTCATCGGCCACGTTGCGCGTGCCAGTGGTTCAACAAAAAACGATCGTGGGGAATCGCAAAATTCCCGGTCACTCGAGACCCCGCCGCCACGTTGGTCACCACCACTGCTCCGAGGGATATCGTGCTCCCCGAACCGATCTCCAGTCCGTCCGCCAGCGTGGCACCGGTCCCGATCCACACGTCGTCCCCGACCTCTGTGCTGCCGGAAATCGCTGTGTTGGCAGCAATCAGGCACCGCCGCCCAATACGTACGTTGTGAGAAATGTTCACCAGCGCATCGATCTTGGTCTGCTCCCCAACCTCGGTGTCCCCGCCGAAAAGACCTCGAGCAATGTGGCTGTTCGCAAGCACCTCTACTTCACGGTGAAGGTGAACCCCTCCCCCGTGTTCGATCGACAGGATACCACCACCCACACGCTTGAACTCGAATCCACTCCCCCCCAGGGTCACGTTGGCGCGGATGACCACTCGCTCGTCCAGAATGGTGTTGGGATGCACCACCACGTGGGCGCCGATCTGAACGTGAGGGCCAATCTCCACATTGTGATCCGCCACGACAGCAGTCGGATGGATCCGCGCCGACGGATCAATCCGGTTGGCACGCCGGGGACGGTAGAATTCCGTGTTGCGAACCAGCCAGTTGTGGAGCCGGAAAAACGCCCATCGCGGCTCCGGAGATACAATGACTCCCAGACCCTTCCCCCGCGATTCCCCCTCCAGCCGCGCAAACACCGCCTCGGAACACACCAGGCACGAGAGATACTCGTTGCGAAGTACCTCCGGGACATACTTCTCATCCTCTGCAAACGAAAGCATGTCCGGCGTGGACCCCCGCAGGGTCCCCAGCGACGCGAACGTGCCCGAGCGTGCCAGTCGGCCCCCCGTGATGGGCAAGGCGTCTTCCAGTTGCATTGCCGGTCTCCTCTTCGGTTCTCAGGTGCAGGCAATCGATGGGGCCGCTGCCTTTCTCTACCCCGTCGAGCCGTTACCGTTTCCTGAGCGTCTGTCGAAGTGTCACCATCTGCTTGAGGTTGGCCCAAATCGTTGGTAGATTGTTGACCTTGGATTCGCCGTGCGCTCGAGGTCGGATTTCGATAGGGATGTGGGCCAGGCGGTATCCGGCGCGGTCGACGCGAAGGATGAACTCCATCATGATCGCCCATCCTCGACCGCGGGACTCGAGCGGCACGGTCTGGAGGAGGGAACGACGGAACATGACCAGGCCGTGGAACCGGGGCATGGGCCCGAGGAGGATGCGATAGAGGAGGCGTTCTCCCACGGAGAGGATTTCTCCGGTCCAGGATTCCCGTCGACCCGGACGGACACCCAGGACCATGTCGGCGTGGCGCATGTGCTGGTGGAACGTTGGGATGAACCGTGCGGGGAACTGGCGGTCGGCGGGGTAGAAGATCACGTGTTGTCCGCGAGCCTGTGTGAAGCCGGTGCGGTAGGCGCCGCCGAGGCCGCGGTTTTCCGGATGGTGGATGACTCGGAGGATGGGATGGCGAGTGGAGAGGCGGTCGGCCAGTTCCCCGGTACCGTCGTTGCTTCCGTCGTCGACGATCAGGATTTCGTGTTGTCCGGGGATGTGTTCCAGTGTCCCGGAGATCTCTGCCACCGCCTCCTCGAGGTTTTCCACCTCGTTGAATGCCATGATGACCACGGAGATCTCCGGAGCCTCTCCCACTTGGGCGCCTTCCACGTCCTCTCCCTCCAGTATCGCGCGGCGGTCACAAGGATGGACATGATAGCAGATTCAGGCGGAAGGTCGGACAAGAAAATCGAGGGTTGTATCTGGATGCGTTTTCAGTGGTTGGGCGCGGGGCGCTTTGGAATTGGCCGGAGGACGTGGGGTGTGTAAGCTGAGGACCATGGTTCTGGAATCGAAGCACTGGCGATTGTTCTGGATTCTTGTCCCGGTCCTGCTGTTGGGCGTGGGTTTTCTTGTGTGGGTACGGGTTGAGGCTCCGGTGCCTGCCTATCCGGATGACGTGGACGTGAGCAATGCCGTGTTTCCCGGGTTGGTCCATCTCGAGGAGCCGGGTGCACGGGATGGTCCGGTTTGGGTCGTGCGTCCCGGTTCTCCGGAGAAGCCGGACTGGGCGGACTATCTGGCGGAGATTCTGCGTCTGGAAGGTCTTGGTCCGGTCATGGTCTCGTGTGCCGAGTTGTCGGCGCCGGTGCCGGATGGGGTGTGGTCGGTGGTGGTGGTTCCCGGCTGCGACGAGGTGTCCGGGGAAGCGCTTCGAGCGTTTGTGTCTCGAGGCGGCACGCTGGTGGGTGTGGGACCGGAACCGCACGTGCTGGCCCTGCTGGGTGCTCGAGCCCGGGTTCCCGGGGATAGCCGCCACCGGAGCGAGCGGTTGGCTCCAGGGTTCGAGTTGATCCCCGGAGAAGCGCTTGTGGACGTTCGGTTACGGGGTCCGGACGGGGCTGGTGGATCGTGGCCGTTGCTTGTGGCGCGTCGCGTGGGCGATGGGTGGGTGCGGTTGTGGTGTACGGATCTGGCCAGGGGGATTGCGCGGATTCGGCAGGGCGACCCGGGGTTGGCGGACCGGGCCGGACTGCTCCCGAACCCGAGTCCTGGGGACCAGTTCCAGGGCGATTTCGATCCGGAGCGGTATCGGCGTCCGGTGGCAGACATTTGGAGTCATCGGTTTGGGGCCAGTGTGGCCTCCGGAGCGGTCGTCGTGCCGGTGTTCTGGCCTTTTCCGACTCCTGTGGCCGGTGCGGTGCTGCTCACCGGTGACCAGGACTATGCTCCTGACGATTTCATCGACTATCAGCTTGCTCGAGTGGAGGAGGCTGGGGGGGAAATGACGTTGTTCTTGACCTCGGTGACCCGGGCCGGTCATGACGACGGACCGGGAGAGGTTCCCGTCCAGTCGCCGTCTCCGGAAGCGGTGGCCCGCTGGCGAGCCTTTCATCACCATTTTTCGGTCCATCCCAATGCCAACGGCCTGCCCAGGGATCCGGCCGTGCTTGTCGAGGTGCTGGAGGCGTCTCGGCGGGCGCTGGAAGAGCGGTATCAGATCGTGCCGCGGACCATCCGGCACCATTTCACGTTCTGGTGGGGGCACGTGGAGACGGCGAAGGTCCTGGCCGAACTCGGGTTTCTGATGGACCTGAACTACCTGAGTATCCACCCGGGCCTGTCCGGCCAGGGATATCTCGCCGGTGCCGGACTTCCGTTGCCCTTTGTGGATGTAGCCGGGGAGGTGTTGCCCATTTTTCAGCAGCCGACGCAGGTGGAAGACAGCCTGTTGATGTCCGATCTGGGGTTCAGCGCGGGGTTGAGCCCCATGGAAGCGGTCCAGGCGGCTGCCGGGCTCCTGGAGGAGGTCACCACCTGGGGGACGGCCTTGACCCTGAACTTTCACCCGCTCTACTCGGTCAAGTCCCCGGAGTACCTGGACGGCGTGCTGGCTGAGGTGCAGCGGTTGGGCCTCCCAATGATGACGGCCGAACGCTGGTTGGACCTGGCGCTTCGTCGATACACGTCTCAAGTCCATCACGTGGTATCGACCGGGGATACCCTTGTGTTCCAGGCAACCGTCTCCTCCGGCAGCCTGTGGCTTCGCATACCCGATCGCCCGGGAGGTTCGCGGTGCACGCGGGTGATTGTGGACGGGCGCGAGCAGGCCGGGATCCGGGTGGACGGTCCAGGAGACCTTGCGGGAGTGCTGATTCGGATCCAGGGGGCACCCCGAATCGAGGTGCACTGGCCCCCGACGGGCGACTGAAGGCCTCGAGCAACACGTGTGTGGGGGAGCGCTCCCGTGGCCTGCTCCAGCAGCCCAGCGAAGCGAACGCTCTTGACGTCGTTCATCATCCGCGGAACAAATGGAAGCGGGGCGATGAGGCGGCCGGCGGAATCCAACCGATCGCCAAAGTACTTGAGGTGTCCTCTCATGGAAGTCCGGACAGATTTTCTGGTGATTGGTGGTGGAATCGCGGGCCTGTCGTTTGCCATCAAGGCCCAGGCACTCGGGACTGTGGCGGTCCTGGCCAAGCGAGATCTGATCGAATCCAACACGAACTATGCTCAGGGCGGAATTGCCGCAGTCTGGGACAGGGTGCATGACAGCTTTGAAGCTCACATCCGGGACACGCATCGGGCCGGTGCCGGTCTTTGTCACCCGGACGCGGTGGAGTTGACCATCAGGAGTGCTCCGTCTCGAATTCAGGAACTGATTGACTACGGCGTCGCGTTCACCCGTCGGCAGGACCAGGATCATCAGGACGAGTACGACCTGGGCCGGGAGGGAGGCCACACTGAGCGGCGCATCCTCCACGCCAAAGACCTCACCGGTGCCGAGGTCATTCGCGCCCTGGTGGCCAAGGCGCACGATCTGGAGCGAATCCACATCTACGAACACCACTGCACCATCGACCTGGTGACCACCGAGCGTCTGGGGCTCCCGGGTCCGAGTCGAGTCGTCGGCGCCTACGTGCTCAACACTCGAGACCAAAAGGTCTACACCTTCTATGCGCCGGTGGTCCTCCTGGCCACCGGCGGTCTGGGCAAGGTCTACCTCTACACGTCCAATCCCGAGATCGCCACGGGCGACGGGATGGCCATGGCGTATCGGGCCGGGGCTCGAGTGGCCAACATGGAGTTCATCCAGTTCCACCCGACTTGCCTGTATCATCCGGATGCGCGTAACTTCCTGATATCCGAGGCGGTGCGCGGAGAAGGCGGTGTGCTCAAGCTGAAGGACGGCAGCACCTTCATGGAGAAATATCATCCCATGAAGAGCTTGGCCCCGCGAGACGTGGTGGCTCGTGCCATCGATCACGAGTTGAAGGTGCGGGGCGACGACTGCGTCTACCTGGATATCCGGCACCGGGAAGAGGCGTTTCTCAGGGACCGGTTTCCCAACATCTATCAGAAATGTCTCTCCCTGGGCATCGACATGAGCCGGGACATGATTCCGGTGGTTCCTGCGGCGCACTACGCCTGTGGTGGGGTTCAGACCGACCTGAACGGACAGACCTCCATCGTCAACCTGTACGCCTCAGGCGAGGTGGCCTGTACCGGGCTCCATGGGGCCAATCGGTTGGCCAGCAATTCCCTCCTGGAAGCACTCGTCTTCTCCCACAGAGCGTTCGAGCATGTGCAACGCCATCCACCGGGCCAGACCGAACTCCCGGACATTCCCCCGTGGAACGATCTCAACGCGCCGGACAGCGACGAAATGGTGGTGGTCAGCCACAACTGGGATGAGGTTCGACGCCTCATGTGGAACTACGTTGGGATCGTGCGGACCAACAAGCGCTTGTGGCGGGCACAGAAA
>Ga0256914_1003331_pt1 | contig 12694 bp, 6 predicted proteins | sample HulkmetaG_FD_191571 | JGI IMG/M metagenome (GOLD analysis project Ga0256914, IMG submission 191571) | Hydrothermal chimney microbial communities from Main Endeavour vent field at the Juan de Fuca Ridge, Pacific Ocean - Hulk | ecosystem: Environmental > Aquatic > Marine > Hydrothermal vents ...
GGTCAAAATGTGCGTCTCCGCCTGCCAGCCAAGGCTATCGACCTGCATCAGGGAATACCCGTCGGAACGGTACTGTTCGGTTAAAACATCCAGGTCTTTTTTCAGAACGCGCACATTGAGCGGCATGCCCGAGCGGGTGGCCATCAATTGTCGTAAAAAGCCCAAATCATAGCGGGTTACGCCCAAAATGCGAATGGCATGAATCGTAGAAAAAGGCTTTACGCGGAACAAGACATGCAAGCTGTCGCGTGTCGTGTCAACCCGGGCCACAACCTTACGGAAGCATCCGCTTTCCCCTATTTTTTCTACTAATTGCCCCACGTCGCCAAGCGCCACACGTCCCCCGTGGCGTAATTGCTGCAAAGAGAGGTAAAGACTAAACGGAATTTTTTTGCGATCGAATTGAACGTGCGCAAGAGGAAACATTTTCTGGTGGTGACGCGATTTTTCCCGAATCAATGTTTTGATTTCGGGAATTTTCTTCTCCGTAGCTCTGGAGCCGATGTGTACCAGTTCCTGCAGATTGGAATAATCGTCATTACGGCGAGGGCCAATTTGCGGCTGAATGAGTACATCGGCTTCTTTCCGTTCCTGTTCCCTTTCAAATTCGCCCATAATGGTCGTCGCCTGATCCACAATTTCCCACGGAGCATTAATCTCTCCCTTTTCGCGTAAGGGAGATGTGACATCCACGGCGATCACAATGTCACAGCCTTCTTCCCGCGCCACATGAACGGGAAGATTGGAACGCATGCCTCCGTCCACCAGCAGCATGGAATCGTAATCAACCGGGACAAAAAGCAAAGGAATGGCAATGGAGGCATTGATTGCTTCCGCCAAATTTCCTTTTTTCAGAACCACCACGCGCCCGCTCACCAGATCAGTAGCAACGGCACGAAAAGGAATGCGTAAATTGTCGAAATTGTTGCGAGCGTGATAGCGCCCCCGCAAGATGAGACTGGCCAGGGTGGTAAAAATACGTTGTCCGGGCGAAATGGCCACCGGAATGTAGGGATTCCCGTTTTTAAAACGCAGGTTAAGCAAATACCGGTCTTGCTCACCTTTTTGTCCCAAAAAAAGGGCCGTGCGTTGCGGTTTGTCGCGGTAAATACTGGCCCAATCGATCTTTTGCGTGATGCTCAAAATTTCGTCGGGCGAATAACCGGTAGCGTACAAACCGCCGATTACGCTACCGATGCTGGTGCCCACAATCAGATCGATGGGAACATGGTGTTTTTCCAGTGCTTTTAATACGCCGATGTGTACAATGCCCCGTGCACCGCCTCCGCTTAAAACCAGGCCGATCTTGGGTCGCTTTTGCGCTTTCCAGTTGCGAGAAAGGATAATTTTGCCGCCTTCGAATCGATACTCTTGCTGAAGCACAAAATCTGTCTCACCGGCCAAAAGCATGGTCGGCAAAGCAAACATCACAAACAAACAAAGGATCATTTTTCTCTTGGTACGCAGCACAATTCCACCCTTATTGTTGGTGCGTTTTCTGGTAATCGCGCATCAAACGCTTGAAATAGGCCTCGATGAGCATCCGGTAATCCCGGTTGTAACCTTGCTCCAGAGCTTTGCGCATGGCATCCTGTAATTGTTTCAAATCCATTTCGTAGGGATTCTTCAAAACACCCGGATCGTGCGCCAGATATTTTTTAGCACGAATGGCCTGACGCTTTTTGGAATATTCTCTTTGTCGAATGGATTTTTGCGCATCCAGCATACGCGACAGAATTTGCTGTTGACGCTCGATGGTTTTTCGATTCAAATTTTGCTTGAGCAAGTCTTTAACCACTTTGTCCATGTCCTGCGCAACTTTTCCCAAACGCCCCAGCATATTCTCGCGCTGTCCCATTTTCTGATTCAGTTCTTGCAGTGCCTGACGCAACGCAGCCTGCTCGGCGGCAATTCTGCGCAACTCTTGCTGTTGTTGCGGCGAAAGTCTTCCGCTTTGCCCGGCCTTAAACAGACTGAGCGTTTGTTGATTTAACTGTCCCTGTTTTCCGGCCATTTGCTGCAACTGTTGCATAAATTGTTCAAATCCTGTTCCGGATTGCGACTGCCCCAGTTGCTGCTGCGATTGCATCATTTGTCCCACGCCCCGGTTCAAAGCGGCCATAGCCTGTTTCTGGTAACGCATGCCACCGCTCTTGTAGCGTTCGCTCAACTGCTGCAATGCGTTGTTCATGTTTCGTGCCGCACTTTGCAGGCTTTGGCTCATTTGCGGCTGAATCAAAAACGTTTCTCTGGAAAGCTGCACAATCTCGGAAATCAACTTGTTCATATTGGCATTTACCTGTCCCTGCGCACGCATTACCTGATTGAATTTGGGACTGAGCGGCGAGGTGCCGCGCGTCTTCCGGTAAACCTGCTCTTGCTGCTTGGAAAGCTGTAACAAACGTTGAATGGCCCGCTGCATTTTTTGGGCGATGCGCTGTTTGCTCTGGCTTAACATTTGCCGGTAGGCTTGCTGCAGTGCCTGCTGCATTTGCCGCATCTGGCTTTGGGCTTGTAACGAAGTATTGCGGGCTTTCTGATACTGCTGGCTGGCTAACTGCTGACCAAGCTGCTGCATTTGCTTTTGCAAACTTTGTTTTTGCAATTGTGCGTTGACCGAATCGAGCATCTGCGCGGTTTTGGGATATTTTGCCAGCAAAGGATTTTTACGAATTTCTTGCACATCAAAGCGCAAACGTTCCAGCAAATTTTTCTGATTTTGTTGCATCTCTTGCAAATTGGCCTTTTCTTCCCGCGACAGGGAATCGGCACGATCGAGTTGCTCACCGATCTTTTTTTGCTGCCGGAGTAGGTTTTCCGCCTTTTTGACCAATTCATCCATTTTTTGCTCAAGCTGCACCTGCTTTAAAAGTTCCATGGTGCGCTCGATGCGTTTTTCAAATTCTTCCTGATTTAAAGTAAATTCCTTTAAGGCCTTTTCCACATCTTGTGGTTTTACATTCTCTTTTAACTTTTGCTGCAGTTTCTCCAGGGCCTTTTGCAACTCCGGAGTTATTACGTTTTGCAAAAGTTCCTGCAATTGCATGTATTTTTTAATGAGACTTTCACTAAGCAGATTATTCTTTTCCAGCTTTTCGGTTACATCTTTTAAGGCTTTACGAATTTCTTCTACTTTTTTCTGTAATTTTTTTTGTCGCTCCAGAGCCTCGGTCAATTGATTTTTTTTGTCCCAATCCAGTTTGCGCGATTGTTTTAACTGGCGGTGCAACTGTTTCAAGGTTCTATTGAGTTCACGCGCTTCATCCGTCACATTCTTTAAATCTTCCGCCTTTTCTTTTTGTGTCTGGTCGGTTGCGTCAAAAATTTCGTCCAGAGAGGGGAAGCGCACAAAATACACCCGGCTTTTACCGATCCCGGGGCCGCCCCAGCGATTGTTGTCCCAGGCCAGAGCGTAATATTGCAATTGATCACCAAACGCCAGGGGCAGGGTAGTAAAGTCAAAGATGTAGTGCCCGGTCATTTGCCGTTGGTTCCCCGTAACTTGCGGAACGTCTGCCACCTGCCAGGTGGAGTCAGCCATTTTCTGTGGTTTTACGATGCGATATTTAAGAAAAAGCCGACGCAGACCAAAATCATCGCGCGCTTGCAGAGTAACGGGAAGCTGAGCGTCCAGCGACATCTCCAAATTTTTCCCCGGGTCGCTAATTTCTACCAGCGGCGGGTAATCGGGCAACAGGGTTAGGCGATATTCAATGGGATTGCGATTCCGGAACCCGGCCGTGTCTTGCAAAACCAAATGATACGTGCCTTCCCGTTTTAATAAAAATTGTCCGCGGGCTATCTTTTGCCGCACGATCAAAGGAATCGTGTCTCCCCAGCTAAAGACAAGCCATGCGCCTGCCAGTGGTTTGTTGGCCAACACTCTCACTCCGATTTCCGAACCTTTTAAAGCGGACACGTCTCCGATATTGCGTTCCAGTTTGCCGGGCGGCAAGCCGGTGTAGGCCGGAGGCGACACGGTAATATCCAGCGTTCGGGCCACGGGAAGAGTAATCACTTTTACCGTAAAAATTCCGGAATGCAAATAGGGCGCCCAATCTTTGATGAGCACCGGTTCACCGGCTATTTGGTACTCAAAATTTTGCGAAACATTTTTGAGCCGGCCCGAAAAGTGTCCGCCCTGCCCCGCGAGGGTCAAGGTTTGCGTTTCTTTCATGCCCTTAATTAAAGCCAGGCAGCGTTTAACAGGCGGCCCCTGATAGTTCACCTTTAGCAAAAACGTGTCGCCCTTAACCAGCGTTGTATCGCCGGGCGACACACGAAAAGTAAAAGCCGGCATTTGCAAATAAGGGTTGCTCGGGTTAAGCAAACGTTTGGTGGAATGCCAGATATTATCCCCTTGAAAAATTAGCAAAATTACCATACCCACAAACAATCCCAATAAACCGCCCCATTCCGGCACCAACTCTTTAAAGCGGATCCGTTCCGAAAAATCGTAAGCCTGATATTTTTCGAGAATCTGTCGGATGGCCGCCTGTTGTAGGCCCGCCGAAATTCCTGTTTGGGTGTTCCCCCGCAAAAGCTGATAGGCCGAAATCAGATCGTCTCCGACCTGAGGGAAATATCGTGTAATGCGGCGGATGGCAGGGGTTAAATCGTCATTCTTTTTTAATCGGAACCAGGCCAGCACAGGATGCCAAAGTAGCCGGTACGCCAGCAGCAAGGTCAATCCGACATTAACGCCCCACAATCCCCAACGCGTGATCCGGGAAAAATAGAAAACATGATCGGCCAGCGCCGTACTAAGCCAAATTAACAGCACCGCTATCACAAAACGCAAGGCCGAACCGATAGCCCGGTAGCGTAAATACTTTTTTTCGAAGGCGTAAATTTTTTCGATCAAAATTTGCTTCATCGTTGTTAATTTAACACTGCGTAAAGAAAAATGTTCACCGCCATGCGCAAAGCCTGTTCCCGTATTTCCGGCGGATCACCATGAATTTCCGCATCTTCGCACCCGTCGCTGATATCGGTATTCCAGCTGTAAAAGCAGACAAGACGCCCTTGATAAATGAGCCCAAATCCTTTGGGCGGCCCACCGTAATGTTCGTGAACTTTGGGAAGCCCATGATCAAACTGATAATACATGTGGTAGATGGGATGGGAAAAAGGAAGCTCGACAAATTTCAGCTCGGGGAACACCTTTTTCATTTCACGACGGAATGAGGCATCCATGCCAAAATCGTCATCGGCATACAAAAACCCTCCGGAGGTCAAATAGCGCCGCAGTTGTTCCACCTCTTGCGGAGAAAAACGAATATTGCCATGTCCGGCAATGTACGCAATGGGGTACTTCAGAAATTCCGGATCGGTGATGCGGTAGGCCACCTCACGCTGCGCCACATTCAAATGAAAAACCTGCTTGACGCGGGTTAGTATGTTGCGCCAGGTCGTTTTGTTGCCGTACCAGTCGCCGCCCCCATCGTAATGGATGCGTACCGGGGTAAGCGGCTGAGCCTGGGACAGGCTAAAAAGCAACCCTATGAAAATGATGATTTTGCGCATAAAAAAATCCCGAAACACCTTGTTTGCTTCGGGATAAAATAATAGAAAACTAAATATCTAACAACATTAAAATCAAAGCCTGTTCACGATCATCACTGCCATGGCCATCGCGCCGATGATTTTTACGCTTAATCCGCCAACGCGTCCCCAAAAAGCGCCATAGCTGGCACGAAAACTCCTCTTTAAATCACGGTTGCGCACAAACTCAACCAGAAATGCGCCAACAAAAACACCGATTAACGATCCGATCAGCGCACCAAGTATCGGGGTAAAAAACATGCCGGACAGGGCGCCCAAAATTCCGCCGACAATGGCACCGGCCACCCCCCAACGCGAGGTCCCGTAATGCTTTGTGGAAACGGCAATCAATACAAATTCCAGGGCCTCGACCAAAAGCATTATGCCAAAAAGTGTTAACACAAAAGTAAAAGAAAAATGATGGAAACCCGTCGTAAGTGCGTACAGAAAGCTCCCGACGGCAATCAGTAAATTACCGGGGATGCTAAAAAAATTAGCAATCGAGGCAACTGTTACAAAGGCAATCAAAAAAATTTCAAGAAAGGAATCCATAAAACTCCCTATGCTAATTCGAACTCATCGCAAATTGGAAACGGCGCGACTTGGAATTCAAATTCAGTTTTGCCAAAATTGAGCGCACCTTAAACCAACCTACTTTCGTGTAACCGAACTTCGGAGTATTTAACTCTTTTTTGATGCGGTAGGATCCGTAACTTGGGTTTTCTTTAACAATCAATTTGATTTTGTCTTCCAAACTCAAATTTGCCGGGTTAACTTCTTGGGCCGCAGGGGCTTTTTCTTTGCTTTCTGCCGGAGGCGTCTCTTCGGGTTTGGCTGTCGGAGCTGGAGTCGGAGCACTTGTCGCGGGCTCTTTTTTAGGGGCGACCCGCGCTTTGGGGGCTGCTCCGGTAGAATCGGACATCTCAAACTTGTTGATCGCCTCATCCACCGTATCGTACACATCCAGAATATGGTGGAATTCCAGAAGCTCGAAAATTTCGTAAACGTCGGGAACCATTCGGACCAGCTTCAAGTCGCCACCGTTTTCACGAATGGATTTGATTTCGCTGATAAAAATACCCCAACCGGCGCTGCTGATGTAATCCACATTTCCCAGATCCACGATAATATTAAACCGCCCTTGCTTTAGCAAGGCATCCAGCGCGCGTTCCAAATCCGAAGCCGTGGTTGTATCGATGTAACCGCCTACTTTAATGATCGAAATATGATTTCGGCTCCCGGCTATTTCTGTTGATACTTGAATACCCTCCATTGAATCCTCCTATAAGGGATAGGTATTTTCCCGCTTATGAACGTGGTCCGATAAACGCATCGTCCGACAAAATTTTCTTCTGTTTTAATTTTTCTCTGATCTTCTTTATCTGACTATCTTCCGATTCGTGGGACTTCTCAAAAGATTTTGCCAATTTAAAATGCAAAACCCCAATACGATTGATTCCATCTAACAATTCATCATAAGAATTAAATATATTGTTATTTTCAAGATAATTCAACACATCTTTGCAACCTTTGACGATTACGGCTTTGTCCAGCTCACCTAATTTTAATTTGTAGAAGGCAAACAAGTTTTGCACTTCCATTAAGAAATGTTTGGTACCCATCAAGCCGTCATTCTTTAACATCGGATGAGTCGTAATAATTTTTAGAAGAATATTAATTTTACCGATCGATTTCTCAAAGGCACTGTCCGTCTCGATATTTGCTAATATTTCTTTTATTTGCCTAATATCATCATCAACCAGTTTCAAAAAGTTTCGGTTCTGTTCGGGATTAAAATCTCTGGCCACTTTTTCCCGCAATTCTTCCACGGAATAGGAAAATCCCAAAAATTTCGTCGACTCCGTAGGCGCGATAGAAGGAGCCGGTGCCGCCTCGGCTTTTTGCTTTTTGGCTTTCGGCTTTTCTTTCTTGGGTGCGGCTTTCTTTGGGGCAGCCACCGGTTTGGATTCCGCTTTCTGGATCTCATGTTTTTTGGGCTTAAAAGGCTGACCTTGCTGGGAAATAATTTTGCCGCGTTCTTCTCTTTCGCCTTCCGGCATTATGACCCGGGCCCGCGTAGCCGGCTTGGATTCGGCCGGGGGCGAACTTGGCACGGGTGGTTTGGCAACCGTCCCGCGCTGTTTTTGAATCTCTTTTTCAGAGCTTTCAAAATTCAGAATCACTTTTCCGTCCAGCGTCATCAAAGGCGTTCCCGGCTGCTTCAAAGGACGCGTTCCGCCCTTTTCAATCCACTGGCGGCGCCTTTCCTCGGTATTCAGCCGCATCTTGGTCAGCATCTCGTAAATGCGATCCGGATCAACTCTCTCGTTACCATATTCGTCCTTGCGCAATTCATACGAAATGAGTTTTGGTCCGTACTCGGGATGCTTGCGGATGATGTCGTAAATTTTGGTTTTGACCTCGATGCTCAGGTGCTTCTTTTCGATGGGATCCATGTCGCTCAGAAATTCTTTGAATCCCTCCATGCCCTTGCGCTGAATGATCTGCTTGTATTTGTAATAATGATGCGGAGAAACCTTTAACTGCTGCAAGGCATCTTTTACCTTAACGCCCGATTCGATCAAGCGCTGCAATTCCCGCTGCGTTTTCAGAATCACATCACTGGGCATCATCTTTTCGCGGATGGCCACCACGGTAATATCATCGTTTTGCGGGGCACCGCCGGTAAACTGCTTCAATTCGTCATTAATTGCCTTAATGAATTCGCCCACACTCAAATGCGCATTGCGCCGAATGGAATCCAGAAAACGTTCTTCACGATACAATTCGCGTTTGCGATTCATGGCCTCGGTGACACCGTCGGTGTACAGCACCAAAATATCGTCCTCGCGCAGACGAATCGATTCGGTTTTGATGGTCCGATCGAACAGAGTAATATCGGGCAATTGAATACCAACGGGGAAGCCCGGCGGGTTTAAATAGTAAGTTTGCTTGGTCGAATTGCGGTAAAGAATCATGGGATTGTGTCCGGCACTGGCGAAGTGAATTTCCCGATTACGGGAATCGAGAATCACGTAAAACATGGTTACGAACATGCCGCGCTTCATGTCGTCGGCCACAAACGAATTTACTTTGGCCAACACATCTGCAGGATTCTTGTTGCCACGCGATTCCAGACGAAGCGCAGTACGAATCATGGTCATAATCATCGAGCCCGGCACACCTTTACCGGACACATCGGCCACACAAATTCCGATGGTGTCTTCATCTACTTCCACAAAATCGAACAGGTCGCCGCCCACTTCTTTGGCCGCTTCGTAATAAGAGGCGATGTCGTACCCTTCCACCTTGGGGAAATCGCTGGGGAGCAGCATTTGCTGAATTTCCTGCGCCACCTGCAATTCTTTTTGCAGTTTTTGTTGTTCCACCAGCGTTACCTGCGCCTCGCGGAACTTGTTGGTCATTTCATTAAACGCCTGGGCAATTTCTCCGATTTCGTCGGAAGCGTCGATGTCGATCTCATCCTGATCAACCTTGCCGTGCACCACCTGACGCACCCAGTCGGCCAAAGAATGGAAGGGCTGCAAAATACGGTGGATTAAGAAGTAAAGCGGAATGTACCCGATAATTAAAATGAGCAGCAAATAAATGATCAGATGAAGTTTGCGTTGCTCCACCAGATGCGAAACCGTTTGAGTGTTCACCCAAACGTGCACTTCTCCCAATTTGGGACCGCTGGCCATCATGACCGGACAGGTCAAATCGGCAATGTGCAGGGTATCGTTGACCTGATAAAAATACAAGCGCGAATCCTGAACGGTGTCAATTTTTGTTTGGGTCGCTTTAAAGCGCAGGGTGGAAAACGGGTAAGTCTTTTCCGGGCTGCTCCAGGCCAAAACATTTTTAGCCGTATCGGTAATAAAAACTTCATAAAAATATTCGGGATGGGTTTCACGGACTTTGTACGCCTTTTCGAAAAGTAAGGCGGTATTTTCATTGAGCATGTCGTCCACAATGTTACCGGCCAAAGTTTCTCCGGCAGCCGCAGCCAGCGTAAAAATGTGCGAACGGATGGAACGCTCGGCCTGAAAGTACAGGGGTAAAAAGATGCCCAATGCTAAAATCGTAAAAATCAAAATGGCAAAAATGGAATACTTTGTTTTTAAATTAAGAGCATTCCACTTTTGAACGAGCAGGGGTTCGTGGGAACTTTCGCGATATTTGGTTAACCGGAGCTCGTTGCCGCGCTCGGTAACCGCGTAGTGGATGTCGTCCATCAGCTTGCGCATCATCAAAATGCCCAGGCCACCTTTTTTGCCGATATTGATGTACTTTTCCAGATCGGGCGTGTTGGCCTGACGCGGGTCGTAGCTGGCCCCCTGATCGATAATAATAATGGTTAAACTAAGACGCCGAATGATGGCCTTAAGAGTAATCTCGCCGTTTTTGATATCCCGGTAACCGTGCCGAATAATGTTGGTACAGGCTTCATCAACCACCAGCTTAAACGAGTTAATGATTTTATCGTCGTACTTGTATTTTTTCCCGATACGTTCGATGAATTCCCGCACCTGAATCAGGTAGCTCATCTGAGCCGGGATGGTAATTTCTTCCTTCTTGACGTTTTTAAACATTCAGGCATCCACGTTTTATTTACTTTTTCTCAAGCGTTCCCGCGCATTTTCGATGGCCGTCAGCACTTTTTTGTTGTAGGGATGATCTTTTAAAATGTCCTGCCAAATGGCAATAGCCTCTTTGTACTGCCCTTTGACGAATTTGTCGACTCCCTGTAAAAATTTCCGTTCCGTTGCCGGATCCATCTTTTCGTTGCTACCCTTGCTTTCGATCCGGGCTTTCTCGTAATACTGACGCACCAATTGGTTATTGGGATTTAACTTAAGGGCTTCTTCAAATACTTTCAAGGCGCGTTCGTATTCGCCCACTTCAAAATAACCTAAACCACGCTGAATGGTTTCTTGTAATTTAATACGTTGCGCCAAAGTGTCAATTTCTTTTTGTAACTGGGGATTGTCCCCACCAAGTAAACGGGCTTCTCCCACCAGACGCAAAGCTTCGGCATAATTTCCCTGTTGAAACTGCTGGCGAATTTTGGCCACCAAACGATTTAACTCTTCATTTAAACGGCGTTTGGTGGTGCTAATCGCATTCAAAATGGTCTGGTCATTGGGCGCACGCTCCAAGGCCAGATTAAATTCCATTAAAGCCTGCGTAAACTGGTTCTTATCCAGATACATTCGACCTTTTTCGAAGTGTTCTTGAATAAATTTTCGGTCGCTTTCGGCGCGTGCTTTGTCCACCGCTTCTTTAACCGCCAGAGCGCGTTCCTCGTCCAGGCGACGCTTTAACAGCACATCGGCCGAATCCAACATCACCTTTGCCCTTTGGTTAAACGCATCCAGGTTAATCACCTGTTCGTATTCTACGATGGCATCCAGATATTTTCCCTCCTTGAAAAAGGCATCGCCTTTTTTCAAATGCTGAGCAATCATTTTCTGCCGATCGGCTTCGCGCATGGCTGCAATCAGTTTTGCTTCGCGTTCTTTACGTTTGGCCTCGGCCAGCTTAAACAAATCGTCGCGTGTGGGTCCAAAATTGACCGACACGGAAAAACGGTGCAACGAAGAGAACACACTGCTGTAAGGGCTGGAAGTAAAGGCGTAATCGATTTCGAAAATGCTGTATCTTAATCCGGCGCCGAACGTGGGCTGGCTTCCGTCCATGCCCAGGCGTAACATGGCCAAATTGTGAAAGCGATATTCCGTACCAAAATGGATGCGCAGGTCCCGTTTTTGCGAATAATCGAAATCGATGGCTACATTCAGGTGATTACCCATATTCCCGAAGAAAAGCTGGCGCATAATGCCCAGACGAACACTCAGAGGGAATTCGTCGATGGCGTTTCCTTCCTTAACCTGCGGCGGGAACAGATTACGGATGTTTAATCCCAGCGACCAATCTTTTAGTAAAACAGAGGTAAAAATTTGCGGACGATACATCACCCCCAAATCGAGGCCCACCCCGATATCGTTCAAATTGCCTTCCTGACTCAACCCGCTCCAGGCACGACGCACCACGCGCACTGTGGCACCGGCGGTTAAATCGTACGGGAGGCGTTTGGCGTAAGAAAAGAAACCGTGGTATTCTTCCCAGGCAAAGGTTCCCAGATCGGTATTAAAGATGTCGCGCTGTTTAATGCCGCCAATGCCAATACGTCCCACGCCTACACCAAAGGTTCCCAAATTAAGGGTGGGGAATGCATAACCTAAAAAGTCGTAATTGGCACCTTCGAAAAGCGAGGTGTGAAAAAAGGTGGCACTTTGCTGGTACACATATTCCAGACCGGCCGGGTTCCAGAACACGGCGGTCGGATCGTCCGAGAGAGCCGTAAATGCACGCCCCATGCTAAAGGCACGCGCTCCGAATCCCAGGCTCAAGTTGCTTTCGGTGCCTCCCTGTCCGCTTTGGGCGAAACTCGTTCCCGGACCCAACAGGCCGGTTATCAGCAATGCTAAAATCCATCGTTTCATATTTCTTTTTGCTCTCATTATGGTCACCATCACTTGCTATTTAATGTAGGCAATTTTGGTTATGTAACGCTGCGACGGACTGCCGTCCAGGGGATGAATGTCAATTGTACCCAGATAAACACCGTTCAGTACCCGTTGGCCCTGATCGTTGGTTCCGTCCCATTTTACCAGTCGATCGTAAAATCCGCGGCGCAATCCCGTTAGTTTTTTGCTCCAGACCAATTCGCCGTTCAAGGTAAAAATGCGAATGTCCACATCGGAGTCGTGTTCCAGTAAAAAGGCAATATTAGTAAAAGCGTACTGGCGCCCGAACGGGTTCGGATAATTTCCGAACGCTTCTTTGGGATCGGTAGAAACCAGCGTAAAGGCCTTGGAAGTCAGTTGATCGCTTTCCTGCAGTTTCTGGCCGTACTCGTCCACGGTGCCCAGAGGTTTTTGCGGGTCAAAGTCGTACACCTGCACCTGCGTTAAGCTGGCGCGGAATACCCGGTTAACCACGTTGTCACGCAATTGCGCAACCACTATAAGCTGTTTTTCCTGATGTGCCTCAATATCCGCTGTCTGATCAAAAGGTATGAACACCGGGTTGGCCGTCGTGTCTGTAATATCCAGACTGGCATAACCAAGCGCGGTTTTTGCCA
>Ga0256914_1003332_pt1 | contig 12692 bp, 10 predicted proteins | sample HulkmetaG_FD_191571 | JGI IMG/M metagenome (GOLD analysis project Ga0256914, IMG submission 191571) | Hydrothermal chimney microbial communities from Main Endeavour vent field at the Juan de Fuca Ridge, Pacific Ocean - Hulk | ecosystem: Environmental > Aquatic > Marine > Hydrothermal vents ...
GGTTATTGATTAAAAATTTAATTCTGTTTTTTATAAAATTAAAATTGGTAAAAGTACCACCCAACCATCTATTATTAACATAAGGCATTTCAATTTGATCGGCGGCAATTTTTACAATTTGTTTAGCTTGATTTTTTGTTCCGACGATTAAAACAATTCCGTCCTTTTCGGCAATCTCTTCAAGATAACTTAACGCTCTTTTTAACAATTCCAAACTTTTCTCCAAATCAATAATATGCACATTGTTTCTTGCTCCAAAAATATATTTGGCCATTTTTGGATTCCAACGGGATTTTTTTTGTCCAAAATGCACACCCGCTTTCAACATCGCTTCTAAAGACAATTCCGGCACTTCAATTTGCTGAGAATTGTTCGTTGAAGAAGAAGGTGTGGTTTTATTTTCCACCACTTCCTTTTTTTCTTCTTTAATTGGTGCTTCTTTTGACACCTCTTTTTCTTCTTGATTTACTTCAGTCATGTTTTTTAATTTAACCTATTAATGGCTTTTTAACTCTCAAAAAGCCCCTCTATTCAATTTTAACTTTGAAACTCTTAAATTTACCATTGGCAAACCAGGTAAGTTTCCAAATTGAATATGTGAGATATTGTTACTTGCCTATGATAATTATCTTAATTATCATAACGACTTTACCAACTTTAGCATACTTTTTTAAAAAAGTAAAGACCTTGTAAAGTATTTGTTAACTGGTATAATAAAGGTGTAAATCTCTTAAAATAAAACAAAATATGTCTAAATATAAACCGGTAGTTCTTATAGTTCTGGACGGCTGGGGGGAAACAATGGAAAAAACCGGCAACCCCTTCTTGGAAACAAAACTTCCTACAATTGAAAAATTAAATAATTATTATCCTAAAATGCTCCTGGAAGCTTCCGGGCTTTCGGTGGGAGTTCCTTGGGGAGAAGTTGGTAATTCGGAAGTTGGTCACCAAGCTTTGGGAAGTGGACAAATTAAATATCAAAATTTTCCTCGTATCAATTTATCCATAGAAAAAGGAGATTTTTTTAACAATCCGGCATTGGTAAAAGCAATTACCCGAGCCAAAGAGTTGAATAAAAAAATTCATATTTTCGGCTTACTCAGTAACGGAGGAGTACATTCACACATTAATCATTTTTTGGCTACCTTGGAAATGGCCAAAGAACATGATGCTCCGGAAGTTTATCTACATATTATTACCGATGGACGAGATACCGCTCCCACCAGCAGTTTGCTGTTTTTACAACAACTGGAAGATAAGATTAAAAAACTTAAATTAGGTAAAATAGCAACCATTGCCGGACGCTATTATGCCATGGACCGCAATGAAAACTGGGATCGCACCGAAAAAGCCTACTTGGCTATGACTCAAGGTGTGGGAATTAAAGAAGCGGATCCCGAAGAAGCCATTAAGAAGCAACACGGTCAAGATAAAACGGACGAATTTTTGGAGCCGATTGTTATCACAGACAAGAAAGATGAGCCGGTTGCCACCGTAGATGATGATGATTCTCTTATTTTTATAAATTTTCGCAGTGATCGTGCCAAACAAATAACTCGCGCTTTTACTGATGATAATTTTGACAAATTCAGTCCCACCACAACTTTAAAAAAACCTTATTTCGTATCTATGGTGGAATATGACAATGATTTAAAAGTGGATGATATTGCTTTCCCGCCGGATAATATTACCGAAACTCTCGGCAAACTACTTTCTCAAAACAACAAAAAACAACTGCGTTTGGCAGAAACGGAAAAGTATGCTCATGTTACTTATTTTTTTAATGGTGGCAAAGAAGAACCCTATCCAAATGAAGACCGCATTGTCATTCCTTCTAAAAATGTTCCTTCTTATGATCAACTGCCGGAAATGAGCGCTCCGGAAATTACCGAAACTTTAATAAATAAAGTGCGAGAAAATACTTATGATTTTATTTTAGTTAACTATGCTAACGCCGATATGGTTGGTCATACGGGCAATAAAGAGGCTACTATCAAAGCTCTGCAATGTTTGGACAAATGTTTGGAACAAGTTATTCCGGTTGTCTTGGAGAATAACGGTTGCTTGTTAATCACCGCCGATCATGGTAATGCGGAGGAGTTAATTAATTTAAAAACCGGAGCGGTTGACACTGAGCATTCAAGCAATCCGGTTCCTTTATGGTATGTTACTCCCGATAACCATCGCCAAAAAAGCGAGGAAGAAATAATCGCCTCTTCTCAAGGGATGCTTTGTGATGTTGCACCAACCGTTCTGGAAATTATGGAAATTCCCAAATCACCGGAAATGACATGTGTTAGTCTTTTACCGATGTTACAATGAGAAATTTTAGAAAGTCGCAAAATTACAAAACAGCATTGTAAAACATTCCAATTTTTTCCATCACTTTATCTTTTACCGCCTCGCGAGCAACAGCTACCGCCTTACGAGGATCGGTGAAATCACATTTCGGCATTATATGACTACAAGTGGCATTTATAAAAGCTAAACGCAAATCCGTGTCAACATTAAAACAAACCACTCCGCGAGCAACGGCTTCTTTAACTTTCTCTTTTCCCCAATCAGAGGCTCCGTGCATAATTAAAGGAGTGTTGGGAATTAGGGATTTTATTTTTTCCAATCTTTCCCAATCGGGAACTTCCGGTTCACGAAAAAATCCGTGGGCATTCCCAATGCCGATAGCTAAAGCATCTACGCCGGTTTCTTCAACCAATTTTTTCGCCTCCTCCGGATTGGTCATTGCCTGACTCCAGTCAACCGTTTGTCCATCCCTACCAACATAAGGGACTCTTCCCAGTTCCGCTTGTACGGTTACATTATGTTTGTGAGCATACTCCACCACCCTTTTAGTGATGGAAATATTTTTTTCCAAATCTTCCGTGGAAGCATCTATCATCACCGAATCCATTCCCATTTCAATTCCCGTTACCACATCTTCAAAAGTCTTGCCGTGATCCAAGTGAAATCCTACGGGCACAGAACCGGTATCTTCATCAATAACCGCTCGCACCACTTTTCCCAGCACCTTTGCTCCGGCATACTTAATAGAGCTTGGTGTTACTTGAATAACACAAGACCGACCGGTTTCCTTTGCCGCCCAAGCTATCCCCTGAGTAAATTCCATACTAAAAGTATTAAAAGCTCCGACAGCATACCCTTTGTCAGAAGCTTCTTTTAAAATTTCTATCGTTTTCCCTCTCATTTTTTTATTTTTATTTTTTAAAATTAATTTTAGTCTCCAAAAGTTTATCTAAAAAATACTTGCTTGATAAAATCTCAATCAACATTAAGTTTTAATTCCAACTTTTTTACAATACCCCACAATTCCGTCGGAACCAAACTGGCTTTTCCCACCAAAACGCCTTCCATACCAGCCTCAAAACAGATTTCCTCCACATTGCGTTGATTAACACTTCCACCATACAAAATTTTCACTCTATCCGCAGACTTTGTTCCATATCTTTTAACCAAATTTTTTCTAATGATTAATTTAGCCATCATTATTTCATCCACTGTCGGCGGATTAACCGGTTTATTGGAGCTAATTGCCCAAACGGGTTCATAAGCAATTATCAGTCTATCCAGTTGTCCCGGCGGAAAATCTTTAAGACAGGCATCCAGTTGCTTATTCAATGATAAATTGGTGGTATCGGCTTTTTTCTCCTCAGCACTTTCACCAATACATAAAATACTTTTTAATCCAACGGTGACCGCTTTCTTCAATTTTAGAGCTATAACCTCCTCCGTTTCACCAAAGTATCTTCTTCTCTCACTATGTCCCAAAATAACATATTCCGCACCAAAACTTTTGCCCATAGTGGGGCTTACTCCACCGGTATAAGAACCTTTCCGCTCCCAAAAACAATCTTGCAAGCCGATATCAACCGTTTTAATGTCTCGTAATTTATTTGCAAAAATGTCAGTTTGTAAAACCGCCGGACAAAGAACGATTTTAGTGGTTGATAAATTATTTAAATCATTCTTATAGCGTAAAAACCCCTTCAGCCAGTTTTCCATTTCAAACCTTAAAACCAAATTCATTTTAAAATTAGCTATGACGATTTTTTCTTTTTTTAACATAAATATATTTTTAAAACCGATTATTGACTAAGATATCAAACAAGGTGTTAAATAAAGTGTTAAATAAAAAATCAAACTAAAATTAATCTTTGTAATTAATTTTAATTTAAATTTTTATCACCCCCATTGTCAAAGCGGTTACTACCAATCCGGCTGTCATAATTCCGGCGGAAATTATCGGTAAAGCCTTCTTCTTTTTAATATCAAACAAAAACGCCGCCAACACTCCCGTCCAACCACCGGTCATCGGCAAAGGAATGGCTACCAGAAAAAATAAGCCCCAATCGCCATATTTTTCAATTTGTTTATGAGCTCGCTTATGTGTCCTTTCAAATAACCAATCAAAAAATTTCTTGCCCCAACTAAAATGTTGACTGATGAATTCAACACCCCAATCCAACAAAAAAGCCAATAGTAACATCACACTGATATTACCGGCCACCGCCCAAAAATAAGCAACCGCCCAAGACATTTTAAAATAACCGATGGCCAAAGGGATTGCTCCTCGTAGTTCAAAAATCGGAGTCATTCCCACAATAAAAGTTACCAACTCCGGGGGCAGTCCCTGAAAAAATTCCGCAAAATGTTCCGCATTCATATTTTCAAAATCAAATTAAGAGTTATCTCTTTACTTCCTCTCTTTTATTGTATACCATTTATAGTAACTAAGCAATTATTTCTTTATTTTTTATGCGTTATCTTTATGGCTTTACCCTGTGTAATTTGGGAGCGACAACTTTAAATAAATTGCAAAATCATTTTAAGGATTTTAAGAAGGCCTGGCAGGCAAAACAAGAAGGATTGCGACAGGCCGGTTTAAGGTCGGATACTATAGAAAAAATCTTAGAACGCCGATCGCAATTAAATCTTACATCCGAATGGGAGAAATTCCAACAAACCGGTTTAAATTTTATTACCGTCAATGACCGGGAATACCCTCGTCAATTAAAAGAAATAAAATCTCCCCCTTTCGTTTTGTTTTACCGAGGTAATATTGATTTATTAAAACAAAAACAACTGGCTGTGGTGGGAACTCGTCGTTTCAGTGAATACGGTCGTCTGGTTACCGAAAAATTAGTCCCGCAAATCGCTCAAGCGGGAATTACCATAACCAGTGGGATGGCCCAAGGCATAGATTCTTTAGCTCACCAAGCAACAATTAATGTCGGACAGCCAACCATTGCCGTTTTGGGTGCCGGCATTTTAGAAGCTGAAAAAAATGCTTACGCCCGCCAAATGATGCACAGCATCCTCTCTCAAAACGGATTGATTATTTCCGAATATCCTCCCGATTATCCTGCCAGTCGTTTTACCTTTCCGGCGCGAAATCGTATTGTTAGCGGATTAAGTTTGGGGGTCTTAGTAGTTGAAGCCGGTGAAAAAAGCGGTACTCTTATTACCGCCAATTATGCCTTGGAACAAAATCGAGAAATATTTGCTGTTCCCGGCAGTATTTTTTCCGCTCAATCTTATGGTACGCACCGGCTTCTAAAAAATGGTGCGCAAATGGTTACTTCCGCCAATGATATTTTGGAGGCTCTGAATTTTTCTCCTATTCAAAGTAATATTTTTGATCAGCCGGAAATCAAATTTACCGATTCGGAAGAAGAAATAATCTACCAAAAATTATCTTTGGATCCGATAGTAATTGATAAATTGGCGAAACGGTGTAAATTAAGTGTTACTACCGTTACTACCAAACTATCTCTCTTGGAACTAAAGGGACTGGCTCGCAATATTGGAGGCGGAAGGTTTATCAAAAAAATCTAATAAAAAGACTGTTTTCAAGGGGCTGTTTCCAAACCACTATTTTCACCAAGTTTTTTTAATCTACGACTTTTCATCAAAAACGGAGTTCGGAAGCAGTTTCGTAAAGGATGGGATGGAAATTGCCACCTTCTCTTGTCAAGTTAAAAACCTGTGCTACACTAAAGAAAGTTTAGTGAATATTTTTTATTTTTTAAATTTTTAAATCATAAATTTCAATCTGAATGAAAAAATTAGTTATTGTTGAGTCTCCCGCTAAAATTAAAACTCTTTCCAAATATCTCGGACCTGACTATATCATTGAGGCTTCCATCGGACATATTCGCGATTTACCAAAAAGCAATAAACAAGCCATTGATATTGCTAACGGCTTTAAGCCCTTTTATGTTATTTCACCAGATAAGGAAAAGGTGGTTCAACACTTAAAAATGCTTAGCAAAAAAGTTGATCAAGTAATTCTTTCCACCGACCCTGACCGGGAAGGAGAGGCTATTGCTTGGCATATTGCCGAAGCTATCGGATTAAAAAAGCCTATTCGGGTTACCTTCAACGAAATAACCGAGGAAGCGGTTTTGGAGGCAATGAAACATCCCGGGAAAATTGATATGAAAATGAAAACAGCCCAAGAAGCTCGCCGGGTTCTTGATCGTTTGTTTGGTTATGATTTATCCGGTCTAATTTGGAAAAAAGTTCGCTATGGCTTATCTGCCGGAAGAGTACAATCACCGGCTTTGCGAATTTTAATGGAGCGAGAGAGAGAAATTCGCGCTTTCGTTCCGGAAAAATATTGGGTTATTACCGCTACGGTAAAAAATAAAGACAAAAAAGAATTTATTCTCTTTTGTTCAGAAGAGCCTCGAGACAAAAAATTGGTTGAAAAAATTTTAAAAGCGGGACAAAAAGAAAACTGGACAGTTAGTGATGTAAAAGAAACAAAAGCCAAGAGAAATCCTCGAGCACCTTTTCGCACTTCCACCTTACAACAAACCGCCAGTTCTCGCTTGGGATTTTCTCCTTCTCGTACAATGCAGGTAGCCCAAAAATTATATGAGGCGGGATTGATTACTTATATGAGAACGGACAGTACCAATCTCAGCAAACAGGCTCAAGGACAGTTGTCCAAATTTATCAAAAAAGAATTCGGGGAAAAATATTATGCACCCAAAAATTATGGCAAGCAAAGCAAAGGAGCTCAAGAAGCCCACGAGGCTATTCGCCCCACTAATATTAACAAATTGACCGCCGGAAAAAACAGTGATCAAAAAAGGTTATATGATTTAATTAGACGACGAACCGTTTCTTCTCAAATGGCTCCGGCAGAAGTTCTCCGAACAAAAATTATTGTTAAGTTGGATGATGAAAAAATTCCTTTCTTTTTTATTAACGGCTCTCGAGTTCTTTTTGACGGTTGGTTGAAGGCCGATCCGGCTTCTCGCCGAGATGATGTTGAATTACCCAAAGTGGAGGTGGGAGAAAAATTAAAATTCATTAAAATAGAAAAAGAAGAAAAGGAAACCTCACCTCCTCCTCGTTACAGTGAGGCCGGTTTAGTTAAAGAATTGGAAAAAAGAGGTATTGGACGACCGTCAACCTATGCTCCGATTATTCGCACCTTGAAAGATCGCGGTTATGTGGAAAAGGAAGGCTCTCAATTAAAACCGACAGATACGGGCGATGTTGTTTCCACCTTCTTGGAAAAATATTTTGCCAAATATATCAGTGATGAATTTACGGCGGAGATGGAAACGGATTTGGATGAAATCGCTGAAGGTAAAAGGGAATATGTTCAAACCCTAAAAGAATTTTATGAACCGTTTACCAAAGATATCAAGAAGAAGGAAGATATTCCCAAATTAACCGACTTGGAAAAAGCTGATGCCAAATATAAGTGCCCGGAATGTGGCGGTCCGATGACTATCAAGCTTGGTAAAAACGGAAAATTTATGAGTTGTTCCAAATTTCCCAAATGCAAAGGGGCTCGCACCATTGAAGGAAAAATTATGGAAGGTCCGAAAGAATTGAAAGAAAAGTGCCCTAAGTGTGACAAACCTTTAGTTCTTCGTGAAGGTCGTTTTGGAAAATTTATTTCTTGCAGTGGTTATCCCAAATGTAAATTTATTAAAGAAGATCCCAAGGAAGCGGAAAAGAAAAAAACCGGTGTTAAATGTCCTCAGTGTAAAGACGGAGAAATGGTGGAAAAGCGAGGACGCTTTGGTGTTTTTTATGCTTGCTCTAATTATCCGGATTGTAAATATGCTATCAATGCCAAACCAACCGGAAAAATTTGTCACTACAAAAGAAAGGATAAGGGCGGAAAGGAATGCGGGGCATTAATGATGGAAGGCACCAAGACTATTCCTGAAAGATGTTCTGACAAGACTTGTCCCAACAATCGTCCGGACAGACTTTGAATTAAAAAAACTTCTGATAACAACAATCATTCCTTCAAAAACGAAATAATCGATGATGTAATTGACAAGAAAACAAAAAACAATAAGAAATAATATAAGCTCAAACTGACGGTCGTCAATTTGAGCTTATTAATTCTTGGTTAAATTTCAAGTCCTTGACCGAGAAATGTTTAGCACAATTCCCACGCCAATCAATAAAAAAATTAAAGAGGTTGATCCGTAACTGATAAAAGGCAAGGGAATCCCCGTTAAAGGCATTAGACCGATAATGGCCATAATATTTATCATTGCTTGAAAAATAATCCAAAGAGAAATTCCCATTGTCAAAAAAGATGAAAATCTGTCCGGTGCTTGATAAGCCAAGCGAAACCCCCTGAAAGCCAACAAAATAAAAAGGATTACGACAATGCCGGCACCAACCATTCCCACCTCTTCGGCAATTACCGCAAAAATACTATCCCCCACCACTTCCGGCAAATAACTGAATTTTTGGTGGCTATGCCCCAAACCAACACCCCAAATTCCACCATGTCCAATGGCAATGGCCGCTTGCTTAATCTGCCACCCAATACCCTGAGTATCAAAATCCGGATGCATAAATGCCAGTAACCTATTCATTCTATAAGGCTCCAATTTAATCAGAATAGCTAATCCGCCAATCCCCAGAGCAATTAAACTGAAAATATGTCGCAAAGAAGCTCCAGCCAAAAAAAACATGGATAGAGCAATAAAAGCAATTGCACCTAAACTACCGATGTCCGGCTGGGCGATTATCAGACCACCGATTATCCCCATTGTTACCAAAAAAGGAATTAGTCCGGCGGACAAGTCTTTAACAATTTTATCCCGACTCTCTAACCAAGAAGCCAAATAAACAATCACCGCTAATTTTACCAACTCGGTCGGCTGAAAAGATATCGGTCCCAAACTTATCCAACGCTTGGCTCCTTTTAATTCCAAGCCAGCACCGGAAAGCAAAACGATTATTAATAATATTATCGCTAACAAAAAAAACGGTACCGCCATTTTCTGCCACCATTTATAATTTAGACGACTGGCTATATACATCCCCAGCAAGCCGGGAATAACTCCGTAAAACAATTGGTGCTTAAAGTAATAATAAGGATCACCAAATTTACTTTGAGCCACCACTATACCCGCAGAGGAAATAGCCACTAATCCAATAAAAACCAAAACCAACACCAAACCCAAAAAAATTTTGTCAACCGGTTTTTTTGTTGTCTTCTTCTTTTTTATCTTTTTTCTTTTAGTCATTTTATTTTTATTTTGATATCATCACTCTCCCTTTCCATCCCCTTTTGATTCCCTTTGTCTCCATTTGGCAATTTCCCGATGATTTCCACTTTGCAAAACTTCCGGAACTTTCCAATTGTTAAACTCCGCCGGTTTGGTATAAACGGGGTAGTCGTACATCTCCCGTCCGCATTTTTCACCCTCTTTTATCAATTGATAACTTTCCGACAATAAAGACTCCTTATTACCTAAGACTCCCTCCAATAATCTGGTTACCGAATCAACGATAATCATTGCCGGTAATTCTCCGCCCGTTAAAACATACCGACCAATGGAAACTTCTTCATCGGCAATAAACTTTGCCACTCTCTCATCCACTCCTTCGTATCGCCCGCAAATTATTATCACATCCGTATATTTTTGTTTAATTTTTTCCGCCTTTTGTTGATTATAAAGTTTTCCCTTGGCCGATGTCAATAAAATTAACAATCCACTTTTATTTTTTATTTTTGCCTTGATGTTTTCTACACATTTAAAAATCGGCTCCACCATCATTACCATTCCCGGACCACCTCCGTAAGGGGTGTCATCAATTGTTCGTCGCTTATCTCGTGGGTCGGCATAATCACGCAAATTATAAATATTTATATTTATTTTATTCTCTTTTTGGGCTCGACCCAAAATACTCTCATTAAAATATGAGTCAAACATTTCCGGAAAAATTGTTATAATATGAAAATTCATCTACCTGGTAAGTTATAAATTATTTAAGGATGTTTTTTAAATTTTCCAAAAAATAAAAAATCGTACCATTATAATAGCACGATTTTTTATCGTTTAAAAGTCTGTTTTGCAAGAATTACAAGACAAAACTTTTTTATTCGATGTCATTAACGATATCGTCAATGCTTTTCTCAGCATTGTCTCCCTCGTTAGATTCGCTTGATTCTTCTTGCTCTTGTCTCTTAGCTCTTTCAGAACCTTCCGGCTCATTGATTTTAAGATTGACACGAGCATTAGCACGAGCACCGATAACTCTCAAAAGAGTTCTGATAGCTTTAGCCGTTGAACCTTGACGACCGATAATCATTCCCATGTCTTCGGGAGCGACATCAAGTACGATAAGTACTCCTCGTTCGTCAACTTCTCGGTTTACCTTAACGGCGTCCGGATTGTCAACGATAGCTTTTACGATGTACTCTAAGAATTCAGCGTCCTTAACTGCTTCTGTCATTTTTCAATTCTTAATTCTTTAGCATCCATACAATCCCACTTCTCAGACATCGACCTTTGTAAAAAAGTGTCTCGGGATTTGTTTATATGATAACATAATTTCACTTCTTGGTCAATAAGATGGAATAATCCTGTCAGTCATCGCCCTTAATAATCGTTTTCAACAATCTCCGAAAACGCTTGGACATCTTTACTGAAATTTCAAAATCAAAATAACTCATCCTTTGCCTAAGGGTCTGGACAAAAGTCTATTTTAATGTATACTTAATAGGTACTCTGTTTGGACAATTAATTCAAATATGGTACCATTTTAAAACATCAGTGTCTCAATATAATTAAGTTAATTAAAAGAATTATGGCAAATACCGCATCGGCAAAAAAATACATTCGCTCTTCACAAAAAAGAAAAGAGTTGAATGACAATTATAGGCGAAAGTACCGAGAAGCAATTAAAAAAATTATGGATTTGTTGCAAGAAGGCAAAAAAGAGGAAGCGGTGAAATATTATCCAACCGCTCAAAAAGCCATTGACAAAGCCGTAAAGAGAGGAGTGTTAAAGAAAAATACCGGCGCCAGAAAAAAATCCGGCTTGGTGAAGAAGTTGAAATAAATTTTTTGATTATTTACGATAAAAACCACCAATTAAATTGGTGGTTTTTTGATTGGCGGAGAGTTAGGGATTCGAACCCTAGGTACCGGTAAAGGTACAACACCTTAGCAGGGTGTCCCATTCGACCGCTCTGGCAACTCTCCGTGGCAATCCAACAAAATGCTTCTGGAAATAGTCTTTCAGTAAATATTCATCAGCTACGAGATAAAGTATACCACCAAATATTTTTTTAATCAAGTTAAATAAGCACTAATTATAAATGCCTTAAAATATTTTAAAACACATTTTGCAATAAACTTTTACAATAAGTCCATAATAAACCGGACTTGTAACAAAATTGTCACGAGTCCGGTTTGTTACAATTTATCTAAAATGGGATCAGATGAACCCTTAGGGTGTCCTGCTGTCGCTCATCACTGCAATTTTAAATTCTAACCGAGTATTCGCCGGTCAAGACCAGCATTCGCCGGTCAAGAATTTTAAATCAATGATTAGATTTTTAATACTTTAATTAAATAAAAAACAGCCCGGTGGCTGTTTTTTGTTTTGAAAATCACAGTCTTGGCGCTGACCTACTCTCGCCCAATGGACTACCATCGGCGCTGGCGGGCTTAACTGCTGAGTTCGGGATGGGATCAGGTGGACCCCCGCCGCTAGAAGCACCAAGACAATGACTTCCAATTTTTTGCAAAAATTGAATTTTGATTTGTAAATTTTAACCGAGCATTCGCCGGTCAAGAATTTTAATTCAATAATCAAATTTTAAATGATCTAATTCTAAATCTCATATTCTTCGGAAAATTGGCAATTCGTTGATTGCCTGTCACCTCCTTTTCTGATAAAAAGGAGGTGGCTCCGGGGGCGGGACTCGAACCCGCGACCTACGGGCCTAACGAGACCCGTCGCTCCGCCTCTGAGCTACCCCGGAACTCTCCAAAAAACACGAAATTTATTCTCACGCACCGAAGGTGCGTTCTTATAGAAAATCATATTTTTTTAAAAAATTTTCAAACAACAAATTATATCAGTTAAACAACAATTAATCTCTGTTAATTGTCGGTTATTATCATTTTTAATTCCGTTCAATAAATTAAACGAGATTAAAAATGATGGAAAAGCAAAGTAGATTGGAATTACTGAGATTCATTAGTATCACTTGACTAAACACATTACTGTGCGTACATCTGTGACCTATCAAGGTGGTAGTCTACCACCGAATCCTATCAGTGCAAGCACTGAAAACTGCCTTATCTTGAGTCTGGCTTCCCGCTTAGATGCTTTCAGCGGTTATCCGAGATGAACATAGCTACCCAGCTCTGCCCTTGGCAGGAACAACT
>Ga0256914_1003333_pt1 | contig 12692 bp, 11 predicted proteins | sample HulkmetaG_FD_191571 | JGI IMG/M metagenome (GOLD analysis project Ga0256914, IMG submission 191571) | Hydrothermal chimney microbial communities from Main Endeavour vent field at the Juan de Fuca Ridge, Pacific Ocean - Hulk | ecosystem: Environmental > Aquatic > Marine > Hydrothermal vents ...
TAGTAAGAATATGAGAGGAATAGGCCTTGTTGCGACGAATCTTGCCAGACCCGGTCGCCTTGAAACGCTTGGCCGCGCCTCTGTTTGTTTTCATCTTCGGCATGATTGTACTCCTTGTCCGTATCTGCTCACAGGATTAGTAACTATTTAGTTGCATTACCTCGTAATGCGTAATTTGGCACAGGTGCCCCAGGTTTGTGCAGTTGCTTCCGTCAGCAGATAAGCGAGCTTGCGAGACTTCGCTAGCCCTCTATGCGCGCGGGAGCAACCGCGTGAAGATGGGGACCTGTGCGGCTTACGTTGAAGCATTGTCCCTCACAAAGAGGCTCAGGCCTTGGGCCCGACAAACATGACAAGCTGGCGTCCTTCCATGCGTGGCTCCTGCAGGATTACGCAATGTTCTCGCAGGCTGTCGGCAATTCGGTTGATGGCATCAAGGCCAACCGTCTGGGCATAGATGATTTCCCGGCCCCGGAAGCGCATGGTTATTTTGACCTTGTTTTTCTGGTCGAGGAATTTTCGTATCTTTTTAATCTTGAAGTTGAGATCGTGTTCCTCGGTCTTGGGACGGAACTTGATCTCCTTTGTCTCGACCGTTGTCTGCTTTTTCTTGGCTTCCTGCTTTTTCTTCTTGAGCTCGTATCGGTATTTATCAAAATTCATCAGACGGCAGACGGGCGGATCTGCCTTTCCCGACACCTCGACCAGGTCCAGCCCCTCATCGTAGGCCCGTTGCAAGGCCTCCTTGGTGCTGATTACCCCGATCTGCTCTCCGTCTGCTCCAACCAGTCTCACCTCGGGATAGGTGATACTTTCATTGGTCTTGATCCGAACTTCCTGTTTCTGCGGCTGGTTTCTTCCCCGACGTTTGATGTTCGTTCCTCCTGTCTGCTTCTTTTATTTTCCGCCAATGGCTGCCCGACATTCGTCAATGACCATATCGGCAAATTCCTTAACCTTCATGGGCGGGAGGTTTTCACCGTTCTTTTTCCGAACCGTGACTGTCCCGCTTTCCTTTTCTCGATCACCGATGATGAGCATATAGGGCACCTTCATCATCTGGGCCTCACGAATCTTGTAGTTGAGCTTTTCGTTGCGAAGATCCTTTTCCACCCGCACCCCGGCCTGGCGAAGCTGATCATACACCTGCTCGCCATAGCCGACCTGATCATCGGTAATATTGAGGATGCGGGCCTGCTCCGGAGCCATCCACAGGGGAAAGGCGCCTGCGTAATGCTCTATCAGGACGCCGATGAAACGCTCAAGCGAACCCATCAGGGCCCGGTGGATCATGATCGGCTGATGCTTGGCTCCATCCTGACCGGTATAGGTGACATTGAACCGTTCCGGCAGGTTGAAGTCAACCTGAATGGTGGAACACTGCCAGGAGCGACCGAGCTGATCCTTTATCTTGATATCGATCTTGGGACCGTAAAAAACGCCCTCGCCCGGATCAATGGCATAGGCAAGCCCCTTTTTTTCCATGGCCTGTTTCAGTGCCTCGGTGGAGAGGTCCCAGTGCTCATCCGAGCCCACGTATTTTTCCGGCCTGGTGGAGAGATAGACGTCATATTCCTCAAAACCAAAGGTCTTGAGGATATGCAGGTTCAGATCAATGATATTGAAAATTTCCTCTTCCAGCTGATCCGGCCGGCAAAAAATATGGGCATCATCCTGGGTAAAGCCGCGCACGCGCATAAGCCCGTGCAGGGCCCCGGTCCGCTCATACCTGTACACAGTGCCCAGCTCACACCAGCGGATGGGAAATTCCCGGTAGCTGTGCGGAGAACTGTTGTAGACGCCGATATGAAAGGGACAGTTCATGGGCTTGAGCTGGTACTTGACCTCGTCTATCTCCATGGGCGAGTACATATTCTCGCCATAAAAATCCAGATGGCCGGAGGTCTTCCACAGATCCTGCCGCGCTATGTGCGGCGTATACAGCAGCTCATAGCCGTGCCGCCAGTGCTCGTCCTTCCAGTAATCTTCAATGCAGCGGCGCAGCATGGCGCCTCGGGGCTGCCAGAGAATTAGCCCTGGCCCGATATCCTCGGATATGGCAAAAAGGGCAAGCTCCCGGCCCAGTTTACGGTGATCCCGCTTCCTGGCTTCCTCAAGATGGTTAAGATACTTTTTCAGCCCCTTTTTATCGGCAAAAGCCGTACCGTACAGCCGGGTCAGCATCTGCCTGCTTTCATCACCCCGCCAATAGGAACCCGCCACCCTGAGCAGCTTGAAGACCCTGAGCCAGGAGGTATCAGGAATATGCGGCCCCCGGCAGAGATCGATGAAATCGCCCTGCCGGTAGAGGCTGACACGCTCCTCTTCCATTTCCTCGAGAAGCTCGACCTTGTACGGCTCGCCCCTGTCCCTGAAAAAGGCAATGGCCTCATCGCGGCCCATCTCGACACGCTCAACAGGTATACGCTGCCTGGCTATTTCGGCCATCTTGTTCTCTATGGCCGCGAAGTCCTCGGGCGTAAACGGCGTCTCCCGGTCAAAGTCATAGTAAAAACCATCTTCAATGGCCGGGCCTATGGCCACCTTCACCCCGTCGCCATACAGTTCCTTGACCGCCTGGGCCATGGCGTGGGCTGTTGAATGGCGCAGGATTTCCAGACCGGCATCACTGGCCAGGGTTATGGGCTCAAGCGTGCCATCCTCACGCAGAGGCGCGGACAGATCAACGGCACGGTCATTATACAAAACAGCAACGGCCTGCTTGCGGACCTTGTTGGACACCAGCTGTCGCAAGGCCTCGCCGGCAGTGGTGCCGGCTGGCATGCTGGCCGTCTCGCCGTTCTTGATCTGTATGGTTATATCACCCATAACCTGCTCATAAAAAGGAAAGGCTGATGGGACAGCTGCTCTTTTTCGCGCTGTGCCATAGCCTTTTCATGAAATACTGGTAGGCGCGGGCGGGTTTGAACCGCCGACTTCTACCATGTCAAGGTAGCACTCTCCCACTGAGTTACGCGCCTATATCTGTTTTCTGAAAATTTTTGCCGTGGACGGGCCAGCTATCAGTCCAGCCACAACAAACTTTGATTAAATACCAGCATCAATGGGGCCTGTCAAGAAAATATCAACGGGGTAACAGGCAAAAACTACCCGGAGATTCCTCTTCTTGTTTCAATGGCATGGCCCAGTGTATGGCGGTCGGCATACTTGATATCCATCCCCATGGGGATGCCGCAGGCCAGCCTGGTGACGCTGAGGTCGTATTTTTTAAGCTGTTCGACAAGATAGGAGGCCGTAGCCTCGCCCGGAACGGTCGAGGACGTAGCCAGCAGAATCTCTTCCAGGTTACCCCTTTCTATGCGCTCGCAAAGCTCCCGTATCTTCAACTCTTCCGGACCTATGCCATCCATTGGGGAGAGTACCCCGTGCAGGATATGGTATACCCCTCTGAAGATGCCTGTTTTTTCTATGGCCATCATGTCACCGGGCTGCTCGACCACGCAGACCAGCCCGTGATTGCGGCGCGCATCGCCGCAGATGGGACAGGGATCAGTTTCGGAAAAGGCAAAGCAGCCGGAACAGAGCCGGATTGACCCGTGCAGGGCACTCAGGCAGTCAGCCAGTGATCCGGCCTGGGCCGCGGGCCTTCGGAGGAGATAGAGGGCAAGCCGGGTTGCCGTCTTGGGACCGATGCCCGGCAGCCTGCTCAATTCCCTGATCAACCGCTCCAGGGCAGGAGGTACTGTCTGCATGGTCAATCAGAACATTCCCGGCAGGTTGAGCCCGCCGGTCAACTTGCCCATCTCCTGCTTGCCAAGTTCCCGTGCCTTTGTCAGGCCGTCATTGACCGCGGCCATGATCAGATCCTGGAGCATGGCCACCTCGGCCGGGTTAACCAGATCCTGTTCAACGGCAAGGCCGATCAGTTCTCCCTTGCCATTGACGGTCGCGGTCACCATGCCGCCTCCAGCCGTGCCCGTGACAACCTTGCCGGCCAGTTCCTCCTGCACGGTTTTCAACCGTTCCTGGAACTGCTGGGCCTGTTTAAGCAGATCGCCCATATTCATAGAGAACACTCCTCATCTTTATAGCGTCTCCTGAATCCGTGACGGAAATTTCCGTGCGCGCAGATTCAGGATTATAAATGGTTTCAAGCCTCATCCTTGGTCCGTATCCGGGAATCCGGATCAGGGGAGGCGGCCCTGAAGCGCGGCCCCACCCGAACGGCCCCCACCTGGCCGTTAAACACCTCCAGGGCATCCAGTACCAGAGGGTCTCTTGCCAGGGCCTGCCGCTCCCTGCGAGGATCATGTCCGTCCTCAATCTCGGCGGCACAGTCTCCGGCATCAGCTACATGGAATTTCAGAACAAGGGGCTGCTGAAAAAAATCCAGGGCAAACTCGGTCAGGAGAAGGACATGGGTTTTATTTTTAAGAACCGCGCAGTCAATGGATTCCTCGTAACTGAGGGTAAGTGTATCCCCTTCCAGACGTGGCGGCGCGGCCTTCTGCAGGGTCGCCATCATCCAGGGTTTACGCTCCCGTACATAGTCAAGAAAATCCGGCCACCTGCGCCTGAGTTCGCGCTGGCTGAGGCCGGACGATGCCGCGGTTTCCGCCTGACTTTCGGAAGAGGAACCGGCCTGGACAGTATCGGTTGGAGAGGAACTTTCACTCTTGTCACCCATATCCGGGGCCGTAACTCCGCCAGCACCAGTCACCTCTCCTGCCGGCCCCTGTGGCTCCGGGACCGGCTGTTCTTCCTGCGCCTCCATATCAGACCCATTTTCAGCACCTTCTCCCCCGGCCACCACTGGTTTCTTTTCATCATGCCGGGATGCCTTCCCGCCAGACGCTGAGCGAAAAGAAGGTTCATCAGGCAAGCCCGGCCCCTCTTTTTCTGTTGTGTCAGCATGATACGGTTTCCTGGCCGGAAGAATCACCTCCTGTCCGGCTCCGGCGATCAGGGCATCGAGCCGGGCCAACAGCTCCCCGACCGGCTGCACATCGCCGGCCTGGACCGCCTCGATAAAGGTCAACTCCATGACCAGGCGGGGCTGACGGGCGTGATGGGCCTTTTCAAAGCCCTGCAAAAGCAGGTTGAAAAGCGATGTAATGGTGGCCAGGGGATACCTGCCGCTTACATCAGCAAACCGGGCCAGTTCGTCTTCCGCCACATCAAGACAGGTGCCGGGCTCCCTGTGCAGGCAGCAGAACATCAGGTTGCGGAACCAGGTCAGAAGTTCGGTGCCAAAGCGTTTCAGGTCCATGCCATGGCTGTACACCTGGTCGAGCAAATCCATGGCCCGGGCCAGATCGCCGGCCAGCAGGGCCTCTCCCGTCTCCGCGATTACCTCCTGACTGACCAGGCCCAGCACCTCGGCAACCTCCTGGCTGGTAACCGTTGTCCCGCAATAGGAAAAAACCTGATCAAGGAGACTCAGACCATCCCGGACGCTGCCGGATGCCTCCCGGGCGATCAGTCCCACCGCATCCGCTTCCATGTCCACACCTTCCTGGGCGGCAAGGCGGCTGAAATGAGCGATCAGTTCCGGCCGGGCCACTCTTTTAAGCTCATAGCGCTGGCAGCGGGAAAGGATGGTCACCGGTACCTTGTGCAGCTCGGTGGTGGCGAACATGAAATAGACATGATCAGGGGGTTCTTCCAGGGTTTTCAGCAGCGCGTTGAATGCTTCGGTGGTCAGCATGTGAACCTCATCAATGATGATGATCTTGAAGCGGGCGCTGGTGGGCATGAAGCGGATATTTTCCTTCAGATCCCGTATTTCCTGGATGCCACGGTTTGAGGCGCCATCTATTTCATGCAGGTCCACGCTGGTACCGGCCGCAATCTCACGGCAGGACGCGCATTCAGTACAGGGGTCCGGGGTTGGGCCATGCTCGCAGTTGAGGGCCTTGGCCATGATCCGGGCCAGGGTGGTCTTGCCGGTTCCGCGGATGCCGCTGAAAATCAGGCCATGCGGCACCCGTCCGGCCGCAAGCGCATTCTTCAGGGTGCGGACTATAATCTTCTGGCCAACGACCTCGCTAAAGGTCTGGGGCCTGGATTTTCGGGCAAGGACAAGATAGGACAAGGGACAGGTAAGGATGAAGTTCTGGTTAGCCTGTCACGGACAGGCATCGACAACGGATTACACGAGTATAGCGGAAACAGATACGGTAGAAAAGGATAAACCAGCATAGCTGGACCAGATTGTCCAGGTCACAGCCACAACGAACCATGAAAACAGCCTGAAAAGCTCTGTCTTCGAGGGCGATTTTCGGATAAAAAAAGGATAGCCGGGCACCCCTGCAGCACACAGAGCGATTCACTACCGCTGCTTCCTCCCGGACCTGACGGAGTTCGTGATTCTCTGTTGCGCAGGACCCGGCTATCACACCACATCCTGGTGTTGCGCTCACCCTGTTGTGCACAGGGTGAGCGCAACGTTTTTCTTTTTCTTCTTCTCTTCTATATGTATTCCCCAACCAAAAGGCAAGGGAGAATCAGCAAAAATGGCGGAGAGGGTGAGATTCGAACTCACGGTACTTGCGTACACACGCGTTCCAGGCGTGCACCTTAAGCCACTCGGTCACCTCTCCGGAAAGTTTCCGGCCAATGGCCGGGATATGCTTTGGCACTTTCTAAACGAGGATGTGTTATTTGACAACTGAAAAATGTAGATCAACGCCTCTTTTGAAAAAAATCCCGTAAAATGGTCCCGCACCTCCGGGCAAGCACACCGCCGGTAACCGCAAAACAGTGGTTGAGCCGCCCATCCTGGCCGATCGTATATTTTGAAACAATACCGCCGCCCTTGGGATCGGCGGCGCCAAACACCAGCCGGTCGATACGGGCATGCACCAGGGCGCCGGCGCACATGGGACAGGGTTCCAGGGTGACGTAAAGGGTTGCGCCGCACAACCGGTACGTATCCATTTTCGCCGCAGCCCGGCGCAAAACCCGGATCTCGGCATGGCCGGCCGGATCTCTGGTCGCAACCACCCTGTTGCCGGCCCGGGCAACCACCCGGCCATCATGCACGAGTACCGCTCCAACCGGCACCTCGCCCTGCCGTCCGGCAGCCTCGGCCTCGGCCAGAGCCAGCAGCATCATCTGTTCATCTTCAGGCAACAAAATCAAGATGTTGACCCCTCAAGTGAACTTTTTTACAGACCTGACCGCTCCCTGGATCAGGGTAAAATAACGGTAAATCAGCATATAGTGATTGCTTTTCATCCAAAAACACCTATAATTACAAAATAGACATTGTGATGACAGAATCGAAACCAATCAGGACGACGGGCTTCTCAACAGGTGGAACCCGTCGCTCTTACCCAACACAAACGCCCAGGCCACGGTACCATGGACAAGACAAAACTCTCTGTACTCGCCTATGAATGGCTGCCCGACAGCATGCAAAATATTCATAAGGCCCTGGCTGGCCAGTCCGAAATCGTCTTCCGCAACGATCCAAAATCGTTTCAGCGGGAGATGAACAAACGGCAGTATGATGTTATCTTCATGAATGTCAAGGAAGATACGCCCTCTTCCTTTTCCCTGCTTGAAAAAACCCGCAGCCAGACCCCGCATACGCCGATCATCATCACCAGCAGGTCGGAAAAGGCGGAGCTGATTGTCCAGGCCATCAAACGGGGCGCCTTTGACTTTATCGCCGAGCCTTTCTCCCCGGCCCGTATTCAGCTTGTGGTTCAAAACGCGCTCAAGCAGAAGGAGCTCAAAAACGAGATCGACTACCTGCGCCGCAAGCAGGACATTGTCTATGACTTTGATTCCATTATTGCGGAGAGTCCATCCTTCAAAAAAATTATCACCAGCCTGAAAAAATTCGCCTCTACGGATTCAACCATTCTCATCACCGGCGATACCGGCACGGGCAAGAGTTTTCTGTCCGGATCCATCCACTATAACTCGCCCCGCCGCCACAAACCCTTTATCAAGATCAACTGCGCAAATATCCCGGAAGCCCTGCTCGAGTCCGAGCTGTTCGGCCACGAAAAAGGGTCGTTTACCGGCGCGGACAAACAGCGCATCGGCCGATTTGAACAGGCCAACGGCGGCACCATCTTTCTTGACGAGATAGGCGAGATTTCCCTGGAAATCCAGACCAAGCTGCTGCGGGTGCTGGAGGAAAAGGCCTTTGAACGGGTCGGCGGCAACAAGACCATCAAGGTTGATGTGCGGGTTATTGCCGCCACCAACAAAAACCTGGTCGAGCAGATCAAAAAGGGGAAACTGCGCGAGGATCTTTACTACCGGATCAATGTCCTGCCGGTCAAACTGCCGCCCCTCAAGGACAGGCCGCTGTGCATTGAACCCCTGGCCAACCGCCTTCTGGAAAAATCCTGTATCAGCCTGAAGAAGACGGTAAAGGGATTTTCCAAGGATGGCATCGCCATGATCAAGAGCTATCACTGGCCCGGCAATATCCGCCAGCTTGCCAACACCATAGAACGGGCTGTTATCCTGGAAGACACAGAATACATCACCCCGGAATCGATACAGATTCCAGACTTCCACGCCAGTATCGGCAATCAGGAAGCCACCAGGGTGGAACCCCTGGAAATCCACGAAAAGGATCTTATCCTGCGCGCCCTGGAACAGAGCCTCTGGGTACAGAAAAACGCGGCCAAACGGCTTGGCATCTCACCGCGCGCCCTGAACTACAAGATCAACAAGTTCGGCATCACCCACCCCAACTGGCGGCGCAACAAGTAACCCCCATTCCGGCACACCGGGACAACGAAGGGGATGAAAGCCGGTGCCCGTACCAACGGACATGACAGGCTTTCATATAAACCAGCATGGCTGGACCAGATTGTACAAGGTCACAGCCACAACGAACCATGAAAACAGCCTGAAAAACTCCGTCTTCAATGGCTATTTTTGAATAAATACGTTTCAGCGCAGCTGGCCGCCCGTTGACGACATGGTCAGGCTGCCATCCTTGACCCCGCGCAGGGCAATGAGCCGGCCGGCCAGGTCCTGCACCTGCGAGGCCTTGCCCTTGACAATGGTCACCTCAAGACAGTTGTGATGGTCCATGTGAATATGCGTGGTTGAGGTAATCAGCTCATAAAAATCGTGCTGCAGCTCGGTGATCCGCTCCTGGAGCTGGGACCGGTGATGATCGTAGACCATGGTCACCACGCCAACCACTTCGCAGTCATCGGCCCACTCTTCAGTGACCAGGGCCTTGCGGATCAGATCGCGAACCGCCTCGGAACGGTTTGAATAGCCATGCCGGCTGATATACCGGTCAAATCCGGCCAGAAGATCTTCTTCAAGGGAGATGGAAAAACGTTTCAGCATATCCTTTTCCCGATTTCAGCCCGATCAAACCTTTTCAAGTTCTTGCAGACGCTTGAGAATGGACGCCGCCTCCTGACGCAGCTGGTCGGAAAGCTTTGGATCCCTGATCGCGCGCTGTAAATACTGTCTCGCCTGCTTGACCCTGCCCTCGTACAGATAATACTTGCCAAGATAAAAGGTCGAGGCTCCATCCCTGTTCCGGCCGGCCGCAATACGGGCCAGTTCCCAGTAAAGCTGTGAATAATCGGGCATCACCCTTGCTACCTTGTCAAGCAGCTTGCGGGCCTTGTCAAACTCACCCCGGGCTGACCGGACCCGGGCCAGTTCAAAGACCGCGTACATATCGGTTGGATCGCGCTTGACCGCCCTGGTCAGCAGTTGCAGGGCCTCGTCGGTACGGCCGCTTTCCAGGTCAAGCACCGCCAGATCCACCTTGAGGATATCCCGGTCCGGAAAGGCAGCCATTACGTTCCGCAGCAGCTGACGCGCCCTGGGATAATTACGGTCGGCGCGGGCCGCCAGGGCCAGGCCATAGGTTCCCATGATCCGCACAAGATCACTCTTCCCATCATCGGCTCGACGGGAGCATACAACACGCATCTGATCCGGCTCCATGGTCTGGCTCATTATCCGGTATTTGAAGCGGAGAAAGCGGAAGTTGTCCTCATTTTTATAATAACCTGGCTTGCCCTGGTCCTTGTCTGTTACAAGCAGGGATTCCACGTAATTGAGCCGGGCCTCTGGATTGGGGTGGGTGAGCAGGTACTGGGGCAGTTCACCGGAACGATAACGGGTGATGCGGCGCATGGTCTTCAGCATCCCCTCCATGGCAACCGGATTACGGTGCAGTTTACGCATCCAGGTAAAAGAGAGCCGGTCGGCCTGTTCCTCGTCCTGGCGGGAATAGTGCAGGTTCAGGGCCTGACCTGCGGCAAGCGAACCCGTAAACAATCCCTGTGACAGGGCCGGGTTGCCCAGGGCCAGGCTGGCCAGGGCCAATCCCATGGTTATGGCGCTGATCTTGCCTCCCTTGTCAATACGCTGCGCAATATGGCGGCTGACCACATGACCGATCTCATGGGCCAGGACCGAGACGAGCTGATTTTCGGTGTTCATCTTTTCGATCAGGCCGGTGTAGAAAAAAACCAGGCCGCCGGGTGCGGCAAAGGCGTTGAACTGGTCGCTCTTGACCACGAAAAAATGATAGGTAAAGTACTGGGGTCCGGCCACGGCCAGCACCTGGTGGCCCAGTTCATTGATGTACTGGCTGATATCCGGGTCATCAAGGAGCCTGAACTGGGCCCGCACCGAATAGAGCAGTTTTTCACTGATCTCCCGTTCCTCGCCGATGGTCATGGCCTGAAGCCATCCGGGCAGGATCAGCTGCAGGCAGAGAAAAATCACGGCCACTGCCCTGCCAGGCCGCAAAATCCGATCCGCCGGATAGCAACTGTTTTTTCTGGTTGTATATGTGCGCGTATTCTCCATAGCCTGATTTCTGTTCAGCTTGTATATGAAAGCCCGGTCAGGTCCGTTATTGGGGCCACCGGCTTTCATCCCTCGTTGTTCCGGTGTGCCGGGATGGGGATTTATATGAAAGCCCGGTCATGTCCGATATTGAGGCCACCGGCTTTCATCCCTTGTTGTTCCGGTGTGCCGGGATGGCGGCTCCTGGCCCGCATCTTCCCGGTTGCGCCTCAGCCCTTTCTCTCTCTTATACCTGGCCCGGGGATTGGACACAAGAGAGAACCGCGTTCAACCCTGCTGGACAGCATAGCGCTGTTCCAGGCCGGACAGAGCCAGGGAGCAGGGAAAGGTGAGCAGAAAATAGAGCACGGCGACAACTATCCATACCTCAAAGGTCATGTAGGTGGAGGCCATGAGCTGACTGCCCTGGTAGGTCAGCTCCTGGATGGAAATGACAGAGACAATGGAGGAATCCTTGATCAGGGAAACACCCTGCCCGGCCAGGGCGGGGAGGCAGCGCCGCACGGCCTGGGGCAGAATGATCAGGGCCAGCACCTGCACCCTGTTCAGGCCAAGGGACCGGCCTGCCTCCCACTGACCAGGCTCAATCGAGACAATCGCAGCCCGGAAAATTTCGGCAAAGTATGCACTTTCAAAAAGCGCCAGGGTGCAGACCGCGGAAACAAAGGGAACAAATGATGCAGGTGGCGCAACCAGAAACGTCAGCCATACTGTAACTTCCTGCGGCAGGCCGCGCACCATCTCCCCCAGCGCGGCCAGCGGGGTGATCTGGTCGGTCAGGAAAAAATAGACCAGAAAGATGACCACCAGAGGCGGCAGGTTGCGCATGGTCTCGATATAGGTACGGCCGACAAGGCGAAAAAAAAGACTCGGCCCGGTCCTGGCCAGGGCCGCCGCAAGGCCGATGCAAAGGGCTGGCAGGATCGAGTACAGGCTCAGCCGCAGGGTCGTCAGCAAACCCAGAACCAGATAACCGGCGCGGAGCTGGTGTGCTCCACTGTCATACCAGAACAGATACCGCCAGATCTCGGGCCAGCGCCAGGTGTACTGGAGGCGGTCGCTTATCCTGTGGCCGAGCAAGGCAACCACGGCCAGAACGGCTGCCGCCACAATCAGATCAAGAATCAGGCCGCTGTTCTTGGCGGCCAGGGATTTTATTTCGCGCATGGGGAAACGTTCCTGGCCCGGTCTCCTTCTTACAGATCCTTTTTCCAGGCCGTGGTCTCAAACCAGAAGTGATACCGCTCGTCAAACCAGCCCTTTTCCCTGGTCACCTCGATCCAGTTGTTGAGGAAGTTGAGTGCGTCCACATCTCCCTTTCGCAAACCAATGGCAATGGGCTCGCGCATGAACTGCCGATCCAGCACCGCCAGCAGCTCCGGTGCCTCGGCCGCCATGTGCGCAGGCAGGGGCTGGGAGCCGATCATCGCATGAACGCGACCGTTGCGAACCTCCTGAACAGCGGAGGGCTCATCATCAAACAGGCGCAGCCTGGCCCTGGGAAAGTTCTTTTTGGCCACAAGCGCTGCCGTGGAACCAAGCCGGGCCGCAATGGCAACCTTGGTACTGTTGTAATCCGCCTCGCCAAACCCCTGCGTTTTCTTCTTGTTGACCAGCATGCCCTGACTGGTGAAATAATAGGGCCTGCTAAAGTTGATCTTCAGGTTCCTCTTCGGCGTCACGCTCATGCCGCCGATGATCAGGTCAAACTTACCGGCAATCAAGGCCGGAATAATACCCGACCAGCGCGTGGGCACAAACTCGACCCTGACCCCCATGTCTTCGGCCAGGCGACGGGCAACATCAATCTCAAAGCCGACCAGCTCGCCCTTTCTGTTCTTCATGGCCCAGGGCACAAAGATATCCATGCCAACCCGCAGGGTGCCGCGATGAATAATTTCCTCGATCAC
>Ga0256914_1003334_pt1 | contig 12690 bp, 10 predicted proteins | sample HulkmetaG_FD_191571 | JGI IMG/M metagenome (GOLD analysis project Ga0256914, IMG submission 191571) | Hydrothermal chimney microbial communities from Main Endeavour vent field at the Juan de Fuca Ridge, Pacific Ocean - Hulk | ecosystem: Environmental > Aquatic > Marine > Hydrothermal vents ...
TAACAGCAATGAACAAAACAACCCTACAAGAAACCATAAACAAAATACGCGAAAACCTAAACAAAACAAACACACCACCAAACACCAACCCACTAAAAGAAACACTCAAGAAAATCAAACCACACTGGGACACACTCAGAAAATACGACAAAAACAAAGCAACACTAAAAGACATCTGCAAAACACCCACATGAACAACAATTCATTTCTGGAAGTTTCACGCGTGGATTGCTTCCCTAGTAACTACTTCCAATGGTGTTCTCATGACCACCACGCTCGGGAATGAGCTGAGGGAAACCCTTATTTAAAAAGGAGGTATATAAACATTCGGTATCAAACAAGAATGAATTGAAAGCTAAGCTGGTCTCCTACATTGAGAAGCATCAGCGTAAGCCGTATCAAACAAGAATGAATTGAAAGGACAGGGCTTTCTCGAATAGCTCTCCCCTAGTGCGGGTGTATCAAACAAGAATGAATTGAAAGCAGACCAAGGGGTTAAAGCAACAATATATCTAGCTCTCCTGTATCAAACAAGAATGAATTGAAAGATAGTACCGTCACGATATCGATAAATCTCCACAATTGTGTATCAAACAAGAATGAATTGAAAGGGAATAGTGTTCGTGAGCATGTCGTAAAGAGCACGGACTACGTATCAAGCAAGAATGAATTGAAAGCAGGGGATTGAACACTAACACTGTGCCCCAACCATCTCTGTATCAAACAAGAATGAATTGAAAGATGTCACTGTTTGAACCAGCCAAGAGCCTGACGGTACCCGGTATCAAACAAGAATGAATTGAAAGTCAATGATTTTAGCCACCTCCTCGTCCTTAACCACTACGGTATCAACAAAGAATGAATTGAGAGAGGACACGGGTGGCTGGTTAAGCGGTGCATTAAGTATCAATCAATTGGGGAATGGATTGAATTTTGCCTGAGTTCTTATGTAGGAGTTTGGATTAGGTACATTAACTGTTACGTCGAGTGTTTCTTGGTGGGTAGGATGATGACTGTTGAGGAGTGGAGGAAGAGGAGGAATCAAGCCGGGATACTTATAGGTATGATTTACGACCTCCCTCCTGAGAAGAGGGTGGAGGGAAGAAGGATTTTTGAGTTGTGGAGGGATTGGAGGATAAGCTTTGCGGAGGCTAGGAGGAGAATTAAGGCCTTGGCTGGTAAGTAGTTGTTTTGTGTTGTTGGGTTTGACGGGTTGATGGGTTGGTCGGATTAACTTATTTTCACTTCATTCATTTGTTAGTGGGGGTTTGGGGTTCGTTGCTTGGGTATGCGTTGTGGGGATAACCGATGCGGGGAGTGAATGTGGCTTCGCTTAAGGAGGTTTGGGAGGTTCTTGATGGGGCTAAGCATAGGTTTATGGAGGGTGATTTGGAGGGCGCTACGAAGGAGGCGGTGAGGGCAGCTCGTGGGGCGTTATCGTTGCTGGTTGGGGCTAAGCCAGCGCTGCGTGGTGATGTGTCCTTGACCGCCCTTTACCGTGCTGTGGGTGGGTGCGGCGGTGAGGATGATGGGTGGGGGTTCTTGGTGCTTAGGTGTGTTGAGTTGCTTGAGGGTGTCGAGGTTAGGGGTTCTGCCGTTGCTGGGTGTGGGGTGGAGGACGTGTTGGCGTGTGCTGAGGAGGTTGTTAATTGGGTTGAGGCTCTCTTGGCTAGGGGTGGGTGTGCCTCAATGTTTTAAGTTTCGCTACGCACTCATGGCTTGGTGTGGGTTTTAGTGAGCGAGGGTCTACGTGATTGCGTGCTCGTTGTTTTCCTTAGCTTCCCGGAGGAGGCTTCCTTAACCGCTATTTACAGGGGTTTGGAGGCTTGCGCGTGTAGGGATGTGTTAGTGCTCTCCACGAGGCGTAGGGGGCGCGAGGCTGAGGAGTTGGTTCGCGTGCTTAACGAGGTGCTGGGTGGTGTCGGCGTGCGCTTCACTCCCTTACCGTCCGTGCCTGACGTCGACCTGGAGCCGGAGGGCATGCCCGACGTTATCACGTGGTTTAGGAGGGAGGTTCTTAAGGGCGTTGCTAGGCAGTCACCGCTGTGCCTCATGGCTTCAGCCGGCTCCCGCCTGGAGGTGAGTGCGGCGGCGGTCAGCTTGGAGCGCGGGTCAAGTAATGTTGCGTACGTGGCGTTCCTCTGGGGCCCGTGGAGGGGGACGCACTACCCCTACACGCCTAAGCCCCTAGAGCCCCTCGTAGCCCTCCACTGCCGTGAGGCGTCCTGCTCCGAGCTTGAGGGAGGGGCCGAGGGTCTAGGGGCCCGCGTCGTTGAGGCGGCGTTGAGGGCCACCCCGCCGCCCAGCACCCCTAGGCTCAGGCACGCCACCCTACACGCTCAGGCAAGGCTGAACGCGGAGGGGGTCGTGGCACGCACCCCCTGCGTCATGAGTCAGGAGCGTAGGGGGCGCGGCTGCCCCGAGGGCTGCGGTCCCTTAGTCATCGAGGTTAGGGTAGGTAATGTTGAGCTACGCGCCGAAGCCAGCGACTACTGCTCGTGGGACGACGTCGTGGGGGCCGTGGATGACCTGGCTAGGCAGTACGTTAAGGCCAGGGATGAGGGTAGGTTGGGTTGGCGGGAGGACTCCGTGGCCTCAACCATACTTGACTTAGCGGGCGTGAGGCAGCTGCGCGTGGCGGGGGCGTCGGGGGCCCTCAAGAGCGAGTTAAGCCGATTGACCGGGCACGCCTTAATGGAGGCCCTGCACGCCCTCCCCAAGGGCTGTGTGGGGGTGCTCGACACTAACGTCCTGTATAAGGGCATCCACGTTCAAGCCCTAGACTACGGGGTCGGGAACCCGCCGAGGGTGGCGATCCCGGCGTGCGCTGTCTTGGAGCTCTACGAGAAGGTAACCCAGGTGAGGCACGCGGCCGACGCGAACATAGGTAAGTTCAACGCGGAGCTAGCCGCGCTCGTGGCTGACGTGGCTAAGCACCTAACACCGATCCTCGTGAGGGAGGCTGACGCCAAGCCGTGCGAGGTCGGGGTAGCTTTAACCGCCTCCACACGCGCTAACCTGATCCCCGTCACGGCCGACAGGGCGGCCTACGAAAACCTACTCAGCAGGGAGGAGGGGATCACGGCGTCAATACTGGCCGAGCCGGCACCACTCAAGGAAGTGAGGTTCGGTGAGAGGGGAGCGAGCAGGAGGGTCACGTACGCGTACTACGCCGTAGCCCAGCTGAAAGCGCTATCAAGCATCCTAGGCCCGACCTCACGTGCCTTGAGGACACTCATTAACGTGAGGGTAGGTAAGGGATGAGTTAAAGCCCGGCGGCCCTAACCACACGCTTCAGCAACGTGTTTGAGGAGCTTACCTGAAGCCCACCTTATGCATTTTCTCCGGGTTTGTGAGGCCTGCTAGGCTCATTGCTAGGGCTGGGTCTCCGAGTAGTTTGAGTAGTTCTGTCTGTAGTTGCTGTTGGGTTAGGTGGAGGACTTCCTTCCTTATCCTGCACATTGAGTCCACTAGGTCTATTGGGTGGGGGACGCCGTTGACGCCCGTTATGCTTGAGAGGAAGGTCACTATGTCCTCCATGCTTAACTCGTTGCTTGGCCACGCCTCGATCTTCGTTGCCGCCATGAAGTACGTTGGTAGCCTAGCCTTGTAGACCGCTACCCTTATGGAGGATGTTAGGTAGTCGCTCTGCCTCATGACCGCCGTTATCCACGCTAACCTGTTCTCTAAGTTCCTCACTGCTTGGGCGCTGAGTTCTTCCCTGTGTTTCTTGATGAACTTGCCTAGGTGATAGGCTAGGTCGGAGTAGGTTTCGAGGTCGACCCACTCACCGGGGTTGAGGACGTACGTGGCCAGCGCCTTATCGTTCACGGGTATCTCGGGGTAGTCAATAACTACGGGTATGTCCCTCCCGTACGACCTCTTAACCACCCCGACCAACGCGGTCTCGGTTTCGTCGGCTAGCTTGAGTACCTCGTGGGTGAGTTCGAGGATCCTCCAGTAGAGCTTAGCGGTAGCGCCTCGCCTGCGGCTGAGGCCGGGCGGGATCCTCGGGAAGAGCTCCCCGTCAATAATCACTAACTTAATGTTGAGCCTCCCCTCCCTCTTCAGCTTGAGGGCGTCCCTAATGAAGCGCCTCTCAATGACCTTCGAGAGGGGCTTACCCACGGACTCCTCCTCAACGAGCTTAACCATGCCTACCGACGCGGCGGGCTCTAGGGCGTTGGACGCGGTTCCGTGGAGGACGTGGGACCTTATTATGACGAGTAGCTTACCCCCTATCAACTCGAGGGGAGGGGACGTGAAGCCCGTGTCTAGGGCGAGGTAAGGGGGCGTGGGTGAGGGCCCCGTAACCCGCTTGAGCCTGCGTGAGGACTCCAGCCTCCCCCTAATCAAGTCCTTGGCTCGCCTGAGCGAGCTGACGAGCTCCGCCAGCCTCCTAGCCTCCTCGGGGACGCCCTTAAGCACCGCCAGGATCAGGGGCTCCTCCTCGAACCCCTGCAGCAGCGCCTCATCGCCGAAGGATGCCCGCTCCTCACCGGGTTCGCTCAGGGTCGCTCACCTCCCTCACCTTGAGGAGGACAGGTATTTTCAGGGGGTTCATTAAGCCGGCCACGTAGAACTCCCTCCTCCCCAGTATGGCTAGGGACTGCTCCGTGATCCACGCTAGGTTCATGTAGCCCTTCAACTCGTTGAAGTCTGAGGGTGTCTGTAGCTTGCTGAAGAACCACGTGTTTATGTTGCCCCTAACCTCCGGGTCCAGGTCAATGATTCTTTGGGTGACGAGCACGACCCCTAACCCCCACTTCCTCCCTTCCCTAGCTATCCTCCCGACGGCCTTGCCTGCTTCGCCGCAGAACCTGCAGGCGTAGTTGTGGGCCTCATCAATAACCACGACCGTGTCTACGGGCTCGCGGGACTCACCTATCCTCCTCCAGAGCTCGTTGATGACCGCGGCAACGACGTACCTCCTCACCACCGTGTCCTCCGTGCTTAAGTCAACAACCACTAACCTCTCCCTAAGCACCTCATCAACGATGTCTGAGGGGAGCAAGTCCCGCCCGCTGAGGGACTTAAAGAACGCGTCACCTAACTTAACGTCCACAGCCACGCCCAACCTGATCTTAACGCTCTCAACGTTCCTGCCCCTGAGGAACTCAGCCACCTCACTCACGGCGGACTTGAAGCCCGCCTTATCCCAGACCACCCTATGCTTAGCCACGGCCTCTAGGAGGGCGGAGTAGTTCAGCTTGTCAATCCCCTCCATCATGTCATCAAGCGTGACGCGGTCATCCCGGCCCTGCGGGGCGCTCAACCCGTACTGACTCAGGCCCCCGCCCATCCTGGCCTTCCCGGCGTCGGGCCTGCCCGCCCTACCCTCACCCTCCCCAGCACCGAACACCTCATCCCTAACGTCCTTAGGTAGGGCTTTGAAGAGGTAGTAGAGGGTTGATATGAGTAGGTAGGGCTCGTACGTGGTCGGGTTTAAGCCCGTCTTCTCAAGCATTAAGTCAGTTATTAGGGCGACGTCCAGCACGACGCGTGAGGCCCGCACCACCCTCGCCGGGTAGTACCTGACGTAGTCCATGCCCGTGTGGTCGAAGATGATGACGCGGTACCCCGTCCTGCCGAGGATCTCGTCCACCAACGCCTTAACGAGCCTCGACTTGCCCGTGCCGGTAGCGCCCACGACGGCTAGGTGGTACGGGAGCCAGGAGGGGTTCAGCGGGACCTCAACGCCGCTGTACTTATGGGTCCCCACAACCAAGCCCTCACCCAACCTAACCCCTAAGTCGTCGGGGGACTCAACCACGTAGACCTTGGATCCCGGGTTGGGCGGGAGCTGAACCTCGGTGAGGGAAGCCCCTTCCCCGCCCTCGCCGCCCCTACCGATAACCCCTATGAGGGCGGCGTAGACGCTGGTGTGGGGCAGGGTTCCCATCTCCGCCAGGTCAGGGTTGTCCACGTAGCTAGTCCTCCTGAAGGCGTTCAGGAACGGTTCGTGCCTTTTAGCGCCCCTTAGAACCCCTAAGTACTTGATCCCCCTCCTCTCGTCATCAACTATGACTAACTGCTCCTCCTTAGCTAAGTGCTCGTACCTATCCCAAACAATCACGGGCGCGTAAGTGGTCGTGGACCCGCTCCCCACAACACCAACCAACCGCAACCCCGCACCCCAACCCCATAACGCCCTACAACCCTTAAGAAGTACTCCATAAAGAAAAGCGGTGCCGGCGAGCTGGTTAGGGTAATACCGTGTTTCTGCTCTAAATTATATAACGTTACACATAAATAATGATCAACTATTTAGAGAATTGAGTTCCTCACTTGAGTGCTGAGAGGCCCCTCCGAGAATACGAGGCTCAAGCAAAGTACGGTGGCTGGTCGGACTTAAGGGACGTTAAGGTCTACCTATTCGATGATAAGTCTAGTAATACAGGACAAGACAAACCCGCTATCTAGGGGGATCTGGTACGGCTCGGCAGCCATGATTAGGGCGGCCGTGGCTAAGGGAGTTAACGCGGTCATGCCGTACGCCTCGTCTTCTTGAACTCAACGTCCTTTATAGTTCCTGGCTAAGTGGGTTACGGTGAAGTTCACCACGAGCGAAGGACGAGCGAAGGTAAGGAGCTGTCGATCAACATAGTCAGCAGGAAGGCTGATGAGGTATACGACTTCATACGACAGAAGGTTAGTAAGCAGGGTTTGCGGGGTTTATGGGGTTTAAAAAACGTTTTTACCTCCTGCTTAGGGGCCACAACCCACTACCCTGCTAACCCTCCTCACGCTTAGCCTCTTTCTTCTTCCACGCCCTCAGTATTCCCCAGCCTAGTCCGAAGATGTAGAGAACCACGATGCCGAAGATCAGCATCGCTATGGCTGCTCCCGAGATCATGCCTCACCACCTCCCTCCTCCCTCTTCCTCCAGCTCATGCCTGCTAGGAGTATTGACGCTATTATTATCGCTAGGAGCACCACAGCCGATAGCGGGCTGATGGAGCCCGTTGAGAGGAGGCCGTACACTAGGATAACGCATAGGGCTATGGGCGTCACTATCATTAGGAGCACGTCGAGCCACACGCCAAGCTTCAGCTCGGCGTACGGGTTAGCGTAGTCCCTCAGCTTCCTCACGCCTAGGTAGTAGGCCGCTATGATTGACTCAAGCATAACCACCCAGATTAAGTTCGTTGTCCCTGTGATGAAGTCCACGGGGTCAATGTAGCTTGGGTTGATGACGAAGGCGAGCCCTATGATTATGGAGAGCACCGATATCGCGGTCACGGTCGCCTTCCTGGTCACGCCGAACTTGTCCCTTAGGGCGGCGTACATTGGCTCCACGATCGATATTAGTGAGGTGTAACCAGCTAACCACAGGATTATGAAGAATATCGTGCCGAAGACCGCGGAAGTCACTGGCGCGCCCGGCAACTTACTGACGGCCGTGGGTATGGTGACGAACGCTAACCCGCCTCCCCCTAGCGGGACCTTCAGGTTGGCGGGGTTGGTCACGCCGTTTATCGCCATTAAGTACCCGATGATTCCCCAGGTAGCGAAGCCGAAGAAGAAGCTGTACCCGCAGTTCGCGAACGCGGTTATCCACGCTGAGTTAGGTAGCTCCGACTTCTTAGGCATGTAGCTCGCGTAGACGATCAGCGGCGCCGCCATGACGCTTAAAGTGAACAGTATTTGGCCGAACGCGTCTATCCAGACCTGCCCGTTCATTAAGGCATGCCAGTTGGGCGTTAAGTACCAGTTAATGCCGGTGTCCGCGCCAGGCAGGGTGACGCCCCTAATGACTAGGATCGCGGATAGGATCCAGAGCGTCGGTATGGCGAAGGTGCATGCCTTCTCAATACCTCCCGACACGCCGACGAAGACCGTTAACCACGTTATCACCCACGTCAGGAGTAAGCCAACGAGCACTATCCACGGCGACCCTATCAGCCATGAGAACAGCTTGCCGGCACCGCCCGCCGCCACCCACGCGTTCATCGCTGAGAGCCCTATGTAGTCCATCACCCACGCCAGCACGACCGCGTAGTACGTCCCTATGATGAAGACGTCTATCACCGCTATCCAGCCCACGACCTCGAACTCCTTCCTTATCTTGCTGAATACCTTCGGTGATGACCCTGAGAAGTAGTTGCCTAGGAGGAACTCCAGTATTATTAGCGGCAAGCCAACTATGAGTAGCGCAATGAAGTACGGTAGGAGGAACGCGCCGCCACCGTCCTTATAGCAGAGCCAGCTGAACCTCCAGATGTTTCCCAGGCCTATGGCGGACCCTATCGCAGCCAGTATGAAGCCCCTCCTACGTTTCCAATACTCGCTTGCTGGGCCCGACACGATAGGTCACCTAGAAACTAAGGTGGTTGGGAGTTACCCGAGTACTCTATATAAGGAGGTTCTATTAAAGCATTACGTGGAAAAAATAATAATTTCACCCATACCCCCATGAACAACGGGTAATTAATTAATTCGACAAACGTAAAATTCATTCAATGAACGACGTGGGCGGACCTTCGACTAAATTTAAAATTAATCCTCACCTACCGCCAACGCCCTGCACGGTGCCCGCGGAACCCTCAACCAGGGGTTCGAGCCTAACCCCGTAGTGCTTAAGGGCGTCCTCACGCGTTATTAGCCCGTTCAGGTAGTCCTCAAGCACCTTCCTAGGATCCCTCTCCCTGGGGTTCCCGTACCCTCCGCCGCCAGCGGTCTCAACAACTACTATGTCCCCCCTAGACACGGTCACGGTCTGCTTGCTCCTTAACGTGATGACCCTGCCGTCCCCCTTAACCACGTAGTACTTGGCCGGGGCTCCGGGCATCCCTCCCCTCAGACCCCACGGCGCGTGCTTGACCCTCTCACCAAGCACGGTTACCTTAGCTGCGGGTGCGAGCACCCTTATCGCCCTAATAACGCCTACTCCTCCCCTCCACTTGCCGGGTCCTGAGCTGCCTTCACGCATCTCGTACCTCACCACCATTAGCGGGAGTTCATTCTCTATCGACTCTATGGGGGTGTTCATCGTGTTAGTCATGTTGCAGTGCACCGCGTCAACCCCGTCCTTCCCGTACCTACCGCCGTACCCGCCGGCTATGGTTTCATAGAACGCCCACGTACCGCCGCCCTCGTAGTCCGGCCCTCCTAGGAGGAGGTTGTTCATGGAGCCGCATGACGCTGCCGGAACCCTCTCAGGTAGGGCCTTAGATAGGGCTAGGTAGAGGACGTCCACTATCCTCTGCGCGGTCTCTATGCTTGCCGCCACCGGCGCGGGGTACTGCGCGTTAACTATCGTTGCTGGCGACGCCTTAATCTCAATGCGCCTGTAGAACCCGGCGTTCACTGGCATTCCCGGATCTATTACTGACTTCAGGACGAAGGTCGTCGCAGCCACCGTCACGGCTATCGGGGCGTTCACGGGTGCCGGGACCTGAGGCGATGAGCCCGCGTAATCAACCACGACCTTATCGCCCTCCTTAATGATCTCCACCTTAATGACGGCGTCCTTGCCGTCGCCGACGTCCTCGACGTAGTCCTCAGCCCTAACCCTGAAGTCAGGTAAGCGCTTGAGGGCGGCCCTAGTTATCTCCTCAACGTAGTCGAGGATCCCTGCGAACGCCTCCTTCAGCGTGCCCACGCCGTACTTGCTTGCGAGGGCTCTCAGGTGCTTCTTCCCTACCTCCCCCGCGTATATCTGGGCCCTTAAGTCGCCCTTAATGACGTCCGGTGCCCTCACGTTAGCGAGTATTAGGTCTAGGACGTCCTCCCTCAGCACCCCGCCCTCAATTATCTTGGTCGGCGGTATGATTAGGCCCTCCTCATGCACCTCGCTCGCATCCCCCGGCATGCTCCCGGGCACCTTACCCCCGACGTCAACGTAGTGGGCCTTGCTGGCGACGTAACCTATGAGCTCACCGTCGTGATGGGCAGGCGCTATTACGAGGACGTCGTTCAGGTGGGTGCCTGAGATGTACGGGTAGTTAACTAGGACGACGTCACCCTCACCAAGCGTTACTCCCTTCTCCCTCAGGTACTTCAGGGTCGCCTTAACGCCCCACTGCATGGAGCCTAGGTGCGTGGGTATGTGCTCCGCCTGAGCTACGGCGGAGCCCTCCTCATCGAATATGGCGCAACTGTGGTCCATCCTCTCCTTAATGTTGGGTGAGTACGCCGAGTTCCTGAGCTTTATGCCCATCTCCTCGGCCGCGTACTCTAACGCGCACCTGATTACCTCGAGCGTGACCTTATCTAACCCCATCCTCACTCACCCCCCGAACTCAAGGATCAGGTTACCTAGGCCGTCCACCCGGCACGACCAGCCGGGCGGGAGCACGGTGACGGAGTCGTACTCCTCTATCAGGGCCGGCCCGGCGATGATGGAGTCGGGTGGTAAGGCATCCCTCCTGAACACCTTAGCCTCCACCCACCCGGCCTTACCGAAGAAAGCCTTCCTGTAACCCATTAACGCGCCTCCAGCCTCAGCGGCCCTGGCCCCGCCCCTCCTGAGGGTCCTGAGGGATGGCTTGCTGACCTTACCGATCGCCGTCACCCTCACCTTAACGACCATCACCTCATCCATCATGGAGTACCCGTAGATCTCCTCATGCCTCCTGTCGAAGGCCTTCCTAAGCCTAGCGACACCTCCTTCAGGTATGGGTCTGGGGGCCTCAACGCTTAACTCGTAGGATTGCTTAACGTACCTCAAGTCAGCGTGCCTAACCATGACCACGTCATCCTCACGCACGCCCTCCCTCAGCAGGGTTTCGAGCGCCTTAGCCTCCAAGGACTCGTAGACCTCCTCCAACTCCTCGTCGCTTAGCTCCGAGGCGCTCTTGAGGACGCTTGCCTTGAACTCATGCCTGTAGTCGGCTAGGAGCAGGCCCCACGCCGAGAAAACCCCCGGCATTCGCGGAACCACCACCCTAGTGACGCCTAACTCCTCGGCGAGCTCGCACGCGTGCATGGGGCCGGCACCGCCGAACGCTATTAACGTGAATTCCCTTGGGTCGTAGCCCTTCTCCACCGTAGCTATCCTTATCGCCCTCCCCATCTCCGTGTTCGCCAACTTAATGACGCCGTAGGCAGCCTCCTCAAGGCTTAAGCCTGCCGGGCCGCACACCCTCTCCTCAAACGCCTTGACCGCTAAGTCCTTCCTGACCCTGACCTCGCCCCCCGCCAGCGCCTCGCCTAGCCTGCCGAGCACCAGGTTGGCGTCAGTGATGGTTGGTTCCGTGCCTCCCCTCCCGTAGCACGCGGGGCCCGGGTCGGAGCCCGCGCTGTAGGGCCCTACCCTGAGGTGCCCTGCCTCATCCACCCACGCTATGGTGCCCCCGCCTGCCGACACCTCGACGAGGTCTATGTGGGGGTACCTAACAACGTACCCGCTGCCCTTGATTAACCTGCCCTTATGCACGACGCCGCCGACCTCGAACTCCTCCGTGACCTCGGGGGACCCGTTAACTATTGTGGATATCTTAGCGGTCGTCCCACCCATATCGAAGCTTAGGGCGTTCCTTACCCCGAGTTCCTTAGCTAGGTGGGCCGCGGCTATCACCCCGGCCGCCGGGCCCGACTCGATCGTTGATGCCGGCACCCTCCCCGCCTCGGAGGGCTTGGCGAACCCGCCGTCGGACTTCATTATGAGTAGGCGGTCGCTACTGACGCCGAAGCCCCTTAACTCACCCTCGAGCTTAGCGAAGTACTTCGTCAGGACGGGCATTAGGGCGGCGTTAACTACGGTCGTGCTCAACCTCTCGAACTCCCTGTACTCGGGGTCCACCTCATGGCTAGCCACAACGTACTTTCCGGGGAGCTCCTTAACCAGCACCTCCTTAGCCCTGACCTCGTGCTCCGGGTTGACGTAGCTGTGGAGGAAGCAGATGGCTACGGACTCAACGCCCTCCTCCCTAAACACCTTAGCTACCTCCCTAACCCTGCCCTCGTCAAGCGGGGTTAGGATCTCGCCCCTAGGCCCGACCCTCTCAGGCACGGTTAGCCTGAGCCTCCTAGGGACCAGGGGCTTTGGCTTCTCGAAGAACACGTTGTAGAGTTCGGGCCTCCTCTGCCTACCGATCTCCAGTAAGTCCCTGAAGCCCTCGGTAGTGATTAACCCGACCTTAGGGACCTCCAGCCCTACCTGACCTAGGAAGGTGTTCGTGCCTATGGTGGTTGCGTGCACGACCACGTCAACGCTGACGCCGTCGCCCTCATCACCGCGTGCCTTACGTAGCTCCTCAACAGCCCTACCCACGCCCGCGACGACCCCTTCAGTAGGGTCCTTGGGCGTGGTGAGTACCTTCAACCTGATCAGGGTCCCGCTTACCTCGTCGACCCCCACCACGTCGGTGAAGGTCCCGCCCACATCCACAGCTACCCTCACACCGCTACCCATGACTAACACCTCTTGACAACCAAGCAGAATTCGTGCGGGGCGAGCCTGCAGGGAGTTATGCCTACGTGCTTGAGGGGCCTTAAGCCCGCCGCACTACGTGTCCGCGCCCCGCCTGTTAAAACTCACACCTCGCCACCCCCTAGCACTCGGGTAGGCCTATTTAAAGCTATCTGTCAAAATGATTGAATTACTGAAATATTCTAATCAGTATGACGTTAGGCCAGCGAACGTTATTCGCTTTTTAAAGGGCCGCACACGTTAACCCTTGACGCTTCCCTCAAGGTAATGAGGAATGACTACGTTAGGGCATGGGCGTAAGTTATTTTGACATG
>Ga0256914_1003335_pt1 | contig 12688 bp, 12 predicted proteins | sample HulkmetaG_FD_191571 | JGI IMG/M metagenome (GOLD analysis project Ga0256914, IMG submission 191571) | Hydrothermal chimney microbial communities from Main Endeavour vent field at the Juan de Fuca Ridge, Pacific Ocean - Hulk | ecosystem: Environmental > Aquatic > Marine > Hydrothermal vents ...
CCCAGAAGGCTGTGCCGCAATACTCTGGAATGATCCTTCAAAAGTGGAGAGTGCCACAAAAGCCATGAAGATTACACCCGATGATCTAAAAGAACTCTCTCTTATAGATGATGTGGTGGATGAACCTATCGTGGGAGCGCACAGAGACAAAAGCGGAGCGATCAAGGCTCTTAAAGAGTATTTTTTAAATTCTATTAAAGAGTTGGATGAAATGAGTGATGAAGAGAGATTGGAAAAGAGATATCAAAAACTGATCTCAAAAGGCGCTTTTGCCGAAAAAGAGGAAAACTCCAAATAAAACAAGTGAGATTTTTATCTCACTTCCTGCCTTCTTATCTCCCTTGTTTTTAAAAACATGATATGTGATATCGCTATAACAAAAAGTACGGTAAAAATCATACCCACCAACGGAATCAGCGAGAGAATATAAAAAGTCATCGTAGCCCCATACAACATACCCCTTGTATTTTTCTTGATGATCTTATACTCTTGTTGGGTATTTATGTTTGATGCCACATCTATAACAAGCATATTGTGAAAAAGATAATAAAAGGGGATATTAAATATCAAAAGATTTACTCCGGGCAGTAAAAGCAGGGGGATACACAAAAGCATAAGACCGATAAAAGCCGCTATCAGTTTGATATAGAGCCAGATAATTGTTGTTGTGGTAAAATCTGATTTTAACTTTATATCGCTGTAATGTCTCTCTCTTAGAACTTTTACGATTTTTGGAGTAAAAAAGCCGATTATCAAAGTTGCCGTTATAACCGAGACAAGGATGATGAATGCTCCTCCTATCAGATAGAAGAAGGTTATAACTATCCATTTTACAAAAGAAAAAGCAAGGATCGAAGTGATAAACGGATGAGCTGTGGGATCTATAAAAGGCACTATTCCGTTATCAAAATCAGCACTCAAAAATTGAAAAAACTCTCCTCCTATATAAAGAAAAATTCCAAAGAGTATCATTGTAGTTAGCACAAAAGGCAGAATACTCATTCCCAAAAAAGGGGAAGAGAAGAAGTCGTTGATGCTTTTTTTGATGACGGTGCCGAGATCTTTCAATATCTATCCTTCATAAACTTTTTTCAGTTCCTCATACAGCTCTTTTGCGCTAAGAGCTCCTTTTTTATTCATAATATCAAGCATTATAACATTATCTTCTACTCCGTTTATAACCTTTTTGTAAGTTCCCTCTTTGTAGCCGTGGTCTTGACGGAATTGATTTAAAATATTTTTTGCTATATAAAATTTATAAAGTACTTCGACATTGACTCCGCAATGAAGAGAAAGAATAAAAAAGTCATCTATCAGTTTGTAAAAACTTTTTCCATCTCTGTTTAGAGCATCTCTCATAACATCTTCGGTGTAATTTATAATCTCCATCTGAGCAAGGTGGTTTTTGTTTTTCGTACTGTAAGGTTCTTCGCAAAAGAGATTGAAATATTTGGATTCTACGATGAGTTCTACCAGATCATCGATATTTCCGACTTTGTGATTATGATAATATTCAAGTCCCAAACTCATGATAAAATGCCATATATCAACAACTTCTATTTTTATATTTTCCCAGTCGGGTTCTTTTGCGCCGATATCTTTCCAGTGTTTCCAGTTGAAACTGTCGATAAGCTCTGCGCACTCCATATAGATACATCTGTTCCAGTTGATAATTCTTCCGAATTTATTGTAACCCTTTTCCCAACCTTCACCGTTTGTTTCATCATTCAGTTTTTGTTGAAGAAAGAGCATCTCTCTTATCATATTTTTATGTGTCATTGTTTTTACCTTTTACTTTTTTAGATCATTTATCGGATTTTTTGGCTGTTTTTTAAATTCAGCTCTCCCATTTTACATTTTGCTTCATATTTTTTGTTTTTTATATTTAAAAGCGCATCTTTTGTTATCATCAAAACCTTTTTTTGATCAGCTATCGGTTCCATCAGCTGATTTTTACGGGTTAATTCTATCTTCTGATCGCCTACAATGTCCATGATCTCTTTTTCTAAATCTTTTATATAAGAATCGATACAGTTTAAAATCTTTTCCATTTTTTTTATCCTATTTTAAATTTTAGAGCTATATTATTTTAGCGTTATATTTTACAAATCATAGCTTCATTTACCAAAATTTCTGCCATTTTTTCACTTTCTACAATAGTATGATTGATATATAGATCTTTTAACATCTCTTTTTCTTTCAGATCCGAAACTTTTACAACCGTATTTACATAGTGGCTGAGAGAAGAGATAGCTTCACATACCAGACGAATATGTTCCTTGTTTTCCATAGCCACTATTGTTGCCATGGCTTCTTTGATATTTGCCGCCTTTAAAATGCTTTTTTGTGCCGCATTCCCAAAATATATAGGCTCATTTTGACTTTTTCCGAGTTTGACAAGTTCAAGGTCATATTCGATAATCAGATATTTTATCTCGTAATTTTTTAATTTTTTTGTTATCTTTTGTCCCAAAGGTCCGTAACCGCAAAGTACTATATGGTTGTGATAACCGCTTGGAATAATCTGGGGTTGAACGATATTGTCTTTGATAAAGATTCCGGCTATTTTCCTGACATGGTTTAAAACAAAAGGAGAAATTATCATAGAAAAAACAACTGTCAGTATGAGGATTTGATTGACTCTGGCATCTATCAGATTATTTGAATGGGCAAGTGCGAAGATTGCCAAAGCAAACTCCCCTATCTGCATCAGGGAGAGAGCTGTCTTAAAAGCTGTTCTTTTTAGATCAAATATGGAAACCACCAAAAATATTACTATTGCTTTTGTCAGCATAATGCCTAAAAGTGCCAGGATTATCCATGTTATATTTTCTGCTGCCGCAAGAAGATCGATTTGCATTCCAACCGTGATAAAAAAGACACCAAGAAGAAGATCACGAAAAGGGATAAGATCTGCTTCTATCTGGTATTTGAATTTGCTCTCAGCTATCATCATACCGGCTATGAAAGCTCCCAAAGAGTATGAAAAACCAAAATAGTGAGCCAAAAATGAGGAACCGATCACGATAAACAGGACGGTGCTTATAAATATCTCGGTAGAATCGGTATGAACAACCCAACTGAAAAATCTGTTTATAAAATATTTGCCTACGATAAAAAGTATGCCAAAAACTGCCAAGGCACTTATGAGTGTATTGTAAAGAAGCATGGAGATATTGCTGTCTTTGCTTGTAAAAATGGAGATCATAAGAAGTATCGGGATAACCGCTATATCTTGAAACAGAAGTATTCCAAGAGATTTTTTTCCGTAAGCTTTGTTTATCTCTCTGTTTTCATTAAATATTTTTAAAACGATCGCGGTAGATGAGAGGGCAAGAGCAAAACCTATAACGATAGAAGCTTTCAACTCTATCTTTAAAATTTCATGGGCAAATGCTCCCAAAATATTTCCGGTAACAAATACCTGTAAAAAACCGTTTACAAAAACATCTCTTTTCATACTCCAAAGATGTCTGATGGAAAACTCAAGACCTATTGTAAACATCAGAAAAACTATGCCAAATTCCGCTATATGAAAAAGTGTATCACTTTGCAGATCATGAAGTCCAAAAAGATATTTTATCGTTAAACCGGTAAAAATATAACCTATAATAGTGGGAATATGAAATTTTTTTAAAATAATATTGATTGATATAGCAATAAACAGAGTCAAAAGTATAATAGGTACTATCTGCATACAAACCTTTCATGATAAAAAGTTATTTATTATATAAAAAATTTATTTAATAAAGGGTGAGGGTTGATGAGTATTTTTGTCTCATAGGGTATAGAATCAGGATAATATTGATAAAATATCTAAAAAGGGGTTTAAAAGTGAAAATACGAATTTATTATGAAGATACGGATTTGGGCGGTATTGTTTATCATTCAAAATATCTCAATTTTTGTGAGAGAGCAAGAAGTGAACTTTTTTTCAAAAAAGGGCTTTCTCCGGTTTTTGGAGATTATCATTTTGTAGTAAAAAAAGTTGAAGCGGATTTTATTTCTCCCGCAAAATTTGGTGATGTGATCGTTGTAAAAACCGGGATATTAGAAAGTAAAAAAGCATCATTTGTTTTGAAACAGGTAATTTTCAAAGAGGGAGAAGAAAAAGAGATCTTTTCTATGAAAGTTTTAATAGTTTGTATGAAAGGTGAAAAAGTATCAAAAATACCTGATTATTTTTTAGATACGCTTAAAAGTTGAACAAAAAGGAGAAAAACTCCTTTTTGTTTTTTTGTATCAAAACGGTTTTATATTGTAATCATTGGCATATTTTTGAAACTCGTCAGAGTGTATAAACTGATCCAACAATCCGTTTCTTGTCAATCCGTTACCCATTTGGGTCAGCCAGTAATTTAGACCGTCGGCATCCGGTTCTCTACCCATGATTGCATAATAGGCGTTTCTTATAAAATCTATATCACTTAGATTTTTGGAGGTAAATTCATCTGCATTGTAAAAATCTTTTACAACATCTCCACCTGTTTTTGTTTTATCAGTCAATGCACCTGTCCAATAGTCAAGCCCTGTCTGATCAAAAGCTTTGCCGTAATCATCCTGAGGTCTGCTCATAACAAGAGCATAAAGTCTTTCCAAAAATGCTTTTAGCTGATTTTGTGAATTGTAAGGAGTCAAACCTGCTTTATCGGCCAGGTCTTTAAATTCATCTGAAAATGCAAAACCATACAGAACAAGAAGTTTGCTGTATCCTTTATTGTCCATTAGACCTTTCCAATAGTTCAAACCCTCTTCGTCAGGTTCTCTGTCTAGGAAAGTGTTGTAAAGTCTTGTGATAAATTCATCTTCACTCAAATTTGCATTTCTGAAACTGTCATCAAAGAAGAACTGTTCTGCTATATCAAGAGCGCTTTTTCCGTTGTTTAACTCTCCTACCCAATAATCAAGTCCCTCTTTATCGTAAGTTTTATGAAGCATTTTTCTATACAGTCTTGAAACGAAAGATTGGATAGGATTGAGTTGGGCAGTTGAATAGATATCTATACCTCTTCCCTGATTTGAAGCATATACATAATCTCCGCTTACGGTTACTCTTTTAACAGTTCCGTCGGTCTCTTTTTGTGCAGCTATTATAGGATTTTCAGGATTTGATATGTCTATGATTTTGACACCAAGATCGTTATAGGCAAGATATGCATAATTGCCGCTTACATCTATACCACTTGCATGGTCGGTAGATATGCTGTCATCAAAGTCATAAGTTCCTTTGAGTGTAGGATTTGCGGGATCTGATACATCTACTATCTGTAAGCCGTAAGAAAAATTTGCTATATAGGCGTAATTTCCGACAACTTTGATATCATGGGAATATCCGTGAGTATAAGTTCCCACTATCGAAGGATTTGCAGGATCTGTGATATTGATGATTTTTAGAGTTTCATTTTCATCAGCGACATAGGCGTAATCTCCGGCTACATCTACCGCAACAGCCTTACCGCCGGTTACTATGCTTCCTACTGTGATCATATTTGTAGGATTGCTGATATCTACGATATGAAGTCCTGTCTCTCTTGCCGCTATATAGGCGTAACTTCCTTTTACTTTGATATCTTTTGCTTTGGGAATGACGACTATACTGTTTTCATCAAAAGTAGGATTTGTTTTATCGCTTATATCAACTACGATTAAACCTATATTTTCATCTGTCAGATAAGCTTTTGTCTCATCATCGTTTATCGCAACGGCATCAGCTTTTGTTCCGGTATCTACTCCGCCTATTCTTGTAGGTTTTGCAGGGTCTGTGATATCTAGTATCTGAAGTCCTCCGTCTTGATCGGCAACATAAAGTTTGGTTCCTTTTACAACCGTTTTTTCAGGGATTCCCACAGTTGCATAACTTGCGCCGATTGAGAGATGATCATTTGAAGTATTGGTATCTGTAATACCTCTGTAATCTATAACATCAAATCCTCCCGCACCGTCTGAAAGACCTATAAAACCTTCTCTGTTTAAGGTATTTACTTTCATAGCACTTCCGCTTGTATCGAGATTGGCCTTTTCATCGTTGGTTGAATCATCTATCGTATTTATTCCGGCCATACCGTTGGCTACAAAGATTACCGAATTTTCTACTGCCACACCCAAAGAATTTCCAAGTTCTCCCGCAGGTTGATTTTTCTCGGCAACTGCCGTAGGAGCAGAAGGAGTACTTATATCATAAACTTTCAATCCGTCTGTTCCTGATGCTACATATAAAAGATTGTTTTTTATAAAAACATCATTGGCATTTGGGTTGTTGATGGTATTGACTTTTGTCAAAGCGGCAGGATTTGAAACATTGATAACATCAACTCCTGTTGATGTTGCCACATAGGCATAACCAGAGGCTATTGTTACCGCTCTTGCTTCGCCTCCTGTAACAATCTCACCAAGTTTTGTAACATTTGCCGGATCCAAAAGAGAGAATGCTTTTAAACCTTTAGAACCGTCTGCTACATAGGCAAAGTCTCCGTCCACTGCCACATCCAGCGCTTCACCGTTTGTATCTATGGCTACTCCCACCGGATGTAAAGGATCGCTTATATTTACTACATGTAATCCTGATTTTCCGGCTGCCAAAAGAGCAGTAGAATCTTTTAAATCTATACCTTTTACATCCTCGGTTGTTGTATATTTGGATGCAAATTTAGGTGCTGCCAAGTTTGTTTTATCAAGCACTACCATTCCCGTACTCGTAGCAGTGTAAATATAATCCCCACTTGTTTTGGAATCATAATGAACTTCACCAAAATAGCCGGTTTTATTAAGACTAATATCAGCATAAGAGATACTAGTTGCTAAAAGGGCAGATATTAATACTTTTGAAAAAGAAATTTTCATTTTTTTTCTCCTTTTAAATTTCTGTGTAGAACATTTTATAACAAAAAAAATATATTTTTTATTAAAATTCCATTGAATGTAAAATTAAATTTGAAAAATCAGTTATTAAAGCCTGATTAACTATATTTGATAAAAGATAAATTCTTGAAAATAATTAGACATGATTGATTATCTATCAATTATAGATGCTTAAAGCATTTGAACTTGATTGTAGATATATTAAATCCAAAAACAAGATTAAAAAAATAAGAATGTTATAATACTACACACTTTTAAGAACAGATAGACAGGTTTTGAGTTGTTTTATTCTTTTAAAAAGTTAATTCGATCTGACGATATTAGATATATTTGATTATTGGGGGATATATTGTTAGATCTTACACTATTGCAGACTGCTACAACTGAAACCACATTGATTATGCTTGTATATTCCGCCCTTTTGTCATTTGTGTTGTCCACTTTGATAGCCGTTACCTATGAGAAAACTTACAGAGCGCTTTCATATTCAAGAAATTATATTCAGGCTCTTATCCTTATATCAATTACCTCCTCTATGGTTATGCAGGCTGTGGGAGATTCTCTGGCAAGAGGTTTTGGGATCATGGCGGCAATGGCAGTGATAAGATTTCGTACAAATTTTAAAGATGCCAAAGATATTGTTTTTGTTTTTGCCTCATTGGCTGTCGGGGTTGCCTGTGGTACAAACGGATATGATATAGCTATTGTAGGAACGATAGCTTTTTGTTTTACCGCATTTTTGCTTTATCAGTCACCGTTTGGACAGAGCAGTTTTTTTGACGGCCTTCTTCGTTTCAGTCTTGAAAATAATGAAAATGACAAAGAGATACTTCAAAAACTTTTAAAAAAATACTGCAAAAATTTTGCTTTGGTTACTCTTCGTGATATGTCTCAGGGCAACAGACTCGATTATGCCTATCAGATTAAGCTCAAAAAATCCGTAAGGCAAGATGAGTTTTTATATGAACTTCAAGGTGTAAAGTCGATTCGGGGACTTAGCTTTTTGATGCAGGAGGCAACGGTCGAATTATGAAAAAAAGCTATGCTCTTTGGAACGCATGGAGTTTTGCGGTTGTTATTCTGTTTTTTTTAACGATCCTTTACAAAGGAGAATCAGATAAATTTTTGGCTCTTTGCGACAATGCAGAAGAGTATATAAACTTCTCACATTCTGTAAGATTGAAAAATATCTATGTCGAAACAGGTCAGGAGACAGATAAAGGAGAGCTTTTGGCAACGGTTACGCAAGAAGAACTCAGTGATGAACTTCTGCTTTTGAAATATGAGATAAACAAGCTGAAAGCAAAAAAGGTTTTGGAGGAAGAAAAACTGAAAAATGAGATAAAAGAGTTAAAAGTCAAAAGAAGTGAAGAGATATCTTTGGTTGATTATCAGATAGGGGAGATTAGATTTAAACAAAGAGAAAACAGGAAACTTTTGGCCTTTGTTTTGGAACATCCTGTTTATAAAAAGAGTGAACCGGATCTTGGGATAAGATTTCTTTTGAGTAAAAAAAGGTTGATTAAAAAGCGTTATAGTGTTAAAATTGCAAATATAAAAGAGAGGTTGGTTCTAAATAACCGGTTAATTTCAAAGGAGATATCAAAATTGCTCAAAAAAGAGGAATTACTCTCAAAAAAAGAGGCGAATTTAAATATATATGCCAAAAAAGAGGGGATTATAGGTTCTGTAAACTATTATCAGGGAGAAGAGATACCTCCTTTCAAACCTCTTTTGACCTTTTATGACAAATATCCCAAAACTTTAAAAGGATATGTTCATGAAAATTTGGCAAATCGTATTAGAGAGGGAGAAGAGGTGTTTGTCTCTTCCGTTTCAAAAACAAAAAGAGAACTCGGCTATATAAAAGGAAAAGTAAAAAGTGTCGGCAAACGGATAGTGGCATTTCCGAAAAGATTGACGAAATTTCAAAATATACCTGTCTGGGGATATGAGGTGTTGATTGAGATGCCAAAAAACAGCTTTTTGTTTGGAGAGAAAGTTTTTGTCTATATGGACAGACCTCCAAATCTGCTTGATCTTTATATCTCTAAAATCAAAGAATTTTTTCGATGGTAAAAATTCTCTTCTCTTTTCTTATACTTTCGTTTCAAATATTTGCAAAAGACATCATAACTCTCTATCTTGAATCGGCACAGGAAAATATAAAAATCAAAAACCTGAAAGAACAGAAAGAGTTTTATGAAAACAGCTCATATAAAAAAAGTTATATCGATAAAGTGGAGATAGAGGGTGAATATTATGATCTCAGACCAAGGGATGCAAAATATTCCATAAAAATATATCCAAAATCAAAAAGAAGCGTAGAGATAGAAGATGAGATATTTAAACTTAAAAGGGATTTCAGTGATATTTCATATCAGGAGAGTTTTGAAGAGGAGTTGAAATTTCGTTACTATATCATTCTTGATGCATATTTTTACAAAAGACTTTATGATACTTTGGAGCGTATTCTTAGGATAAACAATCAAAAAATCAAAATTGCGACAAGAGTGTATGAAGATAATTTTGAGGCTCTTTCTAAAATCTCCTATCAAAGGAAAAAACTTAAATTAAAGGCTATGGAGTATAAAAGAGTATATCAAAAAAGTATAAGAAATATCAAAAGAACTCTCGATATTGACAAACAGGAGACAAAAGAGGCTTTTGAAAAAGATTGGATTTTAAAATATGATGAAATATCAGATTTTGTTAAAAAGTACAAAAAAGATTTGCATTATGATCCCTCTTCTGCCTTTATACAAAATAGTCTCTACAAAGCAAAACTTTCAAAACAAAAAGCCATACTCGAAGAACTTGACAACAAACTTAAACTCAACCGTATAAGTTTTGAATACGATAAAACCAAAAAAAGAGAAAAAGCTTTTTCCCTCTCTTTGCAAATAGAGATACCTTTTTTCAAAGAGGGTTCTTTAAAGACATTGGAAAACAGGGCAAGATATATTGATCTGAAAAATAAAACGGCAGTCAAAGAGGAGGAGATAAACAATCAGATTATTTCTATAATTGATGATATCATTTTTTTAAGTAAATATATTTCAAAGATAGAGTCATTTTTGTTAAAAGACACTTTTTATAAAACCTATTCAAAAGTGCCTGGAGCAAATCCTCTTTTGCTTTTATCTTTGAAAGAACAAAATTTAAATTTTCTGAAAGATAAACTTTTGGCGCAGTATGATCTGTATAAAAACTATATCGAACTTCTGTATCTGACAAACCTTTTGGCAAAGTGATAAAATGATAAATTTTGGTGGAGCATACATCTCAAAACTTGATCGTTATGAGTTGAAATATCTTATTCCTTATGAACTTGTTGAACCAATCAGCGATTATCTGAAAATCTACTGCACTTTGGATACTCATTCCAGAAATTCCAAAGATAATTTTTATATCATCAACAGTTTGTATTTTGATACTCCTAATTTTCTTTTTTTGAAAAACAGACTCTACGGTAAAAATCCAAGATTCAATCTAAGAGCCAGATCCTACGGTATGAGACCAAAAGCTCCTTACTTTTTAGAGATAAAAATCAAACAGTCAAATATAGTAAATAAATATCGTTCCATGTTAAAAGAGGAAGAGTGGCCGACTATCTTTGAAGATCCTTCATTTGATTTTGAAAAATATGGAGATAAAAAAGAGAGAGCAAACAAGGAACTTTTTTATTTTACAACTGTAAAATATGCGGCAACTCCCAAAATTTTCACCCAGTACAGAAGAAGGGCGTTTGTGTCCGAGATCGATGAATATGCGAGAGTTACGATGGATATTGATCTTAAATACTCTCTTAGAAATTCTTATGATCTGATACCAAAAGCCAAAATGATACCCTATGATGAGGAGAGTGTCTTTTTCTCCAACGAAAGAACTTTGGGAAGCAGGGTTGTTCTTGAACTAAAATGCTATCCCAATCAGGTTCCTTTGTGGATGTTGGATATGATTAGGATTTTCAATCTCCAACTTGCCTCTTTTTCAAAATATCTATACAGTATGCGTGCCGCTTCACTTTATGATCCCTCCTACAATGAATACTATAATTTTAATGACAGGATACCGGTATGAAAAGATTTTTGATTATATTTTTTTTGGTCAGCGTTTCTTTCGGTTTGACAAACAGACTTGCAAAACTTCCTGTTTTGGATAAAAGTACCAAAACCGTGATATTGGCAAAAAATAAAATATACAAAAAGAGGAAATATTTTGTTCAGATAGAGGCTTACATCAGAGAAAAACCTTTTGATCTGATAGAAAAGTTAAAAGAAAAAAGATATCCTTTCGTAATCAAAAAGCATGATGGTATAAAACTGCTTCTTGTAGGTCCGTTTGATACAAAAAAGGGAGCAAAAAAATATCTAAAAGAGTTAAAAAAAATCCAAAAAGATGCTTTTATAAAAAAGATATGAGATAATGGTGGGTCTTGTAGGACTCGAACCTACGACCACTCGGTTATGAGCCGAGTGCTCTAACCAGCTGAGCTAAAGACCCGTTAAATTTGAGAATGAAATTATATCAAGAGCAGCTTAATTTTAAGTTAAACGCTTTTTCTATCTCAAAGTATATCTAAATGAGTCATAAAATGAATTGTATCTAAATGCCAAAAGATTTTCTAAAATGCCAAAAAGCATCATAAAAGTTATAAAACTGCTTCCTCCGTAACTGAAAAAGGGTAAAGGTACGCCGACTACGGGAGCAAGACTTATTGTCATAGCTATATTTACACTCATATAAAAAAATACCAGTACGGAAACGGAGGTTGTAACAACAGTGGTAAAATGATCATCTTTTAGCTTAAAATTGAACAGTAAAAGGTGTATAATCAAAAGCACATATCCTCCTATCAGTAAAATTGCTCCCCAAAAACCAAACCTCTCTACATGATATGCAAAAATAAAATCACTTGTTGCAATAGGTAAAAATTTAAATCTTGCCTGTGTTGCATCCTCTTTCTTTTTTCCTGTCAATCCTCCCGAACCTATCGTTATGAGAGACTGTTTTACATGGTAGCTTGGTTTGTTTTGTATAAAATCATGAATTCTTTTTTTCTGATAATCATGCAGATTATTGTATAAGATAGGTGCACTTACGGCTATCGAGATAAAAAGGGTAAACCATATTCTTCTATTGACACCTATGATAAAAAGTGTACTAAAACCAACCAGAAGCAGGATAAGCGCGGTTCCAAGATCGGGCTCTTTTGCTATTAGAAAGAAAGGAAGTATGATATAGATACTCAGTTTAAAAAAGTCTTTCCATTCGTATCCCTCTTTGGGAGGGGGATTGTTTTTTATAAGATAAGCCATCATGAGGATAAAAGCCGGTTTAAAAATTTCCGACGGCTGAATCGTAAAATTGACAAACGGAATATTAAGCCATCTTGTAGCACCCAGTTTTGTAGTTCCGAAAAAATCTACAGCTATCAAAAGTAAAATAGTAAACCAGTATAAATAAGGGATAATCCATGCGAGTTTTTTTATAGGTATCAAAAAAAAGAAGATAAAAACTGCCAGACCTATAATAAAATAGATAGATTGTTTATTGGCAAGAGAAGGGTTTATCTCTCCTATGAGAGTATGAGAAGTAAAAATAATGGGTAAAATAATCAAAGGTATTAAAAAGTCAAAATGGCTTATAATCCTTCTGTCAATCTGAAACAACGCTATCCTTTATAGGTACTCTTTGATGTTTAATCTTTGAATCAGAGGCATAATATTTCTCGTTTTCTTGGTTTTTATAATTATACCATACTTTGGATTATCAAAAATGCTACAATATCTTTTTGTTTTTTCACCCAAAAGGAAAAATATATGCA
>Ga0256914_1003336_pt1 | contig 12686 bp, 11 predicted proteins | sample HulkmetaG_FD_191571 | JGI IMG/M metagenome (GOLD analysis project Ga0256914, IMG submission 191571) | Hydrothermal chimney microbial communities from Main Endeavour vent field at the Juan de Fuca Ridge, Pacific Ocean - Hulk | ecosystem: Environmental > Aquatic > Marine > Hydrothermal vents ...
CCCTGCCATGTTCATAGCTCAAAGCCATCGGTTTTTCTACAAACACATCCTTACCCGCTAAAAGCGCCTGTTTAACAATCGTATAATGCGTTTCTGCCGGTGTGGCGATAACGACGCCTTGCACATCTGACTCCAATGCAGCTTGGATATCTTCGGCAACAGGCACATTCGGAGCTAATTCTCTCGCCTTGCCCCGTCCTGCGTCGGTAGCATCTACCACCAGCGACAAGGCCCCCAATTGATTGAAATTCCTAACCAGATTCTTACCCCAGTAACCACACCCAATTACAGCTACATCTGCATGTTGTTTCATTCATCTTTCCTTTATGACTGCGTGATGAAAAGGAGTTAGCTAAAATCAGAATTGCTGGACACAATTCTAGTTTTTTATCTGTGTCATCTGTGCAATCTGTGGTTAAGTAGTGCTCTTACGATGACCATGCTCCGCCCGCCCGATCTTGCGACCTGGTTATGGCGAACAGTATCTGGTCATCGCCCGGAGCAACAAGCTACAACAGGTGCTGACTATGGCCAAGCAATTGGCGCCCGTATCATCGTAATGCGCAAGTTTTCGAGGGTGCCCAAGCCTTGGCACGCCAACTATTGAAAACAACTATCAAAAATTGGATCAAGAATGGAAGTAAGTATACCATCGTTGTCCCCAATTAGCCTAACACCAAAACATCTGACTTGAAGGTGCACTATCGTCTCAGCGATCATCCCGACCCGATACCAACCAGCTCACTCACCAGCATCTTCGTGCGCCCGCCGCACATAAGTCAGCTCAAAATTGTGCAGACCTCCCCCGACTTGACGGACATCCGATAATCTGGTATCGTCCTGCATAGATGGCGCCACAGACGGTAACGTCGGGCAAGCGTCGTAAACATGAGTACCGCATTTTGCAGCAGACAGGAGGCATGTCGATGAAACTCTTGCTTACCGGTGCATTTGGCAATATCGGTCAAGCCACACTGGCTGCATTACACCAGCGCGGTCACGAGATACGCTGCTTTGATGTTCCAACCAAAAATAACCAACGAGTGGCCCGATACTGGCAAAACAGGAACATCGAAATTACCTGGGGAGATTTGCGAGACCCGATAGCTGTGCAGCAGGCCGTTGCAAACCGTGAAATCGTCATCCACCTGGCCTTTGTGATTCCCAACCTGCCCACAACAGGCGTTGGCAGCGAGAATGCCCCCCAACGAGCCTTTGCGATTAATGTAAGTGGTGCCAAACTACTTATCGATAGCATGAAAAAGCAGCAACCTCAGGCCAAATTGCTTTTCACCTCGTCGCTGCATGTCTTTGGACAAACGCAGCACCTACCTCCCCCACGCCAGGTTACTGACCCCGTTCACCCGGAAGAACACTATTCGCGACACAAAGTACAGGTCGAAAAAATGGTGCGGGAATCGGGACTGGATTGGACGATTTTTCGCCTGGGTGCAGCCATGCCTGTGAAGATGATTTTTGACGCAGGCATGTTTGATCTAACAATCAATAACCGCATCGAATTTGTACACCGGCAAGATGTGGCCCGAGCCATTGCCAATGCACTGGAAACAGAGGCCGTTTGGGGAAAACTATGGCTCATTGGTGGCGGCCCACGCAATCAATACATCTATCGCGACCTGGCAAGCAAAGTTCTCGATGCCATGGGCGTGGGCATGCTCCCAGATGCCGCTTTTAGCCCCACCCCCTACCCCACCGATTGGCTGGACACCACCGAGAGCCAGAAAGTACTGAATTTTCAGGAACACACACTGGATGATTACGTAGCAGAACTGCAACAAAAACTGGGATGGCGACGAGCCGTAATTACCTGGTTCCGGCCTGCGATACGGATCTGGCTGTTAAGGCGCTCACCCTGGTATCGGCAGAGAAAAAAACACCCATAGGCGCTTGCCATTCCTACCAAAAAATGAGCTGGCAGATATTTTTGACTGCTGATAACGGTTCACTGCCCCTACTCTTCAATACCTACGCCCGCCCGAGCGCTTGTTTTTCTGCATCACTGTTGGTAAAATAACCATGTGAAAGCTAACCCTCCGCCCGCTCCTACGAATGCCTTTTGATACGCGCTTTTCGATTGCGGGACAGCTATTTGATTCAAAAACTGGCCCGACAACGTGTGCCGCTGCATCTTGAGCAGCATCTAACACAGCCGCGATGGTCATTGGGGCTGGCCCTGAGCGCGCCTGTGCCCTGGTATGGCAGTGGCGGCGCCACCTACTTGCACTTACCCGACGCAGGCTCAGACCTGCCAGCCGGATTCATCCAGGCCCGCAAACATCCGGCCCGCCCCGAAGCCAGCATCGACTATTTGGCGCCAGGAATGAAACACCATACCCGGGCAGACGACGTGGCCCGCAAACTACTCAAACACCTTATCCGGCAAGCAGGCGATTTTGGGATTCAGCGGTTGTATACCTGTTTGCCCACCCAAACCGAAATTACCCGAGTGGTAGCTGGCAGCGGCTTTGCCCTCTATGTGCGCGAAACCCTCTTTCGCCTGAACCTCCCCCGCCGTACCGAAAATTTGCCCGTTGCCCGCCATGTACGTCCGCAACACGCATTAGACAGCGTGGCCCTGCAACGCCTGTCCGATCGTCACACGCCACCCGTGGTGCAAAAAGCCGAAGGCGTCGCATCCCAAGATAATCACGGCCCCGATCACACCACCATCTTTCAAACCTGGTGGCCACCAGTGGGACTCACGGGCCTGGTTTATGTAAAAGATGAAGCCATTGTGGGCGCAGTGCGCATGCGTTCCGGCCGCAGCGGACATTGGTTGCATTTTGTGGGCGATGTGACCAAACATGCCATCATGCGGGCACTGCTGATTGCCGTCCTGCGCACCCTGCCGCAAGATGATTTACCCATTTACTGCGGTGTGCGCGGCTATCAGAGTGCGCTGGGCCCGATTTTGGTCGATTCCGGATTCGAAATTGTGACCGAGCTGGCCCGATTCGTCAAACACACCACTGTTTCCATCAAAAAAACAGTTCCCGCTGCCTCCCGGCTGCTGGCAGAACCCTCGCTGGGAGCCCAGATGGCTGTTCCCACTCCGGCGACAAATGTCAAACAGCATTTGATTCGTGAAGAGTAACGATACAGATAGTACCCTTCAATCCTTGGCCACGAAGCCCCGAAGCTGACCAAGACGTGGCTAATCAGAAAACATGAATCGTTACGAAAATGATAGCGATTCGACACAGGGCTTCCAGCTCGAATTTCCGTTAGAGATTTATGACAGAGACTGAACGCAAATTGCAACAAAGCATCGCCGATGATCTTAAAACCTTGTTGGCTGTCTTCCCGCAGGAAATCAGCGACAAATTACAAGAGCTGGGCAACGAGGAAGAGCTCATCGAGATCATCATGGACTTGGGACGCTTGCCCGAGGCCCGCTATCTGAACAATGATCAAACCTTGCTAAATCGCGAAGTCAGCGAAGCGGACATTCAGCATGTGGTGGCACGCGTCAGCCAGTTCACCGATGACAACCGCGCGGGCATCACCCGCACCTTACATCGCATCTCCGCCATCCGCAACCGTCAGGGCAAAGTGGTAGGACTCACCTGCCGCGTAGGACGGGCAGTGTACGGAACCATCGACATCATTCAGGATATTGTGACCAGCGGCAAAAGCCTGCTGCTGTTGGGACGCCCGGGCGTAGGCAAAACCACCCTCTTGCGCGAGGCTGCCCGGGTTTTGGCCGATATGGGCAAACGTGTCGTCATCGTTGACACCTCCAACGAAATCGGGGGCGATGGCGATATTCCCCATCCCTCCATCGGTCGGGCCCGACGCATGCAGGTACGCCGCCCCATCGAACAACACGAGGTGATGATCGAGGCGGTAGAAAATCACATGCCCGAAGTGATCATCATCGACGAAATTGGTCGCGAGCAAGAGGCAGAAGCAGCCCGCACCATTGCCGAACGGGGCGTGCAGCTCATCGGCACAGCTCATGGACGCACCCTGAGCAACCTGCTGCTCAACCCCACCCTCTCCGATCTGGTGGGCGGCATCGAATCTGTCACCCTTTCGGATGAGGAAGCGCGACGTCGCAGCACCCAAAAAACAGTGCTTGAGCGCCGCTCTCCCCCCACTTTTGATGTCCTCATCGAGATTGTCGATCGCCAGCATCTCATTGTACATCACGACGTAAGCCAGGCCGTGGATGCCATTTTGCGCAATCACATCTTGCGCCCCGAGACCCGCTACCGAGATGAATCAGGTAAAATCATCATCGAAAAGGGCGAAACATTGAAAAAGGATAAAAGTGGCCTGCCTCAGCGTACGCGGTATCGGGGCAAGGGCCAGCAAGATATGTGGCCAGAGCAAAATGCCGGGCCTCGTCCCACCCGCATCTTCCCCTATGGCGTGGGCCAAAACCGACTGCGCTCAGCGGCCCAAAATCTGGGCGTCCCCATCGAAATCATCGATGATTTGCGGCGGGCCGCGGCAGTTATCACCCTAAAAAACTATTATCGCAAACGCCCGCAGCCCATCAGCGAGGCTGAAGAACGGGGAATTCCCGTTTATGTTTTGCGCTCCAACACAGTGCATCAAATGGAGGCACTGCTGGCCGATATTTTTGCCCTAAAGGTCGATACTGCCGACCCAGTGAGTCTGGCTATCAACGAGACCATGCAGGGGGTCGAGCGAGTGATAGCGGGCGCACCTGTGGTCGAGCTTTCGCCGCAACCGGCGCGTGTGCGACGGATGCAGCATCAACTGGCCCGAGAAGCCAATCTCATCACCCACTCTTACGGACGTGAGCCCAATCGCCGCGTGCGCATTTATCGCGAGTAAGCCCATGACATTTATCACCTTTGAAGGGATTGAAGGCAGTGGCAAAACCACACAAATCCGGTTGCTCATGGCCTGGTTTCAGGAGACAGGCCGCCAGGCGCTGTTAACCCGCGAGCCGGGCGGAACACACATTGGTGAGCAAGTGCGCGACATTTTGCTAGACCGAAAAAACACCGAAATCATGCCCGAAGCTGAGATTTTGCTCTTTTCGGCGGCGCGGGCGCAAATTGTGCGCGAGCTCATCCGCCCCCGGCTGGAAGAGGGCTGGATTGTGGTTTGCGACCGTTTTGCCGATAGCACCCTGGCGTATCAGGGCTATGGGCACGGCCTGCCCCTGGAGGATTTGATGGGCATCACACAATTTGCCACGGGCGGCCTTTGGCCCGATCTCACCATCTACCTGGATTTGGAAGTCGAAACGGGCCTGCGCCGCAAAGCTGCCACGCCCGAGGAGTGGAATCGCATGGAGGCCAAAGAGGTGGCGTATCATCGTCGGGTACGAGAAGGCTACCAGGCCCTGGCCGCACAAAACCAGGAACGCTGGCTGATTTTGGATGCCAATCAATCGGTAGCGCACATTCAGGCACAAATCCGTGAGCGCGTAGCTGAAAAACTCATGTTACGCACCGACCCCGATTGAGCACCTCTGTAGCCCGGCTAGAAACCACTAAGACACGAAGCCACAAAGACACGAAGAAAGAAAAAGGTTTGAAATGCTTAGTGTCTTAGTGTCTTTGTGGTGATTGAAGTCGGGTACGTTAGTCGTTACAAAAAAATCAATCCAGATAGCCCTCGGCCCGCAGCCAGGCCTGGGTGCGACGCATGCCCTCGGCAAAGTCGATGGCGGGCTTCCAGCCTAAAAGTCGCTGTGCCTTGGCATTGCTAAAACTGTTGTGGCTGCGAAAGGTCTTGACAACTTCGCGGTTGATGCTGGAACGTTGGCCGGTGAGACGACTTTGCGCCTCTTTGAACAAAGCATAGGCATAGGCCACGGGGTAGGGGATAGAGGGGAAACTTTCGATGCCCACCATGCGCCCGTAAGCCAAAAAGAACTCCCGCCACAACACTGGTCCCCCATCCACGATGTTCAACGCCTCACCCACTGCGGCCTCTTGCTGGGCGCATAGCACCAGTGCGTCGATGAGGTTATCAATGTAAACAGGCTTGAAATGATGTTTGCCACCATCCACCAGAATAACTTTGCCCGCTTGCACACTTTTGAGTACTCGCACGGTAAATTGCGGCGAGCCGGGCCCGTAGACCTGCGAGGGCCGGGGAATGACCACTGGCAGACCATGCTGCCGCCAGGCTGCAAAAACCAACGCCTCGGCAGCCACCTTCGAATCATGATAAACTCGCCCGGTGCGACGAGGGGGCACCGTTTCATCAATCGCCAATTGTTGTAACGAGCCGTAAACTGCGCAGGAGCTGAGATGGATGAACCGTTGCACCTTTTCGGCTATGGCGGCATCCAGCATGTTTTGTGTGCCTTCTACATTGACTCGCCACACTGCCTCTCTTTCGCCCTGCTCATCGGCCCAGGCCGCGGCATGATAAACGATGTGAGCGCCACGTGTGGCCCGCTGTACCGCTTCGGGGTCGGTGATGTCGCCTGGAATGATTTCGATGCCCAGGCGGGCCAGGGGCGCAGCTTTTTGCGGCGACCGCACCAGCGCACGCACCCGGGCTTGCTCGCGGGTTTGCAGACGTCGGGCCAGATGACCACCGATGAAACCGGTGGCGCCGGTGATGAGGATGGTTTTATCGTGAAGGTTCATGGTGATGTGTAGCATTGGGGGCGGCGGTCGGCCAGGATGGGAATTCGGGCCCGGGCAACCTCGACCTCATCCAAGTCGATGGTAGCCATGAGCAATTCAGGTTCTGCACCCGCTTCGGCGATGATGTCACCCCAGGGGCCTACCACCATGCTGTGCCCGGCAAAGATGTTGTGAGCATCACGGCCACTACGATTGAGCGCAACGATAAAGCATTGATTTTCGATGGCTCGGGCCTGTACCAGGGTACGCCAGTGGTGGAGCCGGGGCCGGGGCCATTGGCTGGGCAGCAGGATGAGCCGGGCTCCGGCCAGGGCGTAGTGGCGAAAAAGCTCAGGAAAGCGTAAATCATAGCAGATGGCGATACCCGTTTTGCCCCAGGGCAGCTCAAAGAGCCCGGGCGTACAGCCTGCCGAGAGCCAGACATCTTCGTGCATGGGGCCAAAACGATGAATTTTGCGGTAGGGGCCGATGATTTGGCCCTGGGGCCCGTACAAGGCCGCGGCATTGAAATTGCCCTGAGGTGTGGCCTCGAGGTGGGAGCCGGTGAGCCAGAGTTGCGCCTGGCCTGCGCTTTGGCTAAGCCAGCGGGCAGTGGGGCCGTGGGGAATCGGTTCGGCCAATTGTTCGACCTGTGGCAGCACATAGCCGGTACTCCAAAGCTCCGGCAGAATGAGCAGGTGGGCGCGGCTGGTCGCTGCTTGGGTGATGCACTGCCAGGCGCGGGCCCGGTTGGCTGCTTTATCGCCCAGGGTGATGTCAATTTGCGCCAGAGCCAGGGTCAGGATCATGCTTCGGACACGGACGCTTCGTCGATTTCTTCCGGCTCGATGATTTCCAGCTCGGGTTCAGCATCGGTTTGGGGATGCTGCGTGTCGGGGAGCATGATTTGCGCTGGGGCGTCATCCTGGGCAGGTTCAGAATCAGGGGCCAGGGGTAGCGACTCTACCGGGGTAACAACTTGCTGCTTCTTTCCTCCCGATGAAAAGGCTCGGGCCAACAAAAAGACGCCGATGAGCAGCAAGGCCACGGGCCACAAAGAGAGGAAGAAGGTGTTGTGGCCTGTGGCAAGAATAGCCGCGGCAAATGCAGCCAGTACGACAGCCAAAATCAGAGACCACACAAAGCGGGCCCGATGACCACTAAAAAGCCAAACAAAGAAGAAACTGACCGCAAAACCGCCAAAGAGGATCGCTCCGACCAGAGAGGTGGCTTCGGGAGGAATGCCCAGCCCCAGACCCACCAGGGCAATGATGAAGATGGTTTCCGCTTGCAGCAGCGCCCACCAGCGTTCCTGGCGCTGACGCAGGAAGATGATCAGGAAGCCTAAAGCGATGCCACCCAAAAAGAGTGCACCTTGCCATTCTGGCTTGATATTTTGCAAGGTTGTCAGATAAACGACACCCCCCAGCGAGAGCAAGCTAAAGCCGGGAATAATGTAGAACCATTGGTCACGCTGGAAGACGATGAGCACCAGAAAGGCAGCGCCCATAAAAGCCAGCAAGCCCGCGACCGAATAGGCTGTAACAAGCTTGTAGTCATCCAGGGCACCAAAATTGTAGGCCAGGGCAGCGATGCCCAGCAAAACAGTAAGAAGTCCCCAAAGGGCAATGGTAATTTTTTGTTTGGTCATGGTCGTTTTCCTGGTGGTTGGGAGGATGTTCGATAGCAAGGATTGAGGAGCGACGAGACAACTCTATGGGAACACATAGCTGCAAGTCAGCAAGAATGGCTATGTTACACAGTGTCGGCAACCTGAGTTTCGGGAAGCCGCAACATGATGTAGAAGGCGGCCAGCATGAAAATGGCGCTAAAGGCCCAAATCATAGCATGGTTGGTAAAATCGATAAGCAGACCTGCCAGAATGGGCCCGGAAATAGCGGCCAAAGATGAGACAAAGTAGTAGAGCCCGGTATACGCGCCGATACGTTTTTCGCCGCCCACATCATAAACGATGGGCAGGGAGTTGATGTTGATGAGCGCCCAACTTGCGCCCATCAGAGCCAGCAGAATAAGCAATTGCGTGGCATCGCGTACAAAAAAGCCCACCGAAAGCCCCAGCAGCATCCCGCCCAGGCCGATGAGGATGGTACGTTTGCGCCCGATGGCAGTTGCGATGTAGCCGCTGGGAATCGCAAACAGAATCAAAGCTGCGGCAAAGGCTGTGAGCATTTTGGTGGCTGCGCCGGGCGAGATATCCAGGACATTTCGGGCGTAAAGGGTAAAGAAAGCTTCCATGGCATTCCAGCCCACAAACCACAACAAAATGGCGCTAAGAATGGTAACGCCGCGGCGATCAGAGTCGGCAAGAACTTCACGCAAATTATCTACCAGCCCCGCTTTGTTCTCGGCAACCACCGGCTCTACTTCGTGCTGCTTAGGCTCCCGGACAAACATCAGCACCACAGCCATGGCAAACAACATAACGCCCGCGCCGACGATGAAGGGCAATGAAACCCCCATCTCGTACAGCGTGCCACCGCCAAACAGCGCTGCCGCCCCACCAATGCCCCCCATCAGGTTAATAACGCCATTGGCTTTGCTGCGCTGCTCCGAGGGGAATAAGTCGCCCAGATAAGCCACGGTGGGAGAACGGAAAAGCGCCATGCCGATATTGGTTCCCAGAATCGCCAGAGCAATGAGCAGGAAGTGTGCACGCACCACTGGGATGAGCATGAAAAAGAGCGCTGCCAAAGGCGTTCCCAGCATAATCCAAGGTTTGCGTCGCCCAAATCGCGTCCAGGTATGATCACTTTTTTCGCCAACCCAGGGCTGCACAAACATGTTGATGATGTTATCCCAGGTAAGAATAAAACCGATAACTCCGGCGGCCAATCCCAAATCTTCCAGCATGGGGGGAATAAGAGAGTTGAACAGCGGCCAAAGAATAGAAATGCCGAAAAACCCAAAGCCCACAGTAAATGTGTAGCCCCAGTTCATCTTCTTGGTTCCTGCTGATTTTTGCATTATGATTTCCTTGATGAGGGTCGTGTGAGACGCGAATGCGTGATGCGTGAGAGCGCCGCATGAGGATCGATCGCGTGGGCCGATGTCATCTGCATTTTGTTAATCATACCAAGATTCTTGCAAATTGACCAACCCCATTTTGAACTGACACATGTGCGTATTCGCCCGGCAGAGCAACATCTTCATTCTCCTCGCTCACCCGGGGCTTACGGTTTACTGCTAACTGACCCGGCGAATGACGACCAGGGTAAAATCATCGTAGCGGGGCGCTGCTCCCTTCCACGCCCGCACGTCCTCGTGGATACCCGCGGCCATTTCAGCGGCGGAGCAACCCCACAAGGCCCGGATGCGGGCATAAAAACGCTCACGACCATAATCCTCCATCTTTTCGTTCACGGCATCGGTAACGCCATCTGTGTAAAGAATGATGACATCGTTGGGCTCTAACTGCCGCCATTGCTCCTCGATGCGGATTTGCGGCAGGATGCCCAAAGCCATCCCCTTGCTTCGCAGCGAAATAATTTCATGTTCCCGTACCAGCAGCGCCAGCCCATGCCCGCCCGACGCATAGCGCACCAAATGCGCCACCGGGTCCAGAATGATGTAAAACATGGTGACAAACAAATCTGAGTAAGTGGTTTCCAGAATTGCGGTGTTCACCCGCTGCAACGCGGTGGCGGGCGAGGGGTCGCTGGCCGCGACCAGACGCATGGTGGTCCGACTCAGGGCCATGTACAGCGCTGCAGGAATACCTTTATCCGCTACATCGGCAATAACCAGGCCCAGACGCTCATTTTGCAGGGGGATGAAATCGTAGAAATCGCCGCCGATTTCGCGGGCAGGCTCCCAGCGCGCCGCAAATTCGTAGCCCGGGTGCTGTGGAAGCTGCTCAGGCAAAAAGCCGATTTGGATTTCTCGGGCCACTTGCAGCTCTGTGCTCAGGCGCTGCTGCTCGATGGCTGAGGCATAGAGTCGGGCGTTATCGATGGCCAGGGCTACCGCATCGGCCAAAGCCACCAGGATAAACTCATCCTCGGCGCTAAAATCGTTGGGCTGCGTACTCTGCACATCCAGCACGCCCAGCACCTCATCTTCCAGCTTTAGCGCCACGGCAATTTCGCTGCGGGTTGCCGTTAGCAGCCGTGGGTCATCGGGGATGTAAAGGGTGCTTTGAGTGACATCGCCCACATTTTTCAAACGCCCGTGGCTGGCCACCCAACCGACAATACCTTCGCTCAGCAGCTCATAACGTGCCTTGCGTCGCCACAGTTCATGGGTGGTGCAATCGCTGGAGGCTTTAAAAAGCAGGCGTTTGCTCTCGGGCTCCAGCACAAAGAGCTGCACGTGATAGTAGCCAAAAGCCTCGGCAATTATGTCTACTACCTGCGAAGTAAGTTCATCCAAATCCAAAATCGAAACCACCGAGCGTGTGACCTGGGCCAAGGTTTGCAATTGATTGGCCCGCCGTCGCTCAGTGGTCAGCAATCGCCCCGCGCCCAGCACTGCCGCGGCCTGATTAGCCAGAATGCGCACCAGTTGCAAATGCTCATGGTTAAAGCTGTGCGGCTGCTGGCTCTGCACCGAAATCGCGCCCAGAGTCTGATTTCCCACCAGCATGGGCGCAAAAATGGCTGATTGCGGCGGCTGGGGATTGTTGTAGCTGGGACGGGCTGGCAATTTTTCCCATTCCTGTTCAAAATCGCGTACCAGCAGCGCACACTGGGTCTCTTTGAGCCACCCCATGATGCTGTGAGCCGCGGGCGTTTCGTACCAGGCCGGGGGTTGCGCCTGCCCCGATTCATCCCAGGCAAAAAGCTGGGCCTGCGCCTGATGGAAGATGAGGATATGGATGCGGGTTTCGGGCAAAAATCGCCGCACCTGGGTTTGCAAGATGTGTGGAAGCACGGTTTCATCCAGCTCGGCCCGCGCCAATGCCTGACTAGCCTCCAGCAAAATATCCAGGGCCCGGGTCAGCCTGGTTTCACAGTTCATGCCACAGCCTCTTGTTTGATCAGTTGTAACACATTGCCCCGGGCGCCATGCTCATAGCGCACATCATCCATGACCTGGCGCATAAGATAAAGCCCTAGTCCCCCAATGGCCCGCTGCGCCAACGGGCCCGAAAGCTTGGGCGCAGCCGCGGTGGCAGGATCAAAGGTAATGCCTCTATCGACCAGCTCGATGTGGATGGCCCGGGCCTGGCGCCAAATGCGCAGGGTAATGGGCCCACCCGCTGCCGGATAGCCATGATTCACGATATTGCTCACAGCTTCATCCACCGCCAGCAAAATATCAAAGCGGGCCGCATCGCCAACGCCCCACGCCTGGCACGCGTCCGCGACAAAATCCAGGGCCTGCGTAGCCACGTCGGGCCCTGCAATCATTTTCAGCTCGCGCGTGTGCGGCTCAGGCATAATGCCCGCGCCCATGGCAATTTGTGCTTTTAAAAGCTTCCAACAGCCTCTACCGTATCATCGAAAAAGGTAAAGAGCTCATCCAGCCCGGCCAGCTCAAAGACATCTTTCAGCTTGTCCGAAGGCGCGGCCAGATACAAATCCCCCTTGTTCTTGCGGCATTCCTTGGAGGTAGAAATAAGCACCCGCAGTGCAGCAGAGCTGAGGAAAGTAACCTGCGATAAATCGATGACGATATTGTGGCTGTCATTCTTCATGGCATATTTGACCGACTCTTCCAACTGCGGGGCAGTGCTGCTATCGATACGACCCACCGGAGTCAATAAATCGCAGCGTTTTAGCGCTTTGTGGGCAATAGAAAAGGGTTGTTGGGACATTAGGTTGAACTCCTGTATGAAAAGTGTGTGGTTGAAAATATCACAAATGAGTAGATGCGGCACGAATGACAAGCGTTACCTGAGCAGTATCTTATTCGTGGCTAATTGGGGACGAAAATCGTGACTTTAATGTAACGACGAACGTACCCGACTTCAATCACCACCAAGACACTATGAACACCAAGCATTTCAAAACTTTTTCTTTCTTTGTGCCTTTGTGGCTTCGTGTCTTAGTGGTTTCTAGCCGGGCTACCTTAGTAGTAACAGGTTGTGAATGATTATACTCGATTTTCCATGACTTGTCGGGCAAATTGCGTTGCGCCCAC
>Ga0256914_1003337_pt1 | contig 12685 bp, 11 predicted proteins | sample HulkmetaG_FD_191571 | JGI IMG/M metagenome (GOLD analysis project Ga0256914, IMG submission 191571) | Hydrothermal chimney microbial communities from Main Endeavour vent field at the Juan de Fuca Ridge, Pacific Ocean - Hulk | ecosystem: Environmental > Aquatic > Marine > Hydrothermal vents ...
TGCTGCTGGAGCCGCAGTGCCTGGGCGAGCTGCTGCTCTTTTTCCTGCTGCTGGCGAATGGCGATGCCGAGAATGGGTTTCAGTCGCTGCGGTGATTTCATGGCGTGTTGGAACTCCCTCCCGTGCGGTCTCTGCGATGCGCCTCAGCGTCGCACAGTGGCGGCGGATTTTCCCGGTAGCAGTTCAGCTCTGGGGTGTCGCCGCTGGTGCGACGGCCATTTCGAGATGCCGTAGACTTTCGCCGAAGGTGACGGCCTCGTCGGGTGCCTGGCGCAGAAATTGGGTGAGTTTCGGGAATTGCGCGATGGCTTCGTCGAGCCGGGGGTTGCTGCCCGGCTGGTAGATGCCCATGTTGATGAGATCCCGGTTCTCCTGATAGAGGCTGTAGGTGGCGCGGAAGGTCTGCGCCGCCTTTTTCTGCTCCGGCGTGGCGATGGTGTTCATCAGCCGGGAGACCGATGCCTCGATGTCGATGGCGGGGTAGTGGCCCGATTCGGCCAGCGACCGCGACAGGACGATGTGACCGTCGAGCACGGCGCGGGCGGCGTCCACCACCGGGTCGTTCTGGTCGTCGCCCTCGGCCAGCACGGTGTAGATGGCGGTGATGGAGCCACCGTGGTCGTCGCTGCGGCCGGCACGTTCGACCAGTTGGGGCAGTTTGGCGAACACCGACGGGGGATAGCCCTTGGTGGCGGGTGGCTCGCCGATGGCGAGTGCGATCTCCCGCTGCGCCTGGGCAAAGCGGGTCAGCGAGTCCACCAGCAGCAGCACGTCCTGGCCCTGGTCGCGGAAATACTCGGCGATCGAGGTGGCGACCATGGCGCCGTGCAGCCGCTGCAGCGGCGGGTTGTCGGCGGGGACGGCGACGACGACGGCCTTCTCCAGCCCGTCGGGGCCGAGAATGTCGCGGACGAATTCGTTGACCTCGCGGCCCCGTTCCCCGATCAGCCCGACCACGGTGACGTCGGCGGCGGTGTTGCGGGTCATCATCCCCAGCAGCACGCTCTTGCCGACGCCGCTGCCGGCGAACAGCCCCATGCGCTGGCCGCGGCCGATGGTGAGCAGGCCGTTGATGGCGCGCACGCCCACGTCCAGCGGTTCGTGGATCGGCGTGCGGGCCAGCGGGTTGATCGGTTTGGCGGTCAATGGCTGCCAGCGCGACATGCGGATCGGCCCCTTGCCGTCCAGTGGATGGCCGTGGGCGTCGATCACCCGGCCGAGCAATTGCGGCCCGACCGGAATCTCCAGTTTCTGCCGGCTCGGCGTCACCAGTGCGCCGGGGGTGATGCCGTGGGTATCGCCGGTGGGCATCAGATAGGTCTTGTCGCTGGAAAATCCCACCACCTCGCACTCCACCGGCGCGGCGTCCGGGGATTCGACCAGGCAGCGAGCGCCAACGGCGGCGCGCAGCCCGACCGCTTCCAGCGTGAGGCCGGCCATCCGCTCCAGTTGGCCCTTGACCACCGGTGTCGTCGGCGGCAGGTGCTCGCGCCAGTGGCGCAGGCGTTCGGCCCAGTCGCCCCGTTCGCCGTTCATCGTTTCACCCTGCCGGTCGGCGGATCGTCGTTGCGGTGGCCGCCGAGCATTTCGACGGCGAGGCGGGAGATCAGCGCATCGACGCTGGCATCGACGAAGGAGGTGTCGGTGTGGATCTTGCAATCGCCCTGTTTCAGCGCCGGGTCGTCGATGATCTGCCAGTGCTGGTCGTGGTCGCTGTCGCTGAGCATCTCCCGCAGCACCCGCGCATCGTCGGGGCAGAGGTGGATCACGATCTTCTGTGTATTGCTCGGGAGCTGCTTGATCGCTTCGCGGATCAGCCCCATCAGGTGTTTCGGGTCGAGGGTGATCTCGCGGCGCAGGATCTGCCGGGCCACCGCCAGCGCCAGCTCCAGCAACTCGCTCTCCACCTGGCGGTCGATCTGGGCCACCGGGTTGGCGATGAAGGCGAGGCTGGCCTCCAGCTTTTCCCGCAGTTGCGCGATCTCGCCCCGTGCCGCCTGCTGACCCTCCTCGTAGCCTTCGCGAAAGCCTTCCCGCTGGGCGGCTTCGCGGATGGCCAGCGTGTCCACGTCGCGTTCGATGGCATGGCGGGTGGCGGCGACGAAGCCCTCCTCGGCCGGTGCGGGGGCGTCGAGGGCCGGTGGATTCCAGCGCTGGCCGCTGGCCGCCCTGTCGCCGCGGATCACCTTGGACACCGTCTATCTCCCCATGCGCCGGCGGTGCCGGCGAAGCGCGGAGCACAGCGGCAGCGCGGCGCGTGGCGCCGGTGGGCGATGGGCCGGGGCAGGGCGTTGGCCCGGCACGGCCGGTGCCGGGGCGGCGTGGTGCCGCATTGCCGGAAGTCGTTCAGACATATTCGTCGTCCTTGTTGCCGAGTGCGATCTGGCCTTCCTCGGCCAGCCGTTGGGCCATCGCCATGATGTCCTTCTGTACCTCCTCCACCTCGCGCAGCCGGATCGGCCCCATCGCTTCGAGATCGTCGCGCATCATTTCCGCCGCGTTCTTCGAGACGTTGCGGAACACCTTTTGCTGGATCTCCTGCGAGGTGCCCTTGAGGGCGCGGACGATCTTCTCCTGCGGAATCTCCCGCAGCAGCAGCTGCATGCCCCGGTCGTCCAGTGCCAGCAGGTTTTCGAAGACGAACATGTTTTCCTGGATCTTCTCGCTCATGTCGTCGTTGTATTCCTTCAGCGCCTCGAACACGCGGGTTTCGGTGGCCGAGGAGACGGCATTGAGTATCTCCGCCGCCACCTTGATGCCGCCGAGGCCGGAGACGATCACCTCGGGCTCCTCCTGGAACCGCCGCTGCATCACTTCGTTGAGCTCCTCGATGGCGGCGGGGTGCACCGAGTCCAGTTTGGCGACGCGGACCATGACGTCGGTCTGCACGTCGGGCGGCAGCAGATCGAGCACCTGGCCGGCCTTGCTGTGGCTGACGTGGGCAAGCACGATGGCGATGATCTGTGGATGTTCGTCGCGGATGATGTTGGCGATGGCGCGTGGATCCATCCAGTTGAGGGTGTCGAGCCCGCGCGGCTGGCCGTCGGCCTGGATCTGCGCCATGACGTTGTTGGCCTTCTCCCGTCCCATCGCCTGCACCAGCGCCTTGTAGAGAAATTCGTCGGTGCCGATGGAGAGCGACGACTGTTCGCCGAGATTCTCCATGAAGCGGTCGAGCACGCCGCGGATCTCGCGCTGGGTGACGCTCTTGAGCGACGTCATCGCGGTGCCGAGGGCCTGGACCTCGTCCGGCTCCATGTGCTTGAGCACCTGGGCGGCGTCCTCCTCGCCGAGCGCCATCAGCAGGATGGCGGCGCGGCCGGGACCGTCCAGGTTGTCCAGCGGATCGGCGCCGCCGTTCGGTGTGCCGGGCATGTTGTCAGGCATTGTTGGCTACCCAGTCCTTGATCAGTTTGGCGACACGCTTGGGGTCTTCGTTGGCCAGGCCGCGTGCCAGATTCAGCACATCGCCATAGGCGTGGGGCGGGGCGCCGAGCTGGGGCGCCGGTGATTTGCCGCTGCCCGAGAGCGACACCGTGTCGTCCGCGAGGTCGGTGGCGGCGCTGGCCGTGACGCCGTCGGCGTCGTCGTCCGGCGCGTCGAGCTTGCGTGGCTCGGGACGCAGGTTGCGAACGGCGGGGCGGGCCACCAGCAGCACCAGCAGAATCATGCCGATGCCGATCAGAACCTGCTTGAGCATGGTCCAGACCCAGGGCTGCTCCCAGATCGGTGGGCCGTCCACCGGCTCCAGCGCCTCGACCGGCTGGAACGACTGGTTGAATACCGCCACGCTGTCGCCGCGCCGTTCGTCGTATCCGACGGCTTTCTTGACGATGTCGGTGAGCATCGTCAACTCCTCCTCGCTCAGCGGCACCTTGACGGTCTCGCCGGCTTCGTTGACGCTGGTCTTGTGATCGACCAGCACCGCCACCGAGAGGCGCTTGAGCTGGCCGACGCTCTCCTTCTCGTGGCTGATGGTGCGGTCCAGCTCGTAGTTGCGCGTCGCCTGGGTGCTGACCGAGGTGGGTTCCCCGCCCTTGTCGTCGCCCTTGGCGTTGGCGTCGGTGGTGCCGGCGCCCGGCGGCTGGTTGGAGAGGGCGCCCGGGATGCCGACGGGGGTGGCGCCGCCACGCTGCTGGCTCTCCTGCGTCTGTTCGGAGCGGACTTTCTTCGCCGGATCGCCGTCATAGGATTCGCGGGTCTTCTCGGTGTAGGTGAAGTCCACCTCGGCGTTGACCTTGGCGCGCACCTTGCCGGCGCCGAGGATCGGTGTCAGCAGCTCTTCGATGCGACGGGCATAGCTGGATTCCAGTTTCTGCTTGTAGTCCAGCTGCTTGCGCGCGGCACCGAGTCCGTCGCCACCGCTGCCGTCGGAGAGCAGGCGGCCCCACTGGTCGACGATGGTGACCTGGCTCGACTCCATGTAGGGGACGCTGGAGGCAACCAGGTGAATGATGGCGGCCACCTGTTCGTCCTCGAGGCTGCGGCCCGGCATCAGCTTGACCATCACCGAGGCCGAGGGCTTGGCGCGGTTGCGGATGAAGACCGACTGCTTGGGAATGGCCAGATGCACCCGCGCGGTGTCGATGTTGTTCATTGCCGAGATGGTGCGTGACAGTTCGGTCTCCATCGCGTGGTGGTAGCGCGCGTTCTCGATGAAGCGGCTGGTGCCGAGGCTCTGGTCCTTCTGCAGCATCTCGATGCCGACGTCGTTGCCGGCGCCGATGCCGCTGGCGGCCAGCTTCAGCCGCAGCCGGTCGAGCTGGTCGGCCGGTACCAGGATCATCCCGGTGCCGCGCTGGATCTCGAACGGTATCTGCTCGGCGCGCAGCAGGTCGGTGACGGTGATGGCGTCCTGCTGCGTCAACTGGCTGGCGATCGGCACCATGGCCGGTTTCATCGCCCACAACAGCATGGCGACGCCGATGGTGGCGACGCCGGCCAGCGCCAGTAGCGAGCTGAGATGGCGGTACCATGCGCCGCTGGCGAGGAACGCCTTGAACTGGTCGCCCGGCGACAGCGGCGTGGTCTCGGCGCCGGCGGCGGCATTCGTGTTGGATTGGTTCATTGAATTGGTCTTCCGTTGGCGATCGGCGGTTCAGGGTTCGCGCTTGCGCGACGGCATCGTCAGAGCGGCATGCTCATGATGTCGTGATAGGCCTTGAGCAGATTCTTTCGCACCTGCACCAGCGCCTCGAACGCGATGGTCGCTTTCTGTTTCTCCACCATCACCTGGGCCAGATCGACATCGGGATCCTCCAGCTCGAAGCGCTTGGCCAGCTTGGCGGCCGCCTTTTGCCGTTCGTTCACCTCGCGGATCGACTGCTTCAGCAGCAGGCCGAATTCGCCGCCTTTCTCGTTGCCGGTGGGCAGCGCCGGCATCTTGGCCTGGTTGGCCAGTTCCCTCAGCTGGGCCAGAATCTGACTGGTGTTGATTGCGTCCATTGCAAATCTCCCCGAATGTGTTGCAGATGTGGCGGCCTCGCCACGCGGTATCAGGCGCCGGGCAGCTGGATGCCGCGCTCGCGCATCTTGGCCAGCTTGTAGCGCAGCGTGCGTGGGCTGATGCCCAGCTGCTCGGCCGCCTTCTTGCGGCTGCCGTTGCCGTTCTGCAGTGCCTTGAGAATGAGATCGAACTCGTGCGACTTCATGTCGGAGACGAGCTTGTTCTTCTCCTCCACCTGTACCGTTGGCGTGGTGTCGTCGTGGAACAGCCCGGCCGACTCGAAGTGCAGATCCTCCGGGCGGATCTCGACGCCGTTGCACAGCACCAGCGCGCGCTGGATCACGTTGCCCAGCTCCCGCACGTTGCCCGGCCATTCGTACTGCTCCAGCAGTTCGCAGGCCTCGTGGGCGAGGGCGGGTTCACGCTGGCCGACCATGGTGTGCAGATGGATCATCTGCCGCGCCAGCGGGATGATGTCGGCCTTGCGTTGCCGCAGCGGGGCGATCTGCATCGGAAAGACGTTGAGCCGGTAGAACAGATCCTCGCGGAAGTTGCCGGCCTTGACCTCCTCGGCCAGCTTGCGGTTGGTGGTGGCCAGCACCCGGACGTCGAGCGGTATGGTGGTGCGACCGCCGAGCCGTTCCACCTCGCGCTCCTGCAGTACCCGCAGCAGTTTGGCCTGCAATGCCAGGTCCATCTCCGAGATCTCGTCCAGCAGCAGCGTGCCCCCCTGGGCCATCTCGAACTTGCCGGGGTTGGACTGGATGGCGCCGGTGAAGGCCCCTTTCTCATGGCCGAACAGTACCGCTTCGAGCATGTTCTCGGGAATGGCGGCGCAGTTGATGGCGACGAAGGGCTGCTCGCGGCGGGGGGAGTGTTGGTGAATGTAGCGCGCCAGCACCTCCTTGCCGGTGCCGCTCTCGCCGCTGATCAGCACCGATACCTCGTTGGCCGCCACCTTGCGCGCCAGGCGCAACAGCTCCACCGAGGCGGGATCCTCGGCAATGATGCCGTCGGTGGCGGGTTTGGTCTCGACATCGCGGGTGACGCGCGCCACCAGGTCGAGCAGGAATTCGGTGTCGATCGGCTTGACCAGATAGTCGGCGGCGCCTTCGCGCATCGCGCTGACGGCGCGTTCGACGGTGCCGAAATCGGTCATCAGCACCACCGGCAGGTCGGGGAACAGGTTGCGTGCCAACTGCAGCAATTCGCGGCCGCCGACCGGTGTCATCGACTCTTCGCAGATGAGCAGGTCGTAGTCCTTCTGTTCCAGGCGAGTGATCGCCATGCTGCTGTCGCCGAGGGTGTCGACCTGGTGCTGGTAGGAGGCGAGGGTATCGGCCAGCGCCTTGACGTACAGCTTTTGCTCTCCAACGATGAGAATGCGTCTTTGCGACATGTGTCTACTGCTCCCTTAGTTCGTGGTCTTCCGCGATCCGGCGGAAGTGTGTTGTTTCGCGTGGGGGTTGTGGGGTGATGCCGCGCCGTCAGGCCTCGGTCATCGCTTCCTCGCGTTCGAGGTTGTACTTGCGCATTTTCTCCACCAGCGTGGTGCGGCGCAGATTGAGCAATTTGGCGGCCCGGGCCACGACGCCGTCCGAAATGGTCAGCGCCTGGCGGATGCAGTCCTGTTCGATCTCGCTCAGATGTTGCTTCAGGTCGAAACCGCCGAGTGCGAGGTTGACGGGTGGCTTGTAGAGCGGACCGGCGGACGCGGCTGGCGCGACCGGCTCCGGCTCGATGTCGGCCGCCTCCAGATAGCGTTGCGGCAGATCGATTGGCATCACTTCCTTGCCGGGGTAGAGGATCCGCAACCGCTCGATCAGATTGGCCAGCTCGCGTACATTGCCGGGCCAGCTGTACCGCATCAGCACCTCGTAGGTGCTGGGGTGCAGCGAAAACTTGCCGCGTTCGTTGGCCAGGCGGCGGATCATCGACTCGGCCAGCGCCGGAATGTCCTCCTTGCGGTCGCGCAGCGGCGGCATCTCGATGGGGAAGACATTGAGGCGGTAGTAGAGATCCTCGCGGAACCGTCCGTCGGCGATGGCCTGTTCCAGATTGTTGTGGGTGGCGGCGATGATGCGCACGTCGGCCACCTGGCTCTTGTTGCTGCCGATGCGTTCGAAGGTCTTTTCCTGCAATACCCGCAGCAGCTTGACCTGCATGTTGAAATCCATGTCGCCGATCTCGTCGAGAAACAGCGTGCCGCCCTCCGCCATTTCGAAACGGCCGATCCGGGCCGAGATGGCGCCGGTGAAGGCCCCTTTTTCATGACCGAAGAGTTCGCTTTCGAGCAGATCCTTCGGAATGGCGCCGCAGTTGACCGGGATGAATGGCTTGTCGGCGCGCTCCGACAGGCGGTGGATGGCGCGAGCCACCAGCTCCTTGCCGGTGCCGGACTCGCCCAGAATGAGAACGCTGGCGTCGGTGGGCGCCACTTTGCCGATCAGGCTCTTGATCTGGTTGATCGGTGCACTGCTGCCCTCCAGCGATTGCAGCGTTTGCCGCTTGCGCCTAGCCATTTTACTGTCGTCGGCGTTGAGGCCGGCCGCTTCCAGCTCGGCACGCAATTGCCGGAAACTGCAAGTCAGCGGCAGATGGGCGACAAACCCTTCCGGCAGATTTTCGGGGGTGGCAATCTGGCTGTCGCCGTAGGTGAACAACAGCGAAGGCCTGAGTTGCCGGATCAGCGGCAGCCGCTGGAGTTTGTCGTGGAAACTGGGCAGATCCCTGCACACCAGCGCATAGGCGGAGAAAGAGACCTGCTGGGCAAGAATGTTCCGCGCCCCGTCGATGTCGGTCGTGCTCGGGATGATCTCGAGAAATTCCATCATCGATGCAACCTTGACGTTGCTTTGATGGTGATCTCCGATAATGAGTACGCTGTGTTGCGTCATATTGGGTTTCGTCCTTGCGCTGGTGCAGCTGAATAATTCCGTTTATTTCAGTGTGACCGCGTTAACAGGGTAAGAAATTACCGCTTGCCGCCTTGTGCGGAAATGTTGTAGCGGAAGCAAACTGCCGTTTGCCGACCACGGGAGGAATAGTAGTTGCTGGGTTGCCGCCACGGGAATGACCAGGTTCGCGTTTTGTCTGTCATCCGTCAATTATTCAACGCCGTTTGCACGGGCCAATTGGGCGCGGTTTTGGGTATAGCCGGAAAACCGACGCCAAGGATATGATTTTTCAGGAAAATGTATATTGTTGTAAGTTTGTGGGGGAATGCCCGATGGCAGTGGGAGAAGGGGATGCCATAGAGAAGGCGGTGACGCCACGAGGGTGGGCGAATCCTCGGAAAGGGGGGGGAGTGGGGTCGTCAGTCCCCGAATGGGGATGAATGGATTCAGCCGAGGTCGGCGTACATCGCGGCGCCGTTGTGGCGGTGGCAGCGTTGCAGGGCGGCCTGGCGTTCGGCTTCGGCCCGGCCCCGGCGGATCAGTTCGAGAATCTGCCGGTCCAGTTGCAGGATATTTTCGATCTTGGCGCGCAGGCTGGGGGTGAGCTGGTGCTCCTCGGGATCGGCCAGTGCGTCGAGCAGGTGGACACGTCGGCGGTCGAGGGAGGCCACGGTATCCCAATGGGCGGACTGCGCGGCCCGGAACATCTCCATGCAGGTCTGTTCCAGGCCGTCGATGATGTCGTGGAAGCGCATCCCTGCGGTCTCCGTCGCGGTCAGGCGTTGTAGGCCTGGCGGGCTTCTTCCGGGATCTGCTGCCAGCCGTCGAGCAGCTTTTCCAGCAACCCCTTGACCTCGTCGAGGATGTCGGCGTCGTTGTTCAGGTTGGCCTGTAACAATCGGGATTTCATATACTCGTAGAGATCGTGCAGGTTGTTGGCGAGCTCGCCGCCATGCTCCATGTCCAGCGTCCGCCGCAACTCTTCGACGATGGCGATGACGTTGCTGATGGTCTTTCCCTTGTTGGCCACGTTTCCCATTTCCAGATGAGATTTTGCCGCATTGATCCGGGATATGGCGCCGGTATAGAGCATTTCCACCAGTTTGTGCTGGTCGGCGGTTTCGATGATGCTTTGTGCGCCAACCGATTGGTAGGTGGCTGCGCCGTTGTTTTGCGGAAACATCTGCTTTTTCCTTACTTGTTGCCGTTGTTGGTCAAAGAACCGAGTTGCTGCGCCAGGTTGTTGCTGGTCTGGCTGAAGCTTCCGAGCAGGGCATCCAGCTCCGAATAGGTTTGCAGGTAACGGGCTTCCAGTGCCTCCATGCGGACTTCCAGTCTCTCTGTCTGGCGCTCGTAATTTTCTATGCGGCTGTAGTAGCTGTTTTTTCGGCCTTCGATGATGCCGCCGGTCTTGGTCAGGTCGCGCAGCGTCTCTTGCAGGCTGGCGCTGAAGCCCTGCTCGCCGGTGAAGAAGTTGTGCAGTCCGAAAAAGTTGGTGTCGATTGCGTTGTCGAACTTGCCGCGATCGACACTGAGCCTGCCTTCCTTGTCGAAGGTGAAGCCGAATTCGAAGACGGAGCTGGTCTGCCCCTCGGTACTTTCGTATTCGCCAAAGAATCGGTTGCGAATCGCCGATTCGATGGAGAGCGAGATGCCTTCGCCCTTGAGCTTGGTTTCGTCGAGCCGTTCGATGGTGTCGCGCAGCTCGTTGTAGGCGTCGGCGAAGGCTTGCATGCTCTCGGCCATGGTATCGGTGTCGGCGGACGTGGTCAGTTCGGTTTCGCCGGTGGATTTGAGTTGCATCGTAATGCCGGGGATCACGTCCTTGAGCGTGTTGCTCGAAGGATGGATTTCGATACCGTCGATAGAGAGGGTGGCATCGCCAGCCGGCGAAATCTCGTCCCATGCACCGTCGGCGGTGATGGTGTTGCTGGTGCCGGAGTTCTGTGCCGACAGCACGAACTTGTACCCGTTGTCCACCTTGATGATGGAGGCCGACAGGCCGGTGTTGGCGGCGGAGCGGTTGATGGCGTTCTTCAGGTCCATCAAGGTCGCCTTGCCTGGGTCCAGCGTCACGTCGAAACCTTCTCCCCCCACTTCGTAGTGGTAGGTGCCCGCGCCGACGACATCGTCGGGGCTGTTGTAGGTGGTCTGGGAGGCGAGACGATGCGTCGTCGCCAGCGCATCGACGCGTATCGTGTGGTTCTCGATGGTGTCGAGCGTCGTGACGGTGGCATCGAGTACCGCATCGTTGCTCGATGTGGCGGAGAAGCGGGCCAGGGTCTGGGGCTTGGCCAGATCGCGCGCGGCGGACTCCAGTTTGTAGATGGCGCTCTTGAGTTCGCCGAGGGCACTGATCTTCGACTGCGTGATCGACGTCTGTGCCTCCAGCTTCTTGATCGGCCGCCGCTCGATATCCATCAATCCGGAGACGATGCCCTGAACGTCGATACTGGAACCTGCTGATACTTCCGCCATTTTCTTGACCTGTCTGCTGGTGTTTTCCGTAGACGCAACAATTGCGCCAGATTTCGGTGGAAAGCCGTCTGTTGCGGATTTCCCGACCGCCGGTCGATAGAGCAACCCGAGACGCTTGGTGGCGGTTGTCGATCCCGCGGAAGCGATTGCCCGGGTGACTCGAGGATGCTGAAAACCGTCTGGTTCAACACCCTGTCGAATTCAAAAAGAGATCCGGGGCAGGCCCCGGACAATTTCGGCCTGTTTGTTATTGTTGTTGGCCGCAGACGTTGTTGTTGTTATTGCGTGCTCCTCCTGGATATTGGAGGCACGTGGTTGCTATCCCTGCGTTTCACGACGAACGTCCGTTGTTTAATTCCGTGGCCGGTGACCACGGCGGATCTGTCGGGATAGGGGGGTAGGCACCCGCAGCGAGGCTACGGGTGCTGTACCGGACCTTAGCCGAGGAGTCGCAGCACACCTTGCGGCAGCTGGTTGGCCTGGGCGACCATGGCGACGCCTGCCTGCTGCAGCACCTGGGTGCGGGCCAGCTCGGCCGTGGTGGCGGCATAGTCGGTGTCCATGATCCGCGAGCGGGCGGCCTGGAGACCTTCGCGGTAGCTGTTGATGTTGCTGATGACCGACTCGAAGCGGTTCTGCACGGCACCCATCTCGGAGCGGGCATTGATGACCTTGCCGATGTCCGCGTCCATGCCGGTGGTGGAGCCGGTGGCGGTGTCGAGCACCTTTTCGGCATCGGTCTGGCTGGAGACGCTGATGGTGCCGGAATAGGCGTTCAGGCTGGTCAGGTCCGTGGTCGTGATCGAGATCTTTTCGCCGCTGTTGGCGCCGACCTGGATATCGACGGTGTTGGCCGAGGCAAAGAGCTTGGAGCCGTTGAACTCGGTGTCATCGACGATGCGCTTGATCTCGGAGGTCAGCTCGTCCACCTCCGTCTGCAGGTAGCTGCGCTCGGTGTCGCCGAGGGTGCCGTTGGCCGACTGCACCGCCAGCTCACGGATCCGCTGCAGGTTGTTGGTGATCTGGCTGAGTGCGGCTTCGGCCGTCTGTGCCAGCGAGATGCCGTCGTTGGCGTTGCGCGCCGCGACATTGAGACCGCGAATCTTGGAGGTCATGCCCTCGGCCACGGCGAGCCCGGCGGCATCGTCCTTGGCGCTGTTGATGCGCAGACCCGAAGAGAGGCGTTGAATGGCTTTCCCCATCGCACCCTGGGAACGATCCAGGTTACGCTGTGCGTTGAGAGAGAACATATTGGTGTTGATTGTCTGAGGCATTGTTCTTCCCTAGTTGTATTGATTTCTGGTTCTGGTTCCACCGGCAGAGCGCTGATTCGGTCTGCATCGTGGGTTCAAGGGGGTTATCGGCGCGACGCCCCGCCGCATTAGTGCTGCCGTGCCCTTTTGAGCGTACAGAGCGACCAGTGGTCACAAGGCGCGGATGGTTGGCGCTGTTCGGCGCGATGTCGTGCCGTGGTTCGAACCGGCTGGGGTGGGGCAGGCTGTGCGAAGCGCGATGACGGGCGGTGCGGTGCCGGAAATCCGATGGCGTCGTCCTGGGCGTCATCTTCCTGATGAAGGTGGGATGAAAGTATTGGGTCTGTGATGATGTTTGGGAGGACCCGCTCCAGCCGGTTGTTCAGGCGGGACAAAAAAAACCGGTTTTGGGCAAGGCCCAAAACCGGTGTCGAGCGAAAGAGCCCGGCGCTTAGCCGACCAGACGCAGTACCCCGGAGGGGATCTGATTGGCCTGGGCGACCATGGCGATACCTGCCTGTTGCAGCACTTGAGTGCGGGCCAGTTCTGCCGTGGTGGCGGCATAGTCGGTGTCCATGATCCGCGAGCGGGCGGCCTGGAGGCCTTCCTTG
>Ga0256914_1003338_pt1 | contig 12683 bp, 13 predicted proteins | sample HulkmetaG_FD_191571 | JGI IMG/M metagenome (GOLD analysis project Ga0256914, IMG submission 191571) | Hydrothermal chimney microbial communities from Main Endeavour vent field at the Juan de Fuca Ridge, Pacific Ocean - Hulk | ecosystem: Environmental > Aquatic > Marine > Hydrothermal vents ...
ATCCAATATCCACTACCGTATTTCAAAAAATCATAGCGTGTGTTGCGATCTTCTACCGCGTCTGATTCTTGTACAACCATTAAACCTCACGAATATATGTTCTACATCAGCAAAGCATTAGCGTTTCGTTAGAAGGCTTACGGCGGGCGACCAGGTTCGTGAAAACTATCGGCCCCCGTCCAAGGTTCAGCGTCTTTGTTTTCAAAGCGGATCGTCATTTCAACATCTCTGATCGCCTCACTTCTCTTGTTTGGGCAATTCGTGCTATACTTCAGCCCATGAAAAAGTCGATTTCTTTCATCGCGATTTCACTGATAGCTCTTTTTCTGCTCCTCCAGATCACGCCGGCCGCAGCCCAAGGGCCAACCGATCTGACCACTCTCACCATCAAGCTCTGGCCCGAATACGATGATCCCCGGCTGTTGGTGATTATCGATGGACAGCTGGCTACGCCCGGCAGCGAGATACGCCTACCCATCCCTGCCGAGGCGGAACTCAACGCCGTCGCCACGGCCGACAGCACAGGGCGGTTGCTGAAAAATGAATGGAGCGAGGAGAAAACTGCCGATGGCGGGCGTCTGCTGGTGATGACGCCGGAGAATCCCATCTTTCGCGTCGAATACTACACGCCTCTTTCCGTCGACGGCGATAAACGCACGCTCAAATTCGCTTTGCCCGCAGGCTATCTGAACGCGGCGCAGGCGCTGATCGAGACGTTATTGCCTCCGGATAGTCAGGATATCTCCCTGACGCCGCCTGCTGATCCGTCGGGCCCTTCGGAAGACGAAGCGCACATCTTCCGGCGCACCCTGGAGGGCGTCGAAGATCGGGCCATCGTTCAGGAGGTGACGTACGTCAATCCCAGGGGGGCGTTCACCATGTCGGAATCAACCGCCTCGACGGGTGAAGCTCAGCAGCCCGAAACGCCGCCCCCGGCGGAGACAGCCCCCCCACAGGAGACGAAATCATCCCTCACCATCTGGATCATCCTGTTGGGCGTGGTCGCCCTGCTCCTGATCGCTGGCGGAGTCGTGGGGCTGTGGCTGACGCGGGAGCGTGAGCCCGAGGAGCCCCTCCCTGCGCCCCGTTCCAGAGAAGGCAAGAGGAAAACAAAATCCCTCAGCATGCAACCAGCCGCGGGAAACCTGGATCGTTTCTGTCGGCAATGTGGCGAGGAGTTCGGGCCCGATGATCGCTTCTGCCGCTATTGCGGCGCGCCTAGACAATCTTATTGACCGGGCGCCCATCTTGTCTCCGCTCGGCGAGCCGCCCCATCCCGAAGCGTTCGCGTGAGCGAGCGCAGATGATCCAATGATTTTTTGGTTGAATAAAAACATCTCGCCGCCATCTTACGTCCCCCAAACGCCAATCCTATCGAGGGGGATGGGCTTTGGAACACAGAAAAAATCAGCAGATTACGATCTGTCAGACTGTGTGGAAACAGCTAAACCTGGACGTCGAAGTCATGATCTGCTGAATATGGGAGATGCCCTGTTCCGTGGGTTGATTCACATCTTCTCGGCCTGACTTCGAGCGAAGATAGTTCATGAATCATGCCCATAATCGACCGGGTGCTTCCCCTTCCTTCTCTCGCCACCGTGAACAGTCATCATAATATTTTGTTTTTCCCGACTTTTGCCATACGGAAGCAATACGGATGACCGTCATAATCTATAGATGTGGGTTTGTCCTGCATCCCCCGTTAGAGATTGCTGCTTCGCAAGAGGCGGATGGTCTCGAATATGGGCGCAACCAATGATAGATGAAGCATCGTTGCTGCGACGTGCGCGTAAGCGTGATTCGGCAGCCCTTGCAACCATTTACGACGCCTACGCGCCCAAAATATACGCATACATTTACCGGCATATCCGCGATCCTCACCGGGCGGAAGATTTGACTTCCACTGTCTTTCTCAAAATGCTGGAAGCGCTAGACAAAGACAAGTTTGCCCGGGATAAATTACAATCGTGGCTATACCGCGTTGCCCATAACGTCATTATCGATGATGTGCGCTACCAGCAACGTCGTCCCACCCAGGCACTTTACGACTCCCTGGAAGCAAATGAGGAAAACGATCCCTCCGTCCTCGTCGGCCAACAGATGGAAGAAGAGATCATCTGGAACGCCATCCAGCGATTGACCAAAGATCAAAAAGACGTCATCATTCTTCGTTTCGGCGAAGGCCTTACAGCTCCGCAGGTTGCAAAAATCCTGAACAAATCTGAAGAAGCAGTTCGAGCGTTACAACGACGTGGCTTGGTAAACTTGCGAAAGATACTATCTCAACCCTAAGCCGATCCTATCTGCCCCATGACTTCCCAGCGCGACCAAGACATCCTGCTTGATCAGGCTCTCGACAACCGAATAAATGCCGGCGCGCTCGATGATGAATTGGTTTCATTGTTTGAGATGGCCTCGCAGGTGCGGGCCATACTGGCGGAAACGCCACCGCCGCCTCATGGGTTGAGGCCCGGACGATCGGCATTTCTCACAGCAGCTGCGCAACAGCAGGCGACCAAACGCAGCCTTTTCGCCCCCTTCCCGGGGCTTTCGCGAATTTCGAGCTGGGTGGTGTCTATTATCGTCGCGATTGTTTTGGCGATATTGTTGAGCACGCTCTTCATAAGTACAGGGCTTTGGGATTTACCGGTGATACCCGGCGAGTCGAGCGCGTCCGTCACGCCCACGCCCACGCCCACGCCATCTGCCATCAAAACTCAAACGCCGGCAGACGACGCCTCCACCCCGCAGCAACGCGCCGTCCGGGCGACGAAATCTATCTACGAGGTCCCCACTTTTCTTCTCACGCAGCCGACCCCAACGCCGGGCGTAGCGCCATCCGCATCCCCGCGTGCGCTTCTGAAACAGCAGTCTTCATCCACGTTGCAGGAAGTTCCCCCTACGATTTCCCCCACTCCGACCCTTGAGGCCACCGCAACCGATGCTCCATCCAGCCCACCGGCGCCTCAGGCAACGGTTACGCCGGGCTCTTCCATGCCGACGAACACGCCCACTGTCGCGCCCACGAGCGCTGCAACGCCATCCGGCACGACCACGCCGCCGTCCACCCCCACCCCCATACACCAACTCCCAACCAGCACTCCCACAGGTTCGGCGTTACAGGTTACCCCACCGCCGTTAACCGCGACGCCGCTGCCGCCGCCTGCTACGGTCAAGCCGACGCCTCCTCCGACGGAAACCCCGTTGCCACTCTTCACAGCTTTATCGCCCTCGCCCATCGAATGAGGGCGACCTCAAGTCATACAGCCGCATCCAATCACCTCCTCAATAATATCTGGATGCGTCCAATATGGATTGAAAAACGCAACGGCAGGCGTAGTCCCCCCCTTGGGAGCGAAGCTCCTAATTCGGTTTTGCCGTTCTGGCTGGCCGAATTCGCTGAATGAAATCAGCCCGTCGAGCCCTGCTCTTTCCTTATGCCGCCTCCATTTTTCAGCAACTGGCTGGGGAGGCGGATGTGGTTCGGGTGTAGGTGCTCTTCGCTACCTGCTCTCAAACTGAAACTGGACGCATCCAAAAAAGACTTCCGATCTTCTTGCCCACAGATCGGAAGTCTTTTTGTGAGAATTCTTCGGCGTTTTGGCGGGGCCGGCCGCAATGCAATCTGCATGGCAGTATATTCCACAAAACTCCGGAGTGCCTTGTGGAATATGGCTCACATTTTATGATCCGTTGGAGGGCGCACTGTCTGTGAGGTTCTGTTCCTCTGGGGGGCCGGAAACATGCCGGGCGTCTCCGGTCAGTAGGCGGGGCTCCTCCATGACGGCTTCCGGTCCCTCGGGAATGACGAACCAGGCAATCAGATAGACCAGCAGGCCGCCGCCCCACCACAGAGAAAAGAATACGATGGCCAGGCGGACCAGCGTGGGATCGATGGAAAAGTACTCGCCCAGGCCACCGCAAACGCCCGCAACCATGCGGTTGGTGCGAGAGCGATAGAGCTTCTTCTTGATGGACATGTGCTTCAACGCTCCTTGATTTCAGGATGAAGATGGGAATTCGGGTCTTTCATGTCAAGATACGCTGAAATCGGGGAGCGGGTTGCAAAAAGGCCTCCAACGCCAATTGGCGCGGAGGCCATACGCCTGGAATAAGCGTACGGGGGGCTGCTACAAGCCAGCAGCGCGGAGATGGGAATGAAGGAGAATCGGTCGGATCAGCGTAGGATCGTAGGAGACCTCGACTTCGCCACTTTCCGGAAACACTTTGATCTCTTTGACGCCATCCATATTCAAAGCTTCCTTCGCTCGATCCTGCCAATCGGGACGATCCATGCTATCGACCCAGAGGGATGTCAGAAAAACTGGTGTCTTCATACGACGATGCTCCGTTGCGAGAGATGACGTGAGATTGAACGTTGCTTTGCTTTATTATATCAGACCCAGGAGTGCGAGGGAAAAGTGGATTCTTTTCGCGGCGATAATTGACAAAACGATATGAGACAAGTATAATTCGAGGCGTTAAATAATCGATTGGCCCATTCGTCTAGTGGACTAGGATGCAGCCCTCTCAAGGCTGAGACACGGGTTCGAACCCCGTATGGGCCGCCTAAGTGACACACCGTCCTCCGGGGCGGTGTTTTAGTTTGATTTTATGCCGCGTTGTGTTAAATGCGTGTATGGGTTGTTGAAAATGCTCTGGAATATGATAAAATGGGTTTTAGTTGTAAGACTAACGACAATGTTAGCTCGCAACATATGCAGCGTCGCATTACTCACCCAAAACATCATAATAAAATGTGAGGTATCAAAATGGGTAAAGACACATTTACCATCATTGACAATCGCACCGGCAAAAGTTACGAAATCCCAGTGACCGATGACACCATCCGGGCGATGGATCTGAGGCAGATCAAGGTGCACGAAGATGACTTCGGCACCATGAGCTATGATCCCGCTTTCAAGAACACCGCCTCCACTCGTAGTAAGATCACCTTCATCGATGGGGCAAAAGGGATTCTGCGTTATCGCGGCTATCCTATCGAGGAAATTGCTGAAAACACCACCTTTCTCGAAGCGGCGTATCTGGTGCTTTTCGGGGAGTTGCCCACCCGGGAACAGTACGAAAAATGGGTTTTCGACATCACCCATCACACGCTGATTCATGAGAACATGCGTCAGTTCCTGGACGGCTTCCGCTATGATGCGCATCCCATGGGCATGTTCATCAGCACCGTTGCCGCGGAATCCACTTTTTATCCCGAGGCCAAAAACATTTTCGATCCAGAATCGGTGGAGCTCCAGACCCGGCGTCTGGTGGCGAAGGTGCCCACCATCGCGGCTTTCTCTTACCGCCATTCACAGGGCCTGCGCTATTCCTATCCCGACAATGATCTAAGTTATGTGGGCAACTTCCTGAACATGATGTTCAAGATGACGGAGATAAAGTACAAGCCCAATCCGATCATCGAGCGGGCGCTGGAGATCCTGTGGATACTTCACATCGACCACGAGCAGAACTGCTCCACCACCACCATGCGCGTCATCGGCAGCGCCCAGGCTGATCCCTACGTGGCTGTGGCTGGCGCCGCGGCCGCGCTTTCGGGGCCCCTGCATGGCGGCGCCAATGAGCGCGTGTTGCGCATGTTGAAGCGCATTGGCAGCGTCGAGAACATCCCCGAATACCTCAAGTACGTGGAAAGCGGTAAGGAGCGCCTGATGGGCTTTGGCCACCGCGTATACAAGAACTACGACCCTCGGGCCCGCATTATCAAGAATTTCGCCCACGAGGTCTTCAAGGTTACGGGCAAGAATCCGATGCTGGATATCGCTCTGGAGCTGGAGAAACGGGCGTTGAACGAGGAGTACTTCGCCAAGCGCAAGCTGTATCCCAACGTGGACTTTTACAGCGGTATCATCTATCAGGCCATCGGTATCCCCACCGAGATGTTTACGGTGATGTTCGCCATTCCGCGCACAGTGGGCTGGCTGGCCCAATGGCGGGAGTTGCTGCAGGATCCGGAACAAAAGATCGCCCGGCCTCGTCAGATCTATGACGGCCTCGGCGAGCGCCATTTCGTTCCCATGGACCAGCGCTAAGCTCCAAGACCCATCCTCAAAGACGCCGACGCCCCCAGCGATGAAACTGGGGGCGTTTGCATTCATCATGCTATGAAACGCAGATTTCTATTCGTATTCCTGGGCATCTCCCTGTTGCTCATTCTGTTGTGCGGACTGACAGGCGCCTGGATGTGGGAGAAGACATCCCCCTCCTCGCCTTTGCAAAAAGAGGTCGCCCGCGAAGTTAAATCCTATCGGTTCCATCTGGCGGAATATGAGGTTGGCGCGATCGCCGCCAAAGTGGGCGATTGGATTACCCGACCAGGCACGCGGCTCACGCCCGAGGAGCAAAAATCCCTGGTCGAAAATTATGTGGCCCTGGCCCGAGAAGCCGATCATCTGGAGTACGAAATCAATCGCATCTATGCCGATCCCAAGCAGTCCGATCCGGCCGCGGCCAGCGCCGATTTGCAAAAACGGCTGGATGGCATCAATCGGCTGATGCATGAAGTGCGCCCCATGGTCGAGGCTATTCTGGAGAAGCAGGTCGGTCAGACGCTGGCGGAGATGGGGCTGGGCACGGCGGGGACGTTGTGGCCGCCGCTGGTTTTCAACTTCAGCGCCCTCCCCAACTACCTCGTCATTTCCCCGCGCGATCACATCGAACTGGCCGCAGGGGTGCATCTTCGGCCCGATTTGACTATTCCCGAAAAAGAAAGCATCGAGGATGATGTGGCCTCGAAATTCGACGTCTCCACTCTGGTGGAGGAGCTGGGCGGACTGGGCGTATGGCCCACCATGCTTACCGACAAAGCCAGTCTATCGTGGATTCTCGACACCATCGCCCACGAATGGTTTCATACCTACATGGCCTTTCATCCCCTGGGATGGCACATGTTCGATAGCCCGCAGATGGATACCATCAATGAGACGGTGGCCACCATCGTGGGAAATGAGGTTGGGGCGGAAGTGGCCTGGCGCTACTACGACATCCCCAAACCCGAACCTCAACCGCTGCCTGAAACGCCAGCGGAGCTGCCTCCGCCCGACCCCAACAAATTCGACTTTCGATTGGAGATGCGCCGCACGCGGCTCAAGGTGGATGAGCTGCTGGCCGAGGGCAAAATCGATGAGGCCGAGGCTTATATGGAGGCCCGGCGCAAACTGTTTGTCGAACATGGCTACTACATTCGCAAGCTGAACCAGGCTTACTTCGCGTTTCATGGCTCCTACGCCACATCGGGCGCCTCCACCGACCCCATTGGCCCCAAGTTACGCCAGCTGCGCAGTCTAACGCCCGATCTGGCCACATTCGTGCATGAGGTGCAGCGCATCAGCAAGCCCGAAGACCTGGATGCGCTGCTGGCGGCATGGCAAGCCGGACAGCGATAACTGCGCCAGCGCCTTGCGCCTTCTGTGCATCAGCTCTGGAGAATATCGAAGAAAACCTGGGGCTTGCGGCGTTGGAGGCGCTGTTCTGCAGCCAGCGCCAGCCGGAAAAGTGTGATTTCATCCCAGTGGCGGGCCGCTGCCTGCATGGCGATGGGCAAGCCTTCATCCGAGTAGTCCACCGGAAAGCTGATGGCCGGATGTCCGGTCATGTTGAAGAAGGGCGCATAGCGCATGATCTCGGTGAGGGTGGCAAGATCGGAGTCGCCGTCGGGCAGAGCGACTTCGGGGATGGGCGGCGCAACAAGGCCCGTGGCCGGAGTGACAATGACATCCACCTCTGCGAACGCCCGAGCGAAGTGTGCCATCAGTCGGGTGCGGACGCGCTGCGCCAATACAAAATCACGAGCATTGAAGGCTCGTGAAAGCGCCAGGCTGATGCGCACATCCAGCCCCAAATCCTTATGATGAACGTGATAGTCCCGATCCAACGCTTGATTCATCTCTGTGGTGATGGTGACGACATGGGCAATCCGGGCCGCTTCCAGATCGGGAATGATGATCTCTTTGACCTGCGCGCCCAACTGCTGGAAGTGCGCCAGCATGGCCTCGTTGCCCTGCACCATCTCATCGGTGGCGTGACGAAACCAGGGCCAGAACACGCCGATGGTGAGATCGCTGAGATCTGTGTTGTTCCATCCCTTCAGAGTGGGAAGAGGCTGCTGCGTGCTGAGGCGGTCGCGCGGATCGGGGCCAGCGATGACCGCGTAGGCCAGAGCCAGATCGTGAACGGTGGCGGCAAGCGGTCCCACGTGCGCCACGCTGAAATCCAGGGCGAACGAGCCGTATTCGGGCACGCGACCGTAGGTGGGTTTGAGTCCCATGACGCCGCAAAACGCGGCGGGAATGCGAATCGATCCGCCGCCATCCGCCCCCAAAGCGATGGGGGCGAACCCTGCGGCCACAGCTGCGGCAGAACCGCTGGAGCTGCCGCCAGTGTAGCGGGTGGGATCGTAGGGGTTGCGGGGCGTGCCAAAGTGAGGGTTGAATCCTGTTACCCCGATGCCGATTTCGTGCATGTTGGTTTTGCCCAACAACAGCGCGCCTGCGGCCCGCATGCGCGCCACCGCGATGGCGTCTTCGCTCACAGGCTGCTTGCCCAAAAAGGTTGTGCCCATGTGCGTGGGGTAGGGCGTCATGTCCAACTCGTCTTTGACGGCCACAGGCGCGCCGTCCAGCAAGCTGAGGGGACGTCCTTCCCGCCAGCGTTGGGCCGAGGCCCGGGCCTGGCTCAGCACATCCTCCCGATCTTGCTCGATGAAGGCCCGAAGCGGCGGATCGTCCTGTTCGCTGGCCTCCACCGCGGCCAGCGTCCGCTCAGCCACTGTCACCGGGTCCAGCGTTCCCTCGCGATAGGCCCGGGCATAATCGAACGCGGAGGGAAAACGCCAACTGTCGGGGCGGGCGATGGTTTCTTGAGGCCATTGAGCCTGCGACATAGTCTTTGCCACTGCCATAGGCTCCCGCACCGGCAACAGTGGTTCGAAGGTTGGCCATTCATCGAAGGGCTGCTGGCGTAGCCAGGGGATGCCAGCCTGCTTCAGGAGGCTTCCCTGTAACAGACCTCCGGCTGGGCCATCCAGCAACGAGACGAAGAGCTTGAGCTTGCTCCCGGCGAGGTAGGGCATATCCACGGATTTGAGATCATAGACTTGTTCTGGCGTTTGATCGGACATCGTCGTCGTTCACCTGGTCGAAAAGCGTAGCGCCCTGACAAAAATTGCCAGGGCGCAAGAGCGTGCGTGTCAAAGGGCGTATCGAAATAATGCCATCTAAGTAGACTCCAGAAAATGTCTTAACTCCTAATAGGAGTCTGGTGACCTGTCACCTGACGAAGGTAGACCAAGATAGAGGAATGTTGAGGATTTTCTTCGTCCAGTTTCCTCTTTTCGTCCATTTTCGTCTTGGCGTCGTTACCAAACAAGGCAATGAAAGTCAAACGACTTTTTAGAGATTACTTAGTTTTACCCCTCGCTTGGTTCCGGGCCCGGGGCGGATGATTCTGGCTCGGGTGGGGGAGGCGGCTCCACAGGTTCGGGTTCAACTTCTTCTGTCGGAGGTGGGGGAGGTGGGGGCGGGACGTTTTCTTCGATTGTCTGCACCGGACGCGTGGGCTCCGGCGGCGTCAGACGTTCTGTCGGAACGGAGGGTTGCAGCGGCTCGTCAGGCGCGGGCGGAGGTGGGGGCGGCGGGGGGGGCGTGGCCACCACCGAGGGGACGTTCTTGGTCAGCCGCTGTTCCATCTGATCCATCAGTGAGATCAGTCGCGCCGTAGCCGTGGCATTGGCCCGGGTGTTGTATTCGACGTCGGCAAACAACGAGATGAGGCTGCCGATGATGTAAAGTTGAATGAATGTGTAAAGCCCAAATGGCAGGAACAGGACGCCGGTCCAGTTTTGGTTGCCAAATCGCAAGCCCGCAACCTTATTGCCCTGCATCCAGAACCAGATGGCGACGGCAATGCTGAGAATGAGAGCCATCCAGGCCACTATCTTGATGACCAGGGCCAGGAAGCGCAAGCCAGAATACTTTTTAGGAACATCCATTGATTACTCCTTGTCGGGTAATTATGCGCGTATCAGCTGCATGGGGCGAAGGGGCAAATGGGGGAAAGCCTTTCGTTCGCACACACTGCCGATAATTCGCGCCGGGGGAAATTATTGGGGGAATTCCAGGGTGACTTCACCATCAACCTGATCCAGAAGGGGCAGCAATGTCTGCACCAGCTCCCGCTGCTGCTCGTAGCCGGGCATGAAGTAAAGCTGTGAATAGAGAGATGCCGCGTCGTTCAGGCTGTCATTGTTCCAGGCCAGATAGGGCAGCTGCTCATCGTTGATCCAGAAGACCAGCCCCTCGGGGGTGGATTTGACCGTGACCTTGTAGATGCCCGCATCCTGCAGGTCCTTGATGGTTTCAGGAGCCAGGCCCACATTGCGGAAGCCAGCCAGGCCTGCATCGCTCAGTTCCTGGGTGGAAACGCCCAGCAGGGAGGGGACGCCATTCTCGTCGAAAGTGATGCGGGCCTTCATAACGGCGACAGCGGATTCCGCCTCGTTCTTGGTTGGCGCGACGATGGGCTCATTCACGTCGCGCAGAGGAATTGTCTCGGCGGTAGGCTGCTTGGGGAAGCGTAAAGCAATGTCCAGGCCTGTATGCTGGATGATGGGAATCACCAGATTCAGCACGGTCTGGAATTCGGGCTTCACCATGTTCAATTTGGTCAGGGTGTCGGTCAGGGCGGTCAATTCATCTCCCGACCAGGCGAGATGAGGCATCAATACGCCATTGACGAAGACGAATATCCCGTCATCCTTTTGCACGAACTCGATGTGTTGCACGTTGGCCTGGGTAAACCACTCGACATAAGCCGGATCCATGGCGAATTGAGAGATGTCAATGCCGACCAGGGCTAGCAATTGGGGATCGATGCCAAACACCGAGGGGAGACCGTTGCTATCGATGTCTACGACTACGCGCGGCAATGCCAGGACGAAGTCAGCATCCGTGTCTGTCAGTGGCACCGGCTGTTCCCCGCCGCAAGCCGCCAGCAGCGACACGAATAGCATCAAAATCAGGAAGGAGAGAATGAGTCGTTTCGAAAGCTTCATAATGAAATCACCTCCTGGTGAGAGCCAAAGTTGGCTTCAAATTGAATGGGATATTGTTTTTGTTGTGCCCAAAACCTGTTTGACATGCGCTTTCAGACAAGATGATGATTGAGCTCAAAAGGCGGAGCAAACAGAATCAACTTAGAGCGATGAATTGCTCAGTAGTTCACACAAAGTTTCTTTTAGATAAATGGCGTTCGGGGGGGCTTTCAGTCCGCCGGGCTCGATAGAGCGAGTTGAGTCGTCGACTTTGGCGGTACCCTTTCCGACTGAAGCCAGGCTATCGGGCGCTGTACACCGAAGGCGGGCCTGGGCCCGTCAAGAGGAAAATGGACGAAAGGACGAATGTGGATGATTTTACTTCGTCTATGTTCGTCGTAGACAATTGTCAAGCTCGCAACCTGGCGTTAATAAGTTTCTTGCATATTATCCAGAAACTACTTAGATTGACGATATTATGCCGGAAATCGATCAATAATGCAACAACTTTGTCGCAGACTCACAAAACGCACTGAAAGAGCGCCATCCAGATACAATTCTTACCTGATGTGCGACTTTCCCATCCTGAACAGTGGGCGTTGATACTTTAATCTGCTGTCCCGCAAACAGACGATAGGACGAAAATTGACGACGGAAAACGCTACTTTCGTCCATATTCGTCGGCTTGTTAAGCGGAGATGCGTGATAAGCCCGTTGATGCGCCAGAAAAAGTTGCACATTGGGCACTTCTTGATTGGTGTTTGGCCAAACGAAAGGCCGCCGTTCCGCCCAAAAGCGTCACAGCGGCGCAGAAGTTAGAGTTCTATCTTCGCTCCCATCACCTCCAGGAGTTTGGCGATCCATTCGGGATGGGCGGGCCAGGCCGGGGCAGAGACGAGATTGCCATCGACATAGGCCTTGTCCACCGGAATCTCGACGTACTCGCCGCCGGCGGCGTTGATGTCGGGCCCGACCGCAGGATATGCGGTGAGTTTACGGCCCTTGATCACGCCCGCGGCCACCAAAATCTGAGCGCCGTGGCAGATGGCGGCAATGGGCTTGTTGGCCTCGGAGAAGTGGCGGGCGATCTCCAACACCCTGGGATTCAGCCGGATGTATTCGGGCGCCCGTCCACCTGGGATGACCAGGCCGTCATAATCTGCGGGATCGATCTCATCGAAAGTGGCGTTCAGGGCAAAGTTATGTCCTCGCTTCTCGCTGTAGGTCTGATCTCCCTCGAAATCGTGAATGGCCGTGCGCACCACTTCTCCCGCCTTCTTGTCTGGGCAAATGGCATGAACTGCGTACCCCACCGCGGCCAGGGCCTGGAACGGCACCATGATTTCATAATCTTCTACATAATCGCCAACGAGAAATAGCAGCTTCTTTGCAGCCATATAAGCCTCCATGAAAAGGGTAGGGGTGGGATGGAATCAGCGTCTACGTCATATTATAAGTTGCCATAACGATTTCGTCAATGGCAGGAAGAAGCCCCATAGCAAAAAACGTCCCAAGGCAGCGCCGGGGGACGTCGAAACAGGTACCCGCGACAGGATTCGAACCTGTGACACCTTGCTCCGGAGGCAAGTGCTCTATCCACTGAGCTACGCGGGCGGATTGAATTGTT
>Ga0256914_1003339_pt1 | contig 12682 bp, 12 predicted proteins | sample HulkmetaG_FD_191571 | JGI IMG/M metagenome (GOLD analysis project Ga0256914, IMG submission 191571) | Hydrothermal chimney microbial communities from Main Endeavour vent field at the Juan de Fuca Ridge, Pacific Ocean - Hulk | ecosystem: Environmental > Aquatic > Marine > Hydrothermal vents ...
TATTAATCCGTCAAGCTTGTAAGCCGCCAAAACGGGGTTCGATGTTTGCAATGCAAAAAGCAGGTTCGATTCGGTAAAAAATCCTGACGACAGGTTCTCCCCCCGCAAATATGCCAAAAGCGTGTCATCGTCATTACGGTGATAAATCAAACCGGTATTCCCGTCGCCGTTTTTCACAAACAGCACAACCCCCATCAAAACCTTGTTGCGGTTTTTTAAATAAATCCTCACATAGCTGTTTTTCTCTCCGTTTTCGTTTTGTGCGAAAACATGAAAATAATAGGCTGCCGTTTTATCAACCTTTTTAGCCTCCATTTTAAAATCAATTTTTTTATCGAAAACATTAACACCGGGGCGTACGGTAACATCTCCGAAAAAGGGGACAAAGTTTTCACCGGTAATGTTGAATTTCAAGAATTTAAGCGGAGTGTCCGAAACCACACGAACATGAACGGTTAAATGTCCCGGAACCGCAAACAAAGCGTTTTCAACCGGTTCTGCAACGGAAATCACAATTCCCTCTTCGACCTTCTCTTTTTTGCACGACAAAAAAAGGAAAGATATAAAAACAGCCGCAAGAAAGACAAAATGCCTTTTTGTGTACATTTTAACCATTGTACAAATTTAGTGATAAAATAATTTGTATCTTGGCAAAATAAAAAATAGAGGTTTTATGCTGGAAAATATCAGAATCGATAGAATTTTGTTTCTTGATATAGAAACCGTTCCCGCCTATCCCGATTACAATTCGGTACCCGGAAATTTTAAAAAATTATGGGATAAAAAAGCTGCAAAATTAAAAGGTAACAACGAAAACATAACCCCCGGAGAACTTTACCACTCTGCCGGCATCTATTCCGAATTCGGAAAAATAGTGTGTATATCATGCGGTTTTATTTCGGGTAACGGCATCCGTATCAAATCGTTTTACGGCGACGATGAAAAAATATTTTTGAAAGAGTTTGCCGAAATGTTAAACACACATTACAACGGTGACGAATATTTGCTTTGCGGACATAATGCCAAAGAGTTCGATTTTCCTTACATTGCACGCCGTATGCTGGTAAACGGAATAGAACTTCCGGAAATATTGAATCTTGCAGGAAAAAAACCCTGGGAAGTTCAACACCTCGATACTATGGAGTTGTGGAAATTCGGCGATTACAAACATTACACCTCGCTGGAATTACTTGCCGCAATTTTTGACATTCCCACACCCAAAGACGACATAAACGGGAGTGATGTATGGAAAGTTTACTGGCAAGACAACGATTTGGAACGCATTGTAAAATATTGCCAAAAAGATGTAATAACGACAATACAGCTTTTTAGAAGATATCAAGGCGAACAACCTATAAAAGAAGAGTTTATAACTTACAAATAGTATTTCAAAAAATAATTTATCAACAATTGTAAACCATTTTGTTTCATTCCATATTTTTGGAAAATGGAAAAGCAAGAAATAAAAAAACAAAAAAAGCCTGTTGGTTTCTCGCACGACAAACTCACAAACAACTACATGGAACTGGGTAAAGTTCCGCCTCAGGCTTTGGATTTGGAGGAAGCCGTTTTGGGTGCATTGATGCTCGAAGCCGATGCTGTATCGGCGGTTATCGATTTGCTAAAACCCGAAGTATTTTACAAAGATGCCCACCAAAGAATTTTTTCGGCCATATTACGACTTTTCGACAAAAACGAACAGATAGATATTCTTACGGTAACCAACGAGTTGAAAAACATGGGGGAACTCGACATGGTCGGTGGTCCCTATTATATCACCATGCTGACAAGCCGCGTTTCGTCGGCAGCAAATATTGAATTCCATACGCGTATCATTATTCAAAAGTTCATTCAACGCGAACTCATACGTATCTCGTCCAATATCATTAAAGAGGCATACGAAGATACCACCGATGTTTTGGATTTGCTTGACAAAGCAGAGCAAAATCTTTTTGAGGTATCGGAATCTAATCTGAGACGCAACTTCGACACCATGCCATCGTTAATAAAACAGGCTATCGAAAATATAGAAAACGCCAAGAATGCGGATACCGGAATAAGCGGGTTGCCTTCGGGATTTACCGATTTGGACAAGTTAACTTCGGGGTGGCAAAAATCCGACTTGATAATACTTGCCGCACGTCCTGCAATGGGTAAAACGGCTTTTGCACTATCCATGGCCCGAAATATTGCGGTAATAACAAAAAAGCCCGTTGCAATATTCAGCCTCGAAATGTCGGCCGTACAATTGGTTACACGTTTGATTTCGAGCGAGTCGGAGCTTCCTGCCGACAAGCTGAAACGGGGAGATTTGGCCGACTACGAATGGCAACAGCTAAACAGCAAAATCAACGGTCTTGTCAATGCAAATATTTTCATTGACGACACGCCGGCCCTTTCGATATTCGAACTCAGGGCAAAATGCCGCCGTTTGAAACAACAACACGATATTCAAATGGTGTTTGTGGATTATTTGCAATTGATGAAAGGGGATACACGCAACGGAACCACCGGAAACCGCGAAAATGAAATCAGCAACATCTCCAGGTCGTTAAAAGCTCTTGCCAAAGAACTCAACATTCCCGTACTCGCTCTTTCGCAATTAAGCCGTGCCGTGGAAACAAGAGGCGGGGGAAGTACATCGAAAAAACCTATACTTTCGGACCTGCGCGAATCGGGAGCCATTGAACAGGATGCCGATATCGTTATGTTTATTTACCGTGCTGAATACTACAAAATAGACGAATTTGAAGACGGCTCTCCCACAAAGGGTATTGCCGAAATTATTGTGGCTAAACACCGTAACGGTCCCGTGGGTGAAGTAAGGTTGAGATTTATCGACAGATTTGCAAAATTCGAAAGCCTGATTCCGCTTAACCTTCCTGTTCAAAACGACCCTTCGACAGGTATGATTAACAATAACATTACAATCCCGTCGAGTATGAATAATGATGATGATGATTTTACAGAAAACGACGAAAGAAATGTGCCGTATTAACAAAAGCATTTTTATTTACCATTCAAAAAAATTTATAAACAACAAAACCTTTAAGCAATGAAAAACAAATCTTTTATTAAAATTATCGCAATTGCAATTATTTTGCCGCTGTTGTCGGGTTCATTGACGGCTCAAAAAAAGATAGAGTTAAAATATAAACTGAAAGCAGGCGACAAATACAGCTATATTACAAAACTTGACCAGGACATAAACTTCGAGTCAAACGGTCAAGAGGTATCTTTAAACCAGTTGATGAATTTCTATATTACCATGAATATCGAGAAAGGTGAAAATACCGGTGATTACAAAATTGTTTCCACAATAGACAGAATTGCCATGGAACAAAAGATTTTCGGCATGGAACTGAAGTACGACTCGGACGACTCGTCAACATTTTCGTCGGGAATGGGGAAACAGATAGGCGATGAAATGAACAAACTAATCGGCAAAAGTTACAGTGTCGAGGTAGATCGTTACGGCAATATTAAAGCCATTGACATGGGTGAAATTTCGGAGAACAAAGACATCTCAGAAAATATCAACAACAATTCATCATTTGCAGTTTATCCGGCACACAAAATTGCCATAGGCGAAAGTTGGGAAACCGACATCAAACCGCTGAACAATACCGACATGAAAATACACACCAAATACACCATAACCAAAATCAAAGGCAAAAAGGCATATATCAATTTCGAAAGCACCTTAACATCACCCGATAATTCGGATTTAAAAATAAGCGGAACACAAAAAGGTAATTTAACGGTAAACAAAAAGACCGGTTGGATAACACACTCCGAAATTGATCAGGAACTTAAAATCAACATTAGTCAAGGTGGCATTGAGGTGCCGGCAGAGGTTAGCGGCACAATGGAAACAAATTCCAATAAGATAAAATAACTTTTTTATAATTTCAGATGCTTGACAACGTCGGGCATCTTGCTTTTTGCAATGTGTTCGCGCCAATATTGGCGTACATCCATTGCGGGAGCACCCATATAAACTCTACCGCCTTCAAGCGATTTGTCAACACCGGTGGTTGCCAATAGCACAGCCCGTTTGCCCACCACCACATCTTTATTTATGAGCACATTGGCCCATGTCACCACCTCATCCTCCAAAGTGGTAACGCCGGCTATGGCAGTAAAAGCTCCAATCAAACAATTTTTTCCGATAACGGTATCGTGCCCTACCTGACAATGATTATCGAACTTGGTTCCCGCTCCTATTATTGTATCGGAAGTGACCCCCCTGTCAATTGAACATAAAGCCCCTATTTCGACATTATCTTCCACAATCACCCGTCCGCACGACAAAAATTTCTTGTATCCCCCCTCGCGTTTTTGAAAATAGTATGCATCACCGCCTATTACCGAATTTGAATTTATAATGACATTATCGCCTATCAGACAATAGTCGTTTATGGATACATTGGAATGGATAATGCAATTTTTCCCTATTTTCACATTGTTACCAATAAACACTCCGGGTTGAATTACGGTTCCTTCGCCAATCTCGGCTTTATCGCTAACGGGTTTTACCGATTTTTCAAACGGGCGAAAACGTTTTATCAAAACAAGAAAGGCGTTAAAAGGGTCAGGGTGGTAAAGCAACACTTTTCCTTTTGGAGGCCTCCTCTTTTTATTAATGATTATTGCCGAAGCTTTTGAGTTTAAAACCTTTTCGTAATATTTGGGATGATCCACAAAGGTCACATCACCTTTACGCACCCTGTGAATTTCGTTCAATCCCGACACAATAACGGATTTATCTCCCGACACTTCGGCACCGATAATTTCCGAAAGGTTTAAAACATCTATGGGGGAGGGAAAATCCATTACAAAAGGGTTATTGTTTTACGCGTTCGGAATACTCGTGCGAGCGCGTATCGACTTTAATTTTGTCGCCCGTATTGATAAATAGCGGTACTTTAACCACGGCACCTGTTTCGAGCGTGGCATCTTTAAAAGTGTTTGTGGCCGTATTACCTCTCTCTCCCGGTTCGGTATATGTAACTTCCAGGGTAACATACGGAGGCATCTCGCAAAAGACCGGTGTTTCGGTCTCGGTATGAAAACCTATGGTAACCATATCGCCCTCTTTGAGCAAATCGGGAGCCGAAATCATCGATTCGTCGATAAAAGTTTGTTCGAAAGTTTCGGCATTCATAAAATGATAATCTTTTCCGTCGTTATATAAAAACTGGTATTGACGTCTTTCAACACGTTGAACATTAATTTTAACACCCGATGTAAAAGTGTTCGGGATTACTCTTCCCGTTTTTACGTTTTTCAGTTTTGTACGCACAAAGGCGGGACCTTTGCCCGGTTTAACATGCTGAAATTCCACTATTGTCCAGAGTTCGCCGTTGTGTTCTATACACAATCCGTTTCTAAAATCTGCTGTTGTTGCCATAAAAAAAATTTTTTTAAACTTCTTTAGTTCTGTTATAACCTTTCATAATACCGCGCTGCGACCGTGCAATAAAGCTGATAACTTCATCCCTGTCGGGGGTTGCGGCCAAATTGGCCTCGATAAAACGGACGGCCTGCGAAACATTACGTCCTCTCAGATAAAGGTGGCGGTAAATATCTTGAATAAAATTTATTCTGTCGTTTGTAAACCCTCTTCTTCTAAGCCCTATTGAGTTGACACCCACAAAAGAGAGGGGTTCACGTCCTGCTTTTGCAAATGGGGGGACATCTTTGCTAACCATACTGCCTCCCGAAATCATGGTATGTTTACCTATGTGAACAAACTGGTGCACGGCACTGAGTCCGCCCACTATCGCCCAATCGTCAACCTCGATATGTCCGGCCAAATTACAAGCATTTGCCAATATCACATTATTTCCTATAATACAGTCGTGGGCAATATGTACATAAGCCATAAGCAAACAGTTGTTTCCGATAACGGTTTCCCAGCTTGCTTTGGTACCGCGATTAATGGTAACAAACTCACGAATGGTAACATTGTCGCCGATTTTCACAATGGTATCTTCACCGGCAAATTTCAAATCTTGCGGTATGGCTGAAATAACCGCACCAGGAAAAATTCTGCAATTTTTCCCTATAATAGCCCCTTCCATTATTGTCACGTTGGAACCTATCCAGGTTCCCTCGCCTATTTCAACATTTTTTTCAATGTTTACAAAAGGTTCGATTACAACATTGGGAGCTATCTTAGCTTGAGGATGGACGTAAGCTAACGGCTGATTCATTACAAAAAAGTTTATTTGTTTACTTTATTTTTAACCACCTGGGCTGTCAGTTCGCCCTCCATAACCACTTTGTTTCCCACATATGCTTTTCCTTTCAATGTGCTGATACCTCTTTTTATGGGAGCTGTGAGTTCGATGGAAAAAACTATTGTATCTCCGGGAACAACTTTGGAACGGAAACGAACGTTATTTATCTTAAGAAAATATGTAGAGTATGTTTCCGGATCGGGGACATTATGCAAAACGAAAATTCCACCGGCTTGTGCCATTGCTTCCACTTGCAACACTCCCGGCATAATGGGCTCGTCGGGAAAATGCCCTTGAAAAAAGGGCTCGTCCAGCGTAACGTTTTTCAAAGCCACGATGTTTTTTTCACCCACATCCAAAACTTTATCAATCAACAAAAAAGGACTCCTGTGAGGGAGTGTCTTTTTTATTTGATTTACATCATAAACGGGTTCTTTGTAAATGTCAAAAGGCGGTTCCAGTATCATAAACTCAATTTTTTATTAAATATTAATTTTTTCATATATCACTTTTGCAAATTCGGTATTCACCTTGTGTCCGGGACGGTATGCCGTAACATGTCCCTTTATGGGTTTGCCGAGCAGTGTCAAATCACCTATTATATCCAAAAGCTTGTGCCGTGCAGGCTCGTTGTCAAAATAGAGTTCTATATTATTCAATATTCCCTCTTTTTTTACCTCAACCCTCGGCTTATTAAACAGGTCGGCCAATTCGTCGAGTTCTTCCTGTGTAACCTTTCTGTTAATAAAGATTATAGCATTATCCAAATCGCCCCCTTTTATCAAATTGTTTTTCAAAAGAAATTCCAATTCGTGCAAAAATACAAAAGTACGGCAAGGAGCTATCTGATTTTTAAAATCCTTAATATGATTCAAACGTGCCACCTGCTCGCCCAAAACCTGCGATTCGTAATCAATAACAACGGTGACTGAGAAGTTATCCGAAGGTTCTATCTCTATTTTTGTTTTTTTTCCGGGCAGTTCCCATTCTATGTGTCTGTCTATTTCTATGTAGGATCTTTCGGCGTTTTGTTCAACTATACCGGAACTTTCCAAAGCTTCCACAAAATATTTTGCCGAACCGTCCATAATGGGTATCTCCTCCATATCGATATCAATAAGTGCATTATCCACCTCCAATCCCGCAAGTGCCGCAAGGACATGTTCTATGGTATAAATTTTCACACCGTTAACCCCTATGGTCGTCCCTCTGTCGGTACTAACAACATTGGTAATACGGGCATCTATTTCAGGACTTCCTTCCAAATCGGTTCGTTTGAATTTTATGCCGTGGTTTTCGGGGGCGGGGCGGAAAGTCATTGTCCCTGTTTTACCTGTGTGGAGTCCGCGTCCGGTTATGGTAACAGGTTTCTTTATTGTTCGCTGTTTGTCCAAAATATTCTTATTTAATATGACTTAAATGCATGATGCGTGATATAAGGTGCAAAATTAATATTTTTTACCATTCAATCGGCATACCATTTTCTCTATTTGATTTTACAAATAAAAAGTTGAACTATATTTGCAATGATTATGAAGTACAAAAACGGCTTTTTTATAGTTTTTACCTCCGCTTTTATCCTTTTTTTCTCTTTTGCAAAAGGACAACCCGAAAATTATTGGAGCGTGAGCTTTAATACCGAAGCCTCTTTGCTTTCGGGTGCAGTGGTAGGTGGAAATTCGGGAATTACTTCCATTTATTATAATCCCGCCGGAATTTCCGAAATAAAAGACAAACAATTTGCCTTAAACGCAAGTCTTTTCAGTTTGGAATACGAAAAATATAAAAACGCCATTGGTGACAATCAAGATATCTCTTCGTTGCTGTTCAGAGTTCAACCCCGTTTTGTCTCGTACCTTTACCGCTTAAAATCGGATACCACGTTGAGTATCCAGTTTGTCATCTTAAACCGTAACAATTTAACTGTTAATTCATACGAAAGCGTAAACTATCCCATAAGACTGATTAACAAAGATATAGACGAAATGTATTTCGGCAGCATCGATTTTAAGAGCGATTACTCCGACTTTTGGGGAGGAGCGGGAAGCTCTTTTCAGATTAACGAAAACCTTTCGGTGGGAGCCAGCCTGTTTGTCAGCGTTAAAAACTTTTCATACTACAAAAACATTGAAATTCTGGTTAATCCCGACATGGAAAAATTTCCTGATACCCTGTCATATTATTCGGCTTCGTGGTCGATATACCAAAAACTTGAAATGTACGACGTAAGATTGCTCGGCAAACTGGGAATAAGATACAATTATAACAATTTCAGTTTCGGACTGAACATATCGCTGCCGTCGTTAAGGCTGTTCGGAAACGGCGATGTAAAAAAAACATTCTCGCAAAGCGGCATTGCCGACAGTACAACCAAATATCCCGACAGAAACTATTACGAGGTTGGGAATTACATGCTTTCGCAATTTAAAGACCCTTTTTCGGCAGCCATAGGATTGGTTTATACCACCCCTTCGAAAATCTCGAGTTGGTACTTTACCGCCGAATATTTCGGCAGAATAAAAAAGTATAAAACGGTTGACGGCACCAAATGCCTTTATTCGTGTAATAACAAAGGTAAAACAACCGATTTTTTATCATATTATTATTCGGCCAAGCCCGTTGTGAATTTTGCCCTCGGTTTTCAAACATACCTGTTGAAAAATGTGGATGCCCTGTTCGGATTTCGCACCAATTTCAATCCGCGAAAAAAAATCTTCGACAATACGACGGAAAACTCTCTTAACGAGTTTATAAAAACATCGGTTAACACATATTACTTTACCGGCGGGGGACAATTCAGATACAAAAAAACCAAATTCTTGGTCGGACTACAACTGGGAACAGGTCATTCCAAAAAAAATCTGCAGTTTGTTAACTTCTCCGACGTTGAACTTTTCGATAACGAAACAAATCTTGCCCTCCAAGGAAAGCGGCAAAATAACATGACCCACACATATGTAAGTTTGAGTCTGTTTCTCGGCTTTGTCCTGGGTTTTTAATAAAAACAAATTAAAACAGCATTCAACGAATAAAAGCCAACCAAGTGTATCGGCCTGGATATAAAGCGCTTATAAGTATTCGGGGTCTATTTTTAAGCAATGTCTTGTCAAATAAAAATTTAATGTACATTTGGCGGCTCAAAAAAAATATTTTCACTTTTTGTAACTATTACAAGTAAAAAGGAGTTTAAAAAAGAAAATTAACAGAAAAACAATGAGCAATAACAAACCGAGAGTAATAAAAGATTACGACAAACTGGACAAAGAACTTCAAGAAAAGATAAAATTAACCTATCCCGAAGGGTTCAGCGAACATCTTGTGTATTATACCAACAAAGAAGGCAAGTTGGTTACGGCATTGCCATTTGAAACTTCCGACAAATACTATTTGATAAAGATGACCGTTGAAGAGGCGGAAGCAATAATTTTAGACGACGACGACTACGATGACGACGGCATTTTAAAAAGTGAAATTCATGAAACTTACGAGGACAAATATCCGGATATAGAAAATCTTAACGAAGACGAAGAGCCTCCCGACGACGTCATCGAACCGAATATTTAAGCGTCTCCCTTTTCACTTTTATATAACTGTACTCCCTCTTTTGCCAGTCCGTTTATTGTCGGATTGAGCATAAAGGATGAAACATGCCATTGAAAACCGAAATATTCGCTTATCTCTTGTTCCAAAGTAACGGCCGACAGTGAGTCTATGCCGTATGCCATTATCTCTTTGTTTAAGTCTATCTCTTCTTTCTTGAAATGCTGATTGCGCACTATCCAATCAACCAGCCACTCTTTTATATTTTCTTCGGTTGGCACAACACTGCTGTTGCCGTTTTCATGTTTTGGGTTTTGCTCCGGCTCTTCCTGTTTTTCCCAAATTGCCACAACGTTAAGATTATTGTTTAAGTAGTCGTAACGGGTTTGTCGCCGTTGTATTTTGCCGCTCGATGTTAAGGGGATACTGCCTGTACGTATCAAAACAACTGCATAAACTTCAAGTTCGTGTTCGTCGGCAATTGCGCTTCGAATTTTATCAAAAACATCATTGTAGTCGGCATTCCTCAAAGCTGTACGTTCCAATTCCTGAACAACCACAAGTTTTTCGATGCCCTCTTTCAAAATCGAAAAAGCGGCTCCGGCATTTGAACGCAAAGATGAATGCGACCTTTCGACCGTATATTCAATATCGGACGGATAATGATTTACCCCGCGTATTATTATCAAATCTTTTAACCTGCCCGTAATGTAAAGCTCGTTTTCGTAAACAAAGCCGAGGTCACCGGTACGCAAATAAGGGCCATCGCCGTTGTTTTTCAAATATGCCTCAAAAGTACGTTTCGTCTCTTCGGGTTTGTTCCAATAACCTTTTGCCACGGTAGGACCTTTAATCCAAATTTCGCCAACCTCCATATCCTTGGCTTTTTCAAAAGTTTTGTGGTTAACAATAATCAATTCCGTTTCAAGCCAGGTATGTCCGCAACCTACCAGGTCAACGGTTTTTTCACCGTTACCGGAGACAGGCTCCACAATGTTTTCCCACAATTTATCCTGTTTTACCTTTAAAAATTTCGGGGGGTCTTTCTGATAACCTCCAGTGGCAATAAGAGTAGTTTCAGCCATTCCGTAAACGGGGTAAAGTTGTTGAGGTTTTGCACCGCACGAAGCAAATGCACGGGGAAATTTCTCCATAGTATATTTTCTGACGGGCTCGGCACCACAATAGAAAGTGTTTATACTGCTCAAGTCGAGTTCTTTTTTCTCTTCTTCGCTTATTTTTTCAATGCAATAATCAAAACCGAAATTGGGACCACCGCCCACCGTGGCTTTATACTTTGTAATAGCTTTCAACCACTTGAAAGGACTTTTCAGAAATTCTACGGGAGGCATTCCTATATTGACTCCCCCAAGGTAAGCCGCTTGCAATATGCCGCCAATAAGACCCATATCGTGAAAAATGGGCAACCAGTTCATCCCTATGGTGGTTTCGCGCGTAAACTCAAAAGTTTGATGAATATATTCCGAATTGTAGAAAAGGTTAAGTTGCGTTAACATAACCCCTTTCGGGTTTCCCGTTGAACCCGATGTATATTGAATAAGAGCAACATCATCGGGAAAAATCTCCGTTTCGACCCAACGGCTCGCATATTGGTCGTCTATATCTTCGTATATTATCCATTTTATGTCGCGCAAAAGAGTATTGCCGGCAAAATTTCTCTCAATATCTTTAAAAACCTGCCTCGTTACCACGGCAATTTTTGCTCCGGAATCTTCAATTATGGAGAGCAACCTGTTAAGGTTACGGTTACGGCGCGGCGGATATGCAGGAACGGCTATCATGCCGCTGTAAAAACATGCAAACAACGAAGCCACATACCTTAACCCGGCAGGAAACAGCAATAATACCCTGTCGCCCTTTTTGCCAAACGATTGCATGGCCGCACCTATGGCTTTCGAGCGTATGTCGAGAGTGCGATAATTCAACGACTCGCTTTCGTCAACACCGTTTTCCAAAAATCTAAAGATTACCGTATCCGGTTCTATTTCGACACGTTTACGTATTATTTCGATATATGTTTTGCTGCTTAATACAACGGGATCGTTGTAATTTTTCAAAAAAGAGTATGCCATTTCTTTAATATTTCCTGCAAAAATACTCTTTTTTAAGGCTTATCAACCACTATTACTATTTCTCCTTTTATGTTTTTTTCTTTGAAATATTCTATCACTTCGGTAATGGTACCCCGTACCGTCTCCTCATGAATTTTTGTCAATTCCCTCGAAACGGAAACTCTCCGGTTTTTGCCGAAGTATCCGGCAAATTGCTCTAATGTTTTCACCAAACGGAAAGGCGATTCGTAAAAAACAAGTGTATAGGGCATGTCCGAAAGCTCTTCAAGTCTTGTTTTTCTTCCTTTTTTATGGGGTAAGAACCCTTCGAAAAAGAACCTTTCGGTTGGGAAACCCGAATTTACAAGTGCGGGCACAAAAGCTGTGGCTCCGGGTAAACTCTCAACCTCAACCCCCCTGTTAATACATGCCCTAACCAGCAAAAAACCTGGATCGGAAATCCCGGGCGTGCCTGCATCGGTAACCAAAGCAACGGTGCTTCCCGAAACTATCGTATCGACTATGCCGTCAACAATCTTGTGCTCGTTAAAAATGTGATACGATTTAAGGTTATTTTCAATGCCGTAATGTTTCAACAGTTTTTTTGTGGTGCGGGTATCTTCCGCCAAAATATTGTCCGCCTCTTTAAGAACACGTATTGCTCTTAGCGTTATATCTTCGAGATTGCCTATTGGTGTCGGTACCAAAATAAGTTTCGACATGATTTAATTTTTCAGCGTTTTCATGTATGTTGTCAGTAATCTGAAAAGTCCTTCATATGCCGTAAACGGAAAACCTGTTGCATTATCTTCGGGCACATGGTAG
>Ga0256914_1003340_pt1 | contig 12681 bp, 10 predicted proteins | sample HulkmetaG_FD_191571 | JGI IMG/M metagenome (GOLD analysis project Ga0256914, IMG submission 191571) | Hydrothermal chimney microbial communities from Main Endeavour vent field at the Juan de Fuca Ridge, Pacific Ocean - Hulk | ecosystem: Environmental > Aquatic > Marine > Hydrothermal vents ...
TTGGCTCGAGTGCTTGTGTCGATTGAGTCGGGAGGCGGCACGGGGCAGTTGGAGTTGGTGGGCGGGGAGACGGTGGCGTGTCTCTCGTTCAAGGCGGGGCGTTTGGTCGGGGCGGACTGCCGGAGTGGTCCGTTGGCGCTCACCACGTTGGTGCGGAGCAAGGGGTTGGCGGCCCAGGAAGCGTTGACCGAGCTGGCTGCGCGTGGGCCGGTGAACTTCGAGACGCTGGTCGCTGCTGGATTGCTTTCTCCTCACCAGGTGCCGGATCTGGTCAAGGAACAGGCCATGAACCTGGTCCGTTGGGGGGTGGGCACTGGCAAGGGGGACTACCGGTGGATCGAGGGCGCCCGGCCCAGGTCCGGTGGTTTTCCCACCGGTCTCAGTCTGCTTCGGGCCGTGATCGACGCTGTGGAAGCTGCCACCTCGCACGTTTTGCCCGGTTCCCTGGGGGCCACCGTGGTCTCGGTGCCGCCTGCCTTGAAGCAGAGGCTCAAGCAGCAGGGGCTGCAGCCTCTGGAATTGCGGGCCATCCACCTCCTGGACGGACAGCGGTCGGCTCAGGCCATCGTCGACATGCTCGGTGCCGGGGATCCAGAACGCGCCCGCGTGGTGGCCGGGTTCATTCGGGCGGTGCATTTGCTCTCTCCTCCGGATGAGGAAGCAGGTCAGCGCTCCGTCGTCGACTGGGAGGAGAAAAAAAGAGAACTCGAGGAGGTACTCGACAAGATGGAGGGCGCCGACCCGTTTGGGGTGCTCGAGGTGACCGCTGACACGCCGCAGTCCGAGATTCGAGCCCGTTTCTTCGCTCTCTCCAAGCAGTATCATCCGGACCGGTATCATGCGGCCGGGGAAGAGGTGGTGCGCATTGCCCAGGAGATCTTCACCCGCGTTCAGGAAGCATACGACATCGTGGGAGACCCGCGTAAGCGGGAGGAATACACGAAGAAGAAGGAGACGGAAGAGGAAGGCGGGCTGAATCCTCGAGCCCTGATCGCAGCCGAGATTGCCTTCAGCAAGGCGACCCTCTTCCTGCGAAACAAACACTACGCCAAGGCCCGGGAGGCTTTGGAGGAGGCGGTTCAGCTCAATCCTCATGAGCCTGAATACCGTTGTCACCTGGCCTGGGCCACCTACCTGTCGGACCCGAGCACCTATGTGGATGCGGTCAAGACGCTCCATGGGATCCTCAAGGAATATCCCAACCTCGACAAGGGATTCTACTTTCTGGGCAGTATTCTGAAGGCCCGGAAGGAGCTTCACCAGGCCGAGGCGGCTTTCAAGCGGGCCGTGGCTGCCAATCCGGACAACGTGGAGGCCAAGCGGGAGCTTCGCTTGATGGCCATGAGGCGTGAAAAAGGAGGCGGGAAAAAAGGGGGCGGCAAGGGTTTCCTGGGCCGCTTCCGCCGCTCGTAGCGCAGGAGGGACCGGATGGCGGAACGTCTCCGCAAGTACCTGGAGTACAAGATCGTGGAAACCAGCGCCGTGCACGACCTCGGCCTCGAGGCGATAGTCAATGAGTGGGTGAAAAAGGGCTGGCAATACGATGGGATGCAGTTTGCCATGCATCCGTCCTCGAGGCGGCCCACCATGGCCTTTGTCCTTTTCACCCGCGAGGCCGTTGAGGAAGAGCACGAGGGAGGAGACGAGGCGTAGCCACGGGGTGGTTCGGCCGGTGGAAACAGGACCATCGGCCTGGAGCCTTCAATTCAGTCGGGTTGATCCGCCCGCAACCGGGGATTCTTCCATGTCCGAAGAGCTTGTCCTGATCGACGGGACCAACTATGCATTTCGTGCCTTTTTTGCCATGCCGCCCATGTCCACCTCGAGCGGCTTTCCCACCGGGGCGCTGTTTGGGTTCAGCAAGATGTTGCTGTCTTACCTGTTGGGCAAGTATCCCCCCAGCCATATCGCGGTCGCGTTCGACCCCCCGGCTCCTTCGTTTCGAAAAACCATCTATCCCGAGTACAAGGCCCAACGAAAGCCTGTGCCCCAGGAACTCCTCGACCAACTCCCACACGTGCGGCGCCTGACCGAGGCGCTCGGCGTGCGCTACTTCGAGGTCGACGGATTCGAGGCCGACGACATCATCGCCACGATCGCAACCCGAACGGCCCGTGAAGGGGTCGCTGTTCGAATCGTGAGCACGGACAAGGACTTGATGCAGCTTGTTTCGGAACGGGTCGTCACCGAGGACACGATTCGGGGTGTGATATACGACCGGGAAACCGTGGAGGACAAGTGGGGGGTCCCGCCCGAGCGACTGCGTGACCTGTTCGCGCTCCAGGGCGACAGTTCGGACAACATCCCCGGGGTTCCCGGGATCGGACCCAAGAAAGCGCGGGCGTTGCTCGAGCAGTTCGAGACGGTCCCCAATCTGCTGGCCCAGGTTGACCGTATCGAGAATGCGCGGATCCGCAAGTTGGTTGAGGCGCACCGGGATGCAGTGGAACTGAGCTACAGGCTGGTGGCCCTGCGGACCGACGTGCCGATCGAGTATGATCTGTCCGATCTCCGTCTGATTCCGCCGAGGGCGGAGCGATATGTGCCGGTGCTGAAGGAGCTGGAGTTTCGGACGCTGATCCGGGAGATTGAGGAGGAGGAGAGGCGGATTCCGGAGGCGTCGGTGGTACCAGTGAGGGGCGGGTCCGGGGTTGCGGAGGTGGAAGCGGCGATGGCCGGAGCCGAGACGGTGGGTATTGAGACGGTGGTGACCGATGGAGGTTCCGGGGAGGAGTTGAGCCTGTTTTTGTCCACGGAGGCCGAGCGGGTGTGGCAAGTGGTTGTTCGGTCGGACATCCAGGATGCGCCGGAGGTTCGGTGGGTGCGTTCGGTGCTTTCCGGGGGTCGGGTGGGCAAGGTGGGCCATGATCTCAAGCGTGTGATTTCGGATGCGTCCCGGTTTGGGCTTTCGGTTCGGGCTCTGGCCGGTGATACGATGGTGGCGGCGTATCTTCTGGACTCCTCCAAGGGGCGCTACCCGTTCTGGAAGGTGTTCGAGTCCTCGACCGATTGCTTGTGCCCTCGAGTTCTGATGGGTGGAATGTCGCCACAGCAAGCGGCCTGTGTGCTGCGGGTGCACGATGTGCTGGCAGCGCGGCTGGAGCAGGACGAGATGATGGAGCTGTATCGGCGGATCGAGCTTCCGCTGATTCCGGTGTTGGAGCGGATGGAACGGTGGGGGATCCGGGTGGATGTGGCGCGTTTGCGTGCCCTGTCGAAAGAGCTTGGTGATGCGTTGTCGGAATCGGAGGCGCGGATTCATGCGTTGGCCGAGGAGCCGGTCAATCCGGCCTCTCCGAAACAGCTTCAGCGCATTCTGTTCGACAAGCTGAAGCTCCGCGTGGTGAAGAAGACCAAGACCGGGCCGTCCACGGATCAGTCGGTCCTGGAGGAGCTTGCGTCGGAGCACCCGTTGCCGGCGGAGATTCTCAAGTTCCGGTCGATTGCGAAGTTGAAGAACACGTACGTGGACCCTTTGCCGGAGCTGGTGGATCCGGTCACGTCGAGGATTCATACCTCGTTCAACCAGACCGTGACCGCCACCGGCAGACTGAGTTCCTCGGATCCGAATCTGCAGAACATTCCGGTACGGGAAGAAGAGGGGCGTCGTATTCGGGAAGCGTTCGTGGCCGAGCCCGGGTACCGGCTTTTGTCGGCCGACTACAGTCAGATCGAATTGCGGCTTCTGGCCCACTTTTCAGGGGATCAGGCGCTCAACGATGCCTTTTCGCGGGGCCTTGACGTGCATGCGGCGACGGCGGCGGAGGTATTCGGTGTGCCATTGGACCTGGTGACGCCCCAGATGCGGCGTTCGGCGAAGGCCATCAACTTCGGCATAGTGTACGGAATGGGTCCGTACCGGCTGGCTCGAGACCTTCGGATTTCGAGGAAGGAGGCGAAGCGGCACATTGAGCGCTATTTCGAGCGGTATGGTGGTGTGCGGGCCTATCTGGACGAGACACTGGCGAAGGGGCGGGAACGGGGATATGTTACCACGTTGTTCAAGCGGCGGCGCTACTTGCCGGAGCTGAGGGCGTCGAGCAGGCAGGTGCGTCAGGCGGCGGAGCGGATGGCCATCAACATGCCCATCCAGGGGTCTGCCGCGGACATCATCAAGCTGGCGATGATTGCCGCCGAGGAGCGTCTGAACCAGGAGGTTCCCGCGGCCCGTTTGCTCCTCCAGGTGCATGACGAACTGGTGCTGGAGGTGCCCGAGGATCAGGTGGAGCGGACGGCCAAGGTGGTGCGGGAGTGTATGGAGAACGTGGTCCGGCTGAAGTGCCCCCTGGTGGTGGATGTGGGGCATGGAGCCAACTGGGCGGAGGCGCATTGATTACACGGACCATTGTTCGCATTGCGATGAATAAACTCTCCAGTGTTTCGTCCGATTCAACGGGAGGCGGATCGCGGGCGAAGCGTCGGCGGCGACGTGTGACCGGCGTGCACGGGGGACGGCCGTCTCCGGACCGGGATTTGCATCTGGTGGAACGAGCGCGCCGTGGGGATCGGAACGCCTTTCGGCAGTTGGTGCTGGCCTACCAGGAGCGCATTTTCGTGGTCGTGCGTGGCATGGTGCGCAACCAGGAAGATGCGCGGGACATTGCGCAGGAGGTTTTCATCAAGGCATATGCCTCGCTGGATTCGTTTCGTGGTCAATCGTCATTCTATACCTGGCTTTACAGGATAGCGGTGAACATGGCCATCGACTTCCGGCGGAAGATGGATCGGAAGCAGGAATCGGAGTATGACGATCGGCGCGAGGCTGATGGAGCGGAAGGCGCGTTTGTGCCGGACGCGACGCGGCTTTCGCCTGAGCGTGCATTGAAGGACAAGGAGTTGGGACGTCACATCATGGCGGCCGTGGCGCGTCTTCCTGAGGAGCAGCGGACCGCGATTGTGCTCAGGGAACTGGAGGGGCTCTCTTACAAGGAGATCGCCGAGGTGATGAAGTGCTCCCAGGGCACGGTGATGTCGCGGCTTTTCTACGGACGCAAGAAGCTTCAGGAGAGCCTGAAAGACTTCCTCTGACCGTGGAGGGAGGAGAGGGCAGTGAAGAAGAGCAAGCACCTGTCGAGCCTGGAAGAGCAACTCACGCGGTACCTGGACGGCGAGATGTCGCCGGAGGAGGCGGATCGTTTCGAGGCCCGGATGGAAACCGACCCCGTTTTGCAGGCGTCCCTTGAGGGCATGGCTCGACTGGGTGACCTGTTGAGAGCGGGCGGTCGTGCAGAGGTCTCGGAGATGGATTTCTCCGGTTTCTGGGAGGGCGTGGAATCTCGTATCGAATGGGTGCCGGCCGAGTCGGCGCGGCCCCAGGGATCTCGGGCCGGTTCCGGGTGGTGGACGCGCGTCAAGGCCTGGTTCTGGGAGACTTCCTGGCGGCCGGTCGCGGTGGGGACGTTGGTGGGGGCTCTCCTCCTTTCGATGATCCTGCCCCGGTACCTGGTTGAGCAGGAGCGGGACAGCGGGCTTTTCGCCGAGAAGGATCCCTACATCCAGGACGGTGAGATCGTGGAAGGCGAACTTGAGACCTCTTCCGGCACCGAGCAGGATGTGGTGGTGGCCTCCAACGACCGGGTCGTCAACACCGATGGCGTGGAAGTGGTGAGCGTCTCCGAGGGGGCTTCGGTATACGTGGTCAACGGCGCCACGATCATCTGGGTCACCGACGAAGATGGCGGAGAAGGGGCAGCGATATGAAATGGGGCAGCATTTCCATGGTCGCCTGGGGGGTGGCGCTGGCCATCAGCCTCCTCCCATGGATTGCCGGTGCCCAGGCGGGACCGGGTTCGGGACATCGCGGTGGAACGGTGGGCCTGGCAGCGTCCTCCACGGTGACCCCGCAGGTCGCCCAGCGGGTTGGCCCTCCGCCGCCCCCGGCCGCACGACGGGGGCCCTTCCGTCGGCCGGTGGAAATTCGGATGATGGTCATCCACGCCAGCAACGACTTCGTCGGATATGACCGGGCCATCGTGCACCTGCGGCGTCACCTGGCCTTTCTCAACTATCGCGGGTTCAGACTTCTTTACCAGAACGAGGTCCTGCTGCGACCCGGAGCCACGCGCCGGATGGGGCTGTTTGATGGCAATACCATTGAAGTCACCCTGAAATCGGCCACCTGGGAAAGGGCCGAGCTGCACATTCGGATGTTCAATCGGTCCAGACCTTCCGTTGCTCTGCTGGACACCATCGTTCTGGTCACGCGACGCGGAACATTTTTCGTCGGTGGTCCCAGGTACAACGGGGGGGTTTTGATTCTGCCCATTACCGCGTGGTATTGACCTCGGCGCCCCGGGCCGAGACCGGAGCCGGGCGCCAGGCCCGGTCGAATCGGATCGTGCGGCCCGCAACGCTTCGGACGGGTGCTCCCGCCATGAGAAATGCCCAACTTCTTATCGTGACCCTGTTGCTGGGCCTGGTGGCATGTGCTGGTCCTCGCACCGAGTCGCGACCTTCCGTTCCCAGACACCCGTTGACCCGGTGGCACAAGGTATTTCGGGGGGGCACACCTTGGAGATTGACCGCAGACGGCGTCGAGATCAAGGGAATCGGTGTCCCGAGGACACCGGGAAAGCCACGAACCGTCACCTGGATCTGGGAGACCTACCATCAGGCCATCGACCGCTGGTCTGCTCACTACGCTGTCCCAGCGGAACTCATCGTCGCCATCATTGCCACCGAGGCAGTACCAGCTCGAGGTGCGCCGGGGTACACGCGGAGTCCGGAGAGCCTTCGGCGCGAGGGCGGGTACGTCTCAGTGGCCCGAACGCCGCACCTGCTCGCCGCAGGCCTCATGCAGACCACCATTGCCACCGCCCGGGCCGTGATGGAGCGGGAAGGTGTGGCCCCGGCCAGGATTGATGATCGGTGGCTGTTCGATCCGGATCATGCCATTCGAGCAGGAACGGCCTATGTGGCCTTGCAGGCTCGAGGCGAGATGTGCAACCTGGCCACCATGCTGGATCCCCCGGTGGCGGTGGCGGCCTATCATGCTGGCGGGGTCTTTCGTATGGGTGGACGGAACAACATCTGGAAAATGCGTCAGTACCCGCGGCGGACCGGGCGCCATCTGGATCGTGCCATGGCCTTTTTCAACGATGCGGTGGCCGCCCTGGAGCATCATCCGGTACAGCCCACCTTTACCTACCGCTGGTTCGTTCGGCACCCACCGCCCTGGCCACGTCACGGATGAGCGGTTCGAATACGACAATGCACCCAGGCAGGAACGGAAATGGAGCAACGGGGACAGGCAGCCTTTTTCGACCTTGACCGCACGCTCATCGCGGTCAACAGTGCGGCGTTGTGGATTCGGTACGAGTATGCGCAGGGGCGGATCAGCCGAGGTCAGCTTGCCGAGGCTGTGTTCTGGTTTGCCGGATACCGTGTCGGGCTGGTGGAGGTGGAGGTGGGGATCCGGCGAGCGGCGGCGAGCATGCGGGGTCGGGTGGAGGCCGAGGTGGATGCCGCGGTTCAGGCCTGGTTCGACGATGCCATCAGTCCGACCTTCCTGGTGGAAGGGCGGGAAGCAGTGGAGGCACATCGGGCACAGGGGCATGCGGTGGTCCTGCTCACCAGTTCTTCCCCGTACATCAGTGGCCTCGTCCAGAAGGAGTTGAACCTGGATGATGTGCTTTGTACGCGGTTCGAGGTGAAGGACGGGGTGTTCACCGGTCGGATCGTGCCACCGGTCTGCTACGGAGAGGGCAAGGTCGCCGCTGCTTCGGCCTGGGCGCTTGAGGCCGGGGTGGACCTGTCCAGGAGCTACTTCTACACCGACTCGCACTCGGATTTGCCCATGCTCGATGCGGTGGGACATCCTCGGGTCGTGAACCCGGACCCGAGGTTGGCTCGAGTGGCCAGGAAGCGGGGGTGGCGGGTCCTCCGGTGGGCACGGACCGGGCCGATCGTTCCTCGAGCCGGGGAGTCGTCCGGGGGTTTGTGATCGGGGGTGCGGTCGGTTGAGGGGGGGTCAGGAGGCGATGGCTGCCACCACGTCGTAGACGGCGTCCAGGGCATTCGCAAGCTGGTCCGGGGCGCGGCCTCCGGCCTGGGCGAGGGTGGGACTGCCGCCGCCTCGCCCCTCGATCCTGGGCGCCAGTTCCTGCACGATACGGCGGGCCGGGAACCGGTCCTTGAGGTCACCGGTGACCGAGACCAGCAGGGTGGCCTTGTCGTTCTGGCGTGCGCCGAGGCACACGATGCCGCTGCCGAGGCGATCTCGCAGCCGGTCCGCGCGCGACCGGAGGGCCTTGGGGTTGTCAGCCTCCACCTCGACGCTCAGCACCTGCACCCCGGCGACGGTCCGGGTTCGGGCCGCCAGGTCAGGGCCGGTTTCACCCTCGGCGATTCGCTGCTTGAGTGTCTCGATGGTTCGATCCCGGTCTCGAATTTCCTCCAGGAGTCTGCGCACCTTGCCCGGGAGGTCCCCGGGGGTGACCTTGAGCGTGTCACACAGGGTGCGCAGGTGTGTCTCGTGATCCCGGAGGCGCTCGAGCACGCCGAGGCCGGTCACGGCCTCGATGCGGCGTACGCCGGCCTGGATACCGCCCTCGGACACGAGCCGGAACAGCCCGATCTGACCTGTGCGGGCCACGTGGGTGCCCCCGCACAACTCCGCGCTCACACCGGGGACTTCCACGACGCGGACCGTGGCGCCGTATTTCTCGCCGAAGAGTGCGGTCACGCCCTGGGCCATGGCCTCCTGGAGGGGTCGTTGAGACACCTCGAGGGGGTGGTCTTCAAGGATCCGTTCGTTGATCCAGTCCTCCACGGCCGTCCGCTCTTCTGGAGACAGGGGCTTGAAATGGACGAAGTCGAACCGGAGCCGGTCCGGGGCCACCAGGGAGCCGCGCTGAGCCACGTGGGGGCCGAGGCATGCCCGGAGCGCCGCCTGCAACAGGTGCGTGGCCGTGTGGTTGCGTCGAATGGCGGCTCGACGCGGCGCGTCCACCTCGAGCAAGACCCAGTCGCCCACCTGCAATCGGCCGGTTTCCACCTTGCCCCGGTGCACAATCAGGCCATCCACTGGTGTTTGGGTGTCGGCGACGCGAAACGCTGCCCCGGCCTCTTGCTCCGGAGTGTTCCCGGAAACCAGCCCTGCCTGGAGTGGACAGGGATCCCCTACCTGCTCGAGGGGCAGGATGCAGCGGATCCGACCCGTATCGCCAACCTGGCCGCCGGACTCTCCATAGAACGGCGTCACCTGGACCACCAACTCGCCCGTGTCGCCCTTTGACAGCACAGGAACGGAGCGGCCGTCCTGTACCAGTGCCAGGATGGGGGCCACCGCGCGGGTCCCGTCGTACCCCACGAACTCGGACGCGATCCCTGCCGCCTTGAGTTCCTGGTATACACTGGATACGGCTTGCTCGCCCGAGCCTTTCCAGGCACTGCGGGCCATCGCCCGCTGTCTCGATAGCTGAGCTTCGAAGCCGTCCAGGTCGACCTCGAGTCCATCCTCGGCCGCGATGATCTGGGTCAGGTCCAGGGGGAAACCGTAGGTGTCGGACAGCAGAAAGGCGAATTCCCCGGACAGTTCCTTTTTTCCGTCGGCGCGCACGCGCTGCGCTTCCTCCCGGTAGAGGCGCAGTCCCTTGTCCAGTGTCTCCGCGAATCGCTCCTCCTCGTTTCCCACCACTTCCAGCAGGTAGCTCTCCCGATCCTTCAGTTCCGGGAACGCGTCGCCCATGACCTCCACCACTTTCTCCACCGCCCTGTGCAAGAACGGCCCGCGCAGGTCCAGCTTGACTCCGTGTCGAATGGCCCGGCGCATGATCCGGCGCAGCACATAACCTCGAGCCTCGTTGGAGGGGACCACCCCGTCGCCGATCAGGAAGGCGGTGGCCCGCGCGTGGTCTGCGATGACGCGCATGGACACGTCATGCGCCTCGTTCCGACCGTAAGGGATACCGCACAGGCTCGACACCACCTCGATGATGGGCATGAACAGGTCCGTATCGTAATTGCTGCGCTTGTCCTGGAGCACTGCGGCCAGCCGCTCCAGCCCCATACCCGTGTCGATCGAGGGTCGAGGGAGTTCGGTCATCGTGCCGTCCGAGGCCCGTTCGTACTGCATGAACACGAGGTTCCAGATCTCGAGGAATCCTTCCGGGTCTCCGTCCGGGCCGGCCGGGTTGAGTCCGTGTCCGTCCCTGGCCATCAGGTCGAGGTGGATTTCGGAGCAGGGGCCACACGGGCCGGTGTCGCCCATGGCCCAGAAGTTGTCTTTTTCCCCCATGCGCACGATGCGTCGTTCCGGGAGGCCCACCACTTCCCGCCACAGTGTGAACGCCTCCTCGTCGTCGCGAAAGATGGTCACCCAGAGCTTGTCCCCATCGATGCCGTAGACTCGAGTCAGCAGGTCCCAGGCATAGTAGATGGCCTCGCGCTTGAAATAGTCTCCAAAGCTGAAATTGCCGAGCATCTCGAAAAACGTGTGGTGCCGGGGCGTCACCCCCACGTTCTCCAGATCGTTGTGCTTCCCGCTGACACGCAAACACTTCTGCACCGAGGTCGCCCGGGTGTAGCCCCGGCGCTCCTCCCCGGTGAACACATTCTTGAATTGCACCATCCCCGCATTCGTGAAAAACAGCGTGGGATCGTTCCGCGGAATCAGGGGTGAGCTTTCGACCACCGTGTGATCGTGCTTGGCAAAATAGTCCAGGAAGGACCGGCGAATCGTGGCACCATCCATGTCGCGTGCAAGCTCCTTGTCATGTCGGTTGGCGGCGGTTCGGCCGCCCGTTGCTAAGCTTCTCCGTGTTGAGTGCCGACAGGTCCGGCTCCGCACCGTCCTCTCCCATCACATCCCAGTCGTCGGAGGAGGAAATGCCGCTGAGCCGAAGTGCAAAGTCGTCCGGATTGGAACTCTGGTGCATGGCCTCCTCGACCGTCACCAGTTTCTGCTTGACCAGGTCGTAGAGGGACTGGTCGAACGTCTGCATCTCGTATTCCATCTGACCTCGAGCGATCGCGTCATGAAGCTCACGCGTTCTCGCCGGATCTTCGATCAGTTCGCTCACCCGTCCCGTGTTCCGCATGATCTCCATGGCGGGTACCCGGCCCTTCTTGTCGGCTCGAGGCACCAGCCGCTGGCTGATCACCGCGGTCAGAACCGACGCCAGGAGCAGACGGATCTGTTGCTGCTGGTGAGGGGGGAACGACATCACAATCCGGTTCACGGTCTCGCTTGCGTCCAGTGTGTGCAGCGTGCTGATCACCAGGTGACCGGTCTCGGCCGCCGTCAGCGCTGTCTGGATTGTGTCCGGATCCCGCATCTCACCCACCAGAATCACGTCCGGATCCTGCCGGAGCGCCGCACGAAGACCCTGCGCAAAGCTCGCGGTGTCCACCCCGACTTCCCGCTGGTTTATCAGCGAACGCTTGTCACGAAACACAAACTCGATCGGATCCTCGATGGTCATGATGTGCGCCGAACGCTGCGTGTTGATATAGTCGATCATCGCGGCCATTGTGGTCGACTTCCCGCTCCCGGTCGTCCCGGTCACAAGAATCAGTCCACGCCGCTCCAGCGCGATCTTCTCCACCACCTTGGGAAGGTGAAGCTTCGATATGTGCGGCACCGTCGCCGGAATCGTCCGCAGGACCATCCCGATGAATTGCCGCTGCATGAACACGTTGACCCGGAACCGACCGTGCCCTCGGATCGCATGCGCAAAGTCTGCATCGTGCGTCCGCGCAAACTCCTGCTGCTGCTCCGCGGTCATGATACTGTGCGACATCCGGTACGTGTCCTCCGGCGTGAGCCGCTCCACGTCCCGCAGCGGAAACAGGCTCCCATCAATGCGAAACAGGGGCGGCAGTCCCACTTTCAAGTGCACGTCCGATGCGCCCGCCTTTTCCGCGAATGTCAGGATCTCGTTCAGTTCCATGGTCACTGCCCCGTTCACAAGCTCTGCTTGCCTGCCTTGCACTTCCGAGTGCCCTAATATAATCGGGGATGAGGAAAAAAGCCACATTCCCGGCAGCAGGTCCCTGGAAGCCTCGTTTCCGACTCCGCCAGACCCTGGCTCCTTCGAGTTGGTCGCCTCCCCCGAGGCTCGGGATGTAACACAGGCTACCAAACGGGAGGGGAGCGGCCCCCGCCACTTGACCTTGCCCCGTGGATGGTTACGTTGAAATGGAACCGATTTGGTCCACATTGAACGCCACGGGGGAGCAACTCGTGATTCGGATGAGCAGACTGACAGATTACGCCGTTGTGGTTTTGACCCGGATGGCGCTGTGTCCTGGTCGTCCGGCCTACACGGCAGCGGAACTGGCTGACCAGAGCGGCGTTCCTGCGCCGACGGTGGTGAAGGTTCTGAAGCAGTTGGCGCGTGCAGGCATTGTGGCAGCGCAGCGGGGGGCTCGAGGAGGGTATCGTCTGGCGAGGTCGCCTGGCGAGGTGACGTTGAAGGAGATCATTGGTGCGTTTGACGGTCCGATTCGAATTGCGGACTGTGTGGGTGGAGGGGGTCGCGGATGTCGTATTGAGGAGACGTGTCCGACTCGAGGGGTGTGGGAGCGTGTGAACGAGGCGATTGTGGACACGTTGGGGGGGATCACGTTGGCGGAGATGTGTGCCAATCCTGTGGTGCCGGCGCCGGCGAAGCTGGAGCCTCGGGCCGGTGGGATGATGGTGTGAAGGGGCGTTTCGAGGTTTCAGGAACGGAGAGGGAA
>Ga0256914_1003341_pt1 | contig 12680 bp, 10 predicted proteins | sample HulkmetaG_FD_191571 | JGI IMG/M metagenome (GOLD analysis project Ga0256914, IMG submission 191571) | Hydrothermal chimney microbial communities from Main Endeavour vent field at the Juan de Fuca Ridge, Pacific Ocean - Hulk | ecosystem: Environmental > Aquatic > Marine > Hydrothermal vents ...
CTTCTCCTCTATGCCACCAAAAATAGAAAAAAGCTCCATGGCTTGTTCCAGTTCAAGGTATCCATAATGGTGAAAGAACTCTTTAAATTTTGTTTTAATATTCACACCTTATTAATATAGTTTTTTAATATAGTTTTTTGGCATAGTTTTCAGTTTAAATATTTGTTCTCTAAATTGTAATATCTTTTATCTTTGATTGAGTTTTATAGATGTTAGTTTTGCTATAATACGGCTAAAAATAGAATCAAAGGCAGAGTGTGAGTGATATCAAACTGGTACTAAACCATTTAGAAAAGAGAAATGTATTTTTAACGGGAGGAGCTGGTGTTGGTAAAAGTTATGCTACCAATGAGATTATCCATCACTATAGAAGCCAATCAGATACACAAGTGGTGGCTCTTGGTTCCACAGGGATTAGTGCTGTAAATATAGGTGGATTTACGATTCATAGTTTTTTTGCATTTGGAATTAGTAATAATTTTGAAGAGCTTAATCTAAATGATAAAAGCAATAGAAGCCGATTAACGGAGCTAAAAAAAATACTAAAAGTAACTGAACTCATTATTATTGATGAGATATCTATGGTGAGCTCAACCATGATGGAGATGATTGATTATCGGTTGGACAGTTTAGGATATTTGGGAAAGCTTCTCTTTGTGGGGGATTTTTTTCAGCTTCCTCCTATTCAGAAATATGGTCAAAAAAAGAGTAGTTTGTTTGAGGATAGACTTTATGCGTTTGAGAGTGATGCTTGGAGGAGCTTTAATCCTATTATTATCGAATTGATAGAGATGAAACGTACCAATGATGCCGAATTTACGCATATTTTACAAAAAATACGTATGGGACAGTGTGACAGAGCGGTGGAGGAGTATATGTTGAAACTCACAACCACACAGATAAAAACTGAGAATCCCACCTATCTATTTGGCAGGAATTTAGAGGTAAACGGTATGAACAGAGAGAAACTAGATGCTGTTGAGGAGGATGAACATATCTTTTTTGCACAGATAGAGAGACACCACAGTAAGGTGCATGAGAAACGTCTGATATCATGGAGAAATATGCTTCCTGTCGAGGAACAACTCATTTTAAAAGTAGGTGTCCCCATTCTGTTTACCATCAATAAATGGGGCAAGTATGCCAATGGTGAGCGTGGAATTATCCAAAAGATAGAGGATGAGTATCTTATCGTGGAAAAAGATAATGCTTTTATTCGGGTAGAGCGTTACAATTTTGACTTGCTAGAGATGAAGAGTGACATAAAAGGTCAAATAGAGAGCATAAAATTGGCAACACTGTCTCAATTTCCTCTTAAATTGGCATATGCTGTCACGATTCATAAAAGTCAGGGGATGAGCATTGACAACTTGGTCTGTAATGTTGATAATATTTTTGCCCCGAGTCAGTTTTATGTGGCGATATCACGAGCGATTAACCCTAACAATTTAAGATTGGAGTTTCATAAAGGGGATTTGAGAGCCTATCTACAGCGAATGGTACGGGTAGATAGTCGAGTGACAGACTATTATCGAAACATCTCTAATGGGTATCTGACCAATGAGGAGTTGCCGTTTTAAAAGGCACTCCAAAGGATGATTTTTTCCTCTTTTTTTACTAAGTCTTTCACCCAAATCTTTTTCTCTTTAAACTCATCTTCACCCACCACAGCACAGTATCTGGCATTGACTTTGTCTGCCCCTTTGAGGTGTGCTTTGAGTTTTTTTGGGGTGTACTCTAGTGTTACTTTATCAGTAGCTCTCTTTTTTGAAGCCAAGGTAAAGAGGCTATCTACTGCTTCATCTTTCATCGCTCCAATATAATACCCTGTACGAGAAACTTCAGGCATCTCTACCAACTCCATAATACGCTCAATTCCAAGAGCAAATCCTACAGCAGGGGTAGGCTTACCATCTAAGAACTCTACAAGCTTGTCATAGCGTCCACCCCCTGCAATGGCTGATTGTGAACCTATCTCATTGCTTATAAACTCAAAAGCTGTTTTACTGTAGTAGTCAAGACCTCGTACTAGATTGGTATCTATTTTATACTCTATATTTTCACTTTTAAGCAGTTTAACCAATTTGTCGAAATCACTTTCACAACTATCACATAGGTTGTTTAGAAGTTTTGGTGAGTCTGTTAGTAGTGACTGACACTTCTCATTTTTACAATCAAGTACACGAATAGGGTTGCTGATGATTCTTCGGTTACAATCTTCGCAGAGTGCATCTTGGCACTCTGTTAAAAAGTTGATGAGGTTTTCACGATATGGTGGCATACACTGGGAACATCCCAGAGAGTTTATCTGCAAATCATACCCAATTCCTAGAGCTTTAAAGATATCACCTATCATAGAGATAATGGTAAAATCCTCATAGACGGAAGCCTCTCCAAAGCTCTCACAACCAAACTGGTGAAACTCTCTTAATCGTCCTTTCTGAGGTCGTTCATAGCGAAACATTGGTCCATAGTAGTAAAATTTGAACTTTTCATTTTGTCGTCTGTCCAGTTTGGCTTGAACAAAAGAGCGAACCACCCCTGCTGTTCCCTCTGGACGCATACAGACATCGTTACCACCTTTGTCCTCAAACTGATACATCTCTTTACCTACGATATCAGAACTTTCCCCTACTGAGCGTTTGAAAAGTTTGGTCTCTTCTAAGATAGGAGTTTCGATGTAGTTATATCCATATTTTTTAGAGATACCAATAGCTGTTGTCACGATATGCACAAATCGCTCACTCTCTTCAAAAGTTAAGTCTTTCATGCCTCGAAGTGCGTTAATCATTATTGTTCCTCAATCTTATATTTTGGGAATTATACAGATATTTTCTGAAAAAACTTAACATCATGTAAAAACTTTACAGTTATTTTTCGAAAAATTGCGAAACTTTTATAAAAGATAGGTATTATGTTAGCATTCAAATTAAATCTGAGGGGGTTGTTTTATGGAAATAATAGTTGGAGGAGTAGTTTTACTCCTAGTAATTTATCTATTAAGCTCGAAGAAAAAGAGTATCAATCTAAAAGATATTGAGTATCCAATCAGCAAAAATTAGATTTTTTCTGATTGGATAACTCTGTGTTGATTCTATCATATATTTTTGTATGAATGGACTCAATATCAGCCCTAGCATCAATAATCAGATAGGGAATGTCTATTAGTTGTAAGCTATTTTTCATCTCCTGTTGTACCTTTAAAAGGTATGCTAACCCACGAAGCTCAATCCCATCAAGGATTTTATCTTCGTTTTGGGTTCTCTCTTTTAATCTCTTCATATCTGTCTCAAATAAAATTATCAAGTCAGGTAAGTTATTCTCTAGGGCAAATTTGTTTAGAGTCAAAAGGTGTTTAAATTCAAAATCCCCATTGGCAAGAGCATACCCGATACCCGAGAGAAACCCCCTATCCGAGAGAACAAGCCTGTTTCTATTTGGTTTAATAATTTGGGTGTAGTGTTCTGCTCTGTCTGCTAAAAAAAGAAGCAGTTCGGCTCGTTTAGATTTTAATGAATCAGCAAGAAGAATCTCCCGTATCTCTTTTCCAAATGTGGTTCCCCCAGGTTCTCTTGTGATAATGGCATTATTAAATTTTTGAGCCATCAACTCTATCTGTGTGGTTTTTCCACAAGTATCTATTCCCTCAAATATTACATACATTAACTTTTTTCCTTTATAATATTACTAAGTATACAGTGTGGAACCAGATGCTCGATTTTTCCATTAAAAGGAAGCAGGGAACGCACAATAGAGGAGCTAATAAACGCATACTCTAAGCTGGGCATCAAAAAGATGGTCTCTAGCTCCTTTTTGAGTGATGCATTAGCATAGCCCATCTGAAACTCATACTCAAAATCACTCACAGCTCGTATACCTCTAATAATAATATTGGCATCCAACTCATCAGAGAGGTTAACCAATAAAGAGTTAAAACTAATAACGTTAACATTAGCCATGCTTCTGGTCGCTTTTTTTGCCATGATTACACGCTTTTGGACATCAAACATCGGTTTTTTGGCTTGGTTATCTGCTACGGCTACAATAATCTCATCAAAGAGTTCTGATGCCCGTTGGATAATATCCACATGACCATTGGTAATAGGGTCAAATGTTCCAGGATAAATTGCTCTTTTTACTATTGGTTTCATCTTTATTAGCTCCATCTCTCATATAAATCATTCTCTATTCCCAATGAATCGTACCATTTTCCGATAATAAATCGCTCCATCTCTTCAAGCGTCTCGGATTCCGAGTAGTACCCCATCACAGGAGGGGAAATAATAACATTTAATCGAGAAAGTTTCAACATATTTTCCAATGGTATCGCTGAAAAAGGCATCTCTCGTGGAGCAAGTAGCAGTTTTTTCTGCTCTTTGAGTATCACCGAGGCAGAGCGTGTCACCAAATTATCGGCAATCCCACATGAGATTTTGGCTAAGGTGTTCATACTGCAAGGGATAACTGCCATAGCATCCACCCCAAAAGAGCCAGAAGCGATAGAAGCTCCAATATTTTTATTGTTGTGAATGGTAATCTTTCTCTCTTCAAGACTCTCAACTATTTTTGCATGGTCAGTAGCTATGAGGTGTAGTTCTATCTCTTTTGGTAGATACTCTATAAACTTTTTGGCAAGATGTATACCACTTGCGCCTGTTATGGCTAGGGTTAGTTTCATTGGTTTCCTATAATATGGGTAGGTTTGACGATATCAAACATCAAATTTAATAATTGTTTGACATGGTCAAACCTACGAAATAATAATTTAATGAGAAAGTAAAAGTGTATGAAGTAAAAAATACGGAGGTGGTACCACAGGTCGGATTCGAACCGACACGCCCTAAGGCAGAAGATTTTGAGTCTACCAAGTCTACCAGTTCCATCACTGTGGCACATTCCAAAATAGCTAGTGCTTAAATTGGAATGCGATTATACAGAGATGAACCTTAAAAGATTGTTAATTAGGCGATAGTATCTTTAAGAGATTTTCCAACTTTAAATTTAACGGCTTTTCTTGCAGGAATTTTAACAGTTTTCCCTGTTAATGGTACTCTTGCTTCTCTTGCTGCTCTCTCTACGGTAGAGAAAGAACCAAAACCAATAAAGCTAACCGTTTTACCTGCTTTTAGAGCTTCAGTAATTGTTTCCAACATCGCGTTTAATGCTTCATTTGTATCTTTTTTAGATAATCCTGCTTTTTCTGCAACTGCATCTATAAATTCAGCTTTTTTCATTGTATAGTTCCTTTGTATTATGTAATGAGCTAAATTTTACACTTATTTTTTTAAAAAAACAAGTATTTTAGATGAAAATCGCTCAAAACGTTGAAAAATAGGTATGTTTAGCGAAAAAAACGTAATATACAAAAAAATTTGTTATAATTTTAAAAAATATTCTTTTTGGTTAAACTTAACTATTAAGTATTATTCATTAGGAGATTTGGTGCATATTATTTTTCTTATTATTGCATTAGTATTGTTTGTTTATGGTGCCTTTTCAACCATTTTTCACTCTACAGATATGGTAGGTAACATTGGTAGAGTTTATGGAGAGGTTAATCTTGGATTGTTTGGTTATTTGGCATATATTGATTTGGTATTAATTATTTACCCTCTCTATTTGGTCTATAAGAAACAAGACTTGTTGAGACGTAGTGACTTTTATTTGGGTTGGATACTTCTGTTTATATCGTTAATTTTACTTCAAACGCTTATTTTTGAGTTTCACCAGAGTGGCTCTGTAGGTGTTACTCTAAAGCTTTTTCTTCTTCCCTATATAGGAAAGGCAGGTTTATGGCTTTTGTGGTTTCTTTTCTTTATGATATCGGTGGTGCTTGTGATGGAGGAGATACCTACAGCAGAGATGGTTAAGCATAAATTTAACGTAGTTTATGATTATATTTTTAAAAAAGTTAGTAAGTTTTTTGAAGGGTATGACAATCCATTTTGGGACAAAGAGAGTACGGAGGTGATGACAACCATAGTGCGTTCACATCAGGGACGAAAAAGAGAAGAGAAGAGGGTTGTCCCTCGAACACCTAAAAAAATTATACAGAAAAAGAGAGTACGTCAAAAGCCTGTTAGCTCTTTGGGATTGGACACACGGGATGAGGATTTTTTTATTGAGCGACCTATTGAAGATATGGAAAAAATAGCTCCTGATTATGAGGAGTATATAGACGATACACCACCTGAACCAACTCCTGCTCCTGTTAAAAAAAAGTCAAAAGCTCAAAAGAAAAAAGAGCCAATGACCAAAGCGAGTATCGCCAAAGATAAAGAGAATACCAATAATATTATCGAAGAGCTAAAAGAGAATCGTAAGCTTCTTGATGAACTAGAAAAAGGAAAGATAGAAGTACCCAAAGATTTTGTCTTGCCCTATTTGGACTTTTTAGCAGAAGCTCCACCTGTATCTCGAAAGGTTGATGAAGAGGAGATAGACAGAAAAGTACATGAACTTTTAGAGAAGTTGAGTCAATTTAAAATCTCAGGTGAGGTGATGGACATCTATTCTGGACCATTGGTGACCACTTTTGAGTTTAAACCTGCTGCCAATGTCAAAGTCTCTAAAATCATGAATCTCCAAGATGATTTAGCGATGGCACTTCAAGCTGAGACGATTCGTATCCAAGCCCCTATTCCTGGGCGTAATGTGGTGGGGATAGAGATACCAAATGAGAATTTTGACACCATCTATCTGCGTGATATTTTGGAGAGTGAGATTTTTACCACTTCAAAATCCCCTTTGACGATGGCATTGGGTAAAGATATTGTAGGCAATGCCTTTGTAACCGACCTAAAAAAGCTTCCTCACCTGTTGATTGCAGGGACAACAGGTTCGGGTAAATCTGTGGGAATTAATGCGATGATTTTATCGCTGCTCTATAGAAATGACCCTGATAGCCTCAAATTAATGCTTATTGACCCTAAAATGTTAGAACTTTCTATCTATAATGATATTCCTCATCTTCTTACTCCTGTGATTACGGATGCAACCAAAGCTATTGCAGCTTTGGCAAATATGGTAGGAGAGATGGAGAGACGCTATAAACTTATGGCAGAGAGTCGAACCAAAAATATTGATAACTATAATGAAAAGATAACTAAAAGAGGTGGAGAGCCTATGCCGTTTATTGTGGTGGTGATTGACGAACTCGCCGACCTGATGATGAATGGTGGAAAAGATGTAGAGTACTCTATTGCTCGTCTTGCACAGATGGCACGGGCTTCGGGGATTCACCTTATTGTGGCAACACAGCGACCCAGTGTGGATGTAGTAACAGGGCTTATCAAAGCCAATTTACCCTCTCGTTTGAGTTATAGAGTAGGGCAGAGAATTGATTCTAAGGTTATTCTTGATGCCTTGGGTGCTGATTCACTCTTGGGAAGAGGAGATGCTCTTTTTACCCCTCCTGGCACCAATGGATTGGTGCGAATTCATGCTCCTTGGAACTCTGAGGATGAGATAGAGGAGATTGTAGAGTTTCTAAAATCACAACGTGAACCACAGTATGACGAACGTTATTTGAGCAGTGATGACAGTAGTGCCATGGTGGGAAAAGGTGTAGTAGGAGAGCTAGATGAACTCTATGAAGAGGCAAAAGGGGTTATTTTAGCAGACCAAAAGAGTTCTATCTCTTATCTTCAACGAAAGTTACAAATTGGATATAATCGCTCTGCAAATATCATTGAACAGCTTCAAGAGATGGGTGTTTTATCTGCACCAAATAATAAGGGGCAGAGGGATATTCTTTTATAATGATTAAGCTTGTAACTTAACTACACAACCAAAACAACTAAGAGATAAATACTCTTACTTAAAGTAACAATATAACTCCTAATAGTATAGAATATATCAAATTTATTTTACCTAATAGGAGACTATATGTCATTACTAGCAGATTATAGAACACACACAGAAGAACGTGCAACACTTGGTGTTACACCTTTAGCACTAACAGCAGATCAAGTAGCTGATTTAGTGGAATTACTTAAAGCGTCTCCAGTGGTAGATGCTGACTATGCAATGGAACTTTTTACACAAAAAGTACCTGCTGGTGTTGATGATGCAGCGTATGTAAAAGCAGCATTTTTAAATGACATCGTTCAAGGAAATGCAACTTGTTCTGAAATTGATGCACTTAAAGCAACGGAAATTTTAGGAACAATGCTAGGTGGATTTAACGTTTCTCCTTTGGTAGATGCACTTTCATCAAGCGACTCAGCAGTGGCAGAGTCGGCAGCTTCTGAACTTAAAAATACACTTCTTGTTTATGACTCATTTAATGATGTTAAAGCACTTATGGATGGTGGAAACGCATTGGCAAAAGAGATTGTTGAGTCTTGGGCAAATGCTGAGTGGTTCTACAACAAACCAGCTATGGAAAAAGAGATTACCGTAACTGTCTATAAAATTCCTGGCGAGACCAACACAGATGATTTATCTCCAGCTTCTGAAGCATTTACAAGAGCCGATGTTCCTCTTCATGCGAACTCTTTCTTAATTAATAGAATGGACAATCCATTAGATACTATGGTAGAACTTAAGGCAAAAGGTCATCCTTTAGCTTATGTTGGAGATGTTGTTGGTACTGGTTCAAGTAGAAAATCAGGAATCAACTCTGTTCAATGGCACATGGGTAGAGATATTCCAAACATTCCTGGTAAAAGAACGGGTGGTATTGTTCTTGGAGATATTATTGCACCAATTTTCTTTAACACAGCAGAAGATTCAGGATGTATCCCTATTCAAGCACCTGTTGGTAAACTTGAAACTGGCGATGTGATTACTGTTAAACCTTTTGATGGTGTAATAGAGAGAGATGGAGAAGTTGTTTCTGAATTCAAAATAGAGCCAAACACACTTCCAGACGAAATGAGAGCTGGTGGGCGTGTTCCACTTATTATTGGTAAAGGGCTTACAGCAAAAGCAAGAGAAGCTCTTGGTATGGACGCTGGAGATATTTTCATGACTCCTGATATTCCATCAGATAACGGTAAAGGGTTTACTCTTGCTCAAAAAATGATTGGTAAAGCGTGTGGAATAGAAGGTGTTAAACCAGGAACATACTGTGAGCCAGTAGCAACAACTGTTGGTTCTCAAGATACAACAGGACCAATGACAAGAGATGAGGTTAAAGATTTAGCAGCACTTAGTTTTGGTGCAGATATGGTTATGCAATCGTTCTGTCACACAGCTGCTTATCCAAAACCAGCAGATATTAAACTCCAACACACACTTCCACAGTTCTGGACAGAGAGAAAAGGTTTCATTCTTAGACCAGGTGATGGTGTTATTCACTCATGGTTAAACAGATTGTGTCTTCCTGATACTGTAGGAACAGGTGCAGATAGTCACACAAGATTCCCAATAGGTATCTCGTTCCCAGCTGGTTCAGGTCTTGTTGCGTTTGCAGGTGTTACAGGTATGTTACCACTTACCATGCCTGAGTCTGTTCTTGTAAGATTTTCAGGAGAGATGCAACCTGGAATCACGCTTAGAGACATGGTAAATGCTATTCCTCATCAAGCGATTAAAGATGGTCTTTTGACGGTAGCTAAAGCTGGTAAGAAAAACATCTTCTCAGGACGTGTTCTTGAAATCGAAGGTTTAGAGCAACTTAAATGTGAACAAGCGTTTGAGCTTTCTGATGCTTCTGCCGAACGTTCAGCTGCTGCTTGTACCGTTTACCTTGACAAAGAGCCTATCATCGAGTACCTAGAGTCAAATATTGTTCTTATCGAAGAGCTTATTAACCAAGGTTACCAAGATTCAGCGACACTTCAAAGACGTGCTGACAAAATGAAAGAGTGGATTAAAAACCCAGAACTTCTTAAAGCAGATGCTGACGCAGAGTACGCAGCCGTTATCGAAATTGACATGAACAAAATCACAGAGCCAATCTTAGCTTGTCCAAATGACCCAGATGATGTTAAAACACTTTCTGAAATTCATGAAGCAGGTATGAGAACAGAGATTGACGAAGTATTTGTTGGTTCTTGTATGACAAACATTGGTCTTTTCCGTGCAAACGCAGAAGTACTAAGAGGCGAAGGTGCAGTAAAAGCTAAACTTTGGATTTGTCCTCCAACTAAAATGGATGAAAAAACTCTTCAAGAAGAGGGTTACTACTCTGTATTTGGTATGGCAGGAGCTAGAACAGAAATTCCAGGTTGTTCACTATGTATGGGTAACCAAGCAGCCGTTGCACAAAACGCATGGGTATTCTCTACAAGTACAAGAAACTTTGACAACAGACTTGGAAAAGGTTCTCAAGTCTACCTTGGTTCTGCTGAACTTGCAGCCGTGGTTGCACTTAAAGGTAAGTTACCAACAGCTTCTGAGTACGCAGAGATTGTTGCAAACAAAATCAAACCTGAAATGACAGACGAGATTTATAAATACTTGAACTTTAATAAAGTTTCTAAAGAAGAGTTAGAGGCTATGATAGGGTAGGTTTCTACTCTCCTGAAACAGAGATTTTTTCTCTGTTTTAGAAATATTCTCTCTTTTTTAACTTTAAAATAAAATTTCAAAATCTTTCAAACTTATGCTAAAATACCATTAAAATATATTTGATATAAAGAGACCTCATGCTAAAAAAAAAATCTATCTATGACAACTCAAACATAACTTCAAACTCCAAACAACTAGAACTTTTGAAACAGCACTTCCCAAACTGCTTTGACAAAGAGGGTAACTTTATAAGCCATAAAATGCAAGAGATAGTAGGAGAGAGTGGGCTTGACCTTAGTCGTGAGAGTTATAGCCTCAATTGGCTTGGAAAATCTTATGCTAGGCTTCTTGCCAATGAGAACCCACGGACTCTGTTGAGAGAAGATAAAGAGCATAACAGCAAAGAGGCAAATCAAAATAGTGAAAATCTACTCATAAAAGGCGATAACTTAGAGGTTCTAAAACATCTAACTCATGCCTACTCTGAGTCAATAAAAATGATATACATAGACCCACCTTATAACACTGGTGGTGATGGGTTTGTCTATAATGACGATAGAAAATTTACAGTAGATGAGTTAAGCAGGTTAGCAGGGATAGATGCAGATGAGTCCAAACGGATACTAGAGTTTACAGCATCAAAAGCAAACTCTCACTCTGCTTGGCTAACCTTTATGTATCCACGGCTCTATGTGGCTCGTGAGTTATTGCGTGAAGATGGGGTTATCTTTATTTCGATAGATGATAATGAGGTCTCTCAACTTAAACTGCTTTGTGATGAGGTGTTTGGGGAGGAGAATTTTGTTGGAAATATTGCTTGGGAATCAAAAACAAAATCTCAAAATACAAAAGATTCATTTAATAAATTACAACCAAAAGTAGAAAGTATTTTATGTTACTCTGAGTATTATAAACCAAGGTTTAATTTGTATTTATCAGGTAAAAAAGAATATTTAGAATCTGATGAAAATGGTATTTTTAGATATGCACTTGTAGAACAAATGAGTGCAGGAGGAGTTAGAGGTAGAGAATCAATGATATTTGAAATAAAAGGTATATCTCCATATAAAGGAAATCAGTGGAAAGTTGGTATTGATACCATACAAAAGTTTGATGATAGAAAAGATTTAATTATGAGGGAAAATAAACCTTATTTGAAAATAAGACCAAATGATGAAAGAACTGAAAAAACTATACCTTTTTGGGCTTTTTTCTCTAAAAATGAAGGTACAGCAGAATCTGCAAAAAAAGAACTTTCAGAAATTTTAGAGAATAGTAATCATGGTTTTGATACAGTGAAACCACTAAATATTCTTAAAAAATTAATTTTTCATTCAACGGAAAAGACAGACATAATCCTAGACTTCTTCGCAGGTTCAGGAACAACAGCCCACGCCGTAATGGCACTCAATGCAGAAGACCAAGGCAATAGAAAGTTTATTACTGTTCAAATAGACGAAAAAACAGATAAAAAGAGTGAAGCCTATAAAGCAGGATATGAGAGCATCTTTGACATTACCAAAGCACGGATAGAAAAAGCAAGTGAAAAGTTAAATGATAAAAGTGGTTTTAAAATTTACGAGACCATACCAATGTTTGAAGGCTATTTGGACGACCTAGAAGAGTTAAGCGACAACACAACCCTTTTTAACGGTTCAGAGCTAACAAATGATGAGTTAGAAACCCTATTAACTACATGGAAAGTATATGATGGTATGAGATTACATGAATCGTTAGAATCTCTAAATTTAGGCTCTTATGTGGCTTATGCAAGTGAGAATATTGTCTATTTTATGGATAAAGGTTTTAACCTAGAATCACTCCAAGCCTTTGTGGCAAAGCTAGACAATGATGAATCGTTTGAACCCTCTAAATTGGTACTCTTTGGCTACAACTTTGATAGCAAACATCAACGGGAATTTAAGGAAGCATTGGCAAACTATAGTAACAAAAAGAGTATAGAGTTAGATATGGTGGTGCGTTACTAATGGCAGGATTTAAATTTGAGCGTAATCTCCCCCACCAACGCAATGCAGTAGAGGCGATATTGAACGCCTTTTCAACCACTATTGCCGTGGCTAATAGCGATAAGAGTGTGGCGAATGTCTCTAATCCTCATTTGGAATTGAACTATATTGAGATGGGGAGAAATATACGAAAGTTACAAAAAGAGTTTCGCTTAACCGACCGTCATGTAAATGTGGGTTCAAATATTCTTGATA
>Ga0256914_1003342_pt1 | contig 12680 bp, 9 predicted proteins | sample HulkmetaG_FD_191571 | JGI IMG/M metagenome (GOLD analysis project Ga0256914, IMG submission 191571) | Hydrothermal chimney microbial communities from Main Endeavour vent field at the Juan de Fuca Ridge, Pacific Ocean - Hulk | ecosystem: Environmental > Aquatic > Marine > Hydrothermal vents ...
CAGGAAGCGTGCGTTTTGGAATGGCCGCCCGAAAGCAGCAACCGGGTAGTATACCACAAAACAGCCAACTGCCGCCCTTTTCGTTCGGCTCGAAAAGGGGGGCTTTGGCCCCGACTGCGCGCTCGCGGTCTGGCCCCTGAGCCGGCAGATCGAGATGCGTGGGCTGCTGGCTCCCAAACCCTCGGCCGGGCTCATGGCTGGGTCGCTCCGCGCACCGCGTTGCGGCGCGACTGGCCGTCGCCCTCTGGACGGGCCGCGGGGCCGGAGAACCGGAAGCCAGCCTCGAGGGCCGGGAGCGGCCCGATCTTAGGCCATTGCCCGCGGTAGCCATCCGCGCGCCACGGCCTCGTCGACATCGGCCGCCACCCGTGCACCCAGCGCGGCCAAGGCCTGCCGCTTGGACGCCGCGTTGGCCACGCCTACCAGGTGCAACGTCAGTTCAATGCCGCCCGCGCGCAGCACCGCCCCCGCCGCGCGCGCGGCGCGCAACCCTGGTGGCGAGTCTTCGACCACGGTCAGGGTCAAGCGCGCGGGCACCACGTCGCGCGCCGAGCGCGGGTCGGCCAATACGGCTTGCGCCCACGCCACGCTATCGTGCGGGCGCCGCGTCAGGGCCGCGTGCAACGCGGCCAACGCGTGCACCGGGTGCGGCTTGAGAAAAGCCTCGCCGGATGCGGTCGCGGCCCGGACGTGCCCATAACCGATATGCGGCACCTTATCCCAACCAATGCGCTGCAACGCCATCTCGGCCTCGGGCGCGTAACCCTGCGCCGCAGGCGAGGGCCGCGACGGTCGCGCCGTCATGACGGCCAGCGCCCAGCGCCCCGCGAGCCACGCCGCGCGCATCGCGCGCAACCACGGCGCGCGCGGCAGAGGGCGATCGTGCAACAACAAGAACGAGGGCGTGGGAAAATCTGGCCCTTGGGCATACGTGCGGGCAAAGCCGTCGGCCCCCAGCACATAATGCTGAAACACCCGCGTCACGGGCGAACGGCGAGCGTCCCGGCTGTGGGCGAAGAGCATGCGCGTCAAGTCGGGCCGGGCGGCCAGATGGGGAAAAAGGGGCCGTGGGCCATGCTGCAACGCGGCCGCGTGGGCCGCGGGGAAGGTCCCCGGCGGCAGGGTGGCAGCGACCCGCGCGGCCGGCGCGCGATAAGCCGGCGCGAGCACGCGCCAGCGCCGCGCGGGGGGCACTGGGGGCGCGTCTGCCGCGGGCCAAACCGCGGGCAAAGGCCAACCTTGCGCGGCCGCGGCATCCAACAGCGCGGCCAGCAACAACGGAGCCATATCCCACTCGCTGGTGATGCCGTGGGCCTCATACTCGGCCATGTCCGCGTCTTGGGGTGGCGGGGCGTCCAGGCCCAGCCGATGCGCAAAATGCTGCACCGTCGCGACCACCGCGCGGCGGTAGCCGTACGGCGCGACCAACACGCCGTCCATGTCGAACACAAAGGCCACTTCCGGGCTCATGCCAGCAGGTCCTGCAACGCGAGGTCCAACGAAGGATAGCGGAAGGAAAAGCCCAGGGCCTGCAGCCGGGCGGGTACCGCGCGCAGGCTGGTGGTCAGCGCGGCGGCCAATTCGCCCAACGCCAAACGCAAGGCCCAGCGGGGCGCAGGGAGCCACGCGGGACGGTGCAACAAACGCGCCGCGGTGCGCACAAACACGGCCTGAGGCACCGGTTCCGGTGCGGTCACATTGAACGCGCCCTGGGCCTCGGAGGTTTCCATCAAGAACAGCATCGCCGCGACTTGATCCGCGATGTGAATCCACGGTAGGTAAAAGCGCCCGCCGGCCAGCGGTCCACCCACGAACCACCGAATCGGGCGCACCATGAGCGGCAGCGCGCCGCCATCCCGAGCCAACACCACGCCGGTGCGCAGCACCACATAGCGCACGCCAGCCTCGGCCACGGCCGCGGCCGAGGCCTCCCAGTCCACACACAGGCGGGCCAAGAAATCGTTCCCCGGCTGCGCGTCTTCCGTCAGAATGCGGTCCCCCTGATCGCCATAATAGCCCACCGCGGACATCTGGAGGAAGACCGCGGGGCGCTGCGCCGCGGGCAGCCCGGCAATGGCCTGGGCCAGGGCGCGGCCTGCCTCCACCCGGCTGTGATAGAGTTCAGCCTTGCGTCGCGCGGTCCAACGCCCTTGGGAAATGTTCGCGCCCACCAGATTGAACACGGCTCGCGCGTGGCGCAGCCCGGCTTGCAGCGCCTCGGGCTGCTGAGGCGTCCAGCCGCGGAAAGACACCCCCGGCCGCGGGGGCTGCGCGTCGGGGCGCCGGGTGAACACCACCACTGGGACCCCGCGCGCACGTAAGGCTGCGACCAGATGGCGTCCGATCAGGCCGGTTCCTCCGGTGACCACCACCGGCCGCGTGGCATTGGTCGTTGGCATGGGCGTCCCTCCAGAGGCGCGACCCAACCGCCAGTCGCGGCGCGGTCGCGCGGCGTTCGACCCGCAGGGAGGCACGAGCGGGCTATACTATACCATACCCCGCGAGACCGTGCCGAATTTGGTACAATAGAGCCGTTCGAGACCATGGAGGGTTGTGTCATGTCGTTTTTGATTTGGTTAATCGACCTACTGGCCAACGGCTTGATTTTGGTCGTCCTTGTGGAGGCCCTGCTCAGTTTCGTGGTTCCGCCGTGGCACCCGTGGCGCCGCGCGCTGAACCGGGTTGTGGAGCCGCTGTTGGCACCCATTCGGCGCGTCATCCCGCCGGTGGGAGCGTTCGACTTCAGCCCTCTGGTCCTCATCATTCTCATCGGTCTGGTGCGTCAACTCTTGATTCGTCTGCTCTTGCTGCTGTACTGACGCCTGGGCCGCACTTCGTGCTCGAGGCAACACCATGACTGTTCACAAACGGCGGTTTCGCTTCCACAACGCCCGCGGGGGAACGGCGCTCACGGTGCGGGTTATCCCGCGGGCCAGTCGCGACGAATTGGCCGGCGTGATGGACGACGGCACTTTACGCATCCGCCTCACCGCGCCACCTGTGGACAACAAAGCCAATGAGGCGCTGGTGCGTTTTCTGGCCCGGTTGTTGCGGGTTCCGCGTAGCCACATCGAAATCGTCGCCGGACACACCAGCCGCAACAAACTGGTCTCCATTCTCGACCTGGCTCCCGAAGAGGCCGAACGGCGCATTCTCAGCGCGCTGTAATCGGCTTGCGCGGACGGGCTCATGACTTCAGCGTCTTCCGCGGCAGCGGTTTCGGGCGAAGGCCGGCTCTTGGGCGCGGCCCCGATTGTGCTGGCCGCTGACGCGCGCGGCGGTCACGCGGACTATGCCCACGACCTCATTTGGGCCCTCTACGCCGCGGCCGGGCCCGACGGTGGGTTGCGCGTCGAAACCTCGGCCGGCGTGCAAGTGCAGCACCTGCGCCTCTTCCCATGGCTGGAGCACGCGGGCCAGCGCGTCCAAGACCCCACCGCCTGGCCCCATCCGCCGCGGCTGCTCACCTTGGGGCCCGATCACGCGCAAGTGATCGCCCGCCCCCTCGCGGGGTTGGAACTGCGCGTTTGGTACTGGGTGGCCCGCTCGCGCGTGTTGTGGATGCGCGTGCACTGGACCCACCGCGAGAACCGGGTCTTGCGGTTTCGCTGGGCCTTGGCCGCGGTCTTGCAGCCGCTGCAGCCGGCCGACCAACCCTTCGACCAGGTCGCGCGTGGGGGCATCCACCTCTTGGCCGCGCGGGTGGGCTCGGCCCAGCCGTTGCTCTTCCTCACCGGCGGCCCGCAGGCCCTGCTCAGCCCCTACCCCGCGCTGGCCCTGGAAGTCCAACTGGAACCCGGCCAAACGCGCGGCTTCAGCGCGGTGTTGGCGTGGGAGGAAGATTTGGAGGCCGGCCTGACCACCGCGCGGCGTTGGGCCGCCCGCCCATGGGAAGCCGTGACCGCGCGGCTGCGCCTGGACGCAGAGCGCGCGCCGTGGCTGACCTTCCCCCAGGATGAGGACGCTTCTTGGTGGGCCGAGCGCGGCCGCCAAACCGCGTTGCGGCTGCTCCAAGGCCCCACCGAACACTTGCCGCACCCCTTCTTGGTGCGGGCCCGTGAGCCTGACCACGGCTTTTCACGCGCGGGCACCGGCGCCGACCATCCCTTCGCGTGGAGCGGCCTGACCGTGGCCGAGGCTTGGTATGGGGCCGTGGCCTACTGGCTCTGGGCCGCGCCCCACATCGTGGCCGGTTGGGTCGAAAACTTCGTCCACACCCAAACCGAACCCGGCCAATTGGACGGCAACCCCGGCCTGGGCGGGCAACGCGGCCGTTTCTTGGCCTCTCCGCTGCTGGTGGACCTGGCCTGGCGGGTCTATCGCCGCACCCACGACCAAGGCTTTTTGGCTCGCACCCTGCCAGCATTGCGCGCGCTGGTGGCGCGCTGGTTCATCGCCGCACACGACGCCGATAACGACGGTTGGCCCGAATGGCAACATCATCTCCAACTGGGGCTGGAAGAATTCCCGCTGAGCGCGGCATGGCAAGATGCCTCGCCGGGCTTGGACCTGCGCGCGCTGGAAACCCCCGCGTTGGCCGCGTACCTGTACCGGGCCCTGGCCGCGCTGGAAGACTTGGCCCGCGCCCACGGCCAAGCCCCTGACCCCGCCTGGGCCGCGCGCCGCGACGCGCTGCGCATGGCCGTGGCCCTCACTTGGGACGCGGCGCGCGGGTTCCCCCATCATCGTGATCGCGACACCCATCACACGCCCCGCGGACAAGTCTTGGCCCGCGGTCGCGGCAACGGCCGGCGAACCGTGGCCGCGCGCTACGATCCCCCTGTACGCGCGGTGGTGCACCTGCACAGCGCGGACGGACGCCCACGCGCGGCTCGGGTCACCTTGCGCGGCCGCGATCATAAAGGGCGCCTGACCGCGGTCACCTTGGGGCCCGGCGATTGGCGTTGGTTCGAGGGGCGGGGCGTGGCCACCGCCGCTCAGCCGCTGCGCGCGCTGGACGCGGTTGAAGTGAGCGGCTTGGCCGGCGCCGACCGTTGGCGCGTGCTGGCCCCTGACCTGGCCCAGGCCGACATCACCTTGCTAACGCCGTTGTGGGCCGGTATGCTCACCCCCGAACAGGCCGCGAGCATGGTGCAGCGGGCCATCGTCACCCCACGGCGCTTTGGCCAAGCCTGGGGCCTGCCCATCGTGCCCGGACAGCGGCAAGACCTGCCGCGCCCTTGGCGGGCCATCGCTTGGCTTTGGAACCTGCAAGTGGTTGAAGGGCTCTGGCTGTACGACTACCGCGACGAAGCCGCGGCCTTGCTGTATCGCTTGGTCAAAGCCCATCGTCGGGCGCTGCAAAACGAAGGCGCGTTCGTCGAATGGCTGGACGCGCGGACCGGCGCCAGCCTGCGCGGCCGTGACACCGTGCAAAGCCTGCCGCCGTTGGGGGCGATCTTGCAAGTGGCCGGTATAGAAGTCGCGCCCCGCCGCATACGCGTCACTGGGCCTTCGCGCTGGCCCGAAATGCTGGAAATCCGCGGCTGGGGCTGGCGAGCCAGGCGCGACCCCCAAGGCTTGCGCCTGGACGGGCCGGGCGACGCGCGCGTGCGCTTGCCAGCCGACGCGGTGGGTGAACTGCGCTGGCGTCAGGGCGCTTGGGTCTGGCGTCCTCGCAGCGGTGCAACGCCACCCACAAGTGAGGGATGACCATGCCGTTCATCCAAGTGGAAATGGCCATTGTGGGCCTGCTATTGCTGGCCATCTTCGTCGGCCTGCTGACCAAACGGTTGCGCGTGCCCTACACCGTGGGGCTGGTGCTCTTCGGGCTGGCGCTCACCCTGTTGACCGACATCGAGGTCAATCTGGGGGGCGACATCATTCTGGCCGTGCTGGTGCCCCCCTTGGTGTTCGAAGCCGCGTTTCACATCAAATTCGACCAACTGCGGCGAGAGTTGGGCCTGGTCATCCTGCTGGCTGTGCCGGGCGTATTGCTGACCACCTGGATGGTGGGTTGGCTGCTCTCGGTCTCATTGCCCGGCACCCTGACGCTGCCCATTGCGCTGGTGTTCGGCGCGCTGGTCTCGGCCACCGACCCCGTCGCGGTGGTGGCCTTGTTCCGGGCCCTGGGCGCGCCCAAACGGCTGCAGATCCTGCTCGAGGGCGAAAGTCTGTTCAACGACGGCACGGCCATTGTAGTCTTCCACTTGGTGCTCGCGCAGGTGTTGCAAGCCCACGGGGACGAGTTCCTCTTAGGCCCCGCGGTGGTGGAATTCACCAAAGTCGCGGGGGGCGGCCTGTTCGTTGGGCTGGCCTTGGGGCTGGTGGCGTCGTTGCTCATCGCCCGGGTCGACGACCACCTGATCGAAACCACCTTGACCACGGTGTTGGCCTATGGCGCGTATTTGGTGGCCGAAGAGTTCTTCCATGTGAGCGGCGTGCTGGCCGTGGTCATGGCCGGCATGATTGCGGGCAACATCGGCCCCCGGGGCATGACCCCCACCACGCGCATCTCGCTGCTCAACTTTTGGGAATACGCGGCGTTTCTGGCCAACACATTCGTGTTCCTGCTCATCGGCCTGCAAGTCGACTTGGGGCTGGTGTGGCAATATCGGGGAGCAGTGCTGCAAGCCATTGCCGCGGTATTGGTCACCCGCTTCGTCATCGTCTTTGGCCTGAGTCTGCTCTTGCGCCGCGCGCTGCCCCCGCGCTGGGCCGTGGTGCTCTTCTGGGGTGGCCTGCGCGGAGCCATTTCGCTGGCTTTGGCGCTGGGCTTGCCCACCGACCTGGGCGCGGACGCGCGCGGCCTGCTCCAAGCCTTGGCCTTTGGGGTCGTGCTGTTCACCCTGCTGGTGCAAGGGCTAACCATCGAACCGCTGATTCACCGTTTGGGGCTGATCGGCCGTGCGGCCGAAGAGCGGGAACTCCAGCGTTTGCGCGCCCGGCTGCGGGCTGCGCAAGCCGCGTTGGAGCGCATCCAAACCTTGCATCGTCAAGGCGTGCTCACCACCGCGACGTATCGCACCATTGAGCCCATCTTGCGCCAACGGCAACAACGTTTGCAGCAAGCCATCGCGGAGTTGCTCCGGGAACATCCCATGTTGGGCCTGGAGGAACTGCGCCTGGCCCAGCAAGAGGCCTTTCACGCGCAACGGGCGGCGTTGCACGACTTGCTCATCGCGGGCGGGTTGTCCGAAGAGGTCTACCACGACCTGGTGGCCGAACTCGACCAATCCGTGGTCGACGCTGCCGTGCCCCCCTGGCCGGGCTGGGCCTTGCGTCGCAGCCCCGACGAACCCCCCATCACTGCGCTCACCGCGGCGGTCATCCATCAGGACGATTTGGGGCGGGCCATGGCCGCGCTGGAAGGCCTGGGCGTTCCGGTGGTCGACCTGCCCGCTGAAGGCGGTTTCTTGAGCCAACGGCGGGTCGTGCTGCTGCTGCCGGTGCCCGAGGGGCGACTTCCCCAAATCATCGAAACCTTGGACGCGGCGTGCCGCCGCCGGGTGGACTGGGCGTTGCAAGGGTGGCGGCCGCGGGTGCCTATCCCCATCCCACGGCGGGTGGTGGTCGGCGGGGTCAACGCGTTCGTGCTGCCCGTCGAACACTTCGAGGAGTTGTAAGATGCGCGCATGGCCTACGCCGGACGCGTACATTGCCCAACATTTGGATGCCAGCCTGGACGAATTGGCCGCGTTCTGTCGCATCCCCAGCCTGCACCGCGACCCCGCGGCCTTGCAGCAGGCCGCGGATTGGGTAGCCCACGCGTTGGGCCGCCGCGGGTTTCAAGTGCGCGTCTTTCGCTTTGCCGACGCCGCGCCCGTGGTCTATGCCGAACGCCCAGGGCGCCATTCGCGCACCCTGCTGTTCTACAACCACTACGATGTCCAGCCACCCGACCCGCTGGACGCGTGGATCACGCCGCCCTTCGAGCCCACTCGGCGCAACGGCAAGATGTACGCCCGTGGCGCAAGCGACGACAAAGGGCACCTGGTCAGCCGCCTGCTGGCCGTGGATGCCCTGCTGCACACCCAAGGCGAACTCCCCGTGACTGTCAAATTCGTGGTCGAGGGCGACGAAGAAGGCGGTGGCAGCGCGGGACTGCGGCGTATGGTGGCGCAGCACCCCGACTTGCTGCGCGCCGATGGCGTGATTTGGGAGTTTGGCGGCGTCGATGCCCACGACAACCCGCTCCAATATCTGGGCACTCGGGGGCTGGCCTATGTGGCCTTAGAAGTTCAAACCCTGCCCCACGATGTGCATTCGGGCATCGGTGGCTCCCTGTTGCCCAACGCGGCCTGGCGCCTGGTATGGGCCTTGAACAGCCTCAAAGGCCCTGACGGACGGGTGCGGGTGAAAGGGTTTTACGACCGGGTGCAGCCGCCCTCGCCGCGCGATTTGGAATTATTGGCCGCGTTGCCCGACCTGCCCGACGGCGCGGCCGCGGACTTCGCCGCGGTCTTGGGGATCCCTCCGGGCGGGGCCGTGCCCTTGGAGGTCAAACAACGCGCCGTGTTCGAGCCTTCGGCCAACATCGCGGGCTTGACCGCGGGCTACCAAGGGCCGGGCAAGAAGACCGTGCTCCCCGCGCGGGCGCGGGCCCTGCTGGACTTCCGTTTGGTGCCCTGGCAGCGGCCCGCCGACATCCCGCCCCTGTTGCGCGCGCACCTGGACGCGCACGGTTTCGCCGATGTGCACGTGCGCGATCTGGGCGGCGTCCCGCCCATGAAGATGGACCCTGACCACCCCTTTGTGGATTTGGTCGTCGCCGCGGCCAACGACGTTTATGCGCGGCCCATGCTCAAAGTGCCCCTGCGGGGCGTGACTGGGCCCGGGTATTTGTTCGTGCACGAATTGGGGTTGCCCGTGGCCACGTCAGGGTTGGGCTATCCGGCCGCGAACTTGCACGCGCCGAATGAAAATATTCGCGTGGACCTGTACGCGCTGGCTGCGCGGCATGCGGTGCGCATTTTGGAGCGTTTGGCGGCCGCCTGACCGTGCCGACCAAGGGCCAGGCCAAAGCGAAACGGAGGAGGAGGATGAACGCACAAGCGCCAACAGCCAAGGCCACGCCCCTCACGCCGGACGAACGGGCTGCATGGGTGGGTTTCAGCCTGGTCAAAGGCATCGGCCCGGCGCGGTTTCGGGGGCTGCTGCAAGTGTTCGGCCGCGCGGCCGACGCGTGGCGCGCCTCCCAGGCGGATCTGGAAGCCGCGGGCCTGCCTGCGGCCGTGGCCCAAGCCGTGGTGCGCACGCGTCACCGCGTCGACCCGGCCGAGCGTTTGGCCGCGTGGGAACAGGCCGGCATCCGCGTGCTCACCTGGCAGGACGCCGACTACCCAGAGCGGCTGCGCCCGTTGCCGCAAGCGCCGCCGGTGCTGTATGTGCGCGGCGCGCTCCAGCCCCGCGATGCGTGGGCTGCCGCGATCGTGGGCACCCGCAAAATGACCGGCTATGGCCGGCGAGTGGCCGAAGACGTGGCCACTTATTTGGCCGAGCAAGGGGTGACGGTGGTGAGCGGCCTGGCCCGCGGCATCGACGGGGTCGCGCATCGCGCCGCGCTGCAAGCCGGCGGACGCACGCTGGCCGTGCTGGGCAGTGGCGTGGATGTGGTGTACCCGCCCGAGCACCGACCCTTGGCCGCAGCCATCGTGGAGCAGGGCGCGTTGCTCAGTGAATTTCCCCCCGGGACCCGGCCTGAAGGGCCTCATTTCCCCCGCCGCAACCGCTTGATCTCGGGCTTAGCCTTGGCCGTGGTGGTGGTCGAGGCCGGCGAACGCAGCGGTGCGCTCATCACCGCCACGTTTGCGGCCGAACAAGGCCGAGAGGTTTTCGCGGTGCCCGGCTCAATTTATGCGGCCACCAGCCAGGGCACGCTCTGGCTGCTGCAGCAAGGCGCGCACGTGCTGCGCAAGCCCGAAGACTTGGCCGCAGTGTTCGACATGCCGCGTTTGCCCTTCCGGCAGCAGGCGCGGCAGCAATGGCCCACAGATCCGACCGAGCGCCTGCTATGGCAATATCTCCAAGGCGAGCCGCGGCATGTCGATGAACTCTGCGCGGAGACCGGTTTGCCCGCCGCGCAAGTGTCGGCCTTGCTGACCTTGATGGAACTCAAAGGCCTGGTGCATCAAGTCGGGCCAATGACTTTTGTCGCGGCCGGAGCCTGAGGGATTTTCCCTTTAGGCCGCATCGTCGGGGGGCGTATCGGGCGCTTCGGCCACCACATACAAGGGCCGCCCTTTGATCTCGTCGTAGATGCGCCCCACGTATTCGCCTAAAATGCCCAGCGAAATGAGTTGCACACCGCCCAAGAACAGTACGGCGATGAGGGTGCTGGCCTGGCCATAAAAGGCTTGGATGCCGGTCATGCGGGCAATGGCTACGATGGGGATGGCCACGATGGCCAACCCCGCGCTCACAAAACCCATGTAGGTGGCCAACTGGAGGGGGAAATACGAAAAGCCGGTGATGGCGTCCAAGGCGAATTTGAGCATCTTGCGCAAAGGGTACTTGGTTTGGCCTGCAAAACGGGGCGCGCGTTTGTAAGGCACGCCAATTTGTCGAAAGCCCACCCAGGCCACCATGCCGCGCAAAAAGCGATGGCGCTCGCGCATACGTCGCAGCACGTCCACCACCCGGCGGTCCATCAGACGAAAGTCGCCTGTGTCGAGGGGGATGTCGACATTGGTGATGCGCCGGATGAGGCGATAGAACAAGGCCGCGGTGGCGGTCTTGAACCAGGTCTCGCCCTCTCGGGCCTGGCGCACCGCGTAGACGACTTGATATCCCTGCCGCCACTTCTCCACCAGCGCGGGGATCACTTCGGGCGGGTCTTGCAGATCCGCGTCCATGATGACCACGGCTTGCCCGCGCGCGTAATCCAGCCCCGCGGTCACCGCGATTTGATGGCCGAAGTTGCGCGCGAAAATCACCGTGCGCACGTGTTGCGGATCTTGGGCACGCAGACGCCGCAAGAGTTCGGTCGAGCCGTCGCGTGAGCCATCGTCCACCAGCACCAACTCCCAAGGTTCACCCAACTCTTGCATCACCGCGCGCACACGGCGATACAGTTCGGGCAGACTTTCAACCTCGTTATATACGGGCACAACCACAGAGAAAGTGGGCCTGGGCGAAGTCATACGGGCCTCCTTGCAAGCGCGATTACTGTTCCGCATCTTGGGCCTTGAGTTCAAAATACGCTTCCATGATGCGGCGCACGATGGGCGCGGCGGTCTTGGCCCCTTCGGTGCCGTCGTAGACAAAGGCCACGACCACGATCTCAGGGTTATCGTAAGGCGCGTAGGCCATGGTCCACGCGTGGGAAGGCCAGTCGCCGGGACGACAGCGGTTGGCGGCTTGGGCCTTGTTGTCGCAATATTCGGCCGAACCGGTCTTGCCCGCGGCGGGGATGGGGAAGTCGCGGAAGACTTCCTTCAAGGTGCCATATTCCACAGCCCGCCGCATGCCTTCGCGCACCATTTCCAGGGCCCACGGGTCGATGGTCTTGGTGACCCCGGTTTCGCGGCACCGGCCAATGCCGCCCGGGTTCTCGAATTCGGGGATGCGCGGCTCTTGGGTCACATCCCAACGCACGGTGGGTTGGAAGGGCCGCACGACGCGCCCCTCCGCGTCCAGGTGTTCGTAAACCAGCGTGGGCTGCATGACGCGGCCGCCGTTGGCGATGGTGGCGCCGACAATGGCCATTTGGATAGGGGTGACCAGCACATACCCTTGGCCAACGCTGGCCAAGTACGTGTCGCCGGTAGACCAGTTCTCCCCGCGGAAGATGCGCTTCCAGGTGGGGTCGGGGATGAGCCCATCGGCCTCGCCGGGCAAATCAATGCCCGTATAGGAGCCGTACCCCAAGGCTTCGGCATAGGCCTTGAGGCGGCAGATGCCCACCCCGCCGTTGGGGATTTCGTCGAAGTAGCCGCCACCGACTTTGTAGAAGCAGACATTGCTGGAAAACGCGATGCAATCCAAAAACTCCAGTTGGCCGAAACCGCCGCTCTCATAATTCCAATCGTAGAATGTGCGGCCGCGGCCTCGATCGCCGGCGAAATATTTCTCAGTGAGTTCGATGGTGCCGGGCGCGTCAATGATCATACCGGGGCGCACGATGCCCTCGTTGAGCCCCGCGGTGGCGGTGACCAGTTTGAACACCGAGCCCGGTGGGTGCTCGGCCGAAATGGCGTGGTTGAGCAACGGCTTGAATTCGTCAGCCTCCAAGGCCTTGTAATAAGCATAGGGGATGAAGCGGGCCAAACGCTGATTGTCATAGGTGGGGATGGAAACCATGGCCAGCACCTCACCGGTCTGGGGGTTGAGGGCCACGGCCATGGCGTTGCGAAAGCGCGTGTAGCCGAAGTAAGCGTTCCACCGATCCAGTTCGTTCTCGACGATGCTCAAGGCCGCGCTTTGTAGGCGCAGGTCCAAAGTCAGTCGTAGGTTGACGCCCGGCTGAGGCTGGCGCGGGGGTTCCAGGTCATACAGCACCCGGCCGGCCACATCCACAGCGACCACCCGGCGCCCGTTCTGGCCAGCCAGCAGATCTTGGTATTGCATCTCCAAGCCCGCGTAGCCGACCTTGTCGCGGTTGATGTCCAGGCCTTTTTCTTCGTAGTAATCCACCAAGGCCTCGGGAACCGGCCCTAAGAACCCCACCAGGGCCGCGGTCACCCGGCCGGTGGGGTAATCGCGCACCGGCACCACTTCCACGCCGATGCCGGGCCATTGGG
>Ga0256914_1003343_pt1 | contig 12679 bp, 9 predicted proteins | sample HulkmetaG_FD_191571 | JGI IMG/M metagenome (GOLD analysis project Ga0256914, IMG submission 191571) | Hydrothermal chimney microbial communities from Main Endeavour vent field at the Juan de Fuca Ridge, Pacific Ocean - Hulk | ecosystem: Environmental > Aquatic > Marine > Hydrothermal vents ...
CAGCGCCGCAGACGGATCGTGGCTCACCGCCCCGGCGATTCCCAAAATGATCATGAAACAGCCCGTGCTGCGCTCGACGGCGCCATTCTATCAAAGGCGGAAAGCGGCCTCGGCCTCCGCCAGCGCCACCTCGAAGGCCGCGCGCAACTCCGGATCCTTCCAGTTGCGCAGGAACCGCTCCCGGTCGGCGCGGATGCCCCGTTCCCGCAGCCAGCGCCAGCGGGGGCGGGAGAGGCTGTCCAGGTCGATCACCTGGACGCCCTCTTCGCCGATGAGGAAGTTGGAGGCCTTCATGTCGCCGTGGACCAGGCCGTTTTGCGCGAAAGCGGCCACCACCGACGCCACTTTCCGGACCTTCTCCCCGTCACCGTGGCGGCCGCTGAAACAGCGGTCGGCCCGTTCTCCCTCGGCTTTCTCGGTGACCAGCCAGGCCCGCCGCCGAAGGCCGTGCCGTTCCTCAATGTACGCGAGGGGCCGGGGGGTGGGGATCCCGTAGCCGCGCACCCTGTGGGCATTGCGCCAGGAGCGCCGGCCCCGGCTGGACGACAAGATGCGGCGCAGGCCGTGAAACAGCGTCTTGACGTTGTAGCGCTTCACCACCACCTGGCGGTCGCCGATCCGGTCCACCCATACGGTCTGGGAGTTGCCTGCCTTGAGTAGATTGCTCTCTCGGGCGGGGCCGGAGAGGGCGCCGGAGATCCACTCGTCCAGCAGCCGGACATCCAGCTCCCGCCTCTGGAAGATGCGCAGCCCGCCTTTCTCGCGTACCAGGAACTCGGTGCAGTCACGCAGGCACTTTTCGCTCCGCTTGCGGGCACGATAGTGACGCCAGCGATCGGCATGGCGGCACACGCCCCGGGCAAAGGCGGCAGGATCGGAAAACCCACGCCGACGGCAGTAGACCTCCAGCGCCGCCATGACCCCGGCATGCGCGCTGCGCGGAAACTGGGCGAGAAGCAGGCCGAGATTGCGCTGGGCCGGTTTCCCGGCCAACGGCCCGGAACCCAGGCGATATGCACCCCCATCGATGGCCCTGATCGCGCCGGCGGCATCCACCAGAAAATTGTCCAGATGCGGATCTTCCTGGACCATGCCCGCCTCGTGCTGGCCCGCCACCAGGTTGAACAGGTCGGCCAGCAGCGCTTTCCGACGAGCCTCTCCCGCACGGCGCCAAGCTTCCCCGAAGGGGAGGGATCCCGCCAGGTACTCGTAGAGCACCACCCGTGCCGCGCCAGCCGCCACCGGCTCCGGCAGCAGCGGCTCCGGCACCGGGATGCCCTGGCGAAACATGGCGGCAACGGCTCCCAGATCCCTCTGTGCGTCCCGGGCGGCAGCAGACCCTGTAAAGACCTTGGCCAGTACGGGTTTCTCGCGCCACCATCCCCGGAAAACCACCCGCCGCCCGGGAAGCAGCCGCAACAGCTCCTCGCAGCGTAGGGGCTCCATGGACTCGAGCGCCAGATCGAACGGCAACTGCGCGGGATCTTCAGGAAGGGGGGGCATCACCGGCATCGAGGGGCTTGCGGAAGATGGCGAAGATTTCGTCTCCGCGTCCCAGCAGCGTCGAGGCCGCCACGTAGGGCCGGGCTAGGATTCGCCGCAGCTTCCGCTTCTTGGAGGGTTTTCCCCGGACGCCGAACTTGTAGTCCCAGCTGTTGAGCACGATCTTCGGGGTGGACGAGGTGCGTACCACTGCCGGCTCGAAGCCCGCCCGTCCGGCGAGACGGGCCAGGTTTTCCGGGGAGAAGAGCACCAGGTGGCGAGGAATGTCGTTGGCGAACCAGTGAACGCCGAACCAACCCCGGCCGAGTGCCCTGCTGTTGGGCGTCATCAACACCATGAGGCCGCCCGGTTTCAGGATCCTGTGGATCTCCGTCACGAAGTCCACGGGAGCAGGTATGTGCTCGATCACGTGGCGGGCGGTCACCACGTCGAAGTGCTCGTCCGGGAAGCCGGCCTCCGACAACTCCCCCTGGAAAACCTTCAGGCCGGCGGCCCTGCAGGTCTCCACCGCACTCCGGTTGAACTCCACCCCTTCCGGCTCCCAGCCGAGCGCGCGCATCGACCTGAGGTACTTGCCGCCTCCGCAGCCCACGTCGAGCAGCCGCCCGCTCCCGGTGAAGGGAACTGCGTGGCGATGGACGAATGCGCCCAGGATCCCGGCGAGCCAGCGGGGAAAACCGCTGTCGAGATGGGCATAGCCGTAACGGGAGCGCAATACCGCCCTCTCCAGCGCACTCCTGCGCTTCTCCCGTCCCGGCCTGTAAGGCTGGTAGTCGTCGGGATAGAAGCTGGCGATGCACTGCGCATCGGGCATCGGCACCTGGTAGACGGCCCCGCAATCGCCGCATTCCGCATAGGAAAACTCGCCCGGCAGATGCATCAGCAAGTCCCTTCCCGTGTAGGCATGAACACCCGAACCGCCGCACACGGGGCAGGGATCCGAAACCGTTGGCCTCTCTTCAGACATCAGCGTCCTTTTCAGGCCCGGTCACGTGCGGCTTCACAAAACCATTTCCCGACCTGCACTTCTGTGAAGTCATTGGGAAGCCGCCCTCCTCTGTACGAGTTCATCCAGCGATTTCATCATTCCACCAAAGACCGTCTGCAGGGAATAGTGCCGCACACACTTCTCCCGCCCGGCTTCCCCAAGGCGCGCCCGCAGCTCGGAGGAATCATGCAGCGCCCGCAGGGCCTCGACCCATTCATCCTCGGTCTCCGCCAGCAGCCCCGTGACGCCGTGCTCCACGATCTCGGCGTTGACGCCCGTGGGGGAGGATACCACCGGCAACCCGGCGGCCATATACTGCAGCACCTTGAGACCGCACTTGCCGCGGGTGAAACGGTTGTCCGGCAGCGGGGCCAACCCCACGTGGGCGGCCGCCAACTCCCGCGTCTCCGCTTCCGGCGACCAGGGTATGTGGACAACGGGCAGGCTCCGGGTTTCCAACGTGAAATCGGAAACGATCTTGAGGCGAAGGCCGGGCATCTCCTCCGCAGCCCGCTCCAGCGCGGGCACGACGGTCAGCAGGTGTTTTCTCGTGGAGCTGCTCCCGATCCAGACCAGGTCGAGCGTAGATTCCGGCTTGGCCACCCGCAGGCGGTATCGATCCGTCTCGACCGCCGTGGGAACGACCTGCACGTTGCCGTTGAAACGACCGGCCTCATCGGCAAGGTAGCGGTTGCCCGCCCACACCAGGTCGCATTGGGCCACCGTGGCGGCGAAGCGCCGCGCCCTGCGCGGGGAGGGGCCGCCATCGCTGCGGCAGAATATGGCGTCGTCGAAGGTGAACACCAGGTGCCGCGCCGCTCGGCGCAGCAGGAACCGGAACATCGGCCCGTAGGTTCGGCGCACCAGGACCACTACCTCCGCCCTGCGAGCCGCGCGCAGCACGGCCAGGCGATCGCGCAGGGAACCGGAGCCGGACAGGTGGCGTGGCCGCCAGCCGGCCTCCTCGAGCAACGGGAAGAAGTCCGTGGCCCGGTACCTGGTGGAGGCGGCGTGAAGCCCCTTGGAGACGAAGAGTATCTCTTTCAATCTGGAACCCGGTTCCCTTCAGGCGCTGGCCCGCTTCTTGAGGTGAATGAGCAGCAGCGACACCGCCGCCGGCGTCACTCCCGGGATGCGCGCCGCCTGGCCCAGGGTGGCGGGGCGGACGCGCGACAGCTTCTCCCGCACCTCCGAGGAGAGCCCCTTCACCTGGTCGTAGTCCAGCCCTTCGGGCAGCTTCACCGATTCGGCCTGGCGCGCCTTCTCCACCTCCTCGCGCTGGCGCTCGATGTAGCCGGCATACTTGGCCTGGATCTCCACCTGCTCCGCCACCTTCGGATCCTCCACCCCGGGACCCACGCCCGGCAGGGTCATGAGCGAGGCGTAGGTGACGTTGGGCCGGGTCAGCAGCTCGCTGGCGCGGGCCTCACGGCGCAGGCGGTCGCCCAGCACCGCCTGCTCCTGCCCGAGGTCGAGGTCGCCGGGGCGGACGATGATCTCCCTCAGCCGCTGCCGCTCCCGCTCGATGGCTTCGCGCTTGTCGCAGAAGGCGCGCCAGCGTGCATCGTCCACCAGCCCCAGCTCGCGGCCCTTCTCCGTCAGGCGCAGGTCGGCGTTGTCCTCGCGCAGCAGCAGACGGTGCTCGGCGCGGGAGGTGAACATGCGATAGGGCTCGGTGGTGCCGCGGGTGACGAGGTCGTCCACCAGCACCCCCAGGTAGGCCTCGTCGCGCCGCGGCCACCAGGGCGACTCGCCGCGCACCTTCCGCACCGCGTTGAGCCCCGCCAGCAATCCCTGGGCGGCGGCCTCCTCGTAGCCGGTGGTGCCGTTGATCTGGCCGGCGAAGAAGAGGTTCTCCAGGTGCTTGGTCTCCAGCGAGCGCTTCAGGTCCCGCGGATCGAAGAAGTCGTACTCGATGGCGTAGCCGGGCCGGGTGATGCGCGCCTCCTCGAAGCCGCGCATGGAACGCACCAGCGCCCACTGCACGTCGAAAGGGAGCGAGGTGGAGATGCCGTTGGGGTAGAGCTCGTTGCTGGTGAGGCCCTCGGGCTCGATGAAGATCTGGTGGGAGTCACGGTCGGCGAAGCGCACCACCTTGTCCTCGATGGAGGGGCAGTAGCGCGGCCCCACCCCCTCGATCACTCCCGCGTACATGGGCGAGCGCGAGAGTCCCTTGCGGATGATCTCGTGAGTACGCGCGTTGGTGCGGGTGATGAAGCAGCTCACCTGCTCGGGATGCTCGTCGGCGCTGCCGAGGAAGGAGAAGACGGGCACGGGATCGTCGCCCGGCTGCTCCTCCAGCACCGAGAAATCCACCGTGCGCCGGTCGATGCGCGGCGGGGTGCCGGTCTTGAGCCGCTCCACGCGGAAGGGAAGCTCGCGCAGGCGCTGCGCCAGGACGTTGGCGGGCGGGTCGCCGGCGCGCCCGCCCTCGTAGTTCTCCAGGCCGATGTGGATGCGCCCCCCGAGGAAGGTGCCCACGGTGAGCACCACCGCCTCCGCGCGGAACTCCAGCCCCATGGCCGTGACCACCCCCGCCACCCGGTCGCCCTCGAGCACCAGGTCCTCCACCGCCTGCTGGAAGAGGTCCAGGTTCTCCTGGTTCTCCAGCGCCTGGCGCACCGCCGCCTTGTAGAGCAGGCGGTCGGCCTGGGCGCGGGTGGCGCGCACCGCCGGCCCCTTGCGCGCGTTGAGGATGCGGAAGTGGATGCCGGCCCGGTCGGCGGCCCGGGCCATGAGCCCGCCCAGGGCGTCGATCTCCTTCACCAGGTGCCCCTTGCCGATGCCGCCGATGGCCGGGTTGCAGCTCATGGCGCCCAGGGTGTCGATGTTGTGGGTGAGCAGCAGGGTGCGCGCGCCCATGCGGGCCGCGGCCAACGCCGCCTCGGTGCCGGCGTGGCCGCCGCCGACCACGATCACTTGGTAATGCAGGGGGTGACGCATGTCGCTGATTCTAACCTCAACGCCCTGCTAAGATGACGCTCCGCCTTCGGGGAAGTTCACCATGCTGATGGAACGCAACAAGGCGTCACCGCGCGCCGAACCTCCTCTGGAAGCCCTGTTCCGGCAGGCCGAGGGGGTTTTATTGGGCAAGCCGCGCGCTTTGCGGCTTGCGGTGGCCTGCCTGCTGGCCCGCGGTCATCTCCTGGTGGAAGACCTGCCCGGCATGGGCAAGACCACCCTCGCCCACCTGCTGGCCCGATCGTTCGGCCTCGAATACCAGCGCATCCAGTTCACCAGCGACCTGTTGCCGGCGGACATCATCGGCGTGTCGGTTTACGACCGGGCCACGGAGCGCTTCCACTTCCACCCCGGCCCCATCTTCACCCAGCTCGTGCTCGCCGACGAGATCAACCGAGCCACCCCCAAGACCCAAAGCGCTTTGCTCGAGGCCATGGAGGAGCGCCAGGTGACGGCCGAAGGCCGGACCCGCCCCTTGCCGGATCCCTTTTTCGTGGTGGCCACGCAGAATCCGGCCCACCAGGTGGGCACCTTTCCCTTGCCCGAGTCCCAGCTCGACCGTTTCCTCATGCGCATCAGCCTGGGTTATCCCGACGCCGCCACCGAGCGCAGGCTTCTGGAAGGCGGCGGCGGGCGCCGCCACCTCGTGGAAGTGGAGCCTCTGGCCGATCCCGATGCCTTGTCACGCTGGCAAGGCGCGGTGGAAAAGGTCCATGCCGCCCCCGCGCTGCTCGACTACCTGCAAGCACTGCTTGCCGAGAGCCGCACCGAAGAGGGCCCCGGTCTCTCTCCACGAGCCGGATTGGCGGCTCTGCACGCGGCGCGCGCCTGGGCTTGGCTGGCGGGTCGTGACGCCGTACTGCCCGAGGACCTGCAAGCGGTATGGGAGGCCGTCACCGCCCACCGCCTGGGCGCCGATGGCGCCGAACGCGCCCGGGCCTTGTTGCGACGGGTCCCCCTCGTCTGACCATGCTTCCGCGTCCACCGGCGTGGCTTCTGCGCCGCATCCCGTTGAAGCGCAACCGCCCCGTCGAGATCGCCGGACGACGCATTTATCTGCTGCCCACCCGAGAAGGCGTCCTCTACGGGCTGCTCACCTTCACCATTCTGGTGGCGGCCATCAATTACGCCAGCAGCCCCGCCTTCCTGCTCGCTTTCCTCTTGGTGGGCCTCTTTCTCCAAACCCTGCTCCACAGTTGGCGCAACCTGCATGGGCTGCGCCTGCGCTGGGTCGGAGACACCCGGACCTTCGCCGGCAGCGCGCTCCCTTTTCGCCTGGTGGCGGCCGCCGGAGACCGGCCTCGCCACGGACTTCGCCTGCGGCAAGGAACGGAAACCGGAAAGCCGGTGGATCTGGCACCCGGGGCCGAATCCGTGCTCGAACTGCCGCTGGCCACCGCCCGTCGAGGCCCCTTCGAGCCGGGCGTGATTCTGCTGGAGAGCCGCCATCCGCTGGGGCTGGTGCGGACCTGGATCCGCCTCCTGCCGGAAGAGCGGCTGCTGATCTGGCCGCGGCCGCTGGAACCGGGCCGATCGCCCACGGGCGAGGCGATCACGCCCGCCGCCGATCTGGGCGGGGAACAAGGCGATGGCGGCGACTTCAGCGGGTATAGGAACCACCAACCGGGGGATTCACCCGGCCGCATCCACTGGAAGGCGCTGGCCGCCGAGAGGGGCCTGCTGGTCAAGGAGTTCGAAGGGGGTCACGCGCCCAGCCCCTGGCTCGATTTCGACGCGCTGGCGCCCGAGCCCACGGAACGACGCCTGCAATGGCTGGCCGGCGCGGTCGAGCTGCACCACCGCCAGGCCCGGCCTTTCGGACTGCGGCTGCCCGGATGGGAAGCGGCGCCCGCTACCGGAACCGCCCACCGCCGCCGCTGCCTGGACGCGCTGGCACGGTTTCCCCACAGCGGACCACAACCATGAGACGACGCTCGGAGACTCCGCCCACCGACCACCGGCTGGACGCCGGCATCCTCCTGTCGGCGCTCTCCGTGCTGCCCCACGCCTGGCACCTTCCCCTGGCCGTGGTCGCCGCCTTCTTCATTTCGGCCGCCGTCCGCCGAGCCTTCTGGCCCAAGATCGAGACCGCTCCGCCCCGCGCTTTGCGCCTGTTGTTGGTGGCGGTCGGCCTCGTCCTGGTGGTGCAGCAGGCGGGACTCACCGACAGCCGCCGGTTCGGCGTCTCCTTGCTCGTCGTCATGGCCGGGCTCAAGCTGTTGGAAACGACACGCAAGCGGGACCTCTACACCTTGGCCTTTCTCGGCCTTTTCGTCCTGGCCACACAGTTTCTCTTCTCCACCAGCATCGTCCTCACCGCCTGGGTGCTGCTGCTTACCGTCGGTTGGATCGCTTTCTTGGCCGTTGTCGAAAGTCCCGGCCTTGGGCTTCGGTCGGCCCTGCGCACCGCCGGCCTCCTGGTGGCCGGCGCCCTGCCGGTGATGGTGCTGCTGTTCGTCCTCTTTCCCCGCCTGGACGGCCCACTCTGGCGGCTTCAACTGGGCGGCGACATTGCATACACCGGCATGAGCGACCGGCTGCACATGGGCAGCATCGCCAGCCTGGGACGCCTCGAGACAGTGGCCTTCCGCGTCCGCTTTCATGGAGAACCTCCGCCCCCCGCGGAACGCTATTGGCGCGGATTGGTGCTCTGGCACACCGACGGCCGCAACTGGAAACGGGTGGAACGACCCCGCCGGCCGGCACCCACCGAATTCCCTCCCGGCGCCCTCGTCCAGGAGATCACCCTGGAACCGACCGGCCAGCGATGGCTTTTCGCCCTCGAAGAAGCCGTCGGCGCCGATCCGGGCCTCCAGTTGGATGCCGATGCCACCCTCGGCACGACGGCGCCTTTAAAACGCCGCTTCACCTATCGCGTGGCCAGTCGCCCCCCGCAGGCTTCGTCGCTGGACGCCGCCACGCGCAGGTTGGGATTGCAGTTGCCGCCCCGGGTCTCACCCCGGGTGAAAGCCCTGGCGCGCCGCTGGCGGCAGAACGCCGGAGACGATCTGGCGGTGATACGGGCGGCGCTGGACCATTTCCGGCGCGAGCCATTCGTCTACACCCTGCATCCCGGGCGGCTCGAAGGTGATCCGGTGGACGGCTTCCTGTTCGAAACCCGCCAAGGGTTCTGCGAACACTACGCCGCGGCTTTCGTACTGCTCATGCGGCTGGCCGGCGTTCCGGCCCGAGTGGTGGTGGGTTATCTCGGCGGGGAAACGAACCCGGTGAGCGGCCATCTGGTGGTGCGCCACTCCGACGCCCATGCGTGGGCCGAAGTCTGGCTCCCTGGGCGGGGCTGGACCCGAGTGGATCCCACCGCCGCGGTGGCACCGGAACGGGTGGAACAGGGTCCGGCACCTCAGCCGGCGCCCCTGGGCACGCCCGTCCGTTTCCGCCTGACGGCGGACTTCGGTCCGGCGCAGCGGCTGCTGCGCCGGCTCGGTTGGTATCGCGACAGCCTTCAACTCGCCTGGCACTACTGGGTGGTAGGCTACGACCGCAACCGTCAACGCAATCTCTTGCAGCGTTTGGGCCTGGGCCGCCTGGAAGGCACACGGTTGGCCCTGGCGGCGGTTCTTTCGGCCCTGGCCGCCGGCGTCCTCGTCTTCGCCCTGCGCCGCCCCTCCAGGCACGAAAACCGAGATCCGGCGGTCGCCGCTTGGCGGCGGTTCCGCCGCCGCCTCCAGCGGGCGGGGGTGCGCCTACCCCGCCACATGGGCCCTCTGGACACGGCGACGACGGCCGCCCGGCGGTTTCCCGCCCGCAGCGAGGAGTTCCACGCCATCGCAACGCTCTATGCCCGCCTCCGTTACGGCCGACACAACGACGCCGCCGATCTGAACGAACTGCGCCGGCGCATCCGACGGCTGCGGCTATAGTCGCCGACGCCACCCCCGGCAGCCGGGATCCCCGTCGGATTGTTCTTCGTCAACGCCCATCGAACGCCGCCATGGCAGCATGATCGCGCCGAACGCTATGGAGGACCGCAGATGAAAGACCGTGCGCAACTGGCCGAAAAAGCCGCAGCCAAGGCGTTGAAATACGAATTCGAATACGGCTGCTGCCCCCAATGCGTGCTGGCCGCGGTACAGGAGACGGTGGGCATCGTCACCGACGAGACCATCAAGGCGAGCCACGGCCTCTCCGGCGGCGGGGGCCTGAGCGGGGTGGGGCTGTGCGGCTCCCTCGTGGGCGGTATTCTCGCCCTGGGCGCCAAGCGCGGCCGCGACCGCGACAAGTTTCATCGCGGCAAGTTCATCGGCAACTTCAGCAAGGCCGACGAGCTGATGAAGGCCTTCCGCGAACGGTTCGGCGGCCTCACCTGCCGTGAGCTGCAGGCGCGCTTCACCGGCGAGACCTACGACATGTGGAAGCCGGAGGAGTACCAGCGCTTCTGCGAAAAGCGCGGCGACCGCTGCGCCCGCACCGCCGAGTTCGTCACCCGCTGGGTGGTGGAGCGCCTATAGCCCGTAGGCCGGGCGAGGCCGCCCCGCGGCCGACCCCGGCAGATGCGGGAAGGCTCCGACGCCCCTGCCCGCGTCGGCCCGCGGCCTCGGCGGGCCTACGTTTCGGTTGCCTGTGGTCGTTTCAGGCTGGGCCCGACCCGCTTGGATTACAATGGGCCTTTGTTCCTGCTCCGAAACGCCATGGAACCGGCCCGCCGCATTCTCCGCGACATCTTCGGCTACGACGACTTCCGTCCCAACCAGGGGGAAATCGTCCAGACCCTCATCGACGGCGGCGACGCCCTGGTGCTCATGCCCACCGGCGGCGGCAAGTCGCTCTGCTACCAGATCCCCGCCATCGCCCGCCCCGGCTGCGGCGTCGTGGTGTCGCCGCTCATCGCCCTGATGCAGGACCAGGTGGAGGCCCTGCGCCAGCTGGGGGTGAAGGCCGCATTCCTCAACTCCACCCTCGACCGGCCCGAGGTGCGGGCCGTCGAGCAGGCCCTGCTGGCCGGGGAGCTGGACCTGCTCTACATCGCCCCCGAGCGGCTGCTGGCCGAGCGCACCCTGGAGCTCCTGGAACGGGCCACCCTGGCGCTGTTCGCCATCGACGAGGCCCACTGCGTCTCCCAGTGGGGCCACGACTTCCGCCCCGAGTATCGCCAGCTCGAGGTGTTGCACCAGCGCTGGCCGAAGGTGCCGCGCATCGCCCTCACCGCCACCGCCGACGCCCGCACCCGCGCCGAGATCGTGGAGCAGCTCGACCTCGGAAAGGCGCGGCACTTTATCAGCAGCTTCGACCGCCCCAACATCCGCTACACCATCACCGAGGGGGACAACGCCCGCGAGCGGCTCTGGCGCTTCCTCGAGCGGGAGCACCCTGTTGACGCCGGCATCGTCTACTGCCTGTCGAGAAAGAAGGTGGAGGAGACGGCCCGCTGGCTGTCGCAGAAGGGCCGCACCGCCCTGCCCTACCACGCCGGCATGAGCAGCCGCGAGCGCGAGGCCAACCAGCAGCGGTTCCTGCGTGAGGAGGGGGTGATCATGGTGGCCACCATCGCCTTCGGCATGGGCATCGACAAACCCGACGTGCGTTTCGTGGCCCACCTCAACCTGCCAAAGAGCATCGAGGCCTACTACCAGGAGACGGGCCGCGCCGGGCGCGATGGCCTGCCCGCCGACGCCTGGATGGCCTACGGCCTGCAGGACGTGATCCTGCTGCGCCAGATGGCCGAGGAGAGCGACGCCGACGAGCGCCACAAGCGCATCACCCGCCACAAGCTGGAGGCCATGCTGGGGCTGTGCGAAGAGACCGGCTGCCGCCGCCAGGCCCTGCTGGCCTACTTCGGCGAGACCCTGGCCGGGCCCTGCGGCAACTGCGACAACTGCCTGGAGCCGCCCGAGAGCTGGGATGCCACCGAGGCGGCGCAGAAGGCACTCTCCTGCGTCTGGCGCACCGGCCAGCGCTTCGGCGTCAACTACCTTATCGAAGTGCTGCTGGGCAAGGAGAACGAGCGCATCCGCCGCTTCGGCCACCACCGCCTCTCCACCTTCGGCATCGGCGGCGAGCTCAAGGCCACCGAGTGGCGCGGCCTTTTCCGCCAGCTCATCGCCCGCGGCTACCTGGAGGTGGACCACGACGGCTACGGTGCCCTTAGGCTTACCGAGCGCTGTCGCGCCCTGCTGCGCGGCGAGGAGCAACTGGCGCTGCGCAAGGCCCGCCGTCCAGAGCGGCGGAAGCCGGAAAGGGCGGCGGCCTCTCCGGTGGCCATCGCCCGCGAGTTCGACGCCCGCGACGCCGCCCTCTTCGAGGCCCTGCGTGAGCTGCGCCTGGAGCTGGCCCGCGAGCAGGGGGTGCCACCCTACATCATCTTCCACGACGCTACCCTGAAGGAGATGGTGGTGGTGCAGCCGCGCACCCTGGAGGAGATGGGCGGTATCACCGGCGTGGGCGCGCAGAAGCTGGCGCGCTACGGGCAGCGCTTTCTCGACCGGATCACCGACGCCTGCCGGGCGGCGGAGGCCTGATCGCGGCCTTCGGGGGAGGGGATCTCTCCCGGCACGAGAACGTAGGCCCGCCGAGGCCGCAGGTTGACGCGGGCAGGGGCATCGAGGTCTTCCCGCATCCGCCGGGGTCGGCCGCGGGCGGCCTCGCCCGGCCTACGAGGGCGGAAGGGTGATGGCCGCCGAAACGTAGGGCCGCCGAGGCCGAAGGCCGACGCGGGCAGGGGCGTCGGATTCTTTCCCGCATCCGCCGGGGTCGGCCGCAAAGCGGCCTCGCCCGGCCTACGGGGGCGGAAGGGTGATGGCCGCCGAAACGTAGGCCCGCCGAGGCCGAAGGCCGACGCGGGCAGGGGCGTCGGATTCTTTCCCACATCCGCCGGGGTCGGCCGCAAAGCGGCCTCGCCCGGCCTACGGATTGGGTGTGAGATCCGGCCTACTTGCCGATGCAGAAGCTGGAGAAGATCTCCCCCAGCAGGTCGTCGGCGCTGAACTCACCGGTGATCTCGGAAAGGGCCTGCTGGGCCAGGCGCAGCTCTTCGGCCAGCAGTTCGCCGGCGCCGGTCTCCTCCAGCACGCGGTGGCCCTGCTCCAGGTGGGCCAGCGCCCGGTCGATGGCATCGAGGTGGCGGCGGCGGGCGAGGAACTCGCTGTGCTCACCGCCCTGGAAGCCCAAGCTGTCGAGGAGATGCCGGCGCAGCAGGTCGAGCCCCTCGCCCGACCGGGCCGAGAGCCGCACCTCGGTCAGGCCGTCGCGCTCGTCCACGCCGGGGGTTTC
>Ga0256914_1003344_pt1 | contig 12678 bp, 11 predicted proteins | sample HulkmetaG_FD_191571 | JGI IMG/M metagenome (GOLD analysis project Ga0256914, IMG submission 191571) | Hydrothermal chimney microbial communities from Main Endeavour vent field at the Juan de Fuca Ridge, Pacific Ocean - Hulk | ecosystem: Environmental > Aquatic > Marine > Hydrothermal vents ...
AGTGGCAAAGGCTCATAGAAGGCTATCTTTTAAATAGAAATAACTTGCAAGGGGTGGTTTGTATTTTTGATATAAGAAGGGATCTGGGGGACTTGGATATAGGTCTGATAAGCTATCTCAAATCCGTTAGATTAGAGCCTTGGGTTGTTTTTAATAAGATTGATAAGCTCTCCTCAAACAGGCTTAACGCCAATATACAGCGGGCTAATATTTTGCTTCCCGGCCTTTCTAAAGGGCCGTTTTTAGTATCAGCTAAGACGAGAAAGGGGATATCCAACCTCTTAGATTCTGTTATCTGTCCACTTTTAGCTAGTGTTGAATGAAGATTGTTGATGTCTCCCGTAAGTGTCCTATGCCAAAATGACGGCAATAATTCCTGCCAAAAAGATTCCGTCAAAGGTGCCGGCTCCACCTATTGATACAAGGGGTGCTTGGATCTTTTTAATATCCTTTAAATGAAAGATATCTGCTCCGAGCAGGGTCCCCATGGTTGCAGCTATGTATGCTGTGGCTGGAGCATGATGCTCAGCCCCTAAAATAAAGGTGACTATTGCTGCAATTAATGGAGGTATGAACATTGGCATAGCAATTCCTATCCCTGGAACAGGCCTTGCGAAAAAGTATGTTAGGCTGGCGACCAAAAGGGCTGCAAGAACTGGTTCGAAAAATAGCCCGTTTTTTACCATAAGATAGCATGACAGCAAGAAAGGGACTATTGCTCCACCAAGATTTATAGCTACGATCATGTGTCCAGTTGGTCTTTGAGGAACATTGTATATCATACCAAAAAAACGAACCCTTTCCTCAAGGGGTTCCAGGGTGGGTATCTCAATCTTTTTTATGGGGATGTTTATGTTACTTCCAAGAAGCGATAACAGGAGAAAGCCTAGCGTTTGGCCTTCGGTGAGCCCAAGTCTCTCAAAGGCAATAGTAATAAGGCCAATATGTATGAATATAAAAACAAGAAAAAAGAATATTAAAAAAAGAAAGAAAAACAGAATGCCAAGCGGGCTAAAAAACATAGGCTCTCCAGGTAGCTTTTCAAACCAATACAGAATAATTTTCCAGAGCTTAGAGGATCCGTTAACTAAATATTTTTTAATTTATCTTTTTCTCTTGCATTTTGGTAGATTTTTTTCTTTGTTTTAACTTTAAAAATTTCAACTGGCGTAACAAATAATCCGATATCAAAATATAATATCAGGAAATTGTTATGGAACTCAAAAACATTTTAGTGGTAGATGACGAGCCTGTTAATTTGAAGATCTTAAAGGCCATGCTTGTTCCAGAGGGCTACAATGTTATTGAGGCAGAAAGTGGAATCCAGGCCCTTGAGGTCTTGGATAGACTTTTGCCGGATATCATCCTTCTGGATGTAATGATGCCAGGCATGGACGGTTTTGAGCTTTGTCGAAACATAAAAGGCCAGAAAGACAAACGGATGATCCCGATTCTCATGGTTACGGCCCTTCAAGATAAGGTTCATAGGCAGGAGGCAATGGAGGCTGGAGCCGACGACTTCTTGAGCAAGCCCATTGACAGGGTGGAGCTTTTGATCAGAGTCAAGTCCCTTTTGCGTATTAAGATGTATTCTGATGAGCTAATCAGAAGCTACAGAGAGCTGGAGGAAAAGAATTGTCAGTTAAGGGAGCTTGAAAAGGCAAAAGAAGGGTTGACCCATATGATCATACACGATCTTAGGGGGCCCTTGACCAATATCAGTATGAATATAGAAATGTGTCTTATGAAGATTGATCCGCGTTCAAGCATTAAAGATTACTTGAACAATGCAAGTCACCAGTGCCTCTATATGAATGATATGATACAGGGATTGTTGGATATTCACAAAATGGAAGAGGGAAAGCTGGAAATAGTTAGGGAACCAGTGAGACCACAAGAACTGATAAGGGAAATTTCGGAGAACTATAAACCCCAGATGCAGGCAAACGAGGTAAATTTTGAGATAGAATGCTTATCTAAGATTCCCCAAATCTTGGTCGATCCAGGGCTTACAAAAAGGATAGTTGCAAATTTGTTGGATAATGCCATACGGCATACTCCGAAAGGTGGCTACATCATTGTAAGTATAAAGGACAGTGTTGATGGAAGGTGTATCATTTTTACTGTCACAGACAGCGGAAAAGGGCTTCATAAGAAATACCACAAACGTATATTTGATAAGTTTGAACAGGTAAAACTCAAAAAAGACGGAGTGACTGCTGGCAGTATCGGTCTCGGACTGGCCTTTTGCAAGATGGCTACAGAACTTCACGGTGGAAAGATTTGGGTGTCAGATGGTCCTGGCGGAAAAGGTTGCTCCTTTTCATTCTCATTGCCAGCAGATTCTGGTCATGTTTGTGGGGGAGTGGAGGAATGAAAAAGAAGATCCTAGTCATAGAAGACAATAAGATAAATATGAAGCTTGTGCGTACGTTACTACAAATAGGAAAGTATGAAATAATGGAGGCAGAGGATGCAGAAAGCGGAATAGAAATGGCACGGAGCGACAGTCCCGACATGATTCTTATGGATATCCAATTACCTGGTATTGATGGTTTTGAGGCCACTGCTATTCTGAAATCAGATCCTGCCACCAGTAACATACCAATAGTTGCACTTACTTCCTATGCTATGGATGGAGACAAAAAAAGGGCCCAAGAGGTAGGGTGTGATGGCTATATTTGCAAGCCTATAGATACCAGGACTTTTTTAAAGGAAATTGGGAAATTTTTCGCATCTTAGAGAAGATAAAACGTTATGAAAAGAGCATCCATTACATTAGTAGTAGCAATCTCTTTAGTAATATTGTCTATTTCAAACGTGTCGTTTGGGGATAGCAGTACTGTTTCTGATGAAGGGCTTCTTTATCTTAAGAATCTTTCTATCTCTGAATTGGCATCCCTTGAAGTAACATCTGTATCTAAAACCCAAGAAAGGATGGCAGATGCCGACGCTGCCATATATGTCATCACATCAGAAGATATCAGGAGGAGCGGGCTTACCTCTATACCAGAGCTTCTCAGAATGGTTCCTGGACTCCAAGTGGCCCATATTGACAGTAATAAATGGGCTATAAGCTCACGAGGGTTTAATGGTTGGTATGCAGACAAGCTTTTGGTCCTGATAGATGGCAGAAGTGTATATACCCCTCTTTTTTCAGGTGTTAATTGGGATATCCAAGACACATTGCTAGACGATATCGAACGTATAGAGGTAATTCGCGGCCCTGGAGCCACTCTTTGGGGAGCCAACGCTGTAAATGGCGTGATCAACATTATTACCAAAGAGGCCCAAGAGACCCAGGGAGGATTGTTAAAGGCTGGAGGAGGAAATCTGGAACAGGGGTTTGGAGGTTTTAGATATGGTGGAAAGATAGGAAAGGTGGGCTGGTACAGAGCCTATGCAAAATATTTTAATAGGGATGCATTCAAGACTAGGGACGGACACGATGCCACAGGAGAATGGGACATGGGAAGGGCAGGCTTCCGGATGGATCTAGAGCCCTCCATTCATGATTCTTTTACATTGCAAGGGGATATTTATAGTGGGAACACTCACGATCATTTTGAAAATTTGCCCTCTGATATGTCGGTTTCTTATAATGATGTAAAAACGGATCTGGATGGTGGAAATATCCTTGGCAGATGGCAACATTACTTGTCTGACACCTCGGCCATTACCTTTCAGATATATTATGATCGGACTGAAAGACGTTCTGTTTATCTTGAAGAAACAAGGGACAATTTTGACTTAGACTTCCAGCATTCTTTTCATATTTTTTCTAGGCACAACATTGTCTGGGGTCTTGAATATCGCTTGACCCATGACAACATACCACAAACCGGTGTCTTTATTTTTGATCCGGAAAGCAGGACAGATCATCTATATTCGGGCTTTGTTCAAGACCAGATATCAATTATAAAGGGCAAGCTTGATCTTACCCTGGGCACCAAACTCGAGCATAACGACTACAGTGGCTTTGAGATTCAGCCGAGCGCTAGGCTGCGTTTTAAGCCTGATAAGTACCAGACCTTTTGGGCTGCCGTATCAAGGGCTGTCAGAACCCCATCCAGGGCAGATCACGACATGAATTTTGTGCTTCAGAGATTTGAGATCGGGCCATCACAAAACATTATGGTGCTTAGAGGAGATGGCGATTTTGACTCTGAAAAATTGACTGCTTACGAGCTTGGCTACAGGATAGTTCCCCAAGAGCGTTTTTCCCTTGATATAGCAACCTTCTATAACGTTTATCATGATCTTAGAACTACAGCTACAGGTACTCCAGAGAGTGGAGAACATCTATTTAAGGGACAAAATGTCAGGATCATTCCGGTGGATATAGTAAATCAGTATCATGAAGATGCCTATGGAATAGAGGTAACAGGGACGTTGCAAATTACACGGTGGTGGAAGGCCTCTGCCTCCTATTCCTGGTTAAAGCTTCGTCTACACACCAAAAGAGAAGAGATCCTCAATCTGGAAGTGAGTGAAGGGAGCATCCCCAGAAATCAGTTTTCATTTAAAAGCTACATGGACCTGCCTTACAATTTCCAGTTGGATACCTTGTTGTTTTATGTTGATAGTATGCCAGACATGCATATCCCTAGTTATACCAGATTGGATATTCGTCTTGGTTGGAATCCTATAAAGAATCTGTCTTTAAGCCTTAAACTAGAGAATCTGTTTGACAACCAGCATCAAGAATATAGGAGCATTGGCAATCTTGCGGCATCAGAAGTACCTCGTAGCTTTTACGGAAAGATAACGTGGCATTTTTAAGCAGAAGATTATCCCAAGTTAATAATTGCTTAGAGAAGAGAATTCCCCTTTGTTGTTTGGTGGTTTCATTTGCGTTTTTGTTCACATTCTTTGTTCCTGTTCAGGCTGGTTTTAAGCCGGATCAGATTAAGGCCGCCTACATTTACAATCTGCCCAACTTTGTCTACTGGCCTGATTTGAAAAAGCTAGAAATAAAAACCAAAGGGGCCTTTGTTATCAAGGTCCTCGGAAACAAATCGATTGCTCGATACCTAGAGGTCTTGACAAAAGGAGAAAAGATAAAGGGTAATCCCATCAGCATTGTCTATATTGACTCAGTATCCCAGGCCCAAAATTGCAGAGTGTTGTTTGTTGACAGCGCTTTTGAGAATGTGCTCACCCGTGCCCAACTTGTTGGTCTTGCAAACAACGGCATTCTGACTGTCGGAGAAAGTTTGAACTTTCTTAAAAAGGGCGGAATCGTGGGTTTAGTTCCTGTTGGTAAGAGGATAGTAATAGTTGTAAACACCTCCATTGCCCAGAAGGCCAGCATGTCTTTCAGTTCCAAGCTTATGAAGGTGGCAGAGGTCTTTAAGGCTGCACAGGGGGAGAAGGAATGAAGATAATGGACTTTCAGGATCTCTCCCTGAAAAATAAGCTTACTTTGATAATATTAGCAACCTCTGGCCTGATGATATTTATCATATCTGTTATTTTCTTTATTAACGAGGCTGTTTCAATAAAGAGGTTTCTAAGGCATAACGTTTCCACTATTGCCAAAATCACTGCCAGAAACAGCACGGCAGCCTTGGTATTTGATGACGCTGATACGGCACGGGAGCTCCTGCAGGCCCTTGAGGCTGAACCACATATTGTGGCTGCGGCTATTTATGACAAGCACGGGAGGCTCTTTGCTAAATTTTCGCGCCTGGAGGAAGAAAGGCTTCCAGGAAAAGTAGATCTTCAAAAGGCATTTCAACAACAACAGCTTGTTCCAGGGATGTATCTTTGTTCCAGGGATTCCTATGGCCTTATGCCAGATTTTCTTGATGTGCTAACTCCTGTAAGGCTGAAAGATCGATTGATAGGGGCAGTCTTTATCAGGGTTGATCAGAGGTGGATATTTACCCACATAAAACTTTTTGCAATCATGATATTGGGGATCATGATTTTGCTGATTGTATTTTCCTATTTCATTTCTTCAAGGGTCCAAAAAATAGTATCAGAGCCAATTGAACAACTGGTTCATACCATGCAAAAGGTAAAGACAAGACAAGATTACTCTATCAGGGTGGCGGCACAGTGCGCGAAAGACGAACTCGGAATGCTCATGGAAGGTTTTAACAACATGCTTGAACAGGTACAGGAACGGGACAAACGACTCAAGGAAAGCAGAGAGCAACTTCAAAGGCAGGTTGCGCTTCGTACAGAAGCGCTAAAACTAAGTGAGGCCCAAAAGCAAAAGCTGTGGTTCCAAAAAAAGATTCAGCAGGCCTATAGTGAGCTTGTAAGCCGTATGAATTCTATAGATATAGACAAAATGCTTGCTACCTGCCTTAATCAGATATCAGAGGTAGTTGGAGCTGCATGGGGAAGTGTATTTTTGTGGGATCAGCAGACCAGGGACCTTACATCAAAACAATACTATTTAGCCGAAACCGTTAACAAATGGAAAGAGCAAAATCCAGCTTGTCTGGACCGATTAAATGATATTGCCTGTCAAAAGGCAAAAGAGGCCCTTGAAAAGAACGAACTCATTCGTGAGAATATCAATCCGGAACCTGATAAGGGGATCTTCTCATCCTTATTATTGATGGCCTTCCCATTGAGATTTCAGAACCGTAGCATCGGGGCCCTTGTTCTTGCAGGCCCAAGGGAGCCTGACGATTATACCTTGGCCTTTCTCTATAACTCCACAAGACAGTTAGGGGTTGCCATCCATAATGCCATGACCTTTGAAGACCTTGTAGAAAAGTCTGCTGAATTAGAGCATAGCAATCTTGAACTGCAGAGGGCGTCAAGAATGAAAAGCGATTTTCTTGCTAACATGAGCCATGAACTACGCACACCTCTTAATGCAATAATAGGATTCTCAGAGCTTCTGCTTGATCAGCACTTTGGCGAATTAAACGATGTCCAAAAGGAATATTTGTCAGATGTGCTTGATAGTGGAAGGCATTTGCTTTCTTTAATAAATGACATACTGGATCTTTCAAAAATAGAAGCCGGAAAGGTGGAGGTACTGGCAGAGAACGTGTCAGTAAGGGAGATATTGGAATCCGGTCTTACTATGATTCGCTATAAGGCGATGAAGCATAATATAGAACTGGTTCTTAGCCTGGATAAATCTGTGCCCAAAACTGTATGGGCAGATCAACAGAAAATGAAACAGATTGTCTACAACCTAGTCTCAAACGCAGTCAAATTTACACAAGATGGCGGCAAGATAGAGCTTGCTGCAAAAAAGGTTGAAAGGTCTTGGCTAAGGCAAAACGTTCCAGATGATTTTATAGATCAGGAGGTCTTGTCTCGAGGAAAGGAAGACGATCCGTTTCTTTTGATATCAGTGAAAGACACAGGCATCGGTATTCCAGAAGAACATATAAAAAAGGTCTTTGACGCCTTTGAACAGGTGGATTCTTCTCGTTCAAAGAGATACAAGGGAACAGGTTTGGGGCTTGCTCTTTGTAAAAATCTTGTAAAACTCCATGGCGGACTGATATGGGTGGAAAGCAAGCCAGGAAAGGGTAGCAGTTTTTACTTTTCTATACCCATCAGGCAAAACTAGGTTCATTGTTTCCCCTTTGCCTTTTGCAGATAGCAGTTGATGTCTTATTCAGGCCTGTTCCCCCCCAAGAGTCTGTTTTGCATCAGATGGATAGAGAAACGTTCATTGACTGAGGGCTCTTGTTGACTTTAGAATAGGCAGCATGGAAAGCAATCACTCTATCAAGTCATGGAGAAATTTCTCTGTTTTTTTGTCGGCCCTGTCTCTTCTTTTGGGTTTTCTGGCCGTTTTTGCTGGTCTCAATCTCTATAAGTATCTGACAACTAGACATGATTTTTCTTCAAATTCGCTCAGGTCCATGGCAAAAGGCGAGTTTGAGCGTATAGACTCTTTTTTCAAGAGGGTTGGTAACCAGCTTGTCATAGTCAGAGACCTGGGAAGAAATGGAGTCCTGGATAGATCGGATATTGTTTCATTAAATAAAAAGTTTATTCCACTGTTGAGCAATCAGAAGATATTCAGTGGGATTATACTGGCAGATAATACCGGGTGGGAATATTTTCTGTTTCGGGAAGATGAAACATGGATTACCAGAATAACAGGTGCCAGTAGCAGTGGCAATTTTATAGAATTTATTAAATGGAAGGAACCAGACAAACCAATTAAAAAATGGGTAAAGGACAGTAATTACGATCCCAGAGCCAGGCCTTGGTTTAAGCAAGATGATGAGAAAGTTCACTGGTCGGCTGTATACACCTTTTTCCAGACAGGTAAGCCAGGAGTGACTGCCTCTATAGCATGGAAGCTTAGAGGGCCTCGCCCTGTCACCATGGTTTTTGCTGTCGATATCCCTGTATCTCACATGGAACGCCTTCTTGAGATGAAGATGGCAGGGCCAGGTATAGTACCTTTTTTGCTGGATTTACGTTCAAAAAAGGTGATAACTGGTAATATTGAGCCTTTAAAGGGGAATAATATCAACTATCAGCTCCTTATTGCGGCAATTGTTCAAGAGTGGGAGAAAAAGGGAATGCCTGAAGGGGCTCCTTTTAGTTTGGATTTTGCTTCTGACAAGTGGTCTTCAATTGTAATGCCGATAACCTCTTCATCAAATGATTTTTGCTTTGGTGTGGTGGCTCCGGAAAAGGTCATTTTGTCAGATTTAAAACGGACGTTTTTCAGATGGGAGCCAAGGGATATAATAGTTGCCATCTTGGGTGGCTTGGCCCTGGTGTTGCTGGTATGGAAATTTGGAGGACTTAATAAGAACGTCCAGAAAGAGGTGACAGACCCCCTTATGCGTCTTCATGACTATATAAAAGAAGGGGAAGGGGCCAGGGTAGAATTCAAATCTACAGTTAGAACAAATTTGCGTACAGGTAAACATGGGAAAGAGATAGAGCTTGCATGGCTGAAGGCTGTGATAGCATTTTTGAATTCAGATGGCGGGGCCGTGCTTATAGGCGTAGATGACAGTGGCCGAATAGTGGGACTCGAACAAGATGGATTTGATAACCCGGATAGGTGTATGCTCCATGTCAAAAACCTTATAAATCAACATATTGGGGCCGAATTTTCCAACTTTATTAACATAACGATGGTTGATGTAGATAGTAAGGAGGTATTGCTTATCGAGTGTTCTCCTTCAAACAAGCCGGTTTTCCTTAAAGTAGGGAAGAATGAAGAGTTTTATATAAGGACTGGTCCATCTTCTGTAAAGCTTTCTCCTAGCCAAACCATCAGTTATTTACTGCACAGTGGCAGATTAAAGAGCTAAATCAACCACCAGTTAATGACAGTTGATACGGTCTTTATTTTGGAGCTTATCTACAAGCATGAAACAGGTCCTGACTGTGCTAACTGTTTTAACCAAGCCCCTTTCATCGGCCATCTTTTCGATTTTTTTTCTGACCACGTCTTTTTCCTGCTCAGAAAGAGGCCTTTTCATCTCGAGACGCCATATAAGATTTTCTGCTTGGGCCTTAGCAGGACGTATCCTTTCCCAGCATCCTGTAAAAAAAGTAAGATGAGGAGCCAATCCTAAGGAATAGAGATAGTTGAAGGCAATGGTAATATCTTGTCCTCTTTGATTCATCTCTTTGCCAAAGATCTCGCGCGAGATTTCTGCTAGAAGTCTATTTTTCCTGACTCCAGCCCATGTTACTATGCCAATGAATCTTTTAGCAGATGCAACGAGTTTGTTGATATTTTCTATATTTCTCAAAAGCGGAGTCATAGAACAGAATACCATGTCAAACTCTCTGGCAGGTTCATAGGTTTGCCAGTCAGCCTGTATTATTTCTATGTTAGAAAGGCTGTATCTAGAGCATTTTTCTCTAAGCCTTGCTAGCATGCCTTCGGAAATATCAAGGCATATAACACCCTTGCAAAAGGGTGCCATGCGTATCGCATAGGTACCTGTGCCACAGGCAATGTCTGCAACAACATTTTTCTTGTCTAAGGCCCCTTTTTGTTGCAAGATGTTGATAATTTCAGTGACCTGGGTTTGGTAATCTTTGCACTTTTCCAGGTCATCATATGTGGCTGCTGCCTTGTTCCAGGTTTCTGGTTTGAGACATTTTTTGTTTATGGAATCGTCACATTTGACCTTTGAAAGTTGTTCCCAAAATTTAGGGGAGTCAGGATGGATTTCTTTCATGGGTCTACCTCGCTTTCAAGGAGATAACAATGATTAATAAAACATTCGATGAATTATTGAAAGAGTCAGTAGCCCTCCACGGGCATTTGTGTCCAGGGCAGGTGCTAGGTGTAAGGCTTGCCATGTATGGGTTACGTCTTCTTAAAATAGAAGATCCAAAAGGCAAAGACAGGAAGCAGCTTATAGTGTTTGTGGAGATAGACAGGTGTGCAACTGATGCTATTCAGTCAGTAACAGGCTGTAGCCTTGGGAAAAGGACCTTAAAATGGATGGATTATGGTGTTATGGCAGCAACCTTTATTGACTTGAAAAGGGATAAGGCTGTGAGGATTATTGCAAGGGAGGAATCTAGGCAAATTGCTGCAAGTAGGTTTCCTCAAATAGAGAACAAGTACAAACGCCAGATAGAGGCCTACAAGGTAATGTCTGATGATGAGCTTTTTGATGTCCAGGAGGTTAGAGTGTCGATTCCAGAGGCAGACATGCCAGGCAGACCTGGGAGAAGGGTGCAATGCGACAGGTGCGGAGAGTGGGTGCAAGATTATAGAGATGTTGAAAAAGACGGTAAAATAATGTGCAAGGCCTGTGCATTTGGTGCCTATTATGAGGTAATTTCATGATGGAGCAATTCATGAGTGGTGAAAGGTTTATCCGGGAAGGACAAGGACCAGGTGTGAAAAGGTTGGTGCCAGTGGATAGGGCTATAGGCATGGTATTGCCCCATGATGTTACTGAGATAGTACCAGGCAAGAAAAAGGGCCCTGCCTTTAAGAAAGGACATATTATTCGTGCAGAAGATGTGGCCAAACTGAAAGATCTTGGCAAGTTTAATATATATTGCCTAGAATTAGGTCCAGAAGACGTGCATGAAAATGAGGCGGGTTTGGCCTTGGGACGTCTCGCCTGTGGTCCTGGAGTGGAAACCGATCTCAAGGTTACAGAAGGCAAGGTGTCTTTTAAGGCTGCAATAGATGGTCTTTTTAAAGTGGATACAGATATCCTTTTCCAAATAAATCTTCTCGGGGATATAATGATTTCATCCAGGCACTCCAATACTCCAGTAAAAAGGGGAGAACTTGTAGCAGCAGGTAGGGCAATCCCTCTGGTTATAGAGAGACAGGTTCTCAGACAGGCGCAAGAGTTACTGGAACAGGCAAATGGATTGTTGCGGGTGCTCCCATGGCAAATTTCCAAGGCGGCCATTGTGGTGACAGGAAGAGAAGTTTTTGAAGGGCGAATAGAGGATGCCTTTGGTCCGGCCATGAGTAAAAAGTTGGCATCCCTTGGCATTGAGGTAATAAGTGTGGAGAAGGTCCCTGATGATACCTCCCTTATCTCTCAGGCTATAAAGAGGGCGTTGGCCATTGGAGCAGGTTTGGTCCTTTGCACTGGCGGGATGTCTGTAGATCCCGATGATGTTACCAGAAAGGGGATAGCACAGGCAGGTGCTAATGGAATTACCTATGGAAGTCCAGTGTTGCCAGGTGCGATGTTTTTAGTAAGCTATATTGAACAGGTTCCAGTACTTGGCATTCCTGCCTGTGGAATGTATTTCAAAACAACCGTTCTCGATCTAGTTTTGCCGCGCATTTTGGCAGGAGAACGGATTGGTAGAAAAGAAATAGCATCGCTTGGTCATGGCGGGCTTTGCCTTTCTTGTAAAAAGTGTCATTATCCAGTTTGTCCCTTTGGGAAATAGTTGAATGACAGGAGAAGATCATGTTCATACTTAGCAATTTTATCAAGTCACTTGCAACAGTCATTCATATATTGCTTAATCTATACATGTGGGTCTTTATCATTCGTGCTCTTATATCATGGGTCAGCCCTGATCCTTACAACCCCATTGTCCGTTTTCTTTATAATGTGACGGATCCAGTTATGAACCGGGTTAGAAGATATCTTCCGCTGCACTTTGGAGGCATAGATCTTACTCCAATGGTGATAATCCTCGTTATTATATTTTTAGACAGCTTTTTAGTGCCCAGCCTTTATGAGTTAGCCATGAGATTAGCTTAAGGAGGACTTGTCATGTCCATCACTCCGAATGAGATCCTTGAAAAGGAATTTGCAGTAAGATTTAGAGGTTATGATAGGGAAGAGGTCGGAGCATTTCTTGAGGAGGTGGCAAACTATCTTGCTACGGTTGTTCGGGAAAGAAACGAGCTGAAGGATAGGGTGCTTGCCTTCAAAAAGCAGATAGCCATGATGAAACAGCAGGAGGCAGAGTTCAGACGCGCTCTTACTGCAGCTCATAAGGCAGCCGAGGACATGAAGAGCGGGGCACAAAAGGAGGCAGAACTCATAATAGACAGGGCAAAACTTGATGCAGATAGGATAATACAAGATGCTCATCAGGAGGCCATCGAACTCGAGGACAGGATCAGGCGCCTAAGGATGCTTCAACGAGAGACTGTTTTAAAGATACGATCCTCTTTTGAGGGGTTTTTGAGGATACTGGACGACGAGATGGCTCTTCCTCCTGAGGAGGTGGATGAAACATTAAAGATAACAGCTCAAGAAGTGCGGG